>Ga0105106_10002434_pt1 | contig 13416 bp, 12 predicted proteins | sample PPLLaktember2015_5_FD_79109 | JGI IMG/M metagenome (GOLD analysis project Ga0105106, IMG submission 79109) | Freshwater sediment microbial communities from Prairie Pothole Lake near Jamestown, North Dakota, USA - PPLs Lake P8 Core (1) Depth... | ecosystem: Environmental > Aquatic > Freshwater >...
GATCGCCGCGGTCGCAGACGATGAACACGATCGTGGCGTTCTCAACCTCGCGGGCGATCCGCAGCGCGACGGCGCAGGCGCCGCCGGCGGAAATCCCGCAGAAAATGCCCTCATCGCTCGCGAGGCGCCGCGTCGTCGCCTCGGCTTCGGCCTGCGACACGAGCTCGATCCGGTCCACGCGCGATCGATCGAAGATCTTCGGCAAGTAGGCCTCCGGCCACTTGCGGATACCGGGGATCTGTGCGCCCTCCTCGGGCTGCGCGCCGATGATGCGAATCGCCGGGTTCTTTTCCTTGAGGAATTGCGATACGCCCATGATCGTGCCCGTCGTGCCCATCGCCGACACGAAGTGCGTGAGCGCGCCGTTCGTGTCACGCCAGATTTCGGGACCGGTGCCGCGATAGTGTGCGAGCGGATTGTCCGGATTCGCGAACTGGTCGAGGATGGTGCCCTTGCCTTCGTCCCGCATCCGCTCAGCGGTGTCCCGCGCGTTCTCCATCCCGCCGGACTTGGCGGTCAGCACCAGCTCGGCACCAAAGGCGCGCATCGATTGCCGACGCTCGAGGGACTGGTTGTCGGGCATCACCAGGATCATCTGGTAGCCCTTCATCGCCGCCACCATCGCCAGCGCGATACCGGTGTTGCCCGAGGTCGCCTCGATCAGCGTGTCGCCGGGCCGGATGTCGCCGCGCTTCTCGGCTTCGACGATCATCGACAGTGCCGGGCGGTCCTTCACCGAGCCGGCCGGGTTGTTGCCCTCGAGCTTTCCCAGGACGATGTTCGATGTCGCGCCCGGCAGACGCTGCAGACGAACGAGCGGGGTGTTGCCGACGGTGGACTGAAGCGTGGGATACATGGAGCACAGCCAAGGCGGCCACGGCCGCGAGGTTGAGCGTCGTGACCCGCTATTGTAGCCGAGCGCACACCGCCGCCCGACAGCCGCTGACGCCAACTGCGATCGTCGATGTACTCCCGACGGCCGCTGAATCGAGGGCCGTCTTCCGTGAACGAAGACCCCGCCACGGGGGCGGGGTCTTCGTCGATGACGTCGCCCGGCGCCTGCTTCGGCGGTTTTGCCGCCACTGGCGGAACGGGCGCAGCCGTTGCGGCGAATGCGTCGACCCGGGTCGAGCGACCGGACGGTCAGGGCTTCGCCACGGTCCCGTCGCGCTTGCCAGCCGCGGCGGACTCCGACCGCGCCGTGCCGGACTTCGCGCTGCCGGCCTTCGCGAGCGCCCCGACTCCGCTGTTCGGGCCGGACACCGCGAGATCGGCCTTGATCTTCTCGAACCGCTTAACGCCGATGCCCTTGACGTCCTTCAGTTCCTCCACCGACTTGAACGGGCCGTGAGCCTTCCGATGATCGAGAATTGCCTGCGCCTTCGCCGGGCCGACACCGGGCAGCGCGACCAACTCCTCCATCGACGCCGTGTTGAGATTGACCGCCGCGAGCGCCAGTCCCGGAACCAGAAGGCCGAGCGCGATGAACCATTGCTTCATGGAATCCTCCGTCATTGAATGCGACGTGCCTGCATTCCGCGCGACGCGCGGCGACAGCACGCAGGGAGGAGCGTAGGCGGCGCGGCGGCGCCGCGACATTCGCCGTCGGGACTAGGCCGGACGGCCGGGAGCCTCCGCTGCCGGCGCGCCCGCTGCACGCCCCGCGAGCGCGCGCACGTGGCGGGCCACACCTTCGTCGACGGCAAGCATCGGCGCACGATACCCGGCGGCGCGCAGCCGCGTGAGATCGGCCTCCGTGCAACTCTGGTACTTGCCGACCAGCGCCGGGGGAAACGTAACGTACTCGATCACCCGGGTACGCACGAGCTCCGCAATCGGCATGGGCGGCTCGCCCGCCAGCGCGCGCACCCCGTTGACCGTCGCGACGGCGACGTCGTTGAACGTCGCCGCCTTGCCGGTGCCTAGATTGAAGATGCCGACGCGGTCGGGGTGATCGAGAAAATCGAGGTTGACCTTCACGACATCCTCGACCGACACGAAATCGCGCCGCTGCTCGCCGGCTGCGTAACCATCCGAGCCCTCGAACAGGCGGACGCGGCCGTCGCGCCGGTATTGGTGGAAGAAGTGATGGGCAACCGACGCCATCCGCCCCTTGTGCGCCTCGCGCGGCCCGTAGACGTTGAAGTAGCGAAAACCGACGATCTGCGATGTGCGATCGGGCAGCGCGTTGCGCACATACTGGTCGAAGAGAAACTTCGAGTACCCGTACACGTTGAGCGGCGCCTCGTGCGCCCGCTCCTCGCGGAACACCCGCCCTCCTCCGTAGACGGACGCGCTCGACGCGTACAGGAACGGCACGTCATTGTCCTGGCACCACTCGAGCAGCGACACCGAGTACCGGTAGTTGTTGCGCATCATGTAGCGGCCGTCGGTTTCCATCGTGTCCGAGCACGCGCCCTGATGGAAGACCGCCGCAATGTCGTCGTCGAAGTCGCCGTCGGCGAGCCGATGCAGGAATTCGTCCTTGTCGACGTAGTCGGCAATTTCGCAGTCGACCAGATTGGTGAATTTTTCCGCGCGGGAGAGGTTGTCGACGGCGAGGATGCGCGTCGTGCCGCGTTCGTTGAGGGCCTTGACGAGGTTGGCGCCGATGAAGCCGGCGGCTCCGGTGACGACGGTGTACACGATATTCGCCTTCGCGGTCAGAGTTCGAGATCGATGCGGCCGACGTTGGTCGTGACGAACGGCACGCGCGGTGCGATCGCGCACAGCAACTCGTAGCCGACGGTGGCCGCAGCGCTCGCGACGTCGTCGACCGGCAGGCCCTCGCCCCACAGCACGACCGGGCTGCCGACGGTGGCTTCCGGGACGTTGCTCAAGTCGACGGTCAGCATGTCCATCGAAACACGGCCGGCGATGCGAACCTTGCGGCCGCAGACCAGAACCGGCGTGCCGTTCGGTGCGTGACGCGGATAGCCGTCCGCATAACCGCAGGCGATCACGCCGATCCGGTGCGCGCGGGACGCCGTGTAGGTTGCGCCATAGCCCACGCTGTCGTTCGCCCTGAGATCATGGATCGCGATGATCTCCGAGCGCAGCGTCATCACCGGCTGCACGCCGATCTCCTCGGCGGACTCGTGCGGGAACGGCGTCGCGCCGTACAGCATGATGCCAGGCCGAACGATGTCGCCGCCGATTTCCTTGTAGCGGACAACTCCAGCGGAGTTGGCAATCGAGCGGGGGTACGGCAGCCCCTTGCATGCGCGATCGAATGCGCCAAGCTGTTCGGAAAGGCCGTCCTCGTCCTCGGCGCGCGCCAGATGGGTCATGAGCCGCAATGCCGCCACCGAATCGCAGTGGCTGAGCCGCTCGACGAGGCCGGCGACGTCGGCCGGGCGGACCCCCAGCCGATTCATCCCGGTATTGACCTTCACGAATACCTCGAGCGGCCGCTCGAGATGCGCGGTCTCGAGCATTCGTACCTGATCCGCGTGATGGACGACCACGCCCAGGCGCTTCGCCGAAATTTCGGGCAGCTCATCGGCGGCGAAGAAACCCTCGAGCAGCACGATCCGCCGCGTGTACCGACTGGCGCGAAGGCTCACTGCCGCATCGAGCTCGAGCAGCGCCAGGCCGTTCGCGTCGGCCAATGCCGGCAGCACACGACCCAGACCGTGGCCATAGGCATTGGCCTTCACCACGGCGAGGAGCTGGGTATTCGGCGCGCACGCGCGGACCCGCGCGACGTTGGCCTCGAGCGCCGCCAGATTCACCTGGGCGAACAGCGGTCGGGTCATGGCGCGCGGGAGGGTAAAGGGGGTTGGATGAGGTGTCGGGGATCGGCGCGGCCCGTGGTCCGATCATGTGGTATAAAGCGCGGGCGCGGGTCTTGCCTCATAAAATTATACCCAATGCCCGCCGCCCACTTCGCGTCGCTCGCGGCGCGCCTGCCACGTCCCGGAGGATGATGAAGGCCGGCTTTTACACGATCATGGCGGCGCAGTTTTTCTCGTCGCTCGCCGACAATGCGCTGCTGATCGCCGCCATCGCCCTGCTGCGCGCGCAGCACGAACCTTCGTGGATGACGCCGGCGCTCAAACAGGGCTTCGTCGTTTCATACGTGCTGCTGGCCCCGCTGGTCGGCGCGTTCGCCGATTCGATGCCCAAGGGCCGCGTGATGCTGCTTTCCAATGGCATCAAGTTCGGCGGCTGCCTGCTGATGCTGCTCGACGTGCACCCGCTGGTCGCGTATGCCGTCGTCGGCATCGGTGCCGCCGCCTACTCGCCGGCCAAGTACGGAATCCTCACCGAGCTGCTTCCGCCCCGGCAGCTCGTCATCGCCAACGGCTGGATCGAAGGCACGACGGTGGGCTCGATCATCCTCGGCGTCCTGCTGGGCGGTGCGCTGATCAGCCAGCGCGTGTCGACGACGCTGCTGGGCTTCGACCTGCCAATGTGGGACACCGGCGTCGGGACGCCGCCCGAGGCCGCCGTCGCCGTGATCATGGGCATCTACGTGATCGCCGCGATCTTCAACTGGTACATCCCGGATACCGGCGTCGATCACCGGATGGTGAACCGGAATCCGTTCTTCCTCGTCCGCGAATTCGCGCACTGCAATGCGCTGCTCTGGCGCGACAAGCTGGGGCAGATTTCGCTGGCAACGACAACGCTGTTCTGGGGCGCTGGCGCGACGCTCCAGTTCATCGTGATCGACTGGGCAGCCAGGGCACTCGGCTTCGACCTGTCCCAGGCATCGATGCTGCAGGGTGTCGTCGCCCTCGGGATTGCCGCCGGCGCGGTGCTGGCCGCCAAGCTCATTTCGCTCCGCGGCTCGGTCAAGGTCCTGCCCATCGGCGTGGCGATGGGCCTCACCGTGATGGCGATGATCTTCGTGACGACGATGCCGGTGGCGATGGTTCTGATGGTCGTCATCGGCGCCTGCGCCGGCTTCTTCGTCGTGCCGATGAACGCGCTGCTCCAGCACCGCGGCCACGTGCTGATGGGCGCCGGGCATTCGATCGCCGTGCAGAACTTCAACGAGAACATCGGCATCCTCGTGATGGTCGGGCTGTACACGCTGATGGTCCGCTACGGCCTCACGGTGAACGTGGCGATCATGCTGTTCGGCCTGTTCGTCTCCGGCACCATGACGCTCGTGTTCCTGCGCCACCGGATAAACCAGGCGCAAAGCGACTCGCTCCACCTCATCGGGATAGAAAAAGCGGAAGATCACTCCGGACACTGAGCAAACGCCGCGGCAAGGGCCCGGCGCGAGCCCGGGACGCGGGAGGCGGGAGGCGTCAGAGAATCACGGGCCGGTTGTCGAGCTCGTTGGCCCCGGCGCCGCCCGCACGCGGGAAGTGGCGGGCCATGAGCGCGTTGATCTCGTCGATCCCCGCCACCACGCCCTCCGCGAAGTGGCCATCGCGAAACGCCGACTCCATCGTTCGGCATACGGCCGCCCAAGCCGCGTCGCCGACGCGGGCGTGGATGCCACGGTCGGCCACGATCTCGACATCGCGGTCGGCGACGAGCAGGTACACGAGCACACCGCAGTTGTCCTCGGTGTCCCAGATCCGCAGCAGTCCGAACACTTCGAGCGCGCGCTCGCGCGGCGGCAGTCGCTTCAGGACGCGACCCAAAGGCAGCGAGGCTTCGACGGCGAAGCGGACCTGCCCGCGGTGCGTCGTTTCTCCCCGCGCGATCGCTGCCTCGATGCGCGCGAGATCGGCATCACCAAAGACGCGACGCAGACTGCCGTGGTCGGTCGCGAGGTGCCGCCAGAACCGGTTGGGTCGTCGCCAGGGCATCGTCGATCTCCGCGTCGGGCAAGCGGCGCTCAGTCCCAGCCGCCGGAAGCACCGCCGCCGCCGAAGGTGCCGCCGCCGCCGGAGAAACCACCGCCCCCGCCGCCGCTCCAGCCACCCCCGCTGCCCCAGCCCCCGCCGCCGGACGTCCATCCGCCGTTGCGGCGACCCATCGCGGAGAGACCGCTGCCCATGAAGATCATCACGAGGAACCCGACGACTGCGGCGACCGCAGCGATCACCAGCGAGCCGGCGACCAACCACGCGGCGGCGCCGACGATGCCGGCGCCGACTGTCGAGCCCGTCAGCCGGCCGAAGATCGAGCGCAGGATGCCGCCGACGAGCGGCACGACGACGAACAGGACGATCAGCAGCATCTCGACACTTATGCCGCCGACCGACGACGAGGATCCGGCCTGCGTCTTCGGTGGCGGCAACGGCTTGCCCTCGGCGACCACGGCGATGATCCGGTCGACGGCGGCGTTGATGCCTGCCGCGAATTTCCCGTCCCGGAACAGAGGGGCAACGTTTTCGGCGATGATGCGCCGCGCCGTCACGTCCGTCAGCGTGCCCTCGAGACCGTAGCCGACTTCGATTCGCATCTTCCTGTCGTCCTTCGCGACCAGAAAGAGCGCGCCGTTGTCCTGTCCCTTGCGGCCGATCCTCCACGCCTCGGCAACGCGGATCGAGTAGACCTCGATCGGTTCCGGCTGCGTGGTCGGCACCATCAGGACGACCAGCTGGTTGCCGGTGCGCGCCTCCCAATCGGCAAGCTTTGCCTCGAGCGACTGCGCCTCGGCGGGGGCAAGCGTCTGCGTGAGATCGGTCACGCGCGCGGCGAGCGACGGGATCGGCAGCAATCCGTCGGAGCCCACCTCCCACGCGGCGGCGGGCAACGCCGCGAAGGTCAGCAGCGCAACAAGCGCACACGCGGCGCGCACGATCCACCCGCGCCCGCGCCCGCTTCCATCGGGGCCGCGCAAGGAGCCCACAGCGGGCACCGCGGTCGTCACGGGATCAGGTCGAGCGTGGCAAGTCCACCGCGGCGCGCGCCGCAATGCCGCCATCGCCGCAATGCCGGGGCCCGGTCAATAGCCCTTCTTCAGCAGATCGTCAGCGCTCCCGGCGACCTTGCTGTCAGTCGGCGCCGCGGACTTCGGTGCCGGCACGGCGGGTGCCGCGGGCGCCGGCGCCTTGTTGAAGTCGACCTTCGGCGGCGCCGAGATCGCCGCTTCGTTCTCGACGGCGAAGCTCGGCTTCACGTTCATGTTGAACAGCATCGCCGTCAGGTTGGTCGGAAACTGCCGCACGGTGGTGTTGTACTCCTGCACGCTCTTGATGTAGCGGTTGCGCGCGACGGTAATCCGATTCTCGGTGCCTTCGAGCTGCGATTGCAGGTCGCGGAACAGCGCGTCCGACTTCAGTTGCGGGTAGTTTTCGACGACCAGCATCAGCCGCCCCAGGGCGCCGGACAGCTCGCCCTGCGCCTTGACGAATTTCTCGAACGCAACCGGGTCGTTGACGAGCTCGGGCGTGGCCCTGATCGCACCCACGCTCGCCCGGGCGTTGGTGACCTCGGTCAGCACCGCCTGTTCCTGCGCGGCGTAGCCCTTCACCGTATTGACCAGGTTCGGCACGAGATCGGCGCGGCGCTGGTACTGGTTGAGCACCTCGGACCAGCCGGCCTTGATGCCTTCGTCCTGGCGCTGCAGGTCGTTGTAGCCGCAGCCGGTCAGCGCGAGCGTCGCGGTGACGGCGAGAGTGGCGGCGATTTTGCGGATCATGGTTCCTCCGGGGAAGGGATGCGAGACAGGCATCACGCCTGCGGGCAACAATATGGGGGCGCTTGGCGCCGATACCAGCAATTATGCGACGAACAGGCGTGATGGGGACGGGCAGGTTTTTCGGAACGACGATTTTCCGGTTCGCCGATTAGTCGCGGGCGGGTGGTTGGGCGACCGCCGCGACCGTTCGCCGGGCGAGAACCAGGTCTTCCCACGCCTTGGCCTTGTCCGTCAGGTTGCGCAGCAAGTACGCCGGATGGTAGGTCACGATCAGCGGCACGCCGCCGTACCGGTGCACGCGCCCGCGCAGGCTGGCGATGGTGGCGTCGACCCCGAGCAGGGTCGTCGCTGCGCTCTTGCCCAGCGCGACGATGAGCCCCGGGCGGATAAGCTCGATTTGACGATCGAGGTAGGGTCGGCAGGCCTCCACCTCGCGCGGCTCCGGCGTCCGGTTGTTCGGCGGACGGCACTTCAGCACGTTGGCGATGTAGACGTTCCTGCCACGGGCGAGCCCGAGCGCGGCAAGCATGTTGTCGAGGAGCCGCCCCGCCTGACCGACGAACGGCTCGCCTTTCGCATCCTCTTCCGCCCCAGGCGCCTCACCCACGAACAGCCACTCGGCGCGCGTATCGCCGACGCCAGGCACGGTATGGCGCCGCGCCTGGGACAGCCCGCAAGCCATGCAGGCTTCGACGTCGGCTGCAAAATCGCCCCACTGCAATTCGGCAATCCGGATCCGGCGCGCATCGCCGGTGCTTCCGCCCGGAGGTACCGGACGCGCGACATCGGTCTCGGGCACCGCTTCCGCAGTCAGTGGCGGCATGGCCGGCGTCGATGTGTCCGGTCCGACGGGTCCCGGCTGGCCTCGGAGCCGCCAGGTCGGTGTGAGGCCAAGCTCCCGAAGAAGGTCGTCGCGCGTTGGCATCGCCGGCCTACGGGTCGCCTGCGGACGAAAGACCGCGCCGCATGACCAGCGCGTCCTCGTGCGGCGCCTCCGAGTCGCGATCGGGATAGTAGTTCGCGCGGCGGCCGACGCGCACGAAGCCTTCCGCCTCGTAGAGCGCGATTGCCGGCGCGTTGGACGCGCGAACTTCGAGGAACATCTGCTCGGCTCCGAGCCTCCGCGCATCGGCGATGAACCGGCCGAGCAGCGCGCGGCCCAACCCCTGCCGGCGGGCATCGGGAACCACCGATAGGTTGAGCAGTTGCGCTTCGCCGGGTGCCAGCATCAGCACGCCGTAGGCGACGATGCGGCCCTCGCGTTCGCCGACGCGCGCGCAGTGGCCGGCCGCGAGCGCGTCGCGAAAATTGCCCAGCGTCCACGGTGCAAGATGGATGCTCGCCTCGAGCGCGGCGACATACGCGAGGTCGTCCTCACGCAACGGACGCCACTCGAGGAGCGGCGACGGCATCGATTTCGGCAATGTGGCCACGCGGGCCCCCTAGAGCCGTGCGCCGGCGGCACGCTCGGCCGACGTCAAGGCTACGCGGTGCCGCACGTAGACCGGCAGTGCATCGCCGGCGGCGACCCCCTCCCCGGCACGCAGCCGCATCAGCGCCAGGTCGCCAATCGCCTGTGCCGTCGGCCGGGCCGACGCGTCCACGGCAACGAGTCCAAGTCGTCCGGCGAGTGCCGGATACGCCGCGAAGCCGCTTCCCGCGCCCACCCAGCTGCCCGGCAGATCCAGTGCGATTTCCTCCGGTAACAGCACCGCCGGGCCACGCCGCTCGGACCAGCCGGCCGCGCCATGCTCGTACGCCGCAATGTAGACCTCGCGCATCCGGGCGTCGAGGCACGCGACGACGCGGGTGTCGCCGCGGTCGCACCAGTGCGCGTGCGCGATCGCGGCAAGTGTCGATACCGGGACGACGGGTCGACCCGCACCGAGCGCCAGTCCCTGCGCGACCCCGCATCCGATCCGGATGCCGGTGAACGAGCCCGGGCCCGCGCCAAAAGCGATGCCGTCGAGGTCACCGAGCGACCACCCCGCCGCGGCAAGCACCTCCGTCACGAACGGCAGCAACCGCTCCGAGTGCGTCTGTCCCGCCTGGACGTCGCGGACGATCCAGCGCGTGCCGTCTCCTACGGCCACGCTGCACCATTCCGTCGAGGCATCAAGGGCGAGAATTCTCATCGGCGCATTTTACTCGACGCCCGCCGACGTCCCGGCCGAGCCGGCCGCGACACCACAAAGCCTTACAATTACCGGTTCACCGTCTGCCGCCCGAAACGTGACTCATACTGCCTCGCCTTCGCCTCCGGCGCCCGCCTCGCTGTCGATCACCTCGCTCGACCAGGAGGGGCGCGGCCTGGCCCGCCTCGATGGCAAGGCGGTGTTCGTCGAAGGCGCATTGCCCGGCGAGGAAGTCACGTATACGACGCTCAAACGGAAGCCGGCGTACGAGATCGCCCGCGCCGAATCGATCCTCGTCGCGAACCCGGCCCGCGTCGATCCGCGGTGCCCGCACTTCGGCGTGTGTGGCGGTTGCTCGCTGCAGCACTTCGACGCCGCAGCACAGGTCGCGGCCAAGCAGCGGACGCTCGAGGACACGCTGTGGCACCTGGGCCGCGTCCGGCCGGCGCAACTGCTGCCCGCGATCTACGGCCCGACTTGGGGCTACCGCCACCGCGCGCGCCTGTCGGTGCGTTACGTGGCCAAAAAGGGCGGCGTGCTCGTGGGCTTCCACGAGAAGAAATCGAGCTACGTCGCCGACATGACGTCGTGCGCGATCCTGCCGCCGAAAATCTCCGCCTTGCTGCCGCGGCTGCGGGAACTCGTCGGCTCGCTGACCATCCGTGATCGCCTGCCGCAGATCGAACTCGCCGTCGGCGACGGCAAGGATCCCGCGCACGTGCTGGTACTGCGCATCCTTGCGCCGCTCGCGTCGCCCGACGAGGCAAGCGTGCGGGCGTTCGCCGACCGCCACGGCGTCTGCATCTACCTGCAGCCCGGCGGCCCCGACACGGCCGCGCCGTTCCATCCGACGGCGCCATTCCTCGGCTACACACTGCCCGAATTCGACCTCACGTTTCCCTACGCGCCGACCGAGTTCACCCAGGTCAACGCTGCAATCAACCGGGTACTGGTACGGCGTGCCGTGGCCCTGCTCGATCCGCGACCGGGCGAGCGTATCGCGGACTTCTTCTGCGGCCTGGGCAATTTCACGCTGCCGATCGCGCGCCGCGGCGCAGGCGTCGTCGGCGTCGAGGGCAGCGCCGCCCTGGTACGCCGGGCGGCCGAGAATGCCGCGCTGAACGGCTTGGCCGACGGGGCGTCGTTCCAGGTCGCCAACCTGTTCGAAGCCACACCGGAAACCGTCGAGGCGCTGGGGCCGCTCGACAAGGTGCTCGTGGATCCACCCCGCGAGGGGGCGATCGCACTGGTGAAGGCGCTGCCCGGCGACGGTCCGCCGCAGCGGATCGTCTACGTGTCGTGCAATCCGGCCACGCTGGCCCGCGACGCCGCGGTGCTTGTCCACGACCACGGATACGCGCTCGCGGCCGCCGGCGTGGTCAACATGTTCCCGCACACCGCCCACGTCGAGTCGGTCGCGCTGTTCCGCCGCTGACCCGGCATCCACCGTGCCGGTCAGGTGCCACGGCGCAGGCGAAAAAAAACGGGGCAACTCGCGTTGCCCCGTGCCAGTGCTGTTGGCTACTGCTAGTCACGCTGCCCCGAAAATGCCAGAAGCAGATTCAGTAAGCTGACGAAAATATTGTACAGGTTCAGGAACAGGTTCAAAGTCGCCATCACGTAATTCGTCTCTCCGCCCCGCACGATGTTGCTTACGTCATACAGCAGGTAGAGCGAGAAGATCAGCACGGCGATCGCCGAGATCGTCAGTGAAGCCGCCGGGACCTGGAAGAACAGGTTGGCCAGCGACGCGACGATCAGCAGAATCAGACCGACGAACAGGAACTTCCCCAGGAATGAGAAATCGCGCTTGGTCACCGTCGCGATCGTCGCCATCCCGAAGAAGATCGCCGCCGTCATGCCGCCCGCCAGCGCCACCAGCTGGCCGCCGTTGCGGAATCCCGCCGCGACCGTGAGGATCGGCGTCAGCATCAGCCCGGCGATGAATGTGAAGCCCAGCAGGGCCACCACGCCCCACGCGCTGTTTCGCAGGGCGCTCACGACGAACAGCGAGCCCAGCATGACGCCGAACATCAACAGCGGCGTCATGATCGGCGCCGCCTTGAACAGGGCGAAAAGATTCAGCTGCATACCGACAAAGGCACCTGCCACCGTCGGCAGCATCGACAGCGCGAGCAGCCAGTAGGTGTTGCGCAGGACGTTGTTGGTCTCGAGCGCGACGCCGGCGCTCGGGCGCGGCAGCGGACGCTGCGAGCCGGGTGCCATGACAGGTTCGAGTTTCGGATCCATGCTTTCTCCACTTGCGGTCCAACGCGGACCGGTTCGAGCCGTTAGACTAACAGAACCGCCCGAGGTTTCAACGGCCTATGACCCCGGGGGCGACAGGGATTCACGTGCTAATATGCCGCCGCCTTGCCGGCGGTTCAAGCACTGCGGCGTGGGTGCGCGCGCCTTCTGGCGGCGAAGGGATGGGTGGCCGAGCGGTTGAAGGCACCGGTCTTGAAAACCGGCAACGGGGCAACTCGTTCGTGGGTTCGAATCCCACCCCATCCGCCAACCTCTGTTCCCGCAAGCACCCGCAACAGCCCGACCCCGGTCGATGTTCGTTCTAGAACCCCTCCTTTGTTCCCGTGGGGCCCAACAGGCTCCTGGACGTCCGGGGGAAACGGGGGCAGGTTCATGACGTTCCCCTGCAACCGCCCCATGTGGCGATCGCCCAGACGAGGATGCCGCCGGCATCGGTGCGGCCTTGCTGATGCGGGCGCCCTTGGCGCCGGAGGGGCGGGTGGCGGCCACCTTGTTCGACGCCCTTGTCGGAATGCTGACCGGCGGCGCGTGCAGGCATTTGGACACGCGTGTATTGCTTTGCGTCCTGCCGGCTGGACAATTTGATCAATGACGCCCGCGGCCCCTCCATGGCTCGAACGGATGAGCCTGAATCGCTGGCATGCCATCTCAGGTGATCATCCGGACCTCGGTCTACAGCCGACACCACCGGGGACACGGTACTTGAACGACAACGATCCGGCGCGCGACCCGCACCTGAATCCAGCACGCACGCTGAAGGAGGAACTGCGACGAATGCTGGGGCGCGAACCCAAGTCACCCTGGCATGGCGTCGCGGGATTCAGCGCGATCACGGAGGCATGGAACAGCGCCGCCTACGCGTCGCGATTCGGCGCCAGCGGATCGATGATCGTCTTCGGCGGAGGGCACAACGATTATTTCGGCTCCGACGTCCACGCGTTCGATCTCGCATCGAGGGAATGGAGAAGGATCTCCGATGGCTACGTCGGCGGCGGGGACCACGATTACGGTGCAGGCGCGCAATATCCGGATTCAGTGTATCCCGATGGGTCGCCGCTTCCGCCGCATACCTACGACTATGTCCAATACGATCGGGTTGGAAACGACTACATGCTGCTCAAGGGTCAGATCGAGTTGGGCCGGGCCGTCAAGGCGGTGGCGATAACACATCGCATCAACCTCGCTTCCCTGCGCTGGCGTCACGGCCCGCGGCATCATACGGCCATTCTTAACTCTGCCGGCTGTACGACCTGGGACGAGTCGCGCCGTGTGCTTTGGGGCCATTCGGGCGACGACGGCGGAGGCAACGCCTTCATCGGCTTTCATCCCGATGGCGACAACGGAAACGCAACCTTCGGACACTGGACCGATCACTTCCCGAACAAACTCCCCGGGATCGCCAATCACAACGCCATGCAGATCGACCCGTTGCTCGACATCATCGTCGTTTCAGTGCCC
>Ga0105106_10002435_pt1 | contig 13408 bp, 9 predicted proteins | sample PPLLaktember2015_5_FD_79109 | JGI IMG/M metagenome (GOLD analysis project Ga0105106, IMG submission 79109) | Freshwater sediment microbial communities from Prairie Pothole Lake near Jamestown, North Dakota, USA - PPLs Lake P8 Core (1) Depth... | ecosystem: Environmental > Aquatic > Freshwater >...
GCCTTCACATCCCGATCTTTCATATGGAAGCCGGGAACAGGTGCTTCGATTTCAATGTACCTGAAGAGATTAACAGGAGGGTCATCGATCATATATCAGACTTTAACCTGGTTTATACCGAACATGCACGCCGGCATCTCATATGCGAGGGTCTTCCCCATCGCCGGATCTATCTCTCCGGCTCTCCGATGAACGAAGTCCTGAATTATTACAGGCCGAAAATTGAAGCTTCATCAATATTACAGGAATTATCACTATCATCCACCCGGCAACAGGCAATCAGTAACAAGCCGGCAACCAGGAACTACTTTCTCGTCTCAACCCACCGTGAAGAAAACGTCGACAACCCCGGAAACCTTGGTAAAATTATTACGGTATTAAACAAACTGGCTGAAAACTATGGTCTTCCGGTGATCGTGTCAACTCACCCGCGAACACGAAAGAGACTTGAAAGTCTTAATGATATGTCAATGAATCCTTTGATCACTTTCCTAAAACCCTTCGGATTTCTTGGCTATATTAAGCTGCAGATGAATGCCATCTGCACCGTATCCGACTCTGGCACAATAAGTGAAGAATCAGCAATCCTTGATTTCCCTGCAGTGTCAATCCGCCAGTCCATGGAACGGCCTGAATCACAGGATGCCGGTACAATTATTCTGACTGGTTTTGATCCGGAAATTGTCCTTGACTCAATCGCCCTTGCCATCAGGGAGCATGACCTGCATGTCCCGAAATTGCCGTCTCCCGATTACATGGTACCCGATACTTCCTGGCGGGTACTTAAGCTTATTCTCGGACTTTCGAAACTGTCAAACAAATGGCACGGTATCGAGTAAAATAAAAAACCTGATGTCCCAACACATCAGGTTTTTTCATCACGGTTCTCCTTACACCACGTTCAGGGGAACACTTTCTAACATTCAATCCACCTAATCTGATTCACTTAATCCAATTCATATTTGCCGAACCTCCTCATATAATCACCCACTGAAGTTCCAAGACAATCCTCTTTATTTACCCTGCCGTTTGAAGCGAGATATAATTGGACAGTTCTTGCACCTCCCAGGTGCGACGCTGCTATAAGCCCGGATTTTGTTACAACAATTCCTTTAATTGTATCACCAATGAAGTGCTCATAATCCTTCAGTAAACTCAGGTTCACCTTTATCAGCGATTCCAGCGCTTTACGCTGCAGCTCCCTCGGGAAGATGCTTGAATCAGCTTTGAACTTTCTGAGTGTTACATTTTTGAAACCCAGAAACTGTACAGTTGATTCAGCAAATTGCCACTCGCCGAAACATCCTATACAGTTGACAGATAGCCAATTGTTTCCTGATTCTGTGAAACCCAGATCATTGACGAACCTTTTGAATTCCGATTCGTGGTGCTTGCTTTCGACTAATTCAATACCTTTCTGAATAATCATGAATTTCAAAATGAAATCTTTTGTCGGAGCGCAAACAATCCGGGTAACACACATGAAAAAGCATGACAGAAATATGATTTTCATGGTAGCCGAAAATACATTTTTTCTCATAACTTTTGGTGTCAGTTTATGAGTTAAAGGTATGGCTAAAGCATATGCATGTCAAGGCGTAAATGCCCATTTAATGGGAAAATGGGATTGATTTCAGGAGCGTTGGTCTAAAGTTTTCCACCGTTTGTTGCCACAACCTGACCATTAATAAAAATAGCTGGGATGTTCGTCAAAAAGAGAGGGAAATTTACAGGAAATTTAACTATATAAAAGTCAACCTGGCAATATCTGAATTATATATAACTGATTATCACATCTTAAAAGTCATAATGCGGGTTTGTACGTTAATCAGGCATCAAATTCAGGATTTTGACTAATTGACTGATATTCCTGACAGATATAATCCTGGTAATGCAATTTTTTAATGTGACCACTATTTGTATTCTACCGTCATCCGTCATTTGGAGACCGATGACCGATGACCGATGACCGAGGACCGATGACCGGTGACCGAGGACCGAGGACCGAGGACCGATGACCGATGACCGGAGACCTAAGTATTAATTCACGTCCGTCATCCGTCTCTTTCTTCCGTCATCCGTCTTCTGTCTTCCGTCCTCTGTCGTTTACCGCTCAGGATGCATTTCAATATAATCAAGTACTATATCTTTAAGCATATTTGCAAACTTTACACCGGGAATTTCTTCCCTTTTGAAATACCGGGGTCTCTCCCCTTCCAGCAGAGTAATCTCTTCAAGAGGCACATTAAATTTTGCATGGTAAATATATTTAATGTTCGGATATGCATCTCCTGCAAGACAGGTGTATTCTTTGAAGAACCTGTAATCTTTAAGATCAAAGTCCAGTTCTTCTTTCACCTCCCTGACCAGGGCTTCTTCGGGTGTTTCACCTTCCTCAACATGCCCCCCTATCAGATCCCAGTGCAGCGGGAAAGGGATACCCGGCTTGTTGTCTCTTAAATAGAGTAATAACTCTCCCTGATCATTTTCAAGAATTATGGCAGCTATCTTTTTCATATATACTTGGTTAGCAGTTTTATTGCATTAACCTCAGCGCACTAACTGTGTGCCAATGCGCCGCTTCTTATTTTGTTACAACCATATTATTATCGATCAGCCGGCTGTTATACGTCTGAATAACAGCCTTAAGCTTTTTTTCCATAACACTCATCAGTTCCGGTTTCTTTCCGACCAGGTTATTTTCGAGGAGCCGGTCATTCTTATAATTGTAAAAACCAACAGGAATATTATCAGTCATTTCAAGCAGGTGATCCTTCATATACAGATTGTAAATACATCCGGAAGTATTGAAGGCAAATGACTCAGTCGAATCATCGAAAACATTGTTCCCAAAAGCAATATATTCATCACCGAAATTAAGGTAGCTTAATATCGAGGGCATTATATCGATCTGCTGGACAACTTTGGCCTTTACTCCCTTAAGGTCACTCCCGGGTTTGTAGAATATTACTGGTACGCTGTACGATCCGAAATTATTCTGGAATTCCTTGTGGATCGACTCATTGGCATGGTCAGCCGTAATAACAAAAAGAGTGTTTTTGAACCAGGGCTGGCTGCCGGCTTCCTTAAAAAATTTCCGCAGTGCAAAGTCAGTATATCCGACGACTTCCAGTATAGGCGCAGGACCTTTTGCAAACCGGCCCTTATATTTTTCAGGCACCTCAAACGGATGGTGAGAAGAAATCGAGAATACAGAGGCAAGGAAAGGCTCCCTGAATTCATTCAGTTTACCCGCGACAAACCGGAAGAAAGGTTCATCCCAAACACCCCATATTCCGTCAAAATCCTTTTTATCAGGGTATTGATCAAGTCCAAAATAATCATCAAACCCTGCCATCTTTGAAAACGAGTCGAATCCCATAGATCCGTTTGGCGCTCCATGGAAAAATGCTGAATAGTAACCCTCTTTTTTAAGAAGTCCCGCAAGCCCGTTAATTGTATTTTTTCCATAAGGTGAAATTGAGTAAGGGGTCTCCAGTGATGGAATCGAGGCAAGGATTGAAGACACCGCTTCAATTGACTTTTTCCCGTTGGCTATTGACACATCGAAAGTCAGGCTGTATTTCAATAAAGAATCCAGGAAAGGCGCATAACCTTTGTACATACCGTTGTCAAGATCCTTGTTTAGATCTCCGATATATTCCCTGGCAAAGCTTTCAAGAATAAAAATAACGACATTCTCTTTTTTGAAAACGGCTGTGTCAACCGGAACATAATGAGGATTATATATCCCTGCAAGCTTATCGCTTTCAAAAAACTCATATTTAACAAGCGTCTTCTTTCCGATGGTTCTTATCAGACTGAACGGAGTGTTCAGAACAATAGCGGCATCCCTGGGGTTTTCAACATACCTGGCAGCATCGCCGATGCTTATGGGATGGGCTGAATACCGGTATTCCCCCCGTATACCCAGAATAACAAGCGCTGCAATAACTGGGATCAATATTATGTTGGCCACGGAATATGCGGGTTTGCTCCCTGGCGAAGGTCTCATTACCTTTACCTGGTTGTAAAGAAGTATCATTATGAAAATCAACAGTAATCCAAATAACACAACCTGCCAGTAATCGACCTGGAATTTAAAGAACAGCTCTACAAGGTTCTGTTCATGCTCAAATGTCTGAAATATATCGGTAGTTGCCCTTGTAAGGACAAAACGGTAATAAATAAAATCAGCGCAGTTGGATGCAATGGCTAAACCATTGATAATAAAGAACAGGTATTTTAGTATATTCTGATAAAGCTGATCATATCTTACCTCCAATGGGATGACTTGCACGAGGATTAAGATCAGGTTTATGTAAAGAATAGCAGAAATATCAAAAAGCAGCCCTCCCCCCATAATTGTCATCATTTCCTTAAATCCTATATCGGGGAACATCCGGAAATTAAAAACATAGAAGCCGATCCGGCATAGGGTAAAAATAAAGATCATTAACAAAATCCTGTATGCCAGAACAATAAAGATATTCCCGGATTTGAAGAGGTTTTTCATCCAATGACATAAAACAACCGCTGCTCACACAACCCTGTAAGGTTACAGAAGTTTCAATAAAACTGACAAATATACACAATTAAAAATGCCAGGCCCGGGTAATGTTTACCGGATCCTGGCTAGTGAGTATGAAATACTACTAATTATTTTCAGAGTCCTGGATCATTTCCTTAAGATCCTCATTACTAAAATCATCCATCAACCTGTTCATTTTTTTACGGGTACCCATCCCAATGATTGTGAAAAGTACCAGCAGCCCTGCAAGGACATACACAACTATCCTCGTCGTATCCGGTTTTGCCTTGAGAGTCTCCACAAGGCCGTGGTATAAAAGGTAAAGAGCATAGAGATTTACCGCAAGAGATATTATCATTCCCAGGGTTGAGTTTATTCCTCCAGTAAATCCAAGCAATGCATTAACAGGCATTATAACCATTGTTGAAGCAACAACCCTGGCATTGGCTTCAAAATCGGTGCTTCCCTTGCAGATCGAGGAGATCACCAGCAGAATCACGGCTCCAAGGAATAATCCGATTATTCCGGATATGATATACCAGACAAGTGCCATAACGCCTACAGTTCCTCCAAGCATGCCCCCTCTGACAGCCCCCAGCCCAAGAAGACTCCACAGGAAAACAATCAGTCCTGCCACAGCTCCATAGATGACAGCCTTTATCAATGGCTCGGCCATGCCGCCAGTTGTTTTGAGAGTCGAGAAGTAAGATTTCGGATTTACCAGGGTCTCTTTTGACTCCCTGATAAATACATTAAGATCGAATGATGAAGTAGAAGTTTCGTTCATAGTCAAATAAATTAAAAGGGTTATTAATCACGATCAGTCTGAAACGAATTGAGTACGTTAATTTAGAAAAAAATTCGAACTCAACAATCAATTGCCCGGAATTTTTAAAAGCATATCAACTGCCGTAAAATTCCATTTCTCCATCCGGGGCTGGCCGGGTAGAAAATAAATACTGCCAAAGACCATTCCGTACTGGATGGAGCGATTTTACCGAAGGTATAAAGATGTCTATTCCAGATAGGTATACCCGTATAAACCCGACCTGTAATTGGACAGGAATTCCTTACCTTCCTCCAGGGTGATTATCCCGGCTTTAACTGAAGATGTAACCCATGTCTCAACGGTTCGTACCATTTTCTTAGGATTATACTGGACATATTCCAGGACCTCTGCAACTGTTTCACCATCAATTACCTGATCAATCTTGTACCCGTTTTCATCAACAGATACATGCACGGCATTTGTATCACCGAACAGATTATGCAGGTCGCCGAGTATTTCCTGGTATGCACCGACCAGGAAAACTCCGAGATAATATGGTTCCTTACTTCTGAAAGGATGGATGGGCAGGTGATAGGGTGAATTCCTGGTTGATATGAAATTATCGATCTTTCCATCCGAGTCACATGTCATGTCCTGGATGGTTGCTGATCTGACAGGTTCCTCATTCAGCCTGTGTATGGGCATGATGGGGAATATCTGGTCGATTGCCCATGCATCTGGCAACGATTGGAATAGCGAGAAGTTGCAGAAGTATTTATCCGAAAGGATCCTTGAGATCTGCCTGAGTTCATCAGGTACATGTTTTGTAACTTTCGCGAGCTGGTAAACCCTTCTTGCAATCGACCAGAAAAGACGTTCAGTCTGGGCCCTGGTTTTCAGGTCGATCAATCCGAGACTGAACCTGTCCAGCGCTTCCTCCCTGATCTGCTGGGCGTCGTGCCATGTCTCAAGCATCCTGGGCTGGTTCACATTATCCCAAAGGAGGTAGAGTTCCTTCACCAGTTCATGGTCATTTTCTTCAATTGCCTCTTCATCATCCCATGACGGCAATTTTGTTGTTTCAAGCACTTCAAAGATCAATAACGAATGATGAGCTGTCAGCGACCTTCCTGATTCGGTAATGATATTCGGATGAGGAATATTATTCTTGTTGGCAGCGTCAACGAATGTGCTTATGGAATCATTGACATACTCCTGTATGGTATAATTCATGCTGCTTTCGCTGTTTGAAGAAGCGGTTCCGTCATAATCGACACCAAGTCCGCCGCCAATGTCGACAAATTCAACATTGAATCCCATTTTCCGGAGCTGTACATAAAACTGGGATGCTTCCCTCAACGCGACCTTGATCCGCCGTATTTTTGTGACCTGGCTCCCGATATGAAAATGAATCAGCCGGATACAATCCCTCATTTTATTCCTTTCAATGAAATCGATTGCTTCCAGGAGCTCACTCGAAGTGAGTCCGAATTTGCTGATATCCCCTCCCGATTCTTCCCATTTTCCGCTTCCCACGCTGGCCAGCTTAATGCGTATCCCCAGGTTCGGAGTGACCTTCAATCGCTTGGCAATAGTAGTTATGAGCTTAAGCTCATTCAGCTTTTCAACAACAAGGAAGATCCTTTTTCCCATCTTCTGAGCAAGCAGGGCAAGTTCAATATAATCTTCATCCTTGTAACCGTTGCAGATTATAAGCGACTCGGGATCAGTATTTATTGCGATAACCGCATGAAGCTCCGGTTTTGAGCCCGCCTCCAGTCCGATATTGAATTTTTTCCCGTGACTCACGATCTCTTCCACAACAGGCCTCATCTGGTTTACCTTTATTGGATATATAATAAAGTTCTGGGCCTTGTAGTCATACTCTTCCGAAGCGGATTTGAAACAGTTTGAAATGTTGATGATACGGTCATCAAGTATATCTGGAAACCTTACAAGAATTGGGGTTGAAACATCCGAAAGTATCAATTCATCAAGAAGTTCCTTAAGATCAACAGAAACACCGTTCTTCTGCGGCCTTACCTCCACATTTCCCTTCTGGTTTATTGAAAAATAATCAACACCCCATCCATTGATATTGTATAGTTCAGCCGAATCTTCAACTCTCCATTTCCTCATGATCTCTTTATTTTCTGGTTTGCAACCGGTATTATTCAGAAATTTACCAAATTTTTTGCAATGTTATTAAATATTCTTAAGCTCCCGCGTCCTGAGATCAGTTTTCTCCATAACCTTATACACCGGGACCGGAAAATATCCCCTTCCCCATTGCGGTACCAAATATCTGTCGAAATAATTCCAGGTAAGAAGTCCGTCATTCGACTGTGGTTCCAGGAGATAGGCGGCCAGACCAGCCAGTGGCTGAGCGGTCCTGACAACAATCGTTCCTGCCGGAAACTCAGCAGTTTCCCTGATTGTCTTCCCTTTTACCGAATTTGTATAATGACCCTGGTTTAACCGCGGTGCTGCCTTCAATTCACTGATTTCGAACCTTTCAACTTCAATGTCTGAGGCTTCAATGAGCTCTTCGAGCCTGATCCCCTGAATTTTAAGCAGACCCGTTATTTCAGGATCACGAACTGTCAGCAGGTAGGCATATGGATATCTTACACTTTCCGACGGGTAGAAATCAATATAATAGGGAACTGCAACTGTTTTCTGCTTGTCTGTTTTGCGATATTTCTTCCAACCGTCCTCTTCCCCATCGGGTTCTGCCTCAAATGTCTTTATTGTAACTTTTTCAGCCAAAGGTCGGACCTTATATTTAATTGCAAATGAGTCCTTTACCGAGGGTAAATTTCCCCTCCGGACTGTTCTTTGATCAGCATCTCTCACTATTTTCCTGATTTCTTCCCTGTGCGATGCAACATAATCACCAAGCGACCTGATCAGGTAATAGCATCCCATTACGCGCGACCTGTAATCGGCATAAACGTAGTTCTCATTCAGAATTCCCAGACGGTTGCGCAACCCATAATAATTACTCATATATCGAGGATCTGAGGCGTCATAAATCCATCCGCTTTCAGGCTTGAGCATGTCAATAAACTCGCCGTAAAAACAATTCTCAACTTTGTATTTATCAAGAAGCATCGATGATATTGCAGGCATCATCCGGTCGCGCATGTATTGTATCAGGGTGTTATCGCCGTTTGGATTTACCATCCATGTAAAAGTTACAGGTTCAACATGAAATGACCCGTTGGTGGTATGGCAATCCATAAAGACCGCAGGATCCCACCTGTTGAACACCCTTGATATGACTCCCCTGACCTCTGGCGTTTCAGCCTTCATTGCATCCCTGTTCAGATCGAGAAACTGGGCGTTATGCCTTACACCCACACCATTTACCGGTCCGTTCTGGTGAGTGCGGTTAAGTGGCGAAATCTGTTCATTCCCGTCAGGATTGAAGTTCGGGCATATCAGGACAACAGCATGTTTAAGAAGCTCCGGATCCTTTTCCTTTAAAAGATCTCTGGCAAACATAAGTGTGGCTTCCTTTCCTTCTACTTCCCCGGCATGTATATTTGCCTGGATATATATCACGATACGGCTGTCGCCGGCGAGCTCATCAGGCGATTGCGGCAGGGGGTCCCCTATTATGAGCATCGGGATATCGCGGCCTTCAATTGAGGTCCCGATACTTTCAACCCTGATCCTGGGGGATGACTTTACCAGCCTGTCAATAAATACAGCTACATCCTGATAATCTGAGGTCGATTTAAAGTCCGATTTTTCCGCAACCGTAAGCAGGCTTTCCTGGCTGTTCAAACTGGAGGTTATGACAAACAGTACAGATGCAAAAGCCAATATTCTCTTATATCCTGATTCCATATTAAGTCGGGCATTATTAATTCAATGATCTGCGCAAAGGTTACAAAAAGTACTTTAAATTTTTATTCGGAATTTCAGAAATATTGTGTAGCTTGCGACCTTAATTTTTAAAACATATCAAAATGAACAAAGGAACAGTTAAATTTTTTAATGTATCAAAAGGATTCGGATTCATTAAAGATGCAGATTCAGATAATGAATATTTTGTGCATGCAACAGGGCTTATTGACAAGATTAAGGAGAATGACGAAGTTACATTCGAGCTTGCTGAGGGCAAAAAAGGAATTAATGCAGTTAATGTTAAACTAGCATAGTATTTTAACACTGAAGATCTTATAGCGGGAGGTTGTTAAGGCAACCTCCTTTTTTTATGCTCAAAATTATTATATAACCTGATTATTTCTATTTAATAATTGAATGTTGCAGGTTGCAGGTTTCAAGTTTTAAATGCACCTGCAACTTGCAACATGCAACACGTGAACCGGGCAAGGTCTATCTGCTCTTCTCAGCTTTCTTGGCTTTCTTCTCAGCCCGTTTTTCCTTTAGTGATTTTGTTGCCTGTTTTTTTACTTTAGTCTGCTCTTTAGCTTTTTCGTGTGACATGACTTTAAGGTTTAAAAGTTAAACAAGATGTTCAAATATAGAAAAAATTTACATAATATCTAATGTGAAAAGGTCCTCATCCTTACCCAGCATTGATCCTGCTTCCTTATCAAGGTACCAGAACAGCTCGCCGTTAACAGGGAAAACATAAGAAGCAGGTAATTGTTTCATCTTCATGTTGTCATTAAGGATTTCAGACACTATTTTTTCTTTGCTTTTTCCTGCAACCATGAAAATTATGCTTTCCGAATTATTGATCACTTTTCCTGTTAAGGTGATACGTACCTGCCCTGTTACAGGATGAACGGCAGGGATGCATAATTTCATTTCGTTGAAAAGCCTGTCATTTCCAGGAAAAACAGAAGCAGTGTGGCCATCCTCCCCCACCCCAAGAAGCATCAAATCAATGCATGGCAATCCATCTCTTGATTTTGTGAACTTCTTTAATTCAGTTTCGTACCGTTTGGCCTCTTTTTCAGGATCCTCCTCCCCCCTTATCCTGTGGATATTTTCTTTAGGGATCTTTAATTTCGGGAAGAGTATCGCCTGAGCCATTCCAAAGTTGCTTTCGGTGTTACCGGGAGGGACACACCTTTCATCGACCCAGAAGAAGTGCACATGCTCCCAGTGGACTGCACCCGCAAAATGATCGCCAAGCACTGAAAAAAAAAGTTGGGGCGTCTTTCCGCCCGAAACCGCGATTGTATAAATTGAGTTCTTCCTTCCGGCTTCTTTTACCCTATTAATTAGTTCAAGGGCAAGCGATTCGGCCATCTCAAATGGTGTCTGAAATATCTTTATAACAGGTTTCATACCCGGGTGTTAAAGTTCGCAATAGAGTTCCTCATCAGCCAGGTTCTTGCTGGGCTGACGCCATATACTCCCTTCGTCAAACAGATCATTGGCATGTTCCGGTCCCCAGGTTCCGGCGGCATATCCAAACACCTTGATTGACGGAGTATTAGCCCATGCATTCTGGATCGGTTCAATGAATTTCCATGCCGTCTCGATCTCATCATCCCGCGAGAAAAGAGTTGAATCACCAAGCATCACGTCATGCAGCAGTCTTTCATATGCCGAGGGTATCCTTGTATATGTAAGATCGCTGTAGTGAAAATCCATCTCAACATTCTTAACATTGAAGCCGGCTCCGGGTTCCTTCATGTCAAATTTCAGTAAGATGCCTTCGTCGGGCTGGATGCGGAGAATGAGCTGGTTACACATGAACTTGTCTGATGGTCGCTGAAAAAGGTGGTGGGGAGTTGGCTTGAAATGTATTACAACCTCCGTCACTCTCGTCGGAAGCCGTTTTCCTGTCCTTATGTAAAAAGGGACTCCTCCCCAGCGCCAGTTATTTATAAAGAACTTCATTGCAACATAGGTTTCTGTTCTTGAATGAACATCCACTCCCTTTTCATACCTGTAACCTGTAACGCAATCACCTCTTATCAGCGATGCAGTGTACTGGCCCCTCATCACCTGTTTTTCTACATCCTCCTCTCTTATGGGCTGAAATGACTGAAATATCTTCAATACCTCATTCCGGATGGCATCGGCATCAAGCGACGATGGAGGCTCCATCGCAGTGAGCCCGACCATCTGCAGGAGATGGTTTGGGACCATATCCCTCAAAGCTCCTGCAGAATCATAATATCCGCCGCGATCTCCGACACCGATACTCTCAGCGGAAGTGACCTCAACATGATGGATGTAATTCCTGTTCCATAGCGGTTCGAAAACCCCGTTGGCAAACCGTGTAACAAGAAGATTCTGGACTGACTCTTTCCCAAGGTAATGATCTATCCTGTAGATTTGATCTTCCGCGATCAGTTCATGGAAGACCTTATTCAGTTCCCGGCTTGATGCCAGGTCATAACCAAATGGCTTTTCAAAAATGAACCGTCTGAAACCGGCCTCCTGTGAAGCAAGTCCTGCCGCCGAAAGGTTTGACGAGATGACCCGGTAGAGGCTCGGAGGCACGGCCATATAGAAAATAATATTGCTCCTGATATGGCATTTATCACAGACATTGCCGATAACATCCCTCAGTTTATCAAAATCTCCCGGAGTTGAGTAGTCAACGGAACAATAGTGGAAAGTGCTTGTAAAACCTGAAATCGTCTCAGGCGTAAGATCTTTCTCCTCCGAAAAGGTCTGAATTGCTTTTTCCATCTTTTTCCTGAATTCATCGGATGTCAGCTGTGATCTTCCGCTCCCGATCAGTGCAAAGGTTTCAGGCATCATATTCAGGATCTTCAGTGAATAAAGTGCGGGTATGAGCATCCTTGAAGTAAGGTCGCCCGTTGCTCCAAAAATCACAAGAATAAGGTTGTCAGGTCTTTCCATTACTGCTTATAGATATTTGTTCTCCAGATGCCAAGATAGTAAAAAATTAAGGGCTGAAGCTATTTTTCCGTCGCTTCGTCAGATGCTGTATCAAAAGTTTCCTGCTCCCGGGGGGGTCGGGGGGGTGAATTCAGGCTTTAACGGTTAAATATGATAATTATTAGTTTTTTTATGCTTTTTTACGTCAATATGATAGATAATGTTATATATTTGCCAAATATTTATAGATGATGGTTAATTTTCATAATACGATTGTGTTTTCAGTCATGGGGAGGCAAAAGCCGCTTGACTGAGAATGGTGTTTTCATTGGATTAGGGATGACCGTTCTCTGCTGACTCAGGGGACGGTTTTTTTTGTTTAACTTGTAGGATTAATTAAAATAATAGAAATGAAGACTGGCCGACCAATAAAACAGGGCTTATACAGGCAGGAATTTGAACACGGGAGTTGCGGTATCGGGTTTGTGGCTCATCTGAAAGGGAAAAAATCACATTCGATAATCAAACAGGGCCTGGATATTTTAAGGAACATGACTCACAGGGGTGCTGAGGGGGCTGACAGTAAAACAGGTGACGGTGCCGGAGTGATGATCCAGGTGCCCCGTGATTTTTACCTCATCCAGGGATATTCTTTACCCCCTGAAGGCCGGTTTGGCACGGGTCTTATATTCCTGCCACGTGATGAAAATGATGCCAAAAAATGTGAGGAGGTATTTTTAAGTACAATAAAAGAAGAGGGGGTAAATCTTATTGGCTTCCGTGATGTGCCAAGGGATAATTCCACCCTGGGTGAAATTGCCCGTGCTGCAGAACCTTATATCAAACAGATTCTGTTAAGCGCCGATATTCCACAGGATGATCTTGAAAGAAAATTATACATTATAAGAAAAAGAACTGAAAAGCTTATCCGAAATTCCGAAATCGGACAGAAGGATTTCTTCTATGTTCCCAGCCTTTCAACAAAAGTCCTTGTTTATAAAGGTATGTTAACCTCCATCCAGCTTGCTGATTATTACACTGATCTTACGGATGAAAGGCTTCAAAGTGCAATTGCACTTGTTCACTCAAGGTTCAGTACCAATACCTTTCCAAGCTGGGATCTTGCACAGCCTTTCCGGGTGCTGGGGCATAACGGGGAGATAAATACCATCAGGGGCAACAGGTTCTGGATGAAAGCAAGGGAATCGATTCTCAAATCGGATAAGCTCGGAGACCTTGAAAGATTATATCCCGTCATTGAACCAGGAAAAAGCGATTCAGCTTCCCTTGACAACGTTCTCGAGTTTCTTCTTATGAGCGGAAAA
>Ga0105106_10002436_pt1 | contig 13407 bp, 9 predicted proteins | sample PPLLaktember2015_5_FD_79109 | JGI IMG/M metagenome (GOLD analysis project Ga0105106, IMG submission 79109) | Freshwater sediment microbial communities from Prairie Pothole Lake near Jamestown, North Dakota, USA - PPLs Lake P8 Core (1) Depth... | ecosystem: Environmental > Aquatic > Freshwater >...
GAGGACCCAGGACCGAGGACCCAGGACCGAGGACGCAGGACCGAGGACCCAGGACCGAGGACCCAGGACCGAGGACCCAGGACCGGGTTCTTATCCTTGAAATTCCAGCTGCGCCGCCTGCGTTTCGATCCTGAGCCGCGTGAGCCGGTCGAGCAGCACGCTGCCGAGGACCAGGCTGGCGATGAAGATCGCCGTCGCCAGCGTGCTCTGGTAGACCAGCGGCGCGAGCAGGGGCACGAGCACCACGCCCACGCCCACCACCACCATCAGCAGCATGACTCGTGACGACGAGCGCCCTTTCACGACGGGCTTCGAGAAGGGCAGCTCGGGTTCGACCAGCGTGACGATCTGAAGCACCAGGTGGCTGACGAGCGCGATCACGACGAGGTGCACGAGGATGTGCCCGGCGTTCGTCGAGAACCAGGCGAGGAGCGCGCCGACCAGCACCATGTAAGGCAGAAGGAACGAGACGACGAGCACGTTCTTCGCGGCACGCACGATGCGCGTGCGATCGGCCGGGCAGGCGAAGAAGATCCAGGACGCGCGGAACGAGTCCGACATGGTGAGGTTCATCTTCAACATCGTCGGAAACATGAGCATGGCGAGCGTCACCATCATCAGGCCCTGGCTCACGCCGCCGCGGACGAACGGGTCGCCGAGCTTGCCTTCATCGGTGAGGCCGATCAGCAGGTAGATGATGGTGAGTGGCAGGATCGCCAGCACGCCCATGCGGAATTTCATGTCGTTGCGGAACTGGCCGCGGATGAGCAGCGCCGTGGCCCTGGCCTCGCCCTGCGTGAACCACCAGCTGCGCCGTCTTCTGGCGACGGCAGTCTTCGAGGGCGCCGCGGACGTGGTCGCCAGTGCGCCGAGCCGGTCGGCGTAGTCGAGCGACATCCGGCCGCCTATCGCGACAGCGAGCGAGGCAAGCGCGGCCAGCGAGGCCAGCGCGGGGACGATCTCGAGCGCGGACATCTGGCCGGCCGCGATGTCGAGGTAGCTGGCGAACCAGGCGGGCGGCATCAGCAGGATCCAGAGCTTCTTCTCGAAGGCGAAGGACGCAAAGGCGCTGTCGGAAACCAGGCGTGAGAACACGAAGAAGCCGCCGTAGACGAGGAAGCTGAAGAGGAGCTGCACGTACGAGAGCGTGCGCTTCAGCCTGGCGGCGCCGACCACGCGCATCAGCGCGGCGTAGGCCACGATCATGGTCAGGGCCACCGTCACGGACGCGGCGTAGACGGCCACGAGGCCCGCCAGGCCGACGGCGAATCCGTGCCGGATGAAGAACGACGCCACCGGCAGATAGGCGAACACCGTCGTCATCGCCGTCGTGTAGATGAGGACGTTCGTCAGGCGCGCGGCGAAGTACGTCCGCGACGTCACTGGGCGGAACCCGAGGAGCATGTAGTCGTCGGGAGACATGATCGCCGCGTTGTGATCGAGGAGGGCGGCTGTGCCGACCATGAACATCACGTAGGTCACGACGACGGAGCCGGAGACGAAGACGTCGCGGCTGAACCAGACGAACGCGGCGATGAAGCCGCCCATCAGGGTGTAGAAGATCGCCTGGCCGATCAGGGCGCCGGCGGCGCGAGTGTCTCCGCCGACCTGGGTTCGCATGAAAGACGACGCGCGGAAGTCCACCTTCAGGGCGGCGCGCGTGAGCGCACGCCACTGGTCGTAGTCCACGCCCAGCGCGGCGAAGAGTCGAATCACACGCGTTCCAGGGACGCGAGGAAGTCGGCGGTCACTTCGCCCACGTCGCGCACGCCCGTGAGCGCGCTGAAGGCGGCCTCGAGGGAATCGGCGCCCGTGGCCGCCCGGATCTCGGCGGCGGTGCCGGATGTGACGTACCGGCCGTTGTTGATGATGAAGATGCGCGAGCACATCCGCTCGACTACCTCGAGGATATGCGACGAGAACATGATCGTCTTGCCTTGCGCCGCGAGCTTCTTCAAGAGCTCCTTCACCACCATGGCGGTGTTGGCGTCGAGGCCGTCGAGCGGTTCATCGAGGATGAGCACGTCCGGGCGGTGGATCAACGCGGCGGCAAGCACGACCTTCTGGCGCATGCCTTTGGAGAACTCCGCCATGCGCTGGTTGGCGACGGCGGAGAGTCCGAACAGCTCGAGCAGTTCGGCGCGCCGGGTCGCGCTGGCCTTCGGCTCGAGGTGGTGGAGACAGCCGATGAGCTCCAGGTACTCGTCGGCGGTCAGGCTGTCGTAGAGCGCAGCTGTTTCGGGGACGTAGCCAATGCGCTTCTTGACCTCGAGGGGCTGATCGACGACGTCGAACCCCGCCACCGACGCGCGGCCGCTGGTCGGCCGGATCAGACCCGTCAGCATCTTCACCGTGGTGGACTTGCCGGCGCCGTTCGGTCCGAGGAACCCGAGAATCTCGCCGGGCTCGACGCGAAGATCGAGGTCGATGACCGCGGCCTTGCGCTCGTACGACTTGCAGAGCCGCGAGGTCTCGATCATGACGCCGGGCCGAGGCCTGCCAGGCCGAGGAGGAGCAGCAGCGCCGCTTCGATGCCGCGGACGCTCGACGTCTTCTCGACGTCGATCCACTCGTCGAGCGCGTGCGCCCGGCCGCCGCGGCCTCCCGAGTCGATCGTGATCGCCGGAATGCCCATGCTGATGGGGATGTTCGAGTCGGTACTGCTGAAGCTGAAGGTCGGCGTCATGCCCATCGAGCGGACGGCCGAGGCGGCGGTCTGCACGATGAGCGAGTCCGGCGGTGTCTGGCCCGACGGACGATCGCCGATGACCTTGAGATCCGCCGTAACGCGGCCCTGCGTGGTCCGCCGTGCCGCGTTCTCCTCCTCGGCGGCCTGCCGCATCAGCATCAGGAACGTCGTCTCGAGCTTCTCCAGCTCGAGGGGGGACTCCGACCGCATGTCGACCTCCATCCAGCTCTCGAAGGGAATGGAGTTGACCGACGTGCCGCCGCCCATCACGCCGACGTTGAACGTGGTCTTCGGCGACTCGGGCACCTTCATCTGCGCGAACTTCTGAATCGCGTTGCCCATCGCGAACGCGGGGTTGACGAGCCCGAAAGCGCCGTAGCTGTGGCCCCCTGGGCCCTTGAACGTGGCGCGATAACGCTTGCTGCCGACCGCGCCGTGCACGATGTCGTCGCCTCCGCCCGCGCCGTCCATCGAGATGAACATCTTGATCTGATCCTTGTAGCGGCCCTTCTGGAACAGGTGCTTCACGCCGCGTAGATCGCCCAGGCCCTCTTCGCCAACGTCGCCGATGAACAGGATGTCGCTGTTGGTGCGGATGCCAGCCGCGTCCATCGCGCGGATCATGGCCAGCAGCACGGCAAGAGATCGCGTGTCGTCGCCGATGCCCGGTGCCGACAGGCGCGTGCCATCGCGCTTCACCTTCACGTCGGTGCCTTCCGGGAACACGGTGTCGAGGTGCGCCGCGATCGCGATGAGCGGACCTCCACCGGTGCCTTTGCGGATGCCCATCACGTTGCCCTCGGCGTCGCGTTCGACGTCGATGAGGCCGTGCTCGCGAAGCATCTTCATGTAGGCCGCGCCGCGCGCGTCCTCCTTGAAGGGCGGCGCGGGAATCTCCGTGAGCATGATGATCTCGGAGACGAGCCGGTCGTGGTCGCGATCGATGGCGGCCATCGCGGCCGTGAACCGGGGATCGGCCTGCACGCGCTTCACGCGCGCGTCGGGCGTGTCCTGGGGCGCGAATGTCAGCGTCAGGAGGGCGGCGAGGAAAGCCTGCAGCAGGAACATCCGTTGATCCTATCCGACCGCGCCGGGCCGGGTGCAGCCCCTCAACTCCACTTCCTCGTCTTTGGGCGCCGATCGCGGCCGGGCTGGCTGAAACGGGACAGCCGGAACGCGGCCTCCGGGACGCCGCCGTCGAGCACGAGCGCGGCCAGCATCTCGCCCATGGCGGGTCCCATCTTGAAGCCGTGCCCCGAACCGCCTCCCGCGATCCATGCGTGGGGGGCCGCTGGATGGCGATCGACGAGGAAGTCCGAGTCCGGCGTCGCTTCGTACTGGCAGACTTCCGTGCCAATCAGCGGCGCGCGCGCGAGCGCCGGAAACCGCCGGGCGAGGAACGCGCGCATCGTCTTCACCCGCGTCGAGGTGGCGTCGCGCGAGCCCGAGGTGGGGTCGAATGCCGGGCCAGGCGAGTCGTCCGCGATCTTGAAGCCGCGATGCGCGTTGCCGGGGATCCCGTACATCACCCTCGGGCCGACGTCCACCCACACGGGCATGCGGGAGTCCTCGAACCGTTCGTCGCCGGCCGGCGTGCCGACGTAGAAGACTTCCTGTTTGGTCGGCGTGACGAGTGAGCCGACGACATCGGGGAAGAGAGTGCCCAGCCAGGGGCCGCAGGCGAAGACGAACGCGTCGGCTTGAATGGTCGAGTCGTCGGACAGTCGGACGCGGTGGGCGCGAAGCGCGCGTGTGTCGACGGGCGACTCGACGGCGGCGTGGCGATACTCGCCGCCCTCCGCGACGAAACGCCGGACGACGTCGTCACAGGCGCGGCGGGCGAACAGGTAGCCGGCGTCGGGCTCGAAGAGGATCGACGACGTGCCGGCGAAGTTCATCTGAGGGTAGCGGCGCGCGGCGTCCTTCCGCGTGAGTGCTTCCAGCACGCGGCCCGCGTTCTCGAGCGCGACGGTCGACGCGCACGTGAACTGATCGTCTGCCTGGCTGGCGATCCACAGCGCGCCCGTCTGGACGAAGAGCCCTGTGCCGAAGCGAGCGTCGTGCTCGCGCCAGAGGTGGAGCGCGCGTGCCGCCAGCGACGTGTAGATCGCGCGCGAGCCGTACGTCGTTCGCATGATGCGCGTCTCGCCGCCCGAGCTCGACCGTACGTGTCCCGGGCCCCACGCGTCGACGAGGGTCACGCGCGCGCCGCGCCGAAGGAGGGTGAGTGCCGTCCAGCCCCCGAACGCGCCGGCGCCGATGACCATGATGCGAGATGCCATGCGGGCGGAACTGTATCAGGCGAGAGGCTTGGGGCTCGAGGCTTGGGGCTCGAGGAGGGCTGCCTCGAGTGGCTGCATCCTTTAGGTACAATGATGGCCGCGGTTCGTACCCGGTTCACGGACCAGCTTGCCGATGTCCAGCCATGTTGCCCTCCAGCCCGTCGATCTCGACCCGACCCGCGAGCACCTAGCGGCCCTGGAGCTGCGGGTCGCGGAGCGCGAGCACGAGCTGGAGGCGCTGAAGGTCGAGCTTCAGCAGCTGCAGTCGCGCTACCTGGCCGAGGTCGGCGTGCTGTACGCGGAGCTCAGCACGCTCGAGGCCGCGGTTACCGAGGCGGAAGTCCGCGCCGGGCTTCGGCCTCCTCCGGAGGAGGCCACCGGGGATCCGGAGGGCGGCGCCCAGCCATCGTTGGCGCCCGGGTGCACGAACCGGTCTGCGCCTTCCGACAATCTGAAGCGGATGTTCCGCGATGTGGCCAAAGCGGTGCATCCCGACCTCGCGCTCGACGAGCCTGCCCGGTGCCGGCGGCACTCGCTGATGGCGGAAGCCAACCGCGCCTACGCCGAGCGCGACGAAGATCGCCTGCGGCTGATCCTGCGGGTGTGGGAGCGGAGCCCTGAGTCCGTGCTCGGCGACGACCCCGACGCCCACCGGCTCCGCCTGCGCCGGCGCGTGGCCGAGATGGAGGAGCACTTCATGGCGCTCGACGCGGAGCTCGCGGACCTTCGAGCCTCGGCCATCTCACGGTTGAAGACCAAGATCGACAACGCGAGAGCGCAGGGGTGGGACCTGTTCGCCGAGATGATCCGGCAGGTGCGGTCGGAGATCGCGTCAGCGAAGGTACAGCTGGCGCGCGTGGGATCGCGCGCGCGCGTGTCAGTGCGCACGGAGGGTACGGCGCAGGGCCCTCGGAGGCCACGTACGAGCTAGCGGAAGAGCCACCGCACGCAGTCCTTCGCCGGGTTCTAAGTTACCGCCACATCACGCGAGACTCGAGTGCCAGTACCGCGCTCAACGATCGCGCGCGCGTGTCAGTGCGCACGGGGGGCACGGAGGCGAGCGCACGGGGCACACGGAGCGAACTCGAGGTAGACCCACAGCCCACGGGACTCGCGCTCTGCGGAGGGGCGTGAGCGACTGAAGTGCATGAAGACCTCGTGGGCCTTCACGTCCTTCATGGTGCCATTCAGCCCGTAGCCGGCCTGATGAAGCGCCAGTCGCGTGCGAGAAGCTCTCGCCGAACAGTCTCCGCGCGCTCCGTGGGCCCTTCTCCGTGCGCACCGTGTTGATCGGCTTCCCGGTCCGCCTCGTGATCGAGCCTGCTCGAGCGTCGCCTGTCGCCGGTTCCTGGCGAGCGCTATGGCGCGTCGTAGGCGTCGACGGCCGCGGGCAGGGACTGGGTGATTCCATGACCTGCGGCCGGCAGTCCCACGAGGATCGCGCTGAGCACTTCGTCGCGCGACGCCCCGGCCTGTTTGGCGAGCTTCACGTGAAACGGCACGCCGCTCTCCAGACGTAGCGCCGCCAGCACGGCGAGATAGGCGAGCGCCGCCGTTTTCGTATCCAGCGCGCTGGCCTCGCCCAGCGCCTGAACGGCGGTCATCCAGGCGCCCGCCTGTTTCGGTGTCTGCGCGAGAAATGTCTGGAATGCCTTACTGATGCCGCTCTGTTCGGGGTTCATGTGATCTCCTGGCCAGATGCCTGTGTCCCCTCGTTCCGACGCCCGCAGTTCTCCCTCACGGCTTCGGCCGCGTGCCAGCCCGCGGCGCCGGCGAACGGCCGGCCTGCCGCAGATGGATTTCCTGGTAGAACTCGCCGGTCTCGCCCGCGCGAAGCGGCGTGTCCTCGCGAAGATCGTAGCGCCCGTCGGTGAACGTGATTGGCCGCCAGATGTCGAACTGGGGCGACTGATCCTCCGCGGACTGTGAGGACCCGCAGCCGACGATCGTCGTTGGGAACCTCGGATTGCCGTCGGGGGTGCCGTTCACGAACAGGACACCGGAAACGAATTCACCCGTGAGGCTCACGTCCCAGGTGTGCGTCGTCGCGGGGACCTCGTACCGCGGGCATGGGTCGCCGCCAGTGAACTCCGCCTCCCACGTTGCTGTGACTCTCGCGCTGCCCGTGACCTTGCCGTCGTGACCCTGCTTGAGCGAGATCGTCGCTCGCGTCTCCCCGCGCAACCTGGACGTTCGCCCGTCGGCACGCTGAGCGACATCGAAGCGAGCGCGGAACGTGCCCGTCCAGATCCCGCATGTTCCGTCCACCACCATCGGGTCATCGTCCGGATCGAAGTTGCTCGTTTCCCCCGCGTCCCGCACGCCGTTGCCGTTCAGGTCCTCCTCCCCGTCCTTGCAGCCGCCCCCGTCCGAGTCCGGGTCCCTCTCCATCCTCAGGCCGTCCCCGTCGAAGTCGCGCCCGGTAGCGGACGGCGCGGGGAACCGTTCTCCCGCCCGCACAGCGCTGGCTTTCACGGACCATCCGATTCGTGGCTCGAAGACGCTCGCCCGAATCTCCTCCTTGTCGTTGACGCCGTCGCCATCGGAGTCACGGTTGCCGGGGTCCGTCCCGAACCGAATCCGTTCGTCGAAATCCACGACCCCGTCCTGATCCGAGTCCTGGGTGACGGAGCTCTCGTCGATGGCCGGCTTGGCAGCCGATCGAGGTGGGAGGAAGTAGAAGCGGTGGAGGTCTCCAGTGCCGCCGAGAAGCCCCGTGCCCGCCGATCGCAGCGCGTTCATGTCGTCTTCACGGCCCGGACGAAACGCGTACGACCCGAGAGCCGGATCGTTGAGCAGGATCTCGAAGGCGTCATCGGCGCCTCGCCGATAGCCGACCACGACGAAGACGTGCGCCTCGGTGGTCCCGATGACCGGCCGCCCCGCGTCGATCTCCGCCGCGATGTCGTCCCAGGTGAAGTTGTCGTTGGCATAGATCGAACCTGTCCGGCGATACTCGTCCATCGCGGCGCGCGGAATCAGATAGCGCCCGGTCGATCTCACTCCAAGCGCGTATTGCAGCGCCTTCGCCATCATGCCGTCGGTGAACCCCGCGCGGACGTAGATGTCCACCTCCGGCCCGACGAATCGATCCTCATAGGCCGCATGGGTGATCCGGTCCTGGCTCGATCGCCCGCCGTAGAACGTCGTGACCATCGCGATGGATGCCCGGGCGCAGTAGGGACCCGAAGGGGGGTTGGCCCACGGAGCGTCCCAGGGTTGGGCCCCGCCAGGGGAGTCGGCCTCGAGTGCCAGAAGCCGTGTGTCCTTGTGCTGGTAGATCATCGGGACCGCGAGCGGAATCCCGCGCCGCGATGGTGTGCCGGCATCGGCGCCCGGCGGGTCGACCTCGAATTTCTGCGGCTCCGAATACGGCGCGGTCTCGGCTCCTGCACCTGTCGCTCGCACGCGCCAGATGTAGCGCCCGGCGGTCAGTGGGCTCGTGACAAAGCCCGACACGTCACCCGCCGCCTGTCCGGTGGCCTGGATGACGCGCTCGTCGAGCGGCGAGGAGAAGTCGTTGGTGTCACGGTCGGCCGCCACCTGCACCCGATAGGTGGCCGCGCCTTCCACCCCGTACCACCGCAGCGGAACCGAGCCGGTCGGGAAGATGCCGCCGGACAACGCCGGAAACGCGTCAACGACGGCTCGCGGATTCGGCGTCCCTGGCGTCACCTGTGCGCGGCCGTACCGCACCCACCCGATGCCGACCGCCGGACCGGGCGGGCGGCCGAAGCTGGTGCCCGGCGCAAGGTTCGCCACGAGGCCGCCACGCGAACGTAGTCGCTCGCCGAACGGAGTGTCCCCCCACTCCACGCGGTCGCGGGGCATGCCGTCGACATGAAGCTCGATCCAGCCGCCGGCAGTGAGGAAGTCGCCAGGGCAGGTGCCGGCGAACCCGGCGCTCGGGCTCGCCGCTCCGAAGCCGATCGTCGCGAGCGTCCCCGGAGCGATCGGAGGGCCATCCGGCACCGTGCAAATCTGCCCGCGCTCGTTTCGCACCGTGACCCGCGAGCGCACGAGCGGCGACGGGCCGGGATCGATCTCGAGGAACGGCAGGTCAGTGCCGGTCCCTAGGACGCGCACCTCGTTCAGGCGCGGGCCAGCCGGCGTCGTGACCACCTGGGCCGAAGCAGTCGCGCCTGCCTGCTCGCTCGCCACCAGTCGGGTTGGATTGATCCTCTGTGTGGCGAGGAGAGAGAGCAGTAGGACCGCGAGGGAGACGAGGCCGGCGCAGAGCCGTGGCATCACGCGCCCTTTCGAACGACCACCTGTACCCTTCGGTTCTTCGCGCGTCCCTCGGGAGAGTCCGATCCGTCGGGCTTCGTATTCGGTGCTATCGGCTTCGCCTTGCCCCATCCTCGTGTCGTGATGTTCGCGCCGCTGACCTGCGCGTTCGTCACGAGCCATTGCTTGACCGAAGCCGCGCGCTGCTCGGAGAGCGTCTGGTTGTACGCGTCGGCGCCCTTCGCGTCCGTGTGACCGTCGATGGCCACCGCCGCCGTGGGATTCGCTTTGAGTACCGTCGCGAGATGCTGGAGACTCGGTTCCGCCTCCTTCTTGAGAGTGGCTTTGTCGAACTCGAACAGGACATCGGCAGCGAGGTCGATCGTGATCTCGGTCGGCGTCACGTCCGCATGCAGTTCCTTCAACGCGCTCTCGAGCCCCAGTTCCTTCCCGGCGACAGCGATGCCGCCGGCCGCGGCGCCTCCCGATCCCGTGATCGCCATGCCTTCGATGGGCAGAAACCTCGGAAGAAGGAGATCCGCCACCTGGACCGTGTCGGGCGGCGCCTGGAAGGTGAGGCTCACGAGTGTCGTCTTGTTCCAGTCGAGGATGAAGCTGCCCCCGTCGGCGCCGCCCACCGTGTTCGGCTGACCTTGCATGCGCCCGTCCGCGTCTTTGAGCAGGGCGTACTTCCGCTTCGACGCCGTATCGAACAGGAACACGTTCCGGTACTCGAAGTACGATCCGCCGAGGCTGGGTCTCGCGCCCTTCTCGGCCTCGAGACGCAGCCGCACGGTCAGGCTCTGGTCCGCGCGCGTTGCCGAGACCAGCGTGGCGACCGCGCCTCCGGGTGTGCTCCTTGCCGATCGGGATGCGAAGACTTTGCTGGGTCCTTCGGTGACGACGACCTTCTCGAAGGGAAAGACGGTTGGCACCTCGACGCTCACGACCGTGTCGAGCGGCAACGGCTCGAAGTAAGCCCACAGTACTGTTGATTGCCGAGCGGGGATTCTGAGCTGGATGCGCCCGCCGTTGATCCAGTCACCCATCTGACCGGCGATGAACTGCCCGTTCGCGTCCTTCAGCGGAAAGTACTTCTTCCTGGATTTCATGTCGACCAGGACAATGCGGTCGGCCGCGAACCGCGTCGGCTCTACCGTAGCGCTTCCGCCGTTGGCGAAACGGACGGCGAGGCGCAGCACGCCTCCGGCCAGTCGAAGCTCCACCAGTTCGGCGGTCACACCAGGCAGCTCCGTCTCGACAGATTGCGGGAATCCGGCGGTTGGCGAGAGGAAGAGCATCGACACGACCAGGAGGAGAACGGCCCTCATGTGAACGGTCCTTTTCCGGTTGATCGGCAGGCAGGCGCGACACGATGAGGCGCGGGGCCGATACTCGGAGCGGCGAGCTTAGCCGATCGCTTGGTTCCTGACAAATGCCTCCCGGCGCGGATCGGCGCGACATGCGGTCAGCACTTGAGGCGACCCGGTAGACCGTCGCTCACCGCCCGGCGAGCGGCATTCGGAACGCTGCCATCTCCTCGCCGTTGCGCACCAGCAGGATGTCGCCCACGAGCACAGGGTGATTCCATGTCTTGCCCTCAATCGCCGGAACCCGCGCGAGTTCGGTGAACTGATCCGGCGCCGCATTGACCAGCGCCAGCTCGCCTTCCTCCGACAGCACCAGCAGCAGGTCCTGGTTGGGCAGGAGGATCATCTGGCCGGCGCCGTAGCGTCCGCCCTTCCACTTGCGCGAGCCATCGGCGAGATCGATCGACGCGAGGATGGTGCCGTCGAAGCCGTACGCATGACCCTCGTGCACGACGAAGTCGTTGAAGTACGGTTTCAGCCCGCGCGTTGACCAGCGCGCTTCCACGGTCCATCCGGGAGACCCGCCCTGAGCGGAGTGGGCGGAGCCATGAGACAACGCGAGGCGACGAAGGCCGATTCCGCCCATCATGTCGCCGCCGCTGAGCAGGATGTCGCCGTCCGCAAGACCCGGCTGCACGATGCTGACGCCCGGCTCCCACGAGTGCTCCCAGAGCACCGTGCCGTCGGCCGGCGCGACGGCTGTCGCGCCCCCGCCGCTCAGGAACACAACTTGAAGGACGCCGTCGATCGTGACCAGCTGCGGCGAGCTGTAGCCCCCGCCGCGCGGACGGCCGACCCAGCGCGGCGTGCCGGTGGCGACGTCGTATGCGGCGAGCGCGCCCGAAGCCGCGACGATGACGAGATCATCGACGACCAGCGGCGAGCCCGCGAATCCCCAGCCGGGCAGCTTCGCGCCGGTATCAGTCGCCGCGTTGCGGGACCACATCGACGAGCCAGTGCTGGCGTCGAGCGCGTTCAGGATGCCGGTCGCACCCAGCGCGAACACACGACCGTTGCTGACAGCCGGCGTCGCCCGCGGACCAGCGCCCCCATTCGACTCCCAGAATCTGACAGGGTCGCGGTGCTGCCAGACCGGCTCGCCGGTGGATACCCTGTAACACGCGACGAGCTCGTCCTCGCCCCGCTGCTCCTGCGTGTAAAGGAAGTCACCGCGCACGGCGAACGACGACCACCCAGGTCCGATCGGCCGGCGCCACAACTCGACCGGCGGCATCTTCGACCAGTCGGTCTCGATGCGCACGCCGCGAACGACGCTGTCGCGCGCCTTTCCCCGAAAGCCTGGCCACTCGGCTTCGACGCTCGCTGGGGCCGAGGAAGCGCCGGGCACGGGCTGAGCAGAAGCAGTCGCTGGTGCGACAGGCTTCGCTGGAGTCTCCGGGCCTCCTGTCGACGGCGTTGGCTCCCTGGAATCCTGCGGCGTGGCGGGAGTCGCCGCCGCGGAGGTCGCGGGAGTCGCCGGACTCGCGGCCGCCTGAGCCAGCAGTCGCTCCTCGTGCGTCGGAGTCCAGCGCCACGCGAACAGCGAGCCGTCATCGCCAGTGATGCCGTCGGTCCGCAATAGCGTGAACGCACCGCAGGCGAGCAGAATGGCCGCGGCCATCGAGGCGCGGCGGAGCCCATCGGAAAGGTGCCGGCCGGCCACGGCCCCGAGCACGAGAGCCGGCATCAGGACCGGGATCGCGTACACGAAGATCAACAAGCCCATCATCCCGGTGGCAATCGACGGGTGGACCCCACGTCGCGCTACGAGCAGCGCGACGATCATCAGCACGATGGCGCCCAGACGTTCGGACCAGGGCGCCCGGCTGAAGAACAGCCACCACACGACGATCGCCAGCGCGCCGATGAATCCGCCGATCAACCCCATGCCAAACGTCCCGGGGATGACGGCAGGGACGACGAACCGAATCACGAGGACGAGCGTCGCAGCGACGACGCCTGGCCAGAGGCGGAGCGGTGCGCGAGAGGCGGGAGGTTGTGGCTGTGACATGGACCTGTGTTCTCCGGTTGGGCCTGGCAGATACTCGACTGCCGGACGAAGTCTGCTATTGATGCCGCAGCGCGCTCAGCGCATTCGTCCGTGCTGCGCGCCAGGCGGGAACGATCGTTGCGACGACCACGCCGCCGAGGACGATTGCGAGTGCACCGGCGAAGGACGTGGCGTCTGTCGGGCTCACGCCGAACAGCACGCTGCCGAGAAACCTGCTGACGCCAAGCGCTGCCGCAATGCCGAGGGTGGCGCCGATCGCGCCGAGCCTCAGCCCTCGCGCCACGAACCCACGAATGACCGACGACCGCGACGCGCCGAGCGTCATGCGGATGCCGATCTCGCGTGTGCTCTGCCTGACGACATACGACACCAGACCGTATGTGCCAAGCGCGGCCAGTCCCGTGCCGGTGACGCCAAAGATCAGGAGCATGGTGGCGGTGAGGTCGAAGAAGATGAATGCCCCGCCCAGCATTTCCTCCATCGGCCTGGCGTACAGAATTGGCTGATTCGCGTCGAGCGCGGCCACGTGCGCGCGGCCCTGCTCGAGGAGGCGGTCCATCGGCGCAGCGCCTCTGGTGTGCAGGACCATGGCGGATCGGTACGACTGGAAGAACGGCAGGTAGACGTACGGGCGCGGCGCTTCGTTGATTCGTGAGTACTTCACGTCTGCTGCCACGCCGACGATCGTGCGCCAGCGGCTGTCGCCAATCTGGATCCGCTTGCCGATTGCGTTCGCCGTGCTGCCCCAGAACCGCTCCGCGAAGGTGGTGTTGACCATTGCCACCGGCGGGGCCGCTTCATCGTCCCGATCCTCGAGCGCCCGCCCAC
>Ga0105106_10002437_pt1 | contig 13404 bp, 8 predicted proteins | sample PPLLaktember2015_5_FD_79109 | JGI IMG/M metagenome (GOLD analysis project Ga0105106, IMG submission 79109) | Freshwater sediment microbial communities from Prairie Pothole Lake near Jamestown, North Dakota, USA - PPLs Lake P8 Core (1) Depth... | ecosystem: Environmental > Aquatic > Freshwater >...
ACTTTAAGTTGAGCGGCTAATATAATACTTTTGTTGAACAATATCCTTGGATATTGAATTGCTACTATTATAACTAATTTAAGAACTTACACAGAGCTACACAGAGAAGTCACAGAGAAACACAGAGTTAAGAAATCAGATCTCTGTGGACCTCTGTGGTTCTCGGTGGATCTCTGTGTAACTTAAAAACTAAAGCTAAAAGTTTCGTATCTGAAATTGGTTATTTTTGTCAGCAGATAATTTTACTCAACCAAAATAACATTCATGAAAAGATTTATCCCATTCAGAATCCTTGTATTCCTCTTATTGCTGATCCCGGCACATGGTAATTCCCAGATGCCAAGGGGAGGAGGCAGCACAGTGCGCATCACTGGCTGGACCGACGACAGTCATTACCTTTTGCAGACTTTCGATTCAGATAACAAGCCTGTAATTAAGAGTGTCGATATCAAAACCGGGAAAAGTATTATAGTTCCGCCGCAAAAGTCCGCCAGGGAACTTCTTACAGAGTCGCTGCCGGCAGATGTGACACTTGGATTCAACGACGTTTTCAGCTCCGACATACAGAGTGTCATCATTGACAAGGATAATGACCTCTGGTATTTCAGGAAAGGTGACAAGGTTCTCAGGAGGCTTACAAATGATGCCGTGGCTGAAGTGAATGCCCGTTTTTCACCCGATGGCAGGAAAATCGCGTATACCAGGAATAAGGATCTCTATGTATATGATCTTGATGCCAATAAGGAGATAAGATTATCATTTGATGCATCCGACAGGATCTATAACGGATATTCATCATGGGTTTACATGGAAGAGATACTTGACCGCCCCAGCCGCTATGCCGCTTTCTGGTGGGCTCCCGACAGCAGGAAGATTGCCTACCTCAGGACTGATGAGACAGAAGTTCCGGTTTTTACACTGAATCGTCTTGATGACCCTGACGGAGTTCACGGCAAGCTTGAGCAGGTCCCCTATCCTAAGTCAGGCGATCCGAATCCCAGGGTCAAAATGGGGATTGCCGATATTTCGACCGCTAAAACGACATGGGTAAAAACAGATTACAGTGTTGACCAGTATATTGCCTGGCCTTTCTGGACACCCGACGGTAAAAAGCTTGCAGTGCAGGTCATTAACCGCGACCAGAATGATATGAAAATCATTCTTGCAGATCCGGCAAGCGGAGATTTCAATATCATCTACACCGAGAATCAAAAGGCATGGCTCGATTTCTACAAGGATATTTACATAATGGAGAACGGTACGGGGTTCATAGTCAACAGCGTCAGAAGCGGATGGGAAAACCTGTATTTTTACGGCTGGGATAACAGGCTCATAGCCAGGCTTACCGACCTGAATTTCAGAGTAACCGGAATCGACAGGGTTGACGAAGCACAGAAGCTTTTATATTTTACTGCCACAGGGACAGAATCAACTGACACTCATTGTTTCAGGGTAGGATTGGATGGCAAAAACCTCGTCCAGATCACATACGGTCCCGGGACCCACAATGTCAGCATCTCTCCAAAAGGTACCTGGTTCCTGGATACCTGGAACAACATAACTAGCCCCGGATCGATAGTCGCACTCGACAAAAAAGGGAAACAGTATAAGGAGATACATAAGTTTGAACAACCGGCCTTCGATCCCTCAAAGCACTCAAAGGCAGAGCTGGTCAAAATACCCACATCTGACGGACTTTTCAATATGCCGGCCATAATAACATATCCGGTGAACTTTGATGCATCCAAAAAATACCCGGTAATCTTCAGGATTTACGGAGGCCCCGACTCAAAGAATGTTTCAAACAGATGGCAGGGAAACAATCCATCCTGGGATTCGCAGAACGGGATAATCACTTTTACAGTTGACCACAGGGGCTCGGGCCATTTCGGAAAAAGAGGACTCGATTATCTTCACCGCTCTCTTGGAAAATGGGAAATACTCGATTATGAGGATGCTGTCAAATGGCTCCTAACCAAGCCCTATACCGACGGATCAAGAATGGGTATAACGGGAAGCTCGTACGGGGGATATATGACATGCATGGCACTTACGAGAGGTGCAGATTACTGGACTCATGGCTTTGCAGGATCTTCGGTTACTGACTGGCGGCTTTATGATGATGTCTATACTGAAAGATATATGGATACCCCTAAGGATAATCCCGAAGGGTATAAGGACGGATCGGCGCTTACGTATGCAAAGAGTTTCAAGGGGAAGCTCTACATGACTCATGGCGACCTGGATGATAATGTTCACATGCAGAATTCCATTTATCTGATCTCCAGGCTTCAGGATGAGGGCAAGGCATTTGAGTTCATGCTCTATCCGAACGGGCGCCATGGATGGGGCGGTGCAAAGGCAATTCATTCAAGGAACGAGGCAAATAAATTCTGGCTCAGGAGTTTCTTTGGAAATTAATAATTGTTACTATATTGGTGTTAATATTTTAACACTAAACTCCAAACTCCAAACTCCAAACTCCAAACTTTTATATTATGGTCATTGGCATTCTTAAAGAACCGGGAGCAGAGAAGAGAGTGGCAATGCTTCCGGGTGAAGTTGCCGTACTTAAGAAACTGGGCCCGGATATTATCGTTGAAACCGGGGCGGGTGAAAAAGCCTGGGCTTCCAACAGCGAATACCTTTCGGCCGGGGCATCTGTCAGTGTAAGGAAGGACGTGATTTCCAAATCTTCCCTTTTATTATCCATAAATCCTCTGACAGGAGATAACATTGATTCCTTCTGGGAGGGTCAGGTTCTTTGTTCCGTGGTTAATCCTGCTGAAAACAACAAATGGCTTGAAAAGGCCAGGCTCAGGGGATTGACTGTCCTGGCTCTCGATCTTGTTCCCAGGACCACAAGGGCTCAGTCGATGGACATTCTTTCGTCGATGGCCACCGTTGCGGGATATAAAGCGGTGCTTGCTGCAGCCTCATCATCACCGAAATTTTTTCCGATGTTCATGTCGGCGGCTGGTACTATAAAACCTTCAAAAGTTCTGATTCTGGGTGCAGGTGTTGCCGGACTTCAGGCCCTTGCAATTGCAAGGAAGCTGGGTGCCGTAGTCGAGGTTTTTGATGTCAGGTCGGCAGTTAAAGAGGAAGTGAAAAGCCTTGGAGGGAAATTCATTGAGGTTGAGGGAGCCATGGAAGATGCAGGCGCCGGGGGATATGCAGTCGAGCAGACAGAAGAATTCAGGAAGAAACAGCAGGAACTGATTCAGAAAAGAGCCATTGTTGCTGATGTGATTATAGCGACTGCACAGATACCCGGGAAAAAAGCTCCGGTACTCATCCTGAAGGAGACTGTTCTGGCAATGAAGCCCGGATCGATCATAGTCGACCTGGCAGCATCCTCGGGCGGCAACTGTGAGCTTACCGAAAATGAGAGGACGATCTCATTCAATGGAGTCTCAATATTGGGAAAATCCGACTTTCCTTCGGATATGCCTTCCGATGCAAGCAAGATGTTCGGGTCAAACGTAATTAACCTTCTGAAAATAATGATTGGCAAGGATGGAAGCCTTCAGCTTAATTTCCAGGATGAGATTATAAACGGAACTACTGCCGTGCATAACAAAGAGTATATATGTCAGAGAGTAAAACAGATGCTTGGCATCAAACAGTAAAAATATATGGAACAGTTTTCAGCTTTTTTCCTGCAGCACCGTGAAGCAATCTTTATTGTAATCCTGTCGATATTCCTTGGTATCGAGGTGATAAGCCATGTTCCCGCGATCCTTCATACTCCATTGATGTCAGGGGCCAACGCGATCCATGGCGTGGTAATTATCGGAGCTATTATCGTAATGGGACATGCCGATACCACGGGTTCAATGATACTTGGATTCCTTGCTGTCGTTCTCGGTACACTGAACGTTGTCGGAGGTTTCGTCGTGACCGACAGGATGCTTGAAATGTTTAAAAAGAAAAAGTAGTCGGCTCCCTGAAAATTCTAAACTATTCAGAAATGGACGGAATATCCCCATTCCCTTTTGGAATCACAATACTGGAGATCACTTATGTAATTGCATCCGTTTTGTTTGTGATCGGACTGAAAATGCTCAGCCATCCCCTCACAGCCCGAAGAGGAAATATCCTTGCAGCTTTCGGAATGGGCTTTGCAATCATTGCCACTATTCTTTTTCATAAAAAGGATGGCGAACCAATAGGCAATATTCCGCTGATAATTGTCGCCATTGCTGTTGGAACAGTTATAGGATGGGTTATAGCTAAAAAAGTGAAGATGACGGCAATGCCTCAGCTTGTGTCATTCTTTAACGGGATGGGCGGAGCAGCAGCAGCACTCATCTCGATGATGGAATTTCCGCATATAAGTCCTGACCTGATAGCCAGGACCGGCATGGCAAACGGTCATGTGCTTGCAATCCTTCTCGGGCTGATGATCGGAACTATTTCCTGGGCCGGGAGCATGATCGCCTTCGGTAAGCTCGACGGCTGGATTGGCGATATGAGGATAAAAGCCATGAAATACGTTAATCTGACAATCCTTACGGTTCTTTTCGGGTTCATTGCCTTTATAATGACGAGGGATGTTCAGGCAAGTTCGGAGCTGACGCCGCTTATTTATATAATGTTCGCGATTGCAGTGGTTTATGGTGTTCTCTTTGTGATGCCTATCGGAGGGGCCGACATGCCGGTTGTCATCTCCCTCCTCAACTCCTTCACAGGTGTTGCCGCGGCAATGGGAGGATTTCTTTACAACAACCAGGCGATGCTGACGGGAGGAATACTTGTCGGATCAGCAGGTACGATACTTACCATTCTGATGTGCAAGGCAATGAACCGGTCATTGCTGAATGTTATCGCCGGGGTTTTTGGCGGCGGAGGTAAATCGAATATTGCCGAAGGGGGAACAGTAAAGGAGATCAGCCTTTCGGATGCAGCCGTTCTGCTCAGTTACTCAAAAAAGGTGGTCATAGTCCCAGGCTATGGATTGGCTGTAGCGCAGGCTCAGCATATCTGTCATGAGCTCGACAAGCTCCTCGACGAAAAGGGGGTTGAGGTGAAATATGCCATTCACCCGGTGGCCGGCAGAATGCCCGGACATATGAATGTTCTTCTGGCTGAAGCCGATGTGCCTTATGAACAGCTTATTGAAAGTGATGAGATCAATCCCGACCTGCCGAATACTGATGTGCTAATTGTCATCGGGGCCAACGATGTAGTTAATCCTGCGGCAGAAGATGATCCTTCAAGTCCGATTTTCGGAATGCCAATTATAAAGGCACGTGACGCAAAAAACATCATCGTGATGAAACGCGGAATGGGGAAAGGATATGCCGCAATTGAAAATATGCTTTTCTTCAATGAGAAGACCAGGATGCTTTTCGGAGATGCAAAAAACACATTGCAGAACCTGGTGAATGAGATTAAGAGCCTGTGATAAGACAAAAAGACGCTAGCGCAGATCAGACAAAAAGACGCTAGCGCGGATCTGTGATCCGTGCTTAATATCAATCACAGGAAAAAGGGCACGGATTGCAAATCCGCACCAGCGGAGAACATAAATGCCAGCGCGGATCTGTGATCCGTGCTTAATTTCAATGGAAAATAACAGGATAAAAGGCACGGATTGCAAATCCACGCCAGCGGTAAAGGGCACGGATTATAAGTCCGCGCCAGCGGAAAGATTAGCCCTTATCAGGGAAGCGTTGAAGTTGAATAAAGTGGACTTTTACGTTATTCCCTCCTCCGATCCCCACATGGGGGAATACATACCCGATTACTGGAAAATAATTCCATGGCTTACAGGATTTACCGGTTCCGCCGGTACGATAGTTATTACGGTTACTTTCGCCGGATTATGGACCGACTCGAGGTATTTTATCCAGGCTGAAAAACAGCTTTCCGGTTCCGGTTTTGAATTTGTCAAACCTGGTGCATTTCAGAGAAACGATTATATGGATTATATTTCTGAGAATGCCAAACCGGGAGAGAAGATTGGTCTGGACGGCAGAATATTTTCATTAGCAGCCTTCAGGAAGCTTGAAAAGAGGACTGAAGGGAAAGATATTTCATTTGACACCAATTGTGACCTGATTTCTTCCATATGGACCGGCCGTCCACCATTACCTTTTTCTTCAGCATTTGATCATCCCGTATCCTTTTCCGGAAAGGAACGGTCAGCAAAGATCAGCGAGGTAAGGACTAAGATGAAGGAGCAGAATGCCGATTATCATCTTCTCGCCGCAAATGACGATATAATGTGGCTTCTGAATATCCGTGGCAATGATCTTAAATACAGTCCTCTTCTGTTATCGTTTGCCCTGATCGGCATGGAGCAGATTCTGCTTTTTATCGATGAAGCCAAGATACCCCCAAAACTCTCTTCTGAATTTGACAGGCTTGGAATCGTTGTCCTGCCCTATGAAGAGGCTTCTTCAATAACATCATCTGTGACTCAGGGTCATTCAGTCCTGTACAATCCGCAAACCACTTCGATCGAACTCTTCAATTCAATATCCGGGAACTCAAAACCAATTGAGGATCTGACAATACCGGCACGGATGAAGGCAATCAAAAATAAAACCGAGATCGGGAACATTGAGTTTACAATGATCAAGGATGGTGTTGCACTTACAAAATTCTTTTACTGGTTTGACACTAATCATGGCAGGGAACCATTGACGGAAAATTCCCTCAGCGCCAAGCTGTTTGAGTTCAGGGTACAGCAGGAGGATTTTCTTGGTACATCGTTTGCCACAATCTCGGCTTTCAATGAAAACAGCGCCTTGCCCCACTACAATGCCGGAGAAGGTCCGGGGGCAGAAATAGGGGAGAGGGGCATCCTCCTTGTCGATTCCGGCGGGCAGTATATGGGTGGTACAACTGATATAACGAGGACCATACCGGTAGGGATCCCTTCCCCTCAGCAGAAAAGGGACTTTACACTTATTCTAAAGGGTCATATAAACCTTGCACTTGCAAAGTTTCCTGATGGGACGAGGGGATACCAGCTTGATTTCATTGCACGAAGGGCGATGTGGGGATCGGGGATGAATTACGCCCACGGAACAGGACACGGGGTGGGTTATTGCCTGAATGTCCATGAAGGGCCTCAGAGCATTAGTCCGGCCGACAATAAAACAACCATAGAGGCTGGCATGCTGACATCGAATGAACCGGCGATTTACAGGGAAGGGGAGTATGGCATCAGGATTGAAAACCTTATACTGTGCTATGAAGATGAAGAGACTGAATTCGGGAAGTTCCTGAGGTTCGATACGGTTTCCCTGTGCTATATCGAAAAAACGCTTATTGACAAGTCGCTGCTCGATCAGAAGGAGATCGAATGGCTGAATTCATATCATTCGGAGGTATATGATAAGCTGAGCCCCCACCTTACTGACGAAGAAAGAAACTGGCTGAAAGAAAAAACAGACCCTCTTATATAGTCTGGGATATTTTTAAAACCCTTTCCCAAACCCCTTCCCTTAAATTTAAGGGAAGGGGCGGGGTCTCCGTAAATTAAAAACTTACCACAGCTTCTGACAAAATATTAAATCTATCCACAAACCCTTTCCCTTAATTTTAAGGGAAGGGGCAGGGGAAGGGTTTAAATGAACCAACACATAGGTAAACAGAGATCTTCTACCGGATTACATCAACCACCTGAGTGAGATCAATCACCGGGAATTCAGTTATTCTCAGTCTTGCACTTCCGTAAGGCACGAGCTGGATGATTTCAGTTGCTCCCTCCGGCTTTACCGGGCTCATCGGAGGTATACCCGCAGAATTATCCTGCAAAGTCCAGCCCGGTATTTTCATTCCCCTGGTGTTAATAACCACAGCAGCATCCTTTTCCCACAGAACATATTTTGCCGAATCAGTCGACCAAATCATATCCCCCTTATCTGCAAACGGATATTTTCCAACCTCATTCCTGACAACCTCAACTCCTCTTTCAAGGTTATTCATATCTAACATAAGGCCGTAGTTCCATGGACTCTTCGGAAGTATTTCCCAGTCGACGCTGCCCATGTACCCGAAATTGTCATAGTTTATCTTCACGCTTTTGTATTCCTTGTCAATTCTCAGGGAAAAGTATAACGGCCCCCTGAGCAATGATGCGGATTTGTTATAACGCTTCTCGAACCTGATATTCATTGGTAACTCCATTGTAATCACCTCATCAGGATCCCAGCGCGCGTATATTCTGGCGGTTGACCCTCCCTTTTCAGTAATTTTCTTGTCTTTATAAGTTATTTCAGCCTGATCAGCCCAGCCCGGGATCCTCAGGTAAAATGAAAATCTGACAGGTTTCTCCGATTTTATTCTGAACCTTACAGTCCCGTCAAACGGATAATCTGTTTCTTCTGTAATTGTGATTTCTTCCCCGCTTCCTACTTTTGCGGTTACGGTCGATGGACCGTAAGTCACAGCTATTAATCCGTTATCATTTGTTGCCATCCACATGGTTGAGACATACTTCGGCCATCCCTGGTGCATATTTGCCAGACAGCAGGCAAAATTGGGCATCAGACCGTAAATGTTCGAATAGTTACCGTTTGTGCTCCACGCCCGTTTATCACCATTGACAATAACCTGGTTTGACTGCTGATCATACTGATGTGCCCACATATCCGGGGTGCTGGTGCCTGGCAATGCATTGAAAGCAAGCAATTCAATCCTGTCGGCCAGATGGTTGGCACCAAATATCGAATAGAGTTCCTCAAGCGAATACATATACTCGACTACAGCGCAAAGTTCTGTCCCCCGGTCGGGCGATTTACCCGACAGATGTTCATCTCCCGAAAACCTGCCTCCAGCCTGCCCGTGATTAAGGTCGTATTTTGAAATCCCGTCAAAGACGGCATTTTTGAATCTTTCATCACCCGATTGCTGAAACCAGAGTCCCGGATATTTTATCGCCATTGCGTTGTTGACCACGTGTGCTGTCAGTCCGTCGGGACCCCAGTTCAACGGTATTTTCTTTCCGGCCGAAGCTGCTGAATCCCACGGGAACTTTTCATAATATGATGTCCAGTCGGAACTGTTTTTCTGGATTGACTCGATCACTTCAAGAATCCATGGTTCTTTAGTCTGCCTGTATAGCCAGTAACCGGTTACGGCATTTTCCATGGCTCTCACCCCGCGCCAATCCTTATCGGGCCAGTCGGGCGGGGTTTCATGCAGGTACCTGAAATATTTTTTAAGGACTTCAATAGCACGGTTGTCAATTGTCGCTTCATAGTACTGCATCAGCGCCTTGTTTGCAACCGCCAGCGGCCATCTGTCCTTGTTTTTTGCAGGACCGTACCAGCCTGTGTCAGAAGCACTGGCAAGGATCGGTTCAATCCAGTCAGTCACTTTATTCTTAATCTTTTCATCATTAAGAATATATGCCAGTGGAACCAGGCCGTCGAGATAATAGGGTCCCCGTTCCCAGGCCTCCCCGTCGCCGCCTCTCCATGAGGAATTCACCAGATCGGGCCAGAAGTCATCAACATGGCCGGTGAGTCCTCCGGCCTGGGCTTCAAGCTGCGATTTGAGCCAGCCTTCGGGTTTTATGGATCCCAGGGGCAGTCTGATATATGCGTTCTGTTTCAAGGGAGCAGGATTTCCTTTATAGTTGATATTCTCTTTTGGGGAACATCCAAATAATAAAGAAATGAGAACAATGAATACTGTAAAAGTTAGTCTCTTCATATTTTGAGAGTTGATAAATTGTTGCTGATTCTTTCTTAACCACTGAGTTACACGGAGTTTTTCACGGTCCCGAGTACTCGGGATCACAGAGTTTAAATGTTTTTGATTATCAAAATACACGTAATTACAATGTAATTACAAGTTAAAACTCGGTGTCACTCCGTGAAAAACACCGTGCGACTCCGTGGTTAAGTACTAATTTTCCCACAAATATAATATCTCCGGGTTTATGCTTCTTCTTATATCGATCGCTTTAAATACCTGTATCATATCGAACCATACCGTTCCCTTTCCAGGCACCCTGAGAATTGCATTTGCTCTTGGCGAGGGTATTGTATCCCCTGGAATTGTAACAGATGTTACAAATTGCTGCCATTCAGTTCCGGGGTAAAACCTCTTTCTCCCGTAATCTCCCAGCCCGATCTCGAAATACGGGTATTCCCTGTTGCCGTTCTGAACAGGATCTGTCTTTGCCCATATTGAAACGATATACGTCCTTCCCAATTCAATATTTACCGGGAAGAACCGCAGTCTTGTTCCACGGTTTTCCCTTGGTGTAACCATCCTTAATGAATGGTTCCCCTCGAAGTGCTCTCTTGAATCGAGGAAAAATGTTGAACCCCTGTCTCCTTCACTCCATGCATAGCATGAAGCAGGAACCCCAGGATTTGAAATGTCTTCAAATCCCGGATCCTTAATAAGGTTATCCCTGTAGGGTTTTATCAGCTCTTTTACAGGCTTTGTGTTTATCAGATAAACTTGTGACCCGAAAGCCGGGAGATAGTCTGATAATCCGCCAGAGAAAACCGGGAGAGTACGGTTCTCAAACAGAACCCTCGCCGTTCCCAGAGTTGATCCCTGGATATTTATATCGACTCTCCGGGGGGAGTTTACCTTATTGACCGCAATTATGAGAAGCTGTCCGTTATGAATCGCCGATGAAACCAGTACATCGGCTGAAGAAGACGACACCGGAAGGGTTTTCTCATCAGACAGTAGCCAGGGAGTTATCTCTGCTATCTCAAGTGACATCCTGCCGCATTCATTCCAAACCGAGGTCGATTTCGGAAAAGAGTTCAATCCATGCCTTACAAAGTATTGTATTCCACGGGCGCCATTTACAATTGCCTGGTATGTCATGCTCCTCATCTCCTGGATAGTTGGCTCGCGTCCCCACCACTCCCCTCCGCCAAAAGCCTGTGGAACGATCCAGGCAGGCTTTTTACCCTCAAAGACGGATCTGAGTTGTTTCGCCACATCACCAACCTGTGAAACTGAACCATTTGGCACCGGATAGGGGTCCGCCATTACAATATCAAGTGCATCGGCATAATTTCTTGAAGAAAGGAACGGAGCCATAAAAACCACTGATACCGGATGCCACGGATCGATCTCTTTTATCGTGTTGTAAATCTCTTCGAGCACCGACGGAGGGATCCTGAATCCGTTTGGCTCATCGGAAATATACCATGCCAGAAGGGCCGGATGATCCATAAATGCCTTTATTTCAGCAAAGAGCCTTTCCTTCTTTTCTGGTTCGGAGATTCCTTCGATCTTTGATGATACACCGCCTCCCCCTGAAACTGAAAGAAGATTATAATGCACCTTCATTCCCAGTTCGGCGCACCTGTCCATATAAGCCTTTCTTTCCCTGAATGTTTCAGGCAATATCTTCTGATAAGGAGAGATCATATTGAATCCTTTCACAACCTCTTCTTCGGGCAGGGTTGGATATACAGGTGAATATGAATAGAATCCGAAAGGAAAGAATATCCTTCTACTGACGATAAGCCCTCCTGTGAGCCTGTCGGTTTTTACTTCGTTTGGTTTTGGATCGAGGATCTGCAATCCGGAAGTGGCTTTGTACAGGGATCCATCGGACGACTTTATTTCTGCAACTGCCTTATACGTGGCCGGATTCAGTCCGAGATCGAATGGAACGGGAAGGATCTTCCTTCCAGGGACTCCCTGCCATGAAGCAATTACTTTGTCGCTGACTTTAAGTGTAATATTCAGGTTGTTCCAGATCAATCGCTGCGGGACATGAATAAGCATTTCCCCGCTCGTTTCGAATGAATAGAAGCTTAGCCTCGGGTTCATCTCAAAGGATATTGAATCAATCCTCTGGCTGAATGAGTTCAGGCTTAAGACAAATGCCGGGAGAAGTAACAGATGGTTGAATTTTCTTGACATGAATTCAGGTCAGGGAAAAAATATGCAAATTCAAAACGACTAAATGTAATGACTTTTGATAACTGAAAAAAGGGATGTTATAAACAATATGAAAGAAAATGGGCACGGATCACAGATCCGCGCCAGCGGGGGGGGGAGAGCTTCCCATGTGGGGAGTTGTTAGCATTACTGAAAGATGCCTATATTATTTGAACACAATTCTGACCCTGACCTCATTGCTTATTGTGGTCCCGTTTTCTATCGCTGGTTTCCATGCAGGTCCCTCCCGTATAAGCCTGATAGCCTCATCCGAAAAAATCCTTGCCGGGCTTCTTAAGACTTTTATGCTATCAATCTTCCCGTCAGGATTTACATTTAAATTCAGTACCACCACGACTCTTTGTCCAGATGTGGTGGTGTCGGGTCTTCTGATATTATCCCTGATATATTTATCAAAAGCACTCCTTCCGTTCACAGGAAGGGGAGGGGTATAATTATTTGCAACTTCATCAACGTCACCCCTGGTGCCATAACCTACTACCACCACCTCATTTAAATTGATTTCAGAAGTGTCAGGCTTAAAATCTGTTACTGTGTCTGATGTTTTGATGGTTCGAACTGATTTTGAGGGTAATTCCTTTTCTGCCGCATCAACCATGACCGGTTTCACCGGTTCTGCTGCCATCACTGCCTCCTGATGTTCAATAAGAACCTGTTCTTCCCTGGTTTCGGCTTTTTTCTCATTTTTAACTTCAGCTCCTGCGGCTCTTTCAGGGGGCGGAGAACTTTTTTCCTGATCGCCGGCAGCTTTTTGCTTTTCTTCAGATGGTAAAGCTGCATATTCAAGGCTTTCTTTTACCGGTTCTTCCTTTAAGATCTCTATTTCTTCCTTTTTCTGTTCAGCAGGAGAATAGGCAAGCTGTTCAGGTTCTTCCCTTTTGTCTGTAATTATAAATATTGCGGAAAGGATCATAAGAACCGCAACTGATGCCGCAATCCGGTACCAGATAATTCTTCGCTTAACGCTGGTTCTCTTTTTCAGTTCTTTTCTGAGTCCGGAAACATCCATTTCAGCAAGGTCCGGATCAATCCCTTCAAAACCTTCAAATGCCTCTTCAGCAAAAGGATCTTTCTGAAGGTTCCTTTCGAAACCATTCCTCTCCCTGTCCGTCATTTTGTTCTGTTTGTAACGAAGGAAATCGGGGAGCTGATCATTTCCGTTTTTAATATTTTCTGACATTTTTTTCTTCAAGACAAATTTTCAGATTTCTTTTCCCGTTCTGAAGATGACTCTTCACTTTCTTCTCATTGATACCAAGCATCGCTGAGATCTCATTGTAGCACCTGTTCTCAAAATAAAACAGCCTGATGCATTTTCTTTGTTCTTCCTTCAATCTTTCAATGCAATCTTCAAGAGTGCTGTCAATTCTTTTCAGATCTTCATCCTCATCAAGAGGATGCATATCTGTTACGGTTTCCATAAAAAATTCAGGATCATTTGACCATTCAACGAATCTTTCCTTTTCTGACCGGCCGGACCTCAGTTGCATAAGGCAG
>Ga0105106_10002440_pt1 | contig 13399 bp, 9 predicted proteins | sample PPLLaktember2015_5_FD_79109 | JGI IMG/M metagenome (GOLD analysis project Ga0105106, IMG submission 79109) | Freshwater sediment microbial communities from Prairie Pothole Lake near Jamestown, North Dakota, USA - PPLs Lake P8 Core (1) Depth... | ecosystem: Environmental > Aquatic > Freshwater >...
CACGCCATGATAAAGGCGCAGGCAAAAAGATCAAACCCATTACGACAGCTACGGGACGAAATATTGTCAGCCAGCGAGTCGGCGAAGCTATTGGCCCAGAGGCGGTGGGCAGCATTACCCCCCACTCCTTCCGGCATTATTTTGTCACCACGGTGCTGAGGGCTTCAGGCAACCTCAAGATGGCCCAGGAGCTGGCGCGCCATCGCAATATCGCGGTCACGCAACGCTATGCGCATATCAGCGACGATGAATTAGATCAGGGGTATTGGGAGATTTTTGAAAACCATAGGTGAGGTAAAACAGGTAAAATTAACGAGAATCATCCATTCATCATAGGGAGTCAAACCGCGGAGAGGGTCATGGAATTTGTCATTGAAACGAACCTATTGGGCAAGACATTTAAGAAAGTCAGGGCATTGACTGCACTTAACCTGCGTGTGCCCAAGAACTCCATCTTTGGCTTTTTAGGCCCCAACGGCGCCGGCAAGACAACCACGATCAAATTGCTCCTGGGCTTGATTAAACCGACTTCCGGCTCAGCCAAGGTCTTTGGTCTGGATACGGTGCGGGATTCGGTTGCACTCCGATCCAGACTCGGGTACCTGCCCCAAGACCCGCGTTTCTACGAGTACATGACCTCGCGAGAGATCTTAATGTATACGGCTCACTTCTTTTTCAAGGGCCCACAGGCTGAAATCGATCGCAGGGTAGCTGAAACCCTGGAATTGGTCGGCCTGGAGGATAAGGCTGACCGTCCGATCAAAGGCTTCTCTGGAGGTGAGCGCCAACGCCTGGGAATTGCCCAAGCCCAGGTGAATTATCCGGACCTGCTCATTTTGGATGAGCCGGCAGCCTCATTGGATCCAATGGGACGCCGAGATGTCCTGGAGGTGATGGAGCGGCTGCGCAAATATACGACGATCTTCTACTGTACCCACATCCTGGATGATGTGCAACGCGTGAGCGATACGGTGGCGATCTTAAATCGTGGGGAGCTGGTTTCCTACGGCCCAATCCAGGAATTATTAGCAGGCAGCGAAGGCATTGCCTACGAAGTAAAACTGAAAGGCGATACCACGAATCTCTATCAACAAATTGTGGCACAACCCTGGGTGGTGGGGATCCAGGTGAAGCCGCACAATGAATGGACGAAATGGGTGGTCAGTGTATCGGATGGAGCTGCGGCTGAGCACCATTTCTTCCGGATGCTGGCTGCTGATGAGGGTGTGATTGTTTCGGATTATCACATTAGGGAACATGAATTGGAAGAAGTCTTCCTGCGCATCGTTGAAGGAGGCCAACATGGAAGCTAAACCCCAACTCGCATCAGAAGGGCAGCCCAAAACAGGGAACAGCGCCATGATCCTTAAAACCGGTTCCGGCTGGACGCGTGGACTGGAAAACTTGCTGAGCGGTGAGCTAAGGCGCTGGTTTGGCACCCGCACCTGGTTGGTGCAAATTATCATTTGGGCAATGGCGATCAACTTCATTTTTTTGATGGTCGCCCTGAATAGTTCTGGAGGGGATATGTCCTCCAGTGACAGTATTATGATTTTCAACATCTTCCTGGGGCTGGTAGGGCCAATCGGAGTGAGTATTCTCATGCAAAGCGCAGTCGTGGAAGAGAAAAATTCCGGGACAGCAGCCTGGGTGCTATCGAAACCGGTGTCGAGGATTGCTTTTATTCTCTCCAAGATGATCAGCAATGTGATTGGTGTTGGCGCGACCATGCTGGTCGCTCAAGGCTTGATCGCTTACCTGATTGCTGCACTGGTTTTGCACCTGCGCTTGCCGGTACTGGGATTCGTAGCTGGGTTGGGAGTACATCTGATTAACATATTGTTTTACCTAACCCTCACCCTGATGCTTGGGGCAATTTACAATCACGGAGCGCCTGTGATTGGAATTCCCCTGGCTTTTCTCTTTATGCAGCAGTACTTGGCCTCTTACCTGGCTTCTATCTATGCTCCCCTCTCGAGTGCCTTCCCCTGGACTCTCGCCATTCCGCTCAACAATAGCCAGGATTTACCGGTCGCCGGCGCGCTGATGGTGGGCGCCCCGGTTGCTACGTATCTTGGGGTGGTTACCACCCTGGTCTTCTCGATATTGTTCACCGGTATCGCACTGAGAGTGTTTCAGAGCCAAGAATTGTAAACGATGTACACTTGTGTGTCCCCATTGTTGTGCCTGGAGAAGGCTATGCTACAATTGGCGCCATGGAGAGAACTATGGGACAAGAAGATGCTTCCGCGTTAAATGAAGCCAATATCCAGCCAGAGCACCTACAGGCTGCGAAAACGCCCCTGGGAGCCAGCATTCAGGCTCCTTTGCCAGAAGCTTGCCTGGCGGATTTACCAGAAAAACTGCGCCGGGGTATAGCGGCAGCCGGTTGGACCGAGTTGATGCCGGTCCAAGCTAAGGCGATTCCCTATCTCTTCGCCCAGCGTGATATGATGATCCAGTCACGCACAGGTAGCGGTAAGACAGGCGCTTACCTGTTGCCATTATTTGAGATCATCAATCCCCATCATAGCGTCACACAAGCCTTGGTGTTGGTGCCGACCCGCGAGCTGGCGCTTCAGGTAGCAACGGAGGCTGAGCTATTGGGTCAAGCGACAGACGTCCGCAGCCTGGCGGTCTATGGGGGTGTAGGATACGGCGAGCAACTGGCCTCTCTTAAAGCAGGAGCGCACCTGGTAGTGGGTACTCCCGGTCGAGTGCTGGATCATTTGCTGCGGCGATCGATGAATTTGGATCATCTCAAATTCCTGATCTTTGATGAAGCCGATCGAATGCTATCGATGGGTTTTTACCCGGATATGCGCCGTGTGCAAACATACTTACCCGCTCGTGAACCAGGGCGCGGGCAGCTGGTCAGTACCTTCATGTTTTCTGCCACGTTTCCGCCACAGGTCATTCGATTGGCGAGCCAATTTTTACACGAGCCCGGGTTTATGAACCTGAGCAGCGATCACATTCATGTGACTGAGACTGAGCACGTGTATTACAGTGTGCCCGGCATGGATAAGGACCGGAGTTTGATTCGCATTATCGAGGTGGAAAACCCCTCCTCAGCGTTGATTTTCTGCAATACCAAGATGCGAGTCGATTATGTGACCATTGTATTGCAGCGTTATGGTTACGATGCAGATGAATTGACTTCTGACCTGGCACAAAGTGTGCGCGAGAAGGTGTTAGAGCGCGTGCGCCAAGGCACTTTGCGATTTTTAGTAGCTACCGATGTGGCTGCGCGCGGCATCGACCTGCCAGAACTTTCGCACGTCATCCAATACGAGCCACCTGATGATCCTGAGGCCTATATCCACCGGGCAGGACGCACCGGGAGAGCCGGCGGCAGCGGTACGGCCATCACCTTAGTTAACGTGCGCGAACGCTCCAGTCTGCGTAATATCGCCAAGCGATTTAATATTGATCTCCAAGAGCTGCCCTTGCCGACTGACGAAGAGGTTGAACGCATTGTTTCAGAACGGATCATCGCCTTGCTGGAAGCTCGTTTGCGCAATCGTGACCGCCTTCAGGCAGAGCGTATGCTGCGCTTTTCTCCTCTGGCTCACCGGTTAACGGAGAGCGAGGAAGAGAGCAATTTGTTGGCGATGTTGCTAGATGATTTCTACCAGGAGACCTTTCATGCCCCGGTTGTGCCGATCCGGGAAGATAGAGACTCCCCCACCCCGCATAAAAAGAGCACCGCGAGCGGTAGCCCTAAAAGGTCACGTCGCCAGCGGGATCGGAAACGGCGGTAAAAGCCGCCAACACAGTCACAAATTGCATGATCGGCTATACGAAATGCGGAGGAATAAATGAGGTTGTGTGGGCGTCGCCCGCCCACACAACCTCATCCTCTCTCCAACTAAGTAAGCCCTTATTAGCAGTGGTTTACATGTTATCAGCAAGCTGGGCTGCACGAAGCGTATTGCGCAGCAGCATAGCGATGGTCATAGGACCTACTCCACCGGGAGATGGAGTTAACGCTCCAGCCACTTCTTTCACCTCGTCAAAGGCCACATCTCCTACCCACCGGTAACCTTTCTCAGTAGTTGGATCTTCGACCCGATTCGAGCCTACGTCGATAACAATCGCTCCAGGTTTGACCCAATCGCGGCGCACCATCTCAGGTCGGCCTACAGCAGCGATCAGAATGTCCGCCTCACGACAAATCCCGGGCAAATCTTTGCTGCGCGAGTGGCAAATGGTTACCGTGGCGTTTCGTTCTACCAAGAGCAGGGCAACTGGCATACCCACAATATTGGAACGACCCAGGACCACCGCCGAAGCGCCCTCGATGGGCACACCCATCGCATCGATCAAATAGATACAGCCATCCGGTGTGCATGGCACGAACTGTGGCTTGCGACCCTTTTGTGCCAATCGACCGATGTTGACGGGATGAAAACCATCGACATCCTTATTGATGCTAATTGTGTTGAGAACACGCTCCTCGTCGAGACCCTTTGGCAGCGGAAGTTGAACCAGGATGCCATTAACTTCTGGACTGGCATTTAAGTCACTGACAACTTTCTCCAATTCTGCCTGGGATATATCCGCCGGAAGGATTTGCCCGAACGATTTGATCCCCACTTTTTCACAATTCTTTTGTTTCATGCGAACATACTGGGCCGAGGCTGGATTCTCACCCACCAGGACGGTTGCCAAGCCAGGCTGAGACAAACCAGCTTCAAGGCGAGCAGCCACCTCACGCGCAACCTGGGCGCGCACCTGTTCGGCTATAGCGGTTCCATCGATGATTTTTGCTGACATTTTTCGGTCTCCTGAGATTTCGGAATTTGTTGTTGTAAAATTATATGAGAACTAATTTTGACAGAAATTGTCTTGTATAATTACACAAATAACCATTTCAATCATTATATCTTTACGTTTTATACTTGGCAATAGATATCGCAAGATGTAAACTCACAAACAGGAGTAGTAACCATGGCCGACGTACAGGAAGAAATAAGCAATTCCGCCCCTATACCCTTCAAGGCAGAGACACGCCAGCTCTTGAATATCCTCATCCATTCGTTGTATACCGATCGAGAGATTTTTCTGCGTGAATTGGTATCCAACGCCTCCGATGCGCTCACCCGCATGAATTTTGAGCTGCTCACCAACCGGGATGTTTTGGATGCAGATGTGGAATTAACCATCCGGATCACACTTGATAACGAGGCGGGTACGCTCACCATTTCAGACACCGGGATCGGAATGAAGGCGGCTGAACTGGGTGAGAACCTGGGTACGATCGCCCATTCCGGAGCTCGGGCATTTGTTCAGGCGTATCAAAACGATAGCCCCAATTTGGGTGAAATTATCGGTCAGTTCGGCGTTGGATTCTATTCTGCCTTCATGGTCGCGGATTGGATTCGGGTGACCTCCCGATCGGCTCAGCCAGAGGCTGAAGCTGCGGTCTGGTTCTCAGACGGCAGCGATACATTTACCTTGGGCCAGACCGAGAAAGTCCAACGGGGAACGGATGTTGTGTTAAAGCTCAAAGAAGATGCTAAGGAGTTCCTTGAAGATTATCGCTTGAACGAGATCATTCGCAAACACTCCGACTATGTGCCCTTCCCCATCTACATTGGGGAGAGCCAGGAGCAGGCCAACAGGCAAAGCGCCCTTTGGCGCGATAACCCGCGCCAGGTGGAAGCGCAAGCGTATGACGACTTTTACCGCCAACTGACGCTCGACTCCGACGCCCCTCTGGCGCATGCGCACCTGGTTGTGGATGCACCCGTGCAGATGTATGCACTTTTGTATATCCCTCATGACCCGGAGCGATATATCTTCTCGGCGCGCAAACAGGATGGCCTCAAGCTGTACTCGCGCAAAATATTGATTCAAGAGTATTGCAAAGATTTGCTCCCCGAGTATTTGGGTTTCGTTCAGGGTGTGGTTGATTCGGAGGATTTACCGCTGAACGTCTCGCGCGAATCGGTGCAAGCCAACCGGGTCATGGCCAATTTGAGGAAGCTGGTAACCGGAAAGGTACTGGATACGCTCCAGCAGCTGGCAAAAGACGATGTTGAGAAATATCAAATCTTTTGGAAGGCGTTCTCGCGCTATATCAAGCAAGGGGTGGCGATTGAGCCACTTGAACCTGAGAAGTTGTATCCTTTGCTGCGGTTTCGTACCCATCTTCGCCCGACGGAATTGTCTTCGCTGGATGATTACATCCAGAGGATGCCGCCAGGACAAAGCTCAATTTATTACATTCTGGGTGATGATGAGCGTTCCATCCAGCACAGCCCGCATCTGGATCTACTCAGGAAGAACGGCTACGAAGCTTTGCTGCTCACTGACCCACTCGATTCATTTGTTATGGTGCGCTTGAATGAATATGATGGACACAAGCTAGAGAACGTAGCAGATCCTGAGCTAAATTTTCCTGAGCGCGATTCAGAAGAACGAGAGGAACCCTCAGCACCGGAAGTGGAGGCCGAGATCCTGGGAGGCTTGCTTAACCGCTTCAGGGAGGTGCTGGGGGAAAAGGTGAGCGCTGTGCGTTTTACAGACCGCCTGGCCGATGCTCCAGCGCGCCTGGTTGATCCCAAAGGCGCACCAAACCCAGAAATGCAGCGAGTTTACCGTCTTATAAATAAAGAGTTTGAAGCCCCAAAGAAAGTGTTGGAACTGAATCAGAGGCACACCATTCTGACCCGGTTGAGCAATCTGCCTGGTGATAGCCGGCTCGCCACCCTGTTGATCGAGCAAATTTACGAGAATGCATTGTTGATTGAAGGTCTGCACCCTGATCCCGCCAGCATGATTACGCGTGTGCAAGAAATCATGAAAGCCGCTCTGGAAAATGACACAGGTTAAGGTCTAGTTAAAAAAACCTCGCCTCCCCGTAACTTATCTGCCTGTGGTGCGACTATGATTGCATGAAGATATTGATGATCATCTCCGAAGCACCGCCGGTGACGAGTGGCGTGGCGCGCGTTGCTGAAAAACTCCAACGCGGGCTCAAGTTGCGAGGGCATCAGGTCGATACGCTGTCTTTACATGATATCCCCCGTTTCGAGATGGGAGAAATTCGCCTTTCGTCCATGCCTTTCAAGATGGCGGGACTGAGGCAGCAATTTAACGAGTACGATGTGATCCATCTTCATGGACCGGTACCCACGTTTAGCGATGTCTTTTTACTTTGGGGATTGCGTGGTCTGAGGCGAAAGCGCCCTCAGTTAGTCTATACACACCATGCTCCAATCGAGCTGAACCATATCGCTTTACGCCCATTGCTCAAAATATATAACCTGTTGCAGGAGCGCCTGGCGCGCCTGGCGGATCATGTCGTGGTCAGCACACCGAGTTATATGCAGCGTCTCTCGCGCTATGTTCCAGCGAGTAAATTGTCGGTTGTGCCCTGGGGAGTAGATTTTAATCAATTCTATACGCCTGTTCACAAGGATGGACCTTTTACGGTTCTTTATGTTGGACAGATTCGCCCTTACAAGGGATTGCCGGTACTGCTGAACGCTGCCCAAGATTTGGAAAGCACTCGCCTGTGGGTCGTGGGTGATGGTCATTTTGCTGCTGCTTGCCAGGAGCAAGCGGGTACAATGAAACTGCCGGATGTCACCTTTTGGGGACGGATTTCAGATGAAGAACTCTATCGCCTGGCTCGCCAGGCGCATGTAGTTGTGCTCCCTTCGGTAACACGGTCAGAAGCATTTGGTATCGTGTTATTGGAAGGCATGGCAGCAGGTATGGTTCCGGTCGCATCGCACCTGCCGGGGGTAGCCGACATCGTAGGTAATGAGGGCTTCACTTTCCCACCCGGGAGCGATCGATCTTTACACGAAATCCTCAAGCGTTTGAGAGATGACCAACAATTACGTGTTCACATGGCGGGCCTGGCACAAGCCAAGGCGCGCCTGTATTCATGGGAACGTTCCATCTATGGATACGAACGAATATTTACATCCTTGATAAAGAAACCGTCTTATCTGCATCAGCTTCGAGATGCAGAAGATCCTGTTTCAACTGCATCGGTGTAGTCGATAATTCTTTGATAAATGGATAGAGCCAGCAAGCACAGCGCTATTTTTGTCGCCGCGTATATTGCCACTGCGGTGATCAATTATGCTTTTGGGGTCACCTTAAGCTGGTTTTTTGACATTCGCCAGTTCGGCATCCTGGGAGTAGCTCAATCCCTACTGTTATTGGTCGCCTTGACCGTGGGTTCAGGCTTTACCTGGACAGCAGCGCATGATTTTGCATCCTATGGCTTGACGGATACAACCCGCCGGCGCTTTCGAATGGGGCTGATCTCCAATGCCCTACTGGCAGTCCTATTATCGATTTCACTTTGGGTTGGGTTCAAAGCGGGGTGGATACCCCTGGGAAAATCCTACAGTGTTGTTGTTCCCTTAATCGGGATCACCACAATTTTGCTTTCGATCCGCGGCGTTTTGAACGGGGCAGCCCGTGGGTTGTATCATTTCACACCGGTGTCGATCAATCTTGTCGGTGAGGTCGTCATCAAGGCTGCATTCGGATTGATTTTCGTTTATCTCGGATTGGGCGTGACCGGCGTGATGCTCGGCTTTGTCATCGGTGCCGGTCTATCACTCGTGCATAGCCTGTTGATTGTTCGACCGGCAAAGCTTTGGCAGGGAAAGGGTTGGTTCGATAGCCAGGTTCTGGTGGATACAATGCCATTGTTTGTCGGTTTGGTAGGAATCGCCCTGTTAATGAACCTGGATGTTCTTGGATTGAAAATACTTGCTCCCATAGCTTCCAGCGATGCCCAGGCAGGGATTTACCAGGCAGCGGCGATCCTGGCAAGGACCCCTGTTTACATCGCACAAGCGCTAACTCTGGTGCTTTTTTCTTATGCGGCCAGTGCAACCCGGAAGAACGGCCTCCACCAGGAAGAAACTGAAATCGATCACCGTCAAGCCTATATCCGCACGGCTTTGAAAACCTGGCTACGGTTGATATTTCCCGCTACCCTGATTTTTTTCCTGGCGCCTCGCCAGGTTTTGGATCTGTTCTTTCCTGCCGAGTACCAAACTGCCGCGGTCGTTCTACGCATTACGGCTGTGGGTGGAGGTTTGCTGGCACTGGCAACCTTATTGACCGGCGTATTCCAGGCGCTGGGTGAGCGCAAGATTCCAGCGAGGGCGGCTGGCATTGCCGCCTTGATCCAAATACTGGTTTTGGTCTGGTTGGTGCCGGGTTATGGGGCAGTCGGAGCGGCTCTATCACTGGTTACAGCCGGCTTGAGCGCTTTGCTCAGGATGCTGCCACTATTGCTGCCAGTCCTTAAGGAGATGGTTGTGAGCAAGAGAGCCGGACCCGGTAAATTCTCGGGCTGGATCATAACCAATATTCTTCCTCATCTCTCATTGACTGCAGTCCTTTTGGTCTTCCCAAAAGACCGCTTCGAAATGACCGTAATCATGTTCGGCCTGGCTGGTTTGATCTACCTGGGCGTTATGGGGATCTTAAGGTCAAAATCTGACGATTCCAATAAGCGTTCAGCCGTACAGGCTATCAATCACTTCGTTCAAGTTTTACTTGGAGGGTGAAATGATACCCGAGCGGTTAGCCATGGATTATTCACGGGATGCAGCAGAATCACGCCCGGAAATAGCTGTGATCATCCCGAGCATAAGAGGAAAAGCAGACAGGTTGGTACAGTGTTTAAATCGTCAGACATGGACGCCAGACGAGATACAGGTGATAGAGGGTATACACCCTAATGGACGCGCAAGAAACCTGGGTGTAGCCTCGCTAGAGCCTCTACCAGCGTGGAATAAGGATCGAATCCTGGTATTTATCGATGATGATGCACTACCTGGAAGCCCCGAGCTTATCGAGAAAATGGTGATCCCGTTATTGGGCGATGAAGGAGATCAAGCGCCAACAGTCGGTGTCAGTGGGGTCGCGCGGGTGCTGCCTTCCAGTGCGAATTGGTTTCAACGTCGCGTCGCAGCAGAGATCCCGCGCACCATTAATCCGGTGCCAGATCATCTTATAGAGACAAATCCCCCGCTGAGAGGCTATGGACATTCATTGATCACTACGACTTGCTGCGCTTTATGGCAGAGCACTTATCATGAGGTTGGAGGTTTTTCCGAAAGCTTAACCAGCGGCGTAGATACTGATTTTTTTTACCGGGTGCGTTCCAGGGGTTATCGTTTTGTTATGCCGCCGGATGTGTTTGTAGAACACCCTGCTCCAAGAAATTTGACTGCCTTGTGGCGTAAATTTTATTGGTATGGAATTGGATATGGTCAAGAAGTTCAACGACGTCCCGAACAAAAAATGGGTCTGCGGCTGCCTACCCGCCTTCATTGCCTGGGTTTCATAACCGCTGCTACGATATGGTTATTTCCGAACATTTTCTTTTTATATTCATTCGGCTATCCGCATTTCGCCTTGGGTTTTCGACCACTGAAATCATTCAGCACGTATGCAGTGGCATGGGGTTATGTGGCTAGCTGGCTAGGGAGAGCGCCATGACTTTCACTGCAATTCGTAATTGGTCTCCAGGTCGTGCAGGTCAGACGCTATTTGATCTGTCAATTTGCCTTTTGATATTTTTTCTTGCATTTGGGGCGGTGGTGTATCGGATCGACCAGGCGCCAGACATCTTCACCGATGAGATTGTCTACACACGCGTTGGCGTACGCGTCAGCGGTGAAGGGGCAATGGTTTGGGATAGCGGAGAGCCGTTCCTTGTGCATCCTCCGTTGTATTTTCTGCTAGAGGCATTGCATTTCTCTCTTAGCGGTGATCCGAATATGCCACTTTATGGTGCAGGAGATATCTTTTCTGCTGTAACCTACGCGCGCCATCTCAATGCAATCCTGGCAGGAATCACGGGAGTGTTCTTTTATATTTTTGGAAAAATCGCCCACGGCCGGGGGCTGGGCCTTTTGTTGGCAGCGATCTTCTTTCTGGATCCCTTTGGAGTTCGCATCAACCGCCGCGCGATGTTGGAGACGCTGGCGGGTCTGTTAAGTATCGCTGGTTTGACCGCTTTTCTCGCTTTGGGTGAGCCTAAAGCTGGATTACGCCCGCTGCGTATTCGCAAATTGAGAGATATCCCCATTTCTCCGCGGGTAATTCTTCCGGGATTGCTCCTTGGGGCGGCTTTGCTCGCCAAGGAATTGACATTTACAAACCTTCTGGTTGTCTTGTTGTTTGGTTTATGGGAGGCAGGTCGCATCATGCTCCTCCGGCGAAGGGAGGGAAATTGGAGCCGGTGGGCCGATGGGCTGCCGGTTTTCTTAGCCTCACTGGCGACAACTGGCCTGGCTATACTGACGTATAGTCTCTATCCATTATGGGTGCGTACCAGCGGCTTATGGCCTTCCTACTCGAGGGAAAAGATCCTGGAACTGAAACGCCTGTTGGGTTTCGTACACCTGAGCGGTTGGAACAGACCGGGTGTGTCTTTTCTTGATTACTTAACCCAACGCTTGATCGATTATGGCAGCAGCTACCTGATCCTGGCATTGGGCGCTGCAGCTATTTTAGGACTTCTCCTTTGGGGTCGTAAAAATCGTTCGGGACGGTTACTGATTGCCTGGGGCTTGGTGATGTACCCGTTCTTTTTCTTTGTAGCGCTTGTGGGAAGCGGGAACGATCAGTTCTTTTATTTTTTACTCATTCCTGCGACGATTTTGGTTGGCTATGCTGGGATGACGATGGCGGATTTTACTGAGGTTTTACTCTCGGCGAAATGGGCGACCAAGACCTGGTACCTGGCAATTTGCTATATATACACCTGGGCCAGCAAATTCGTGTTGATCGGTTTGGTGTTGCTGATCTTACCCTTCAATATCTTCCGTTGGTGGACGGTCTTTGGTGTGAGCCAGGATAATGGGTATACCCAATTTGCGCAGTATGTCAACACGAAACTCCCAGCAGGCGTCTCCTTGAATGCCAGTGGTGACCCGATCAAGTTCCACTATTTCTTGCCAAACCAGCCGATTTTCGCCAGGTCAACGCCCGAAGAAGCCATGGAAGCCGGGATTCATTATTTTGCCTTGTCTCCGAAAGATGTTCAATTTCATTATGGATCAATCGAACCCGTGCTTGCCAGTTGGATTCAAGAGAATGGCACCCCTCTCTTTTCCTATGAAGGCAGCAGCTATGGGAATATCTTTCTCTACCGGGTCGATTACCCAAATCCAGGCCAGGTCGCACAAGTCTCCGATCTGATTGCCAACCAGACACACTGGCGTTCCTTTAAACCTGCGCGAGGAGGCTTTGTCGATTCATTAGTTCTTTCTTTTGTTGTATGGTCATTAGCCTGGGGTGTTTTATATGTGGGACCACGACAATTTTATGGATTCAGAGCGCATTGGGTTTGACGCACGCTATATCAGCGACCGCTACCATGGCATTGGCCGTTATGGATTCGGTTTGCTTGAAGCCCTCTCCCGTTTGGCAAAGGGGAGGACTTTTGTTGTATTTATGGGAAAAGACACGGATTCTCGTTTTGATTGGGAGTCGCTTCGTTGCCGCCCGAACATTGAAATACAAACCGGACCCTGGCCAATGTATTGGCCACAGGAGCAAATCCAATGGCCTGATCTCTTGGTGAATAACCGCATCAGTTTGTTCCATTCGCCATATTTTGTCCTTCCTCTACTGGCTCCAAAGGCAATCCGCAAAATTGTTACGGTGCATGACCTTATCTTTGACCGCTTTCCCGAGTACATGCCTCAACGTTGGTCTCGCCCATATTATCGGGCGCTCATGCGCTGGGGGACGCAACAGGCAACGCGCGTGCTAACGGTTTCTCAAGCCACGGCTAAGGATTTGTGGAATTATTATGGAACGCCATCGGAAAAAATCAGTGTAGTCACAGAGGGCGTCGATCGGCGCTTCCAACCCCTTTCTGACCACGATCAACTTCAGACGATCCTCCAAAAGTATGACCTACCCCAATCCTTCATCTTGAGCGTTGGGGCAAGAAGACCGCATAAGAACCATGCTGCCCTTGTACAGGCATTCGCGATAATAAGAAAAGCGACCAGCCACGATCTTGTCTTTGTTGGGCCGGCTGATAAACGATTTATAGACCGCGCCCGTAGCGAAGTTGACCGCCTGGGGCTCGTAGAGAGGGTGCATTTCATTGATTGGGTTGATGAACGAGACCTGCCTGGACTTTACAACCTGGCAGATCTGGTAGTATTACCCTCCCTCATCGAAGGGTTCGGTCTACCTGCGTTGGAGGCTATGGCTTGTGGCACTCCGGTCATTGCCTCAAATAACTCCTCGTTCCCAGAAGTGCTTGGCGAATCGGGAATCCTGGTGGATTCCACTCAGGTCGGTGATCTGGCTAATGCAATGGAGAACGGTTTGGCAAAAATCCAGCTGCGCCAGCGTCTGGGCATGGCTGGATTAGCGCGAGCTC
>Ga0105106_10002441_pt1 | contig 13392 bp, 11 predicted proteins | sample PPLLaktember2015_5_FD_79109 | JGI IMG/M metagenome (GOLD analysis project Ga0105106, IMG submission 79109) | Freshwater sediment microbial communities from Prairie Pothole Lake near Jamestown, North Dakota, USA - PPLs Lake P8 Core (1) Depth... | ecosystem: Environmental > Aquatic > Freshwater >...
CGCTGAACGAGCGCATCGACCGGCGCTGCGCCGAGATGGTGGAGGGCGGCCTGCTCCAGGAGGTGCGCCGGCTGCGCGAGATGGGCTACGGCCCCGAGCTGCCCTCGATGCAGGCGATCGGCTACCGGCACATGCAGCCGGTGATCGACGGCTCCGAGACGCTGCGCAACGTGCTGGCGCAGATGCAGCGCGACACGCGCCAGTTCGCCCGGCGCCAGCGCACCTGGTTCCGCGCCGTGAAGGACGCGGTCTGGGTCGACCCCGCCGACGTCGCGGGCATCGAGGCGCGCGTGGCGGAGTTCCTCGCGCGCCCCGCCGCGAATCAGCCCGCGGTCGTGTAGTCGTTCATGACCTTGAGGTCGTAGTAGCCGTTCTCCCAGTTCACGATCGACGGGGCGGCGTAGGGCGGGTCGAAGAGCGGATCGAGGTCGGTCTCGAAGGGCAGCAGCACGATGCCGGGCACGAACTCCATCACGCCGGTGACGGTGCGCAGCACGCCGGCGCCGGCGTTCACCATGGTGTTCCAGGCGAAGCCCGGGAGCGGGTAGAAGATGCGGACCGCGGTGCTGTCGCCGATGCTGCGCATGTTGTTGTAGATGGCCCAGACGGCGGTGACCGGCGCGGTGACGGTGTCGACCGGCCCCTGGGTCAGGTTCTCGATGGAGCGCTTCAGCGTCTTCGGCGATGCGTCGGCCGGGGCCGCCGGGAGGGCGAGCAGGCCGGCGGCCAGGGCCAGGGCGAGGCATCGGGGCAGCGACACGGTGCATCCTCCTCGGGTGCCCGCGCCCGCGAGACGACACACACGCCCCCGCGCGCGAGAAGCGGCGGGCTTCGGGGCACCCCGGGCGCAGGCTACGGCGGCGGGCGCCGGAATGTCAAGCAAACAACGACGCGGCGAGGCGTTGCCGCGCGAAGTTGCGGCTCGGCCCCGGGCCCGCGGGGCGTGCTGGTTCCGCGCGCGCCCGAGTGGCACCCTCCGCTCCCCATGGCCCAGCTCCCCGTCGTCGCGATCGTGGGGCGGCCGAACGTCGGCAAGTCGACCCTCTTCAACCGCTACGCGGGGCGCCGCCGGGCGCTCGTGGCCGACGTCCCCGGCCTGACGCGCGACCGCCTGGTCGAGGAGATCGAGGTGGCGGGCCGGCGCATCCTGCTGGTCGACACCGCCGGCCTCGACCCGGACGCCGACTCCGGCGTCGACGCCGCCATCCAGGCCCAGGCCCGCGCGGCGATCGAGGAGGCCGACGCCGTCCTGCTGGTGCTGGACGGCCAGGCCGGACTGCTGCCCCAGGACGCCGAGCTGGCGCGCACCCTGCGCCGCGGGCGCAAGCCCCTGGCCGTGGCGGTCAACAAGATCGACCACCTGCGCCACGCCGCGCGGGTGGCCGAGTTCCACGAGCTCGGGCTGGAGCCGCTGCGCGGCGTCTCGGCGGAGCACGGCGGCGGCGCGTTCGAGCTGCTCGAGGAGCTGGTGGCGGCCCTTCCGCCCGAGGGCCCGCCGCCCGCGCGGCGCGGCGACGCGCTCCGCGTCGCGCTGCTCGGGCGACCGAACGCCGGGAAGAGCTCGCTCTTGAACCGCATCCTCGGCGCCGAGCGCGTCGTGGTGTCGGAGGTGCCGGGCACGACGCGCGACGCCGTCGACATCCGCGTGGAGCGCGAGGGCGCCGCCTTCGTCTTCGTCGACACCGCCGGCCTGCGCCGGCCCGGCCGCCGCGACCGCGTGGGCGAGCGCGGCGGAGCGCTGATGGCGCTGCGCGCCCTCGAGGAGGCGGACGTCGCGCTCGTGCTGGTGGACGCCAGCGACGGGCCGACCGATCAGGATGCGCGCATCCTCTCGCTGGTGACCGAGCGCGGGCGGGCGGGGGCGGTGCTGCTGAACAAGTGGGACCTCGTCGCCGAGCAGGGCGCCGCCGCCGGGAGGCGCGTCCACTCCGAGGTCGATCGCCACTTCCCGGGCTTCGCGCACTTCCCCGTGGTGCAGGTCTCGGCGAAGACCGGGCGCGGCGTCGAGAAGCTCTTCCCACTGATCCGCCAGCTCGGCGAAGCCTACCGCCGCGAGATCCCGACCGCGGAGCTCAACCGCTGGCTCCAGGAGAGCGTCGCGCGCCACGAGCCGGCGATGGGCCAGCGCGGCACGCGCAAGCGCCCGATCAAGTTCTTCTACGCCACCCAGACGGGGGTCGGCCCGCCGACCTTCACGCTCTTCTGCACCGAGCCCGAGTCCGTCCAGCCCGCCTACCGCCGCTTCCTCGAGAACCGGCTCCGGGAGCGTTACGGGCTGGAAGGGGTGCCGGTCCGCCTGCGGCTCCGCGCGCGCGCCCGGAAGCCGGGCGGCAAAGGCGCGCCGCGCTGATACACTCCCGCGCTCCCAAGGGAAGTGGGAGATGGAGCCCATGGCGCGCGGAGCCGACCACGATCTCGCGGAGTCGCTGCCGGACCTCGGCAGCGCGCTCGATCGCGCGGCGCACTGGGTCGGCGAGAACCCGGCGGCGTTCCTCGGCGGCGTGCTCGCGGTGCTGCTGGTGACCGGCGCGATCGGGCTCACCAGCTGGCTGGGCGAGCGGGGCGAGGTGAAGGCCGCGGAGGCGGTCGCCGCGGTGCGCGCGGACTTCCTGAAGGCGATGGGCGCGCCGGCGGGGGCGACGGGCTTCAGCGAGCCCGCCAACCCCGAGACCGGCCGCAAGGCGCGCGAGGACGCCGCGGCGCGCTTCGCGGAGGTGGGCGCCGAGCACGGCGGCACCACCGCCGGCGTCGAGGCCTGGGTCGAGGCCGGCAACCTGCGCCAGCAGCTCGGGAAGGCCGACGAGGCGACCGAGGCGTGGAAGCGCGCCGTCGAGGCCGCGCCGGCAGGGACGCCGCTCCGGGGTCTCGCGCTCGAGCGCCTCGCCGCGGGCTACGAGGACCGCGCCGCCTGGAAGGAGGCCGCCGCGGCCCACGAGGAGGCGTCGGGCATCGAGGCGTTCCCGCTCCGCTACCACGCCATGGCCAACGCGGCGCGCAGCTTCGCCGCCGCCGGCGAGCGCGAGCGCGCCGTGGCGCTGGCCGCCCGCGTCGGGAGCGAAGCGCCGGATCTCGAGCTGCCGGACTCCGTGAGCGCCCGCCTCGACGAGCTGCGCGCATCGGCTCCCCCCGCGCCCGCGGGAAGCTAGGCCCGGGCGGCCCGGTCGCGCGCCTCGCCGATCAGCCAGGGCGCGTGCGCGCGGAGCCAGTCGCCGAGGGGCGTCAGCGCCGCGAGGGCGAGCAGCGTGTAGCCGACGCCGATCGCCATCGATCGGTCGTTGAAGGACGGCGACCAGCCGAGGACGCCCACCGCCACGCCCGAGAGCAGCGTGAAGAACGGAATGTGCGCGGGGAAGATTGCCGCGGTGTTCCGGCCGACGTGCGCCAGCGGCGCCGAGCCGGCGAGGGCGCGGGCGAGCGCCAGCGTCATCACGATGCCCGCGCCGGCCGCTGCGAAGAAGAGCGCAGCGTTGCCGTACGACTCACCGTTCATGTCGGTGCGCCCGTTGCACGCCGAGAGGGCCGCGAGCGCGGCGGCCGCCGGGAGCGCGAGCCAGCCGGGAAGCCGCGCCGGGTCGGCCAGTCCGCGCGGCGCGGCGCGCACCAGGAAGCCCGCCCCGAAGAACACCGCGGCGACCGGCGTGACGTTGAGGCTCCACGGGAGGCGCAGCGGGTCGAAGCGGACGTCTGCGATCCCCACGAGCGCGAGGCCGGCGAGCGCGAGGGCGATCGCGCGCGGCGAGCCGAGGCGCGCGATCCAGAAGAACAGCAGGCGCGTTCCGAACAGGCAGACGAAGAACCAGAGCGCCACGTTGTGGTCGAGCCAGCCGTCGGTCCCGTTTCCGTAGAGGGTTCCGAGCAGCGGCCTCAGCGGGTCGATGGATTCGTGGGGCCTGCCGCCGGCCAGCGCGAGCAGCCAGATCGGGTAGCTGAGCGCGCTGAAGGCGAAGTACGGGACCAGCAGCCGGCGCGCCTGGCTCGCGACGTACGAAGCGAACGGCACCGCGAAGCTCGCGGGCGTGGCGAGGAAGCCCGAGAGGAAGAAGAAGAGCGGCATGTGGAAGGCGTAGATCAGGGTCTTGGGCGCGCCGCGCAGCGCGGGGCTGTGGCCGAGCAGCACCAGAACGATGCCGAGCCCTCTCGCGACGTCGACCCACGCAAGGCGGGCCCGATCGCGCGTCGGATCGGGCGCCGCCACTCAGTCGCTCCGCGCGCGGGAGCGGCGCGCGGCGGCGAGCCGCTCGCCCGCCCGCACGACGAGCGCGCTCAGCCTGCTTCCGCTGCGCGCGTAGAGCCCGGGCTGCAGGAACTCCTGCGCGGAGAAGCCGCGCTTGAAGTCGTACACGCCGGGGTTCGCCTCGCGATCGTGCCCGCCGAGGTCGTACCAGCGCAGCCCGCGCGCCTTCAGCCACTCGATCGCGCGCCAGTGGAGCAGGTAGGACCCCTTCGTCTTCGTGCCCGCGTCGCTGGTGGCGCCGAGCAGGTAGATCCCGGTGTCGCCGTGGGCCGCCACGACGACGGCGTTCACGGCGCGCCCCTCGCTCCGGCACACCAGCACCCGCATCTTGAGCGGCTCGGGCAGCCGCTGCTGCACGGCGCCGAGCGTCTCCACGTCGACCGTGGTCTCGAAGCTCTTGCGCGCCATCATCTCGCGGTAGACGCCGAGGAACTCGCCGTAGAGCGCGTCGGAGGTCCCCTCGGCGAGCTCGAGCCCCGCGCGCTCGGCACCGCTCAGCTTGTTGCGCCACTTGGGATCGAAGCCCTTGCGCAGGGCGTCGAGCGGGGGCGAGAGGTCGAGCCGGAAGGTGCGGTAGATCGGGCCTGCGGGGTCCAACTCCAGGCCGCGCGCCGCGAAGAGCGGGGCCATGCGCTCGGCGGTGGGATCGCCCGCGAAGCAGATCGGGATCAGCCGAAGCAGCAGGCCGCGGCGCGTCGCGTACTCGTCCAGCAGCGCGTCGATGGCGCGCTCGAGGACCTCGGAGTCGGCGTCGCGGCCGCCGCGGCGCAGCAGCGGCCCCCAGCGGACGTAGGCGACCCCGCTTCCGAGCAGCGGCAAGCGCACGACGCGCACCTGCGCCGCGGCCACCGGCTCGGCGCCGCGCCGCAGCACCAGGTGGCTGAGCTGACGCTCGCCCCAGCTCGCGGCGCCGTAGGCCCACGTCTGATAGACGCTCGCGTCGTCGAAGGACGGCAGCAGCTCGTTCCAGTCGCCTTCTCGCACGTCATCGACGGAAACGGAGTACGGACTGGTCATCGGGTCGAGCTCGAGTCCCCAGCGATCGCAGGAGGAGGTGTCGGAACCTATCCGGATCGGACGGTTCGTGCCCTCCCCTGAGCGGCGCTGCGAGCGTCGGGGAAGCTCAGCGCCCGGCGGCGGCGGGCTTCACCTCGATCACTTCCCAGCCAGCGCCCATCTCGGCGAGGGACTGGGCCGCGGCGTCTTCGGCGGAGGGGGCTGCCAGCGTCACGAGGCGGGTGCGCGGCCCGTTCGTCTCCTTCACGCGCAGGCGCCACCAGAGGAGCGGGCGCGGCCCGAGGAGCGGCGGAGGCGCCCGGCGGCGGGCCTGGGGGGGAGGGGGCTCCTGGCTCGCCTTCGAAGCGGGCGCAGTGGCCGCGCGCGCCGCGGGCTTCGCCCGCGCGTCCGCCACGCGCGCGACGAGCGCCTCGTAGTCCGCGCCGACCTCGGCCAGCATCATGCCGACGACGTTCGAGGTCTCGCCGGCGCGGCGCACGCGCCGGCCGTTCCACGCGAGCGCGCGAACCCGCACGTGGGCGTCGGCGATGTCGAGCTCGACCTCGTCGCCCTGGGCGAGCTGGAGGGTCGTCTGGAGCGAGAGGCCCGAGAGCGAGACGTCGAGCACCACGCCCTCCTCGCGCTTGCCGCCGCGGCGGACCCCGCAGCGGAGGCGGCAGCGATGGCGGGGACTACGGCGGCGCTCCTGCACGGCAGCCCGATTCGTCGCGAGGACGCTGCGCCTTGAGCGGGGGAGGGCAGGCGGGCTTGCGGTACACCCCCGGAGCGGGGACTCCCCCCTGGGCTGTCCATCAGGGGCCGCTCGGGGGAGCGTACGCCGCGTAGTTCGAGACGCCGTGGAACCACTCGAGGTCCGTCGCGTAGCGGGGAAGCGGCGCCAGGCGGCCGCGCGGATCGATGAGCGCGATCCGGTAGCCGCGCCCGGCGAGCAGCTCGAAGAAGTCCCGGAAGAAGGTCCGCGAGCGCAGGTTGTTGACGCCGAACTCGAAGGTGAGGGCGCGGACGAAGTCGGGTCGCAGGTACCCGGCGAGGCCGCGCAGCACGTCGAGCTCGGCGCCTTCCACGTCCAGCTTCAGCAGGTCGATGCGGGCGAGCCCGAGGCGGGGGACGACCGCATCGAGGCGCTCCATCGGGACGCGGATCTCGCGCGCCGCGGCGTCCTCGTCGCGGTAGACGCTCCCGATGGCGCCGGCCTCGTAGAAGACGACCTCGCGGTTGGCGTCGCCGAGGGCGACGGGAAGGACCGTCGCCGAAGGGAACTTCTCCCGGAGGCGCGCGGCGAAGTCCGGCGACGGCTCCGCGAGGATCACCCGCGCGCGCCGGGCGGGCCCCAGGCGCCGCAGCAGAGCGTCGGTCCACTCGCCGGCGTGCGCCCCGGCGTCGATCACGACGGGCTCGGCGACGCCTGCCAGCAGCGCGGCGGCGGCGCGCGTCTCGGCCTCGAGGGAGCGCCAGCCCGAGCCGAAGCCCAGCACGAAGCGCAGGAAGTTGCTGGCGCGCCGCACCGTGGCGAAGGCGCCCGGCGCCGCAACCAGCCTCGAGGCCTGCGACACGATCGTGTGGAAGGTCGGCATGTCGAACGCCGGAGCGACGGCGTGGGGCATGCTACCACGGCGCGGCGCTCGCCTGCGCGGGCGCGGAGTCGGGCTCGGCCTCGTCCGCGGTGAAGCGGTAGAAGAGCCGCGCGTCCTCGAAGCCGTGCTCGTCGAGCACGTGGTGCAGCAGGCCGGCCTCGACGAGGCGCTGGCCCGCACGGGCCGCCTCTTCGCGCGTGAGGCCCTCGCTCTCCATCAGCCAGGTCACCGCCTCGCTTCCGACGAGGCAGCGCCGGTGGCGCCCCAGCCGGTGGCGGCGATCGCGGATCTCGACGCCGGCGGGCCCGCGCATCCGCTCCGCGAGCTGGAAGAGCTCGCGCTCGCTCCATTCGCCCGGTGGGCTCGCGGGCGGGAGCGCCGCGGCGGGCTCGCCGGCCGCGGGCGCCGGCGGCGGGTCTTCCTCGAATCCGGGCAGCGCGCGGCGCGCCCACGCGCCGAGCAGCCGCGAGAGCTCCGGGGAGCGCAGGTGCAGGTCGCGCTGCGGAAAGGGCACCGAGAGGCCGTGTCGGCGCAGCGCGGCCTCGATGCGGTAGTTGAGGTCGGAGAGCAGCTTCTTGCGCTCCGCGGGCTGGCGCGTCCAGACCTCGAGGTCGAAGAGCAGGGCGTTGTCGCCGAAGCCCTCGAGGTCGACGCTCGGGCGGGGATCGGCCAGGACCTGGGAATGGCAGCGCGCGGCCTCGAGCAGCACCGCGCGCACCTGGCCGGGATCCGAGCCGTAGGCGACGCCGACCGGCACGTGGAGCTTGCACATCGGGTCGCGGTGGCTCCAGTTCACGACCTCGCCCTCGAGGAAGCGCGAGTTGGGCACCAGGATCGACACGTGATCGCGGGTGAGGATCTCGGTCGAGCGCGCGCCGATGCGCTGGACCGTGCCCTCGAAGCTGCCGACCGTCACGAAATCCCCCGGCTTGATCGGCCGCTCGACGGAGAGCAGCACGCCCGATACGAAGTTGCTGGCGATGTTCTGGAGCCCGAAGCCGAGGCCGACGCCGACCACTCCGCCGAGCAGCGCGAGCGAGCCGAGGTCCAGTCCCCACACCTGGAGCAGCACGAGCGAGGCGACCGCCGCGAGCGCGTAGCGCAGCAGGCTGGCGAGCAGATCGCTGGCGCCGGGATCGGCGCCGGCCCGCGCGAGCTGCCGGCGGACGCCGCGCGCCAGCAGGCTCACGGCCAGCCAGAGCGCTGCGAGCAGCGCCGGGAGCTCGAGCAGGTCGAGGGCGGACCAGCTCCGGGCGCCCATGCGCACCAGCGGCGCGTGCAGGCTCGCGTCCACGACGGCGAGCGCGGCGTCGCGCGCGCTGGCGAGCGCCATGAGCTGGCTGCTCGCGAGCCCGAACGCGGCCAGCCAGAGCGCCGTCCTGGGAGCCAGGAAGACCACGCCGGTGCGCGCGCGGTAGCGCTCGAGCGCCGCGGCCACGGCGCCGGGCCCGCGCGCGCGCCGCCGCGCCAGCCACACCGGCAGCCGCCGCTCGAGCCGGCGCAGGAGCAGATGCAGCACGCCGGCGCCTGCGATCGCGCCCAGCGCGCGAACGGCGTGCTCGATGGCTTCCGGTCCGCTCACGCGCGTGGGATGCCGCGGGGTCCGAAGGCGTCACCGGGGTGCCCCCCGGAGTCCGATCCTCAATGTCCGATAAGATAGATTATGTCAAATTCAGCACCCGAACGAAGAGCCAGCGCGCGGCCGGCTCAGTCCCTTCCCAGCATCTCGTCCACCTTCCTGGCGAGGTCCGCCGGGGCGAAGGGCTTGGGCAGGAACTCGGTGCGACCCTCCGCGAGGTCCGTCACGCGGTCGTCGTGGGCGTAGCCGGAGGTAAAGAGGACGCGCAGATTCGGCGACCGCTCGCGCAAGCGCCGGGCCAGGGTCGGGCCGTCGAGGCCGGGCATCTGGACGTCGGTGACCAGCAGGTCGATGTCCCCCGCGGAGAGGTCCATGCGTAGAGCCTCCTCGCCGCTGCGCGCCGCCTCGACGTGGTGCCCGCTGCGCTGCAGCCCACGGAGCATCATCGCGCGCACCCTGTCGTCGTCCTCGACGAGCAGCACGCGGGCGGGCCGTGCGGGACCGGTCGTCTCCGGCGCAGCTCGCCCGGTCGCCTGGGCGACGGCCACGCGCGGCAGATAGACGTGCACGCTCGTGCCCTGCCCCGGCTCGCTTTCCACCGCGACGTCTCCACCGCTCTCCTCGACGATCGAGCGCACGCTGACGAGGCCGAGTCCGGTGCCCTGTCCTTCGGCCTTGGTCGTGAAGAACGGCTCGAAGAGATGACGGCGGGTGGCGGCGTCCATGCCCACGCCCGTGTCGCGCACCGTGAGGAGCACGTACTCGCCCGCTGCGAGGTGGAGTCCCGGCGGTGCGGGCGGCGCCGTGTAGAGCGAGGTCGAGACCTCGATCTCGCCGCCGCCGGGCATGGCGTCGCGGGCGTTGGCCGCGAGGTTCAGCAGGAGCTGGTGGAGCTGGAACGGATCCGCCTCGACGCAGCCGATCTCCGCCCCGAGCCGGAGCGTGAGCCGGACATTGGCCCGGACCAGCCGGCGCAGCATCCCGGCGGACTCCTCGATCACGGCGTTCGGGTCGAGGACGTGGCGCCGCGTGAGGCGCCTGCGGCTCAGCGAGAGAAGCTCGGCGATGCTGTCCCGGGCGATCTCCGCCGTGGTGCGGATCTCGCGCGCCGCCTGACGCGCCGCCTCCGTCGGCAGCTCCGCCTCGCCGAGCGTCTCGACCGCGCCGAACAGCACGGTGAGCAGGTTGTTGAAGTCATGGGCGAGGCCGGCGGCGATGCGGCCCACCGCCTCGAGCTTCTGGGCGCGCAGCAGCGACTCCTCCAGCTCCGTCTCGCGCGTGACGTCCTGGACGATGGCCGCCGCCGCGATCCCGCCTCCAGGGTTTCGCACCGGCGCCACCGTGACGTGGCGGACGGCGCGACTCCCGTCCGCGAGCTGGCGCTCGAAGCGCCCGCGGAAGGTGCGATCGCCCCGGATCGCCCGGACGACCTCGGCGCCGAGGCTGGGAGCGCCGGGACTCCTCGCCAGCAGCTGCCCGGACATCCCTTGCTCGACCCGCAGCTCGCCCTCGAAGAATGCCGCGATCGCGCGGTTGGCGTAGATCACGCGCCCGTCGGCATCGAACAGCACGATCCCCTCGCCGAGGTGGTCGAGCGCCGTGCGGATCTGCTCGCGCTCGGCCTGCTCGCGCCGCCGGGCCGTGACGTCGCGCAAGATGGAAAGGATGCGGCCGTCGGAGAGCGCGGTGCTGGTCGCTTCGACGAACCGCTCGCCGCCGTCGCGGTGGGGGACCCGCACCTCGCGGAACCGGACCTCCCCGGGCGCGAGCTCTGCGAACCGGGGCCGCGCCGCGGCGGCCGCGTCGGGAGCGAGCACGCTGCCGAGGCCCTCGCGAACGACCTCTTCGCGCGTCCGCCCCGCGATCTCCGCCGCGCGCGCGTTGACGTCGAGCAGATCGCCGCTCCGGTTGGCGATCACGATGCCGTCGGACGCCTGCTCGAAGACCGCGCGGGCCTCGGCCTCGCTGCTCTCGGCCCGGCGCAGCGCGCCGCGCAGCCGGCCGAGGGCGTCGCGCAAGAGCAGCGCGGCGATGAAGAAGGAGACGCCCTGGGACCACCAGGAGCCCCACGTCGAGTACGGGGTCCAGGGCACGAGGAGCCCGCGCTGCTCGAGGACGGCGAGGAGCGCGCCCGTGCCCGCGCAGAGCGCGGCGACCGCTACGACGGCGCGCCCGCCGAGCAGCAATCCCGCGGTCAGGATCGCGAGCACGTAGAACGTCGAGAGCGCGGCGCCGATCCGCCCGCCGAGGACGACGGCGCCCGTCGCGGCACAGTAGAACACGGCGACCAGCAGCCCCGAGGCCAGGCGCGGACGGCCGCGCCGCGCGAGGAGCAGCGAGGCCAGGCAGACCGCGAAGAGCAGGAAGTCGAGCTCGAGGGCGCGGCGCGGCGCCTCCAGGGCGAGCCCCAGGGTCAGGGCCTGGATGCAGGCGCCCGCGAGGAGCCAGAGCGCCATCGTGTGGGCGCTCGCGGCGATCCGGTCTGCCTCCGGATCGGCCAGCCGGGGACGTGCGATCAGTCGGCGGGCCCGTTCTCGAACGTGCTCCAGCGCCATCGGCACCCCGCGTCCACGATCATCGAGCCGGGGGTAAGGGGACGCAAGAAGGGATTCGGAGAAACCCCTGTCCAGGATCACGGTTTTCGCCCGCCTCCCGGGTCTCATCGCCGGCGGCGTGGCGTTCCGCCCCTCGGGGCGAACGGCGGCCGCGTGTGCTACACGAGGCCACCCTCCACCGAGCCGCCGCCCGACGTCCAAGCAGGTGGGAGACGTGGCCCAGGCCAGCGAAACGGCGCCGTCCGAGCTGGGGATGCTTCTCGAGCGCTTCGAAGCGCACGGGCAGGCTCACGTCGCGGCCCAGCTTCGCGGGCTGGACGGCGCGGCCCGCGAGCGCCTCGCCGCGCAGCTTCGAGCGATCGATCCGGCGGCGCTCCGGCGCGCCTTCGAGGGCGCACGCCGACTGGTGGAGGGCGAGCGCGATCGGCTGGAGCCGCCCGAGATCGCGCGACTCCCCGAGCACGGAGGCGACCCGGCGCTGCGCGCCGAGGCCCGGGCGCGGGGGCACGCCCTGCTGGCCGAAGGCACGGTTGCCGCGCTCGTCGTGGCGGGCGGACAAGGCACGCGGCTCGGGTTCGAAGGACCGAAGGGCGCCTTCCCGCTCGGCCCGGTGTCCCGCCGCTCGCTCTTCGAGCAGCAGGCCCAGAAGCTGCGGCGAGCCATCGCCGCCTACGGGCGGCCCCTGCCCTGGCTCGTCATGACCAGCCAGGCCACCGACGCCTCCTGCCGCGAGCTCTTCGCGCGCTCCGGCTGCTTCGGGCTGCCGCCCGCGGACGTGCGCTTCTTCCGCCAGGGTGTGATGCCTGCGGTCGACTTCGAAGGCCGCCTGCTGCTGGAGGCGCCGGACCGGCTTGCCCTCTCGCCCGACGGGCACGGGGGCGCCATCCCGGCCCTCGCGGCCTCGGGGCTCCTCGACGAGCTCGAGGAGCGCGGCATTCGCCGGCTCGCGTACTACCAGGTGGACAACCCGCTGGTGCCGATCCTCGACCCGCTGTTCCTCGGCCTCCACGACCTGCGCGGGGCCGAGATGTCGTGCAAGGTCCTGGTGAAGCGCACGCCGGAAGAGCGAGCCGGAACGGTGGGCCACCGGCAGGGCCGCCACTACGTGATCGAGTACACGGAGGTCGACCCCTGGCACCGGGACCAGCGGGCGCCCGAAGGCGGGCTGCGCTTCTGGGCCGCCAGCATCGCGATCTTCGTCTTCGACGTGGCCTTCCTGCGGCGGGTCGCCGATCACGCGGAGGCCCTGCTGCCGCACCACGCGTCCCCGAAGCGGATCCCCTGCCTGGGCCCCGGGGGTCGCCGGGTGGTCCCGGACGCTCCGAACGGCTACAAGCTCGAACGTTTCGTATTCGACGCGCTCCCCGAGGCGCGCCGGGCGGCGCTGCTCGAAGTGCGGCGGCACGAGGAATACTCGCCCATCAAGAATCGGAGCGGCGGCGAATCCCCCGGCACGGCGCGTGAAGACCTGGTGGCCTGCTATCACCGTTGGCTTCGCGCGGAAGGCGTCGGGGGTGTGCCCGAGGATGCCTGGATCGAGCTCGACGAGTCCCGCATCGGACGGCCCGAGGGGGTTCCGAACGCGGCGCTGGGGCCCCTGAACGGGGCGGACTGGATTCTCTTCGGGAGCCGAGGAAACGCATGAGCCCTGCGAAGAAAAGCCCGCGAAAGGCTTCGAAGAAAGCCGCACCGAAGAAGGCGCCCCCCGCCCCCAGGGCGAAGCCGGCCGCCAAGCCCGCCGCCAAGAAGGCCGCCGCGGCCAAGGAGCAGCCCAAGGTGAAGAAGAAGGCCGGCGCGGCTCCGGCGCCTCCCCCGAAGAAGGCCGAGCGCCCGCCGGCGGTGGCCGCTCCGGCGCCCGCGCCCGCGGCGGCGAAGAAGCCGGCGGCCGCGCCGAAGGCGAAGGCGAAGCCGCGCCCGCGGGCGCCCGTGGTCCCGGACATCGTGAAGCCCGGCCTCGGCGGCCGCTGGGAGTGCTACTCCTGCGGCTCCAAGTTCTACGACCTCGGCCGCCCCGAGCCGACCTGCCCGAAGTGCGGCGCCGACCAACGCGACAAGCCGCGCGAGAAGGCCACCCCGCCCACGCCGCCGCCCGAGCGGCCGCGGCGCGCCGCGGTGCCGATGGGGTCGCTGCTCGACGAGGACGAGGAGCCCGCCGAGGAGTTCGAGGCCGACGAAGAAGACCTCGGCGCCATCGACGACGACGCCTTCCTCACCGAGACCACCGAGCCGGTGGAAGAGGACGAGGACGTCGACGTCACCGTCCTCGACGAGGACTAGCTCGACGAAAAACCGGCGCCGGCCGCGGTGGCCTCAGAGGCCGTCGAGGCTGAGCAGGCGCTTCAGGAAGATCTGGGTCGGGTCCCCGCCTCGCTTGCTCTGTTCGAGCCGGATGTCGTCGAGGGTGGCTTCGCGCTCCGCGAGGTCGCCGCCTGC
>Ga0105106_10002444_pt1 | contig 13382 bp, 10 predicted proteins | sample PPLLaktember2015_5_FD_79109 | JGI IMG/M metagenome (GOLD analysis project Ga0105106, IMG submission 79109) | Freshwater sediment microbial communities from Prairie Pothole Lake near Jamestown, North Dakota, USA - PPLs Lake P8 Core (1) Depth... | ecosystem: Environmental > Aquatic > Freshwater >...
CGATCGATCTCCGGGAGCGCCGCGAGTGCCTGGCGCAGCGCGGTCGACAGCTCCTGGGTGGCTGGTCCCGATCGATCTTCGATCTCGACCGTCGCCGGTTGGCGCCGATGGTCGCGCAGATGATTGAGCGCGAGATTCCGCGCGATGCGAAACAGCCAGGCGCGCCGGCCCTCGTTCGCGGTGTCCGGCATCCCGGCGCGGGACACGCGCAGGAACACCTCCTGCGTCAGGTCGCGCGCCGCCTCCGGCTGTCCCACGATTCGCCGGACGTAGCGAAACACCCCGTCGCGGTGCTCGGTGAAGAGACGATCGGCGTCGGTCACGAACGCGGCCTGCAGATCAAAACCCCGGAATGGAGCAATCGTCTCACGCTTGGGGCTCGGGGCTCGGGGCTCGGGGCTTGAGGCTCGGGGCTCGCGGCTCGGGCTGGAGGCCCCGGCTTGGCGTCCGCTCTTTGGAACGATTGCGGCTGGCCGGTGTCTTCAGGGGATGGGCCCCAATGCTTCCAACCACGCTGCGATGGCTGCATGGCCAGATTGCCCGGCTGCTCGATGGGCCCAGGTCCTGGTTGGCGGGTGTGTTGGCCATGGTCTGTTTGACGGCTCCCGCTCTGCCTGCGCAGGCGCCGCCTCCTCGGGGGACGGCAGCCGTGAGCGGCACCGTCGTCGACGGCGCCTCAGGCCGGCCGCTGCCCGGCGCCATCGTCGTGCTCTATCAGCGGTCGGGCGCGCCGCTCGCGGCGGCGCAGCGAGTGATCACCGACACGCGCGGACGCTTCGTCTTCGCGGACCTCGCCGCCGCCAGTGGGTACTCGGTCGAGGCCAGCCTGCCGGGGTATCTGACGGGCGAATACGGGCGGTCCACGCCGGGATCAACGCTGTCGAGGTTTGCGCTCGTCGAGCACGAGTGGCTCAGCACCGTCCGGATCACCTTGTGGAGGCCGGGCGCGATTTCTGGCACCGTGCTCGACGAGCATGGCGCGCCGCTCGTCGGCATCTACGTGCGCGTCCTGGCGCAATTGCGCGTGGCGGGCCGGTCGCACCTCGCCGCCGGCTTCTTCACGACCACCGACGACCGCGGCGCATATCGTGTCGCCGGACTGCTTCCTGGGCGCTATATGGTCCACGTTCCCGTGTCACAAGGCGCGCAGCCTGCCTCAGCCGGTCCTCCCGTGAGCGCTGGCCCAGCGGGGCAGGTTCCCGATCTCATCGACGTCGACGACCAGCTGCAGCTGGCCGTGAGTCGTTATCCCATTCCCGCGCCGACGGCCGCGGGAGATCTCCAGGCGTACCCCCCGACGTTCCATCCGGCCGCCCGCACGATGGCCGCCGCGGCGGTCGTCGAACTGGGTTTCGGTGAAGAGCGCCGTTCCATCGATCTGCAGCTCACGCCGGTCCAGGCGGTCCGCGTGAGCGGCTGGGTCCGCGGTGCCCCAGAGACGATCGCCGATTTGATGCTCCGCCTGGTGCCGGAGGGCAGCGAGGATCTCGGGGTGGGCGCGGAAGTGGCCACCGCGTGGGTGGGCGAGAACGGCGCCTTCGCGTTTCCAAACGTGCCCGCGGGGATCTACACGCTCGAAGGCCGGACCACGCTGACGCAGTTCGAGTTCACGAGCGGGTCGTTCAGCATCGACCGCTTGCTGCCGCCGGCGTTGACCCGCGGCGGAAGCAGCATGAACTCGACGGATGTGCCGTCGGGGCCGCCCGGCGCGCAGCTCGTCAGCCGCTCGTTCGGACGCGCGGCAGGCGATGTCGTCCGCGAGCGCGTCGCCGTCGGCAGCGACGGCGTGAGCGATCTGGTCGTCTCGCTGCGGCGCGGCGTGCGGGTCTCCGGCCGCATCCTCTGGGAAGGTGGCGCGCCGCCGACCTTCGTCGCTGTGACCGCCGAAGCGGCCGGCGGCCAGCCATCGCTCGGCGTCGCTCGGCGATCGTCGCCGCCGCAAGGCGTCGAGACGTTTGTGGTCGATGGATTACTGCCCGGCGAGTACGTCCTGCGCTTACGCACCACGGCGTTCATCATCAAGTCGATCGTCTCGGGCGGGCGCGATGTGACGTACGTCCCATTCGACGCCTCGGCCGGTCGCGATTTCGACGACGTGGTGGTGACGATGACCGACAGGGTCGCTGCGATCACCGGTACGGTCCGGGACGATCGCGGCACCGATGTTGCCGGCGCCGCGGTGATCGCGTTTCCAGTCGAGCGCGCGCAATGGTCCGGCTACGGCTTCGGTCCGGCCAGGATCAAGTCGGTCCTCTCCTCGCGCAGCGGGCGCTTCGAGATCCCCGCGCTCCCTGCGGGCGAGTACTACCTGGTGGCTGTTGACGCCGAACGCATGGTCGCCTGGCAGGACCCGTCGTTTCTAGCCGCGGTGGAGCGCGTGGCGGCGCGCGCGTCCGTTGGGTGGGGCGAGAGCCGGAGCGTGGACCTCGTCGTCAGCACGGTGAGATGAACGATGACGCGCACCATGGTCGGAGTGCTCGTCGTGCTCGGCGCGGCTGCCGTCGTGGCCGCGCAGTTGCCGCAGCGCGATCGTCCCACGACGCCTACCGGCACCGGCGTGCTCGCCGGAGTGGTCACGACCGACGCGTCAGCTCCGCAGCCGTTGCCGGGCGCGGTTGTCACTCTGAGCGCTCCCGAACTGCCTCGCAATCGCGCGACGCTCGCCGACGCAAACGGCCGCTTCTCGTTTGCGGCCCTGCCCCCTGGGCGATTCACGCTTTCAGCCTCGAAACGCGCCTACATCACCACCGCCTTCGGGGCCAGGCGTCCCGGCCGGCCGGGTGTCGCCGTGTCGCTTGGCGCTGGTGAACGCCGCGACCAGATCGCGATCCGGTTGTCCCGCGGCGCGGTGATCACCGGCACGGTTTCGGACGCCAGCGGACGACCGCTGCCCGACACGCGGGTCGTGGCCTTCCGAACGGACGACGCGACGCCTCGCGCCGTGGAGGCGGCGTTTGCATCGACGAGCGACGACCAGGGCGTATATCGCATCTACGGTCTGCCGCCGGGCGCCTACTACGTGCGCACGACGCAGGGCCTTGGGACGGCGGCCGCCGCACGGCCCTCGGACGCGGACGTGGACGCGTCGATCGCGCGTCTTCAACGCCAGGCGTCCGCAGCCGGCACGCTCGCCGTTCCCGGACAATTGCCGGCGCCGGGGAACACTGGCCCCCTCCGGTCGTACGTCCTCGCGCCGATCTTTCATCCGGGCACGCCCGTCATGACCGACGCCGTGCCTGTCTCACTCGCGGTTGGGGAGGTTCGCGAAGGCGTGAGCTTCACCGTCGACCTCGTGCCCACGATCTCGATCGACGGCGTCGTGACCAATCCTTACGGTCCGATGCCTGCCGTGCAGCTCATCATGACCCTTCCGCTCGGCACGTCGAACATGACGGGCGCCGTGCCGACGCTCGTGCAGCGCCCTGGCGCGGACGGCGTGTTCCGCTACACGGGCGTGGTGCCGGGGAGCTACACGATCATCGCGCGCTCGACCACCGCGCAGACCGTGCCTGCCGGCGCCGCGGGGGTCGGCGGCGCACGCGGTGGCGGCGCCCTGCAGCCCGTGTCACCGGAAGTCGCGGCTCGCCTGCTGTGGGCCATGGCCGACGTGACTGCGGCGGGCGACGACATCAGCGGTCTCTCGCTGGCTCTTCAGCCCGCCATGCGCCTCATCGGACGCGTCGCCTTCGACGGCGACGCCACGCCACGGCCGGACCCTGCTTCGATTCGTATCGCGCTGACTCCGGTGGACAACCGCGGAGGCGGGGCGGTCGGCTACACGAACTTTGGAACGGTATCCGTGCCGCCGACCATGGCTCGCGCCGACGGCACGTTCGAGCTGGGAGGAGTGCTGCCGGGTCGCTATCGGGTGTCTGTCACGGGCGCCGACTCGTCGGTCTGGTGGCTCCGTGCGCTCGTGGCGAACGGCCGCGATCTGTTGGATGACGCCGTGGAGTTCGGCAGGGCGGGTGACGTCACGAACGCCGTTCTCACGTTGTCGAACCGGCGCACCGTGCTCTCTGGCCATGTCACCGGTGCGTCCGGCGATCCTGTCTCGGGGCACTTCGTCGTCCTGTTTCCGAAGGATCGGTCGTTCTGGGAATCCGAGCGCCGCGTGCGATTCACGCGTCCGGCCAGTGACGGACGATTCGAGCTTCGCGACCTTCCGCCCGGAGACTACCTGATGGCGGCGCTGACCGACCTCGAGGCCTCCGATCTTCGGTCCCAGGTCTTCCTCGAGCAGCTCGTGCCCGCCTCGATTGGCGTCGCGGTGGGCGAAGGCGCCACGGTTCGTCAGGACATTCGCATCGGCGGACTCGATCGGATCCGGCCCTTCCCGCTGCTACGATAGCGAGGTCGGGCAACGGCCCGGCTGATAGAGGAGGACCGATGCGACGATTTGCACTACCCGTAGCGTGTGCCGCGCTGGCGTTGGCCGGCGCCGCGACGCTCGCCGCACAGAAGACGACCGAAGTCCACGCCGGGCGCGGTGGCAGCCCACACGTCCGCACGGTATGGACGATCGACGGTGCCGAGATCTCGATCGAGTACGGGCGGCCGTACATCAAGGGCCGGCCCGAGACCGAGCTGATGCCGCCGGGCAAGCCCTGGCGCACGGGCGCAGACGAGGCCACCACGCTCAAGACCAGCAAGATGCTGATGTTCGGCACCGTACACGTGCCGGCCGGGACGTACACGCTGTTCACCGTGCCTGGCGAAAAGGACTGGCAGCTCATCATCAGCAAGCAGACGGGGCAGTGGGGCACGCAGTACTCTCCCGATCAGGACCTCGCCCGGGTGCCAATGACGATCGGCAAGACCCAGGCGCCGGTCGAGCAGCTCATGATCTCGATCGACGACACGCCGCAGGGCGCGGTCCTGCGCGTCGAGTGGGGCACCGCCCGCGCGACCGTTGCCTTCTCGGTGATGTAGCTCGAGGCGCGGACCGCGTCCGCGGTCCGCGCGTCCTTTCCTGTGATCGACGAATCCCAGATCTATGCGGCCATCGGCGAGGAGGGCTTCGCCCGTCTCGTGCGGGCCTTCTATGCGCAGGTGCCAGGCGACGACATCCTCGCGCCGATGTACCGGCCCGACGACCTCGCGGGCGCCGAGGAGCGGCTGCGCGACTTCCTCGTCGGGCGCTTTGGCGGGCCGATGCGGTACGTGGAGCAGCGCGGGCATCCCCGCCTGCGGGCCCGGCATGCGCCATTTCACATCGACCGACGCGCGCGCGATCGGTGGATGGCGCTCATGACGGGAGCCCTGGACGAGGCCAGGCTGCCGCCCGAGGTCGACAGCGCCCTTCGCGCATTCTTCGACAACACCGCGACGTTCATGATCAACCGTTAGCCCGGCGTTAGCCGGCTGGGAAGTTTCTCCCTCATTGTGGGAAACGCTCGGCTCAGGGAATGGGGGGACGAGGCCCTGCTGCCGTTCCTTCCCACGTCCCCTGGTGACGCCGCCTGGGCACATCGTTTGCAGAACGCCACTGGCGGAGGGCGCCCATGTTCGGAGTCATCGGTTGGATCCTGTTCGGTCTGGTCGTCGGCGCGATCGCGAAGTTCCTGATGCCCGGCAAGGACCCTGGCGGGTTCATCGTGACGATTCTTCTCGGGATCGTCGGTGCGGTGGTGGGCGGATACCTGGGAAGAGCCCTCGGTCTCTACGGACCGGAGGATCCGGCCGGGTTCATCATGTCGCTCGTGGGCGCGGTGGTCCTTCTGGCGATCTACCGGATGGTGATTGGGCGGAAAGCCTAGCCGCGAGACCCTCGGTCGCAAGGCGGGCGGCCTGCGGGCCGCCCGTCGTGTTTGTACAGCCGACTCACGGACAGACGCGCGACTACCGACTTCCTATGGGTTGAGGGTCGGCGGCGACGCCTACCGCACTGCCGTCCATCCGCTGGATGATCTCGCCGGACAGATCCAGTCCGCGGTGCCAGGCGACGACGTTCGAGCCCTGGCCGACGGTGAAGACGGCCCAAAGACCGCGCTGATTCCTGATGGCCTCGACGAGCGGCAGTGCCTTCGCTTCGAACGCCTGCACCAGCTCACGATTGAGCTGCTCGACCTGGAGGTTCCGGTCCTCCTGGAGGAACTCGGCCTCTCGCGTCAGCCGGTCGAGGTCCTTCAGCCAGCCACGATGGATCGCTTCCGACACCATCGCCTGCTGTTGCTGGATTCGATCCTGCAGGTCCTTGATCTCCTTGGCGCGCGCCGCGATCTGGGCATCCAGTTTGCCCGCGAGCTCCTTCATCTGCGCCTGGCTCGTTTGACCGAACTTCGACTTGCTGAGAACGACGTCGGCGTCGATGAAGCCGATCCGCGCGTCGGCCGGGAACGTCGCCGGCTGCGGAACTGCCGACGTCTGGAGGGCATCGGGCGTCGGAGTCTGTGCCCGGCTGTTCGCGGCCGACACGGCGAGCACGGCAACCAGGGCAGTGGCAAACGCGATGGTGGTCAATACGGCGAAACGTCTCATGGCAAGGCCTCCAATGATCGAACGTTGGCATTAGGACGCTCGAGGCGGGGGTACGGACGAAAGCGTCAGCGCCGGCGGGGAAACCACGGCACGAGCCGGCTGGTCCGGCGCCGGTAGTCCCGGTAGGCCGGGTCGCGGCCCCACTTCCGCTCGGCACTCTTCTCGAGCGTCGGGATGCCGGTGACGAACAGCAAGAGGTACGTAATCCCCAGCGGGCCGATCACGGCCAGCCAGATCCAGCCGCCGAGGTCGCCCGCGGCGAAGACGAACACGCCCCACCAGCAGAGCATCTCGCCGAAGTAGTTCGGATGGCGGCTGTAGCGCCAGAGGCCGGTGTCCATCCACCGGCTGCCGCCGCGGCTCTTCAGGACGAACTTCTGGATGTCGGCAATGGTCTCGATGACGAGCCCCGCGAACCAGATGCTGAGGCCGATGGTCTTCCCGGCGCTCCACGGACCCGGACGTTCGAACCAGAGGATGACCGGCAGCATGATCACCCACACGGCGACGCCCTGGAAGAACCAGAACCGGAAGAACGTCCAGAAGTGCTCGCGCACCCCGTCGAACCGGGGATCCCGTTTGATGCGGATGATGCGGTAGAGCAGGTACGTCGCCAGGCGCACACCCCACAGGATCACCATTCCCGCCAACGCCAGTTGTGCTGGCGCCCGCGAATCGGGATTCACGAGCACAAGGCCCGCGAGGGCGACGAACGTGAGCCCGTACGAGAGGTCCGTGACCTTGTCCGTCTTCAGGCTGGCGGCGAATACGAAGAACACGGCCTGCACGCCCATGCTGAGGCCGAGCGTCGTGAGAAGTGCCGAGACCGGCAGATCAGGCATTGCCGTTCCCTCCCGCAGGGCGGCCTCTTGACGAGAGCGTCAGACCCGCAGGCGGCGCATCGCGCCGATGTCCACGCCGCAGGCGGCAAGGAACGCTCCAAGGCGATCGAGTGCACGCTCGGAGCGCGGACAGAACTCCACCACGCTGAAGCCCACCAGTTCGAAGCGCTCCGCGAGCGCGCGGATTTGCGCGGCCGCCGCAAGTGGAGACACGCCCCCCGGCGTCTGTACGAGGGAGTCGGGGAACAGGATCGGGTCCAGCACATCCAGATCGAGGTGCACGTAGACGCGCTGCAGGCCCCGGCCGGCGATTCGCTCGACGAGCGCTCCTGGCTCCTCGCACTCGCCCGGCGTGGTGACCGCGAGGCCGGCATGCCGGATGTACTCCGCCTCGGCGGGGTCGAGATCCCGCGTTCCGGCGAGGAAGACCTGTCGGGGAGTGACGGGGCACTCGAGCAGGCTCGTGATGGACGGCGGTCCCTCGCCGAGCAACGTCCTGAGCGCCATGCCGTGGAAGTGACCGCTCGGAGAGCTTTCGGGGGTGTTCAGGTCGCCGTGCGCGTCGAGCCAGACGAGGGCCAGTTCAGGTCCGTACTTCTCCGCGAGGCAGGCCACCGGGGCGACTTCCACGCCGCAGGTGCCGCCGACCAGGAACAGGCGCGTGGGCGCTCGGTGTCGCAGGTCGGCCATCGTGGCCCGGCAGCGAGGGGCGATCGACGCGAGGCGGCAGACACCGGCGTGCACAGTGGGCGGTTCGTCGGCTGGACAGGCCACGAACAGGAACTCATCTGGATCGAACAAGGTGCGCGTGATGGCAAGCGCGCCCTCGTGCACCGCGGCGTCCTCGCCGTAGCCCTGCCATTCGGGGTTGCAGAGCGAAAGGTCGCCTTCGGCTTGCGAAACCGGCATGCAATATCCATCCTACAACTCCCGCCTCAGGACTTCCCCTGGATTACACACTCGTCAGTATTGACATTTGACACAAAATCAGGGCGTTCGTCCCGTGGCAATGCGCCGGTAGCAAGTTCGTCTCAGGTGTGACCAAACCGTGAAACTTTGGGTTGACTGGGTCATTCCGAGGGATTAGGGTTGGCCTACCGTTCGGACGCTCGTACCCGGTGTGGGTGTCTTTGCGTTCGGTCGGCTGATGGATGAAGGATGAGGAGCGATCGATGAATAAGAGTCTGTTCAGACTCGGGTTAGCAGTTCTGCTCGTGGCCCTGTCGAGTCCGTTCGCGTACGGACAGGGCGGCAGCTCGGCGACGTCACTGAGCGGCGTCGTCGTCGACAAGGACGGTGGAGTCATCCCCGGCGCCACCGTCGAGGTGAAGAACAACGCGACCGGAGTCGCGACCACCGTCGTGACCAACGCCCAGGGCGCCTGGTCGCTGCCGGCGCTGGCGACCGGCACCTACACGGTGTCGGTGTCCCTGCAGGGATTCAAGACCTTCGTGCATACCGAAGTGCGGTTGCTGTCGGCGACGCCGGCCACCCTTCGGTCGACCCTCGAAATCGGCGCCCTGACCGAGACGGTTGAGGTCAAGGGCGGCACGGAACTGGTCCGTCTCGAAACGCCGACGGTCAGCTCCACCGTGAGCGCGGAGTTCATCCGGAATCTGCCCCGCGCCGACCGGAACGCGTTGAACTTCCTGACGTTCCTGCCCGGCGTCCAGACGAACGGCGCCAACGCCCGCGGATCCACGATCAGCGGCCTGCCGCAGAACACGATCAACATCACGATCGACGGGGTGAGCAACAGCAACAACCTGCAGTCGGGCGACGGTTTCTTCTCGATGGTCGTGCCGCGACTGGACGCGATCGAGGAAGTGACGTTGACGACGTCGACGACCGGTGTGGACAGCTCGGGTCAGGGCGCCACCCAGGTGCGGTTCGTGACCCGCTCGGGCACGAACACGTTCAACACGAGCATCTACGAATACTTCCGCCACAAGTCGCTCAACACGAATACCTTCTTCAATCGGCTGGCGGGCCTGCCGCGGCCGCGCGTCACGATCAGCAACTACGGCGGTCGCATCGGCGGTCCGATCGTGCTTCCTGGACTGTTCGACGGGCGGGGCAAGGCGTTCTTCTTCTTCAACCACGAAGAGACCTGGCAGCCCAACCAGCTGCGCCGGACGCGGACGGTCATCAAGGAGGGGGCGGCCCTCGGCAACTTCACCTGGAACGTGAACAGCCCGCGAACCGTGAACGTGCTGCAGCTCGCGGCGGACAACGGCCAGATCTCCGCAATCGACCCGAACGTGCAGTCGATTCTCTCGTCCATTCTCGCGGTGACGAAGACCAGCGGCACCGTGCAGAGCACGGCAGCGAACCTCAACACCGACAGCTACAACTTCCTCACGTCGGTGGCTTCGGTGCGGCACTCGCCGACGGGCCGCGTCGACATCAATCTCACGAACCGGCATCGGCTGACGGGCTCCTACTACTGGCAGGGGTTCAGCGACACGCCGGACACGCTGAACAACGCCGATCCGACCTTCCCGGGGTTCCCCGCGCAGGCCGGTCAGGCCTCGTTCCGCACCACGGGATCGGCCAGCCTCCGGTCGACCTTCTCATCGAACATCGTCAACGAAGTGCGCGGCGGCTGGCAGTGGTCGCCGGTGAAGTTCTTCGAGGACGCCCAGGCCTCGATGTTCGAGAACCAGGGCGGGTACGCAGTGAACCTTGGGTTCCCTGTGAGCCCGAACAACAGCAACATCACGAACGCCCACCCGGGCAATTCCACCGGCCCGCAGGCGCGCAACACGATCAACTGGAACATCGACAACAACCTGAACTGGTTGAAGGGGAACCATACCGTGTCGAGCGGGTTCTCGTTCACGCGGATCGACAACTGGATCGACAACTGGAACACGATCCAGAGCGTGAACCTCGGGTTCAACACCGCGAACGATCCGGCCGCGGGCATCTTCAACACGACGAACTTCCCGACGGCGTCGACGACCGACCTGAACAACGCGCGCTCACTCTACGCGTTGCTCACCGGGCGCATTTCCAGTCTGCCCGGCACGGCCCGGTTGAACAACGAAGGGTCCGAGTACGTGTTCAACGGCCGCCTTCACCAGGCCGAGTACATGGACGAGTACGGTCTCTTCGTGCAGGACAGCTGGCGCTGGAAGCCGAACGTGACCATCACGGCAGGTCTGCGCTACGAGCTGCAGTTGCCGATGGTGGCCAGGACGAGCAACTACGCGATGTCCACGCTCGAGGACCTCTGCGGCCCCTCGGGACTCGGTGACGGCCCGCTCGGGCGGCAGTGCAACATGTTCCAGCCGGGCGTCCTCAATAACCCCGGTCATGTCCCGACCTACGTCGCGTATGACGCCGGCAGCCCTGGCTACACCACAGACAAGAACAACTTCGGTCCGGCCATCGGCGTGTCGTGGCGGCCGAACGTGCAGGAAGGCTGGCTGCGTCAGTTGCTCGGCGATCCTGACACGGCAACGGTGAGCGCCGGCTTCACGCGAACGTTCAACCGCGAGCGCGTCGACCGGTTCCGCAGCGTGTTCGCCAATAACCCTGGCGCCACCCTGGCAGCCACTCGCGGGACGGCCGCTGGGAACTACCCGCTCGTGCCTGCCGGCGAGTCCTGGCCGCTGCTCTACAGCCAGCGGTCGCGTCTCGCGCAGCCGAACTTCCCCACGACGCCGAGCTACCCGATCACGGCGAGCCTCGCGAGCAACCAGGACATCCGGATCTTCGATCCGGAGATCGAAATCCCGTACACCGACCAGTGGTCGATGTCCGTCCAGCGTGGTCTTGGCCGCGACACCGCCATCGAAGTGCGGTACGTCGGCAACAAGAACAAGAAGCCTTGGAACACGGAGAACTGGAACGCCGAGAACATCTACGAGACGGGGTTCCTCGACGAGTTCAAGGTCGCGCAGGCGAACCTGCAGGCCAATACAGCTGCCGGTCGCGGCGGGTCGTTCGCCTACTTCGGTCCGGGGACCGGTACGTCTCCGCTGCCGATCTACTTCGCGCACTTCACCGGCCAGCCGACATCCCAGGCGGGAAATGCCGCCCTCTACCCCGCGAACCGGTTCACGGACTCGGGCTTCGTCGACCAGCTCGATGCGTACTTCCCGGACCCGTACGACGCGGCTGCGGACCTCAGGAGCGGCAACAGCGGTCTGTATCGCAACAACGCGGCGGCAGCGGGCCTGCCGTCGAACTTCTTCGTCATGAACCCGCTCGTCGACGACGCGGTCGTCACGCGCAACCTCGGTGGCAGCAACTACCACTCCATCCAGGTTGACCTCCGCCGGCGCTTCTCGAAGGGGCTGCAGATTCAGGGCAGCTATACCTGGGCGCGCCAGCACGGCCTTTCGAACGAGGACCTGCACCTGTCGCTCTTCAACCGCCGGACGGCGAACGTGCCGCACGCGCTGAAGATGCTCTGGGTGTACGAGATCCCCGTGGGCCGCGGCAAGCGGTTCGGCACGGACATGAATCCGTGGGTGAACGGTTTGGTCGGGGGCTGGGAGTTCTCTGGCGCAGGCCGGTCGCAGATTCCTCTGTTCCGGCTCACCAACACCCAGCTCGTCGGCATGACCAAGGCCGATGCCCAGAAAGCGTTCAAGCAGACACGTTTCGTGATCGACCCGGTGTCGGGCGCCACGACCGTGTGGGACATGCCGCAGGACATCATCGACAACACGCGCCGCGCTTACAACACCGACGCGACCTCGCCGACCGGCTACCCGGCAGGTGAGGAGCCCACGGGCCGGTACTTCGCACCGGCCGGCGGTCGTGGCTGCTTCGCCCTCTACCCGGGCGACTGCGCGGAGGACATGTTCTTCTATGGCAAGTTCTTCACCGAGTTCGACTTCAAGCTCGCGAAGAAGTTCCCGTTCGCCAGCAGGGGCGTGGCCGAAGTGAACATCGAAGTGTTCAACGCGTTGAACTCGTCGAACTTCACGCGGCAGCTCAACCCCGGCAACGGTGCCAACATCTTCCGCATCCAGGGCCAGCAGAGCGGCGCCCGGATCGGACAGATCGTCTGGCGCGTGAGCTGGTAGCACCTACACTGGGATGGATCGCCCGGCGATCCGTCCCGCTCTTCGGACACGGCGTCGGGCCTCGTTCCCAGGAACGGGGCCCGACGTCTTTTTGCGTACGGAACACGCGGCCGCCCGTGCGTGTCCATTCGCACGGGACTTCAGCGCCGGACTCGGGCCGCGATAGAGTCGTGGCATGGCTCTGGACCTGCTGGCGTTCGGTCCCCATCCCGACGACCTCGAGATCGGCCTTGGCGGCACGATAGCGAAGCACGCGGCGCTCGGCTACTCGGTCGGACTCTGCGACCTGACGGACGGCGAGCTCGGCTCGAACGGAACCGTCGAGGAGCGGCGAACCGAGGCGTTGGCTGCCGCCGCAGTACTTGGCGCCGTGTGGCGCGAGCGGCTGGGGTGGCCGGACGGCGAGATCGGCCCGACGCCTGAGATGACCCGCCAGGCCGCCAGCCTCATCCGGCGTCATCGGCCTCGCTCGGTCGCGGTGCCGCACTGGGAGGACCGACATCCCGACCACGTCGCCGCGAGCCAGGTGCTCCGGCGCGCGGTCTTCAAGGCCGGGCTTCGACGGTACGACACCGGCGACGATCCCTGGCGACCCGACTGGGTCTGCTACTACTTCATCAACCAGCACGTCACGCCCTCGTTCGTCGTGGACGTCTCCGCAAGCTACGAGCGCAAGCAGGCGGCGCTGGACTGCTACGCGAGCCAGTTCCGCCCGGAAGGCGACGCGGCGGTCGCCACACGACTCACCGCGCCGGCGTTCCGTCGCCTCATCGAGAGCCGGGACGCGCAGTTCGGCGCGTCGATTGGATGCGCCTTCGCCGAGGGCCTGGTGGTGCGCGAGCCTATCGTCCGGTCGACCGTGCTCGCCCACGTGCCATGAACATCGGCATCGTCTGTTACGCGTCGGTGGGCGGCAGCGGGGTCGTCGCGACCGAGCTCGCGCACGAAATGGCGCTGCGCGGCCATCGAGTCCACCTGTTGAGCAGCGAGCGGCCCTTTCGGTGGCGCGAGGGCATCC
>Ga0105106_10002445_pt1 | contig 13378 bp, 9 predicted proteins | sample PPLLaktember2015_5_FD_79109 | JGI IMG/M metagenome (GOLD analysis project Ga0105106, IMG submission 79109) | Freshwater sediment microbial communities from Prairie Pothole Lake near Jamestown, North Dakota, USA - PPLs Lake P8 Core (1) Depth... | ecosystem: Environmental > Aquatic > Freshwater >...
CGCCGTCCCGCCCAAGGCCCGCCCGATCCCGCTCCGCGACGTCCGCCTGACCGGCGGACCGCTGAAACAGGCCCAGGATCTCAACGGGAATTACCTGCTATCACTCTCGTCTGACCGGATGATGGCTTTCCTCCGCAAGGCCGCCGGCCTCGAGCCCAAGGCCGAGGGCTACGGCGGCTGGGATGGGGACGATCGCCAGTTGACCGGTCACATCGCCGGCCATTACCTTTCCGGCGTGAGCCTGATGTTCGCCGCGACCGGCGATCCGCGCTTCAAGGAGAGGGCGGACCATCTCGTCTCCGAGCTCGGGGCCGTACAGGACAAGCACGGCGACGGCTACATCGGCGCCCAGACCGACCGGACCAAGACGCCGGGCAAGGCCCTCTACGATCAGGTTGCGGCGGGGGACATCCGCTCGGCCGGGTTCGACCTCAACGGCATGTGGTCGCCGTGGTACGTCCAGCACAAGATCTTTGCCGGACTGCGGGACGCCTACCGCTTCGCCGGCAACCGGAAGGCCCTCGAGATCGAGACGCGCTTCGCGGCCTGGGCCGAGCGCGTCCTTTCCAAGCTCGACGACGCGCAGATCCAGAAGATGCTCGGCACCGAGTTCGGGGGCATGAACGAGGTCCTCGTCGACCTCTGGGCCGATACCGGCGATGACCGCTGGCTCCGCCTGGCCGACCGCTTCGAGCACCGGGCCTTCGTCGAACCCCTCGTCCGGGGCGAGGACATTCTCCGGGGCAAGCACGGCAACACGCAAGTGCCGAAGATGCTGGGAGTGCTGGCCCGGCATATCTTCACGGGGCGGCCCTCCGACGGCGCCGCGGCGCAGTTCTTCTGGGAGCGGGTGGCCCTCCACCACAGCTTCGCCACGGGCGGGCACGGCCGGAACGAGTACTTCGGCGAACCGGACAGGCTCGGTGACATGTTCGAGGGCCGGACGGCCGAGACCTGCAATGTCTACAACATGATCAAGATGACCCGGGCCCTCTTCGCCCTCGATCCGCAGATGCGGTACGCCGACTTCCACGAGCGGGCCCTCTTCAACCATATCCTCGGCTCGATGGACCCCGCCGACGGCGCGACGTGCTACATGGTCCCCGTCGGCCAGGCCGTCGTCCGCGAATATCAGGACATGCAGGAGGACTTCACCTGTTGCGTCGGCTCGGGCATGGAGAGTCACGCGCTGCACGGCGACGGCCTCTACTACGAATCCGGGGACACGCTCTGGGTGAACCTCTACGCGCCGTCTACAGCGAACTGGAAGGCGGCCGGGGTCAGTCTGGCCATGACGACTTCCTTCCCGGAAGGGGAGGAGGCCGCTCTGACGATCGGAACGACGAAGCCGCGCCGGTTCACGGTGGCATTGCGCCGTCCGTTCTGGGCGGGCGCGGGTTTCTCGGTCGAGGTCAACGGCAAGGCCGTGAAGGACCCGGGTCCGGCCGGCACGTACGTCCGCATCACCCGGAAGTGGAAGTCGGGCGACATGGTGGCCCTGGTCCTTCCCAAAGCGCTCCGGCTGGAGTCCCTTCCCGGCGATCCGGACCGGGCTGCGATTCTGTGGGGCCCCCTCGTCCTGGCCGGCGACCTGGCCCCCATCCCGAAGAGACAGCCCCGCGACGAAGCCGTCGCGACGCCCGCGACGGCGGCCGAATGGCCGACGACACCCGTGCTCGTGACCGCCGAGACGTCACCGGACAAGTGGATCACACCGGCGGAAGGCCGGCCCGGCGTCTTCCGGACCGCGGGCGCGGGCCGCGACCGGGACGTCGACCTCGTTCCGTTCTATCGCCTGCACCGCCGCGTCTATACCGCCTATTGGGACATCCTGACCCCGAAGGAATGGACGGAGCGAGCAGCGGCCCTGAAGGCCGCCGAAGAAGCCCGGCGCAAGCTCGAGGCGGCCACGGTGGCCTTCGCCCAACCCGGCCAGATGCAGGCCGAGAGGGATCTCAACATGCAGGGCGGCAAGACGTCGCCCGTCCAGATCCGCGGCCGCTACGGCCGCCGGGCCGAGGACTGGTTCTCGTTCGACCTCCCGGTCGACCCCGCGTCGCCGCTCGAGCTCGTCGTCACCTACAACCGCGACGAGCGGGCCGACCGCGCCTTCGCCGTCCTCGTCGACGGGCGGAAGATGGGGGAGGAGCGCATCGCCCGGCGCAGTCCCCAGGAGAAGGAGGATTTCTTCGACGTCGCCTACCCCATCCCGGCCGCGGCCGTCGCCGGCAAGTCGAAGGTCACGATCCGGTTCGAGGGGATCGACGGCCGCGAGACCGCCACGGTGTTCGGCATTCGCGTCATCCGGAAAAGATAACGGCCGGCCTTATCAGCGGCCGGGTCATCTGTGTTCGACCGCCGCCGGCTCCGTTCCAAAAGCCTTGGCCGGCATGCCGGGCAACAGGAGGAATATGTCCTTATAAAACTGCCGGACCTGATCGATCTTGCCGGGTGCATCGCCCTCGAGCCGGATGGGCAGATGGCCGAGGGCGATGTGGCCGACTTTGAGGTCCTCTTGGAGAAAGCGGGCGCAGTTCGGTTCGAGGGGGTACCAGTAATGGAGGACGGCCAGGTCGAACGGGGGATCCTCGAGCCCGAAAGCTTGGAAGACGTCGCACCTTCCGTTCGGGTCGCCCTCATGCCAGACGCGCCGTCCGCCGATCTCGAAGAGATACATGAGGTTCATCGGGTCTTCCCTGTCCCCGCTGTGGAGCGTGCGGCACGCGGTGACGGGGACGCCCCTGACGTCCAGGCCTTGCTTCTCTCCGACCTCGAGGCCGATCGCGACGACGCGGGGACCGATGCTCGGCCAATCCGCCGCCGCCTGGCGCATGGCCTCGACCGCGTCCGCGGGAGCAAGGAGGACGGGTTCGGGACGGGCTTCCAGGAAGCGGACGGCCAGGCCCGCGTCGAAATGATCGGGATGATTATGGGTGACGAGAACGAGGTCGATACCGTTGAACGGCGTCTCGCCGTTCATGATCTTATCGAGCGTTTCGGGCGCGGGGGCCCGGTATTCCGGGTTCGGTTTGTCGAAGAGGGCGTCGATCAGGACCTTGGTTCCGCCGCAGCTCACCAGCACGCCCATGTTGGCGATAGAGGTGAGGCCGAGGAGGCTCTCGCTCCGGCCCGACGGGCCGAAAGGCCCCGCCGCCGCCCGCGCCGGGCCCGATACTCCGGTGAACGACAGGATGACCACTCCGGCCCCGATGATCCGCCATTTCGGCATCGATCGCATCGGACGTATCTCCTCTCAGATCCGAGGATAATCCTTGACCGTCCGCTCGCTCAGGACGTTGCCGGTATGGGTCGTGCCGCGCGGCTCGACGACCAGCACGTGGACCTCCTCGCCGGGCCGCGTCCGGGGACAGTGCTCGACGCCGCGAGGTACGAGGATGATCTCGCCTTCCGCGACGGGGACGGCGCGGTCCGCGAAGCGCATCTCCATGGCGCCCTTGACGACATAGAACAGCTCGTCGGCGTCTTCGTGGCAATGCATCACGAAATCGCCCTGGAGCTTGGACAGGAAGACCTGCAGGGTGTCTCCCTCGGCGATGACGTGGGGATGCCACGGCTTCGAGAACAGGGCGAGCTTTTCTCGCAAGTCGATCGCTTTCATCGGGCCTCACTTCCGTTCCGGGCCGTCTTTCCCGGCTTCCGGCTTGGCTTTGGTCTCAGCCGCGACCTTGTCCGCGGTGAAGGAGAAGTGCATCTGGACGATGAGCCATTTCCCGTCCCGCTTCTCGAGGACCCCTGTCCAGCGCGTGTCTTTCCAGCCGGTCGGCTTGCCGTCCCATTCGGCCAGGTCGTCGAGCACGCACGACCACCAGGCGGCGTCGCCCGCCCATGACACGCCGATGCGCAAGTCCCGGATCTCGCACTTCGTCGCTTTGAAGCGCGGGTCCATCCAGAAGTCGAAGTTCTTCTCGAGCTGGCTCCAGCCGACCGTGGGCTCGGACGTGGGATTGAAGATGAACAGGCTCTCGTCGCGGGCCATCGTGCTCTCGAGGAGCGGCCGGTCCTTGGTCAGGGCCCAGCCGATGTTATCACGGATGACCTTCTCGATGACGGCCTTTTCGTCGGCCGCCGCGTGGCGGGCCCTCAGGTCCTCGATGACCTTGGCCCGGACCCAGTAGGCGTGGCTCTCGCCGCCGCGCTGGCTGAGGAAGAACAGGTACTTGCCGTCGGTCGTGACCATGGGACACAGTTCGATCGACGGGCTGTTGACCGCGGGGCCCATGTTGACCGGAGCGCCCCAGGCGCCGTCGGGGCCCCGGAAGCTCACCCAGAGGTCGTATTGGCGCGAGAACAGGAGGTAGCTCCCGTCCGGGGCGACGAACGGAGTGTCGTCGATCTCGGGCGTGTTGATGGGATCGCCCATGTTGACGGGCTTCTCGTAGGCGCCGCCGGAGGGACGGGCCACGTAGATGTCGCTCATGCCGCGGCTGTCCGGGGGACGTCCCGCGAAATAGAGGCTTCCCTTCCGGTCGAGCGAGAACTGCCAGTGCTTATCGACGGAGTTGACGTTGGGATCGAGGGGCTTGGGCTCGCCCCAGCCGAGAGATGTCCTGTCCGTGTACCAGATCTTCTCGCTCCCTCTTTCCGTCTCCCCGGGGAGCGGCCGGCGGGAGATGAAATAGAGCCTCTTGCCGTCGGCCGAGAAGAAGGGTACGTCGTCGTTGCCGTTCGGGCCCGAAAAAGGCGCCCAGGCCGGGGGCGTCCAGCGGCCCTCGACGCGTTTCATCGTCAACAGGCCGCCGCGCGAATAGATCTCGCCGGGGAACGTCATCATCGGCGCCCACCAGACCTCGCTCCCGTCGGGAGAGAAGACGGCCGTGCTGTGGAGGCCCCAGATCGACGAGACGATGCCCGGGGCGAAGAGCTCGGGCTTGTCCCCGGGGGGCTTCTGTCCCAAGTACTCGCCCTCGAGGACCGGGAACCGGGTCTCCGAAAGATCGACGCCCTTTTTGGCCAGCAACTCCGCCACGGCGTCCATTTTCCGCTCTACGGCGACATTGTAGGCGGTCTGTCCCATGAGAGTGCGGGCGTCAGCGGGCGCGCCCCGTTCGATCAGGACCCGGGCCACCTCGGTCCGGCCGTCCCGCGCGGCGTAATGGAGCGGTGTCCAGCCGAAGCGGTCGGCCTTGGCCTGCGGAAAGCCCTTCTCGATGAGAAGTCCGACGATCTCGGCCGACCCTCCGGCTGCGGCAGAATGGAGGAGCCTTTCGCCCGAAGGGCCGAGTGCCGTGAGATCCTGGCCGCCTTCGGTCATCCGGCGAAAGAGCGTTGTCAGGCCGTTGGCCGCGGCTTCGGAGAGGGCGTCTGTCCATTTATCGCCGGACGCCGGCACCTTGGCCCCTTTCTCGAGGAGCAGATCGACGAAGTCGGCCTTGCCCCGCCAGGTCGCGAGCTCGAGGGCGGTGGAACCGAACTTGTCCTCGGCGTTGACGTCCGCCCCGGCTTCGATGAGGACGCGGCCGGTGGCGGCCTGGCCCCGCTCGCGGGCACAGAGAATTAGGGCCGTTCGCCGGTAGTCGTCCCTCGCCTCGATCGCGGCGCCCCGCTTGAGGAGGGCGGCAACCGCGTCCCGGCGGTCGTTCATGGAAGCCAGGTGGAGCGGCGTCTTCCTGTCCGCGTCCTGGAGATCGAGCTTCGCCCCTTTGTCGATGAGGAACGAGACGAGGTCCGCGTTCCCGAGGGACGCGGCGTAATGGAGCGGGGTGTCGCCGTCGCCGTCGCGTTCAGAGGCGAGCTGAGGCGATCTCTCGATCAGGGCCTTCACAGCGGCGGCGTCGCCCTTGCGGAGAAGGTCGAAGACTTCCTGGGCCTGGGCCGGGACGGCCAGCGCCAACGTCAGCAAGAGGGAGAGGATCACGGTCGGCTTTTTCATCGCAACCTCCTTGCGGGGATCATTCCCCGATCCGGCCGTTCGCGTAGACGAACTTCTGTCCCATGGCTATCGGGACATGGACACGCAGGCCGGGGAACTTGGCTTCGAACGTTCTCTCGAAGTCCAGGTACATCGCATCGCCCGCCCGGGCGTGCATGGGAAAAGCGGCCCGGACGCGGAATTTCCGGAAGAAGTCCTCTTCTTGAACGGTGTATTTTTCGCCGGGGGCCGTCACCGGGAAGACGAAGGCCAGATCGATCGCATCGGTCTTGGTCTTGAGGAAATCGTGCTCGGAGGCCGGATCGGCGGGCTGGCAGTCGCCGTTGTGGTAGACGACGAGGCCGTCGACCTTGACGAGCCAGGCCACCTCGGGGACGCCGGAATGATGCGAGTTGATGGTGGCGATCTCCAGTCCGCCGGAGGCGAGCTCAGCCCTCGGGCCGGCGAGGACATGATGGGTGGGATCGTCCGTCGCCTTCCAGCCGAAATAGTAGGCGATGTCGGGAACGGTCGCTTTCCAGGTCAGGATGACGGGATCGTAATGGTCGTCGTGCGCGTGGGACACGAAGACCCGGACCTTCAACCCCTTGATCTCCTCCGGGGCGATCCAGCCGGCCGCGAGCGAAGGCCGGTCCGGCCGGGACTTCGGCTGTCGCCCGTCCCGTCTCTCCTGGTAGTCGAAGACGAGGAGGTGATCCGAGGTGCGGACCGCGAAGCCGCAATGGCCCAGATACCGGACTTCGGCGCGGCCGGCCGGCGTCGGGGCCGCGGGGGCCTTCTCCCGGGTGGTTTCGCGGGCGATAGCGTCGCAGAGCTCCTTGATGGGCGCGCTCTCGAAGCCGTCCCCGGGCGGAGGGCCGCCGCCCCGGGGACCGATGAGGACGCGCTCCCGGACCAAGGTCACCTTGTTGGGGAACGAGTCCTGCCCGGAGAGCCCGTCGACCAGGCCGGCGTCCTGGACCAGGAAATTCCCGACGCAGAAGGAAGCGACCAGCAGCCCGGCGGCGTGGGCATCCCGGATGAACTTCAACACGGCCGGATCCTCCCGGAATTTGCGGAACTGCGGTCCGCTCGGGATGATGAGCGCGTCGTAGCCGGCGAAGTCCCTCAGGTCGGGGATGAGGATGTCGCTGCGGAGAACGATGTCACGGGCTTTATTATAGCAGCCCAGGTATTCGGCCTCGACGCCGATCCGCTTCATCGTCCAGTTCCGGGCCTCGATCTCCTTCGCCAGCGGGAAATAGGCGTCGCCGAACCACTCGCCGAGGAGAACGAGGACGCTCAGGGGACGGGTGGACGGGGGGCTGGCCGGGCATGCCGGAGCGTGATCATGGCCAACCAGCAACAGGATGCCGAGAAGCACGGTTCCGACGGCTTTATTCACGGGGTCGCGCATCGCTCCTCCCTTCGATAATAAGCACTTCAACCCACAGGAGCAATATTCGGGCCAGCCTTCTCTCGGGGGGACGGCCCTCCGGGTTGTAAGGAAACTTGACCGGGGACCCGTAGGGGTGACAATGCGTCCTCAATTCCTATATAATACATAGGATTATCGGCTTTTAGGCCGGAAGGAGCATACGCCATGAGAAGAGCGACCGGGATCCTCCTCGCCGCCGCGGCGGCGATGGCCGTTCTCGCCGGCGCGGCCCAAGTCCAGCCGGCCGGTTCCTGCTGCAACTCGCCGGGCGTCACGCCCGGCGGCGCGCAGGGAGAGCCCGCCTTTCAGGACCTTCCCAAGTCCGGCAAGAAGTGCTGGATCGGAGAGGTCAATTATTTCACTTGGGAGTTCGACAAGACGCCGAAGATTGGGATGTCCGTCCTCATCGTCAAGCTCCACGACAAGGACGGCCGGCGCGTCTCCGACCTGGCGGTCACGGGACGCTGCGACATGCCCTCCATGCGCGGCGCCCACGACACCGGCGAGGTCGCTTTCAAGACGAACAAGGCCGGCGATTACCTTCTGCCCGTCAACGTCGTCATGCCGGGCGATTGGGAGGTCCTGCTGACCTTCTCACGCAACGGCATCGTCATATTCCAGGGTCGCATCGCGTTCGATGTCTGAGCCGCGGGATTCGGCGCCTGTCACTTCCGCGCGTGTCGCGCGACGGGCCGGGATGAGAGCGCTCGTCGTCGGGATCTTCCTCGTAGCGGGACTCGCCCCCGGGCTCTTGCGGGCCCAGAGCACGCTTCTCTTCCTCGAGCTCCAGGCGGTCGGCGCGTATTCGACCGCCGCGAACGGCATCGAGCTCTTCTCGCTCATGCCCGACGACACCATGCAGAAGCCCAGTCTCGGCTTAGACCTCGTCAAGAGGTTCTCCGGAAAAACCGGCGACTTCGGCGTCCTGGCCGTCCAGGCCCGCGTGGCCTACGACCAGGAAGGCGAACACAAGCTCGAACCTCAGCTTTACAACGCCTATTTCCGCCTCAAGACGAAAGTCGCCGGCATCTGGATCGGCCACAACCGGCCCGCCCTCGGCCTCTCATCCGTCCTCGACAGCCACGCCCTCCTCCTGCCGGCTCCGGCCATGCTCGGGTACGGCTTCGACCGCGACTGGGGGGTCGGGCTCGAGCGGGATTTCGGTTGGGGGAGTGCCGCCGCCTCGTTGACGGCGGGCAGCGGCATGCCGCTCTACTTCAAGGGCAATTTCCTGGCTGCGGCGCGGGTCGCCAAGGGCGTCCCGGCCCGAGACAACTACAGCGTCGGCCTGTCCCTGGCCCGCGGCGACGTCCTGGAGACCATGGGTTACACGCTCGTCGGGCCGGAGCCCATGGCTTGGACCGCCGCGGCGATCGACGCGACCTACTTCTGGCGGAACTTCGAGAACCGGGCCGAGATACAGCTCGGCCGCCGTGACGGGGTCGCCGAGTTCCTCTTCTTCTGGCGGGCGGGGCTCGCCTTGCTCGACGAGGGCCGGCTCAAGATCGAAGCCCAGCCGGTCCTCACCCGGCGGGCTGGCGCCTGGGATTATTCCTTCGGCTCCGGACTGACCTATCTCGTCAGCGCGGACCTGGCCGCGAGGGGCGCCGTCCTCTACGACCATGCCCGGAGCGACGTCCGGTTCGTCGTGCAGCTGTATTTCTACAAGAGGTTGTGAGGATCGATAAAGTTCGGGAACGGCGACGGAGGTTCGTCATGAGAATGAAGAGAACGATCGTCCTCGCGGCGGCGGGGCTCGCCCTGGCCGCGGCCGCGTCTCTCCTTCACGCCGCTGTCGGCTGCGACCTCAACGATCCGGACCGGGATGTCAAGCGCCTCTTCCCGGGCTCGACCGGATTCAAGACGCTCTACGTCTCCATTTCGAAGAAAGGCGGCGACGAGCTCTTGAAGAAGATCGAGGCCCGCCTGGGCGACCGGTTCACCGGGCTCTTCGAGACGGCCGACGTGCCGTACACGATGTACGAGATCTACAAGGGCGAGGACCTCATCGGCTACATCCACGGCGTCAACCAGAAGGGGACGTACGGCGGCCTCCAGGTCTTCCTCGCCCTCGACACCGTGGGCGTCATCCGGGGCTTCTACTACCAGAAGCTGACCTCCAAGGCCGCGAAGTCCTTCCGCTCGCTCGCCTTCGGCGAACAGTTCCGCGGCCTGAGCCTGGAGGATTTCTACAGGTACGACGTCGTGTCGGGGCGGGAGGATCCCGCCGGCCCCGTCGGCCGCATCTCCAATCCCGACCCGGGGGCCGAGATGGATTTCCGGGCCACCCTGCGGGCGGTCAAGAAAAACCTCGTCCTCGTCGACGAGTTCCTCCTCGGCAATCGCCACCTGAAATTCCTCAAAGGATAGCTCCACATGAATAAGATCTCCGTCTTCGCGGTGGCCTATAAGAACCTCCTGCGCAAGAGGACGAGAAGCCTGCTCACCGTCCTGGGCATCGCCATGGCGGCCTGGGTCCTGGTCAGCCTGTTCGGCTTCAACAAGGGCTACGAGGCCTCCCTCAACCGGGACATCGACAACCTCGGCTTCCAGATGCTCGTCGTGGCCAAGGGCTGTCCCTACGAGGCGGCGACGCTGATGCTCAAGGGCGGCACCGGCCTCAAATACATGGACGAGACGATCGCGGCGTCGATCGCCGCCGAGCCCGAGGTCGACGGCGTGACGCCCATGCTCATGCAGGTCGTCTTCGACCCGAACAAGGGCGAGTCCGGAGGCGTGGCCGCGTTCCTCGGCGTCGACCCCGTCACCTTCCCCAAGCTCAAGAGCGCCCTGCCGTTCAAGTCCGGCGGCTGGTTCGAGGCACCGGAGGCGGCCGAGGCCGTCTTCGGCTACGAGGTGGCCGAGCTCGAACAGCGCGAGGTCGGCGATCTCTACCTCATCCCCGAGAAAGAGGTCGAGGTCAAGGTCGTCGGGATCCTCGAACGGACCGGGACCCAGGACGACGGAACGATCTTCCTGCCCATCCGAACGGTCCAGAAGATCTTCGGTCTCCGCCAGCTGACCTCGATCGGCATCAAGGTCAAAAAGGACGCGGACCTCAAGGCCTTCGAGGACAAGATGTACAAGCTGCCCGACGTCCAGGTGGTCAGCCTGAGCCAGGTCAAGACGACCATCATGACCCTGGTTTCGACGGCCCGGGTCATGGTCTTCTCGATCGCGCTCATCGCCATCCTCATCGCCATGATGGGCGTCATCAATACGGTTCTGATGTCGGTCATGGAAAGGCGCCAGGAGATCGGCATCCTCAAGTCCATGGGGGCGATGGCCGGAGACGTCTTCAAGCTGGTCTGGCTCGAGACGATCATCCTCTGTCTGTGCGGCGGCTTCCTCGGCACCGGCCTGGCCCTCGTCACGGCCCGGTTGACGGACGTCCTGGTCCGCAGGCTCCTGCCGTATTCGCCGAGCGGGGGCCTGGTGGCGATCGACCCCGGGCTGGTCCTGGCGACGCTGGGCGTGGTCACCGCGATCGGCCTGGCCAGCGGCATTTACCCGTCCTGGAAAGCGGCCCGGATGCGGCCGCTCGACACGATCCGCAGCGAGGAGCAGTCGTGAGCGCCCGGGCCGCCTTGTCGATCGAAGCCGAGCATCTCCGCCGGGTCTATCGCCGCGGCCAGGAGGAGATCGCCGCCGTCGACGACGTTTCCCTCCGGATCGAGCGGGGATCGTTCCTCTCGGTCGTCGGCCCGTCGGGGTCCGGGAAAACGACGCTCATCAACGTTCTCGGTTGTCTCGACAACCCGACCTCGGGGCGCCTCGTGCTCGGGGGCCGCGTCGTCTTCGAGGATCGCAAGGGGCTTTCGGAGGCCAAGCTGACGCGCATCCGGCGGGACGTCTTCGGCTACATCTTCCAGAAATTCTACCTCATCTCCACGCTGACCGTCCTCGAGAACGTCATCCTGCCCTTCACCTTCTTCAGGAAGCCGGGCGCCGAAGAGGACGTCGGGCGCGTCCTGAAGCTCCTCGGCCTCGACAAGCGAGCCGGCCATCTGCCCGGCCAGCTCTCGGGCGGGGAGATGCAGCGCGTGGCCATCGCCCGGGCCCTGGTCAACAAGCCCGAGATACTCCTGGCCGACGAGCCGACGGGCAACCTCGACACGGCCCGGAGCGAGGAGATCGGGACGATCCTCAAGGACCTCAACGAACGGCAGGGTCTGACGGTCATCCTGGTCACCCACAACCTCAGGCTGGCCGCTCTGGCCGGCCGGACGATCGAGCTCCAGGACGGCAGGATCCGTTCGGCTTGACAGGGCCCCCGGGGAAATATACGATCGGGCCACTTTTGTAAAGAAGAGAGGGAAAATGGTAACAACTCTGGCCGGACTTTTGGCCAACACCGTCGAGACTTATCCGAAACCCGATCTCATGCTCGTCAAGAAGGACGGAGCTTACACGCCCATCTCCACCCGGGAGTTCGGGGAGAGCGTCAGGAACTTCGCGCTCGGGCTCAGGGCCTTGGGCTTCGAGGCGGGGCAGAAGCTCTGCCTCCTCTCGGAGAACAGGCCGGAGTGGAGCATGACCGACTTCGCGACGCTCACGGCCGGCGGACTGACCGTGCCGATCTACACGACCCTCGTCCCGGAACAGATCCGCTACATCATCGACGACTCGGACGCCGCGATCGTCGTCGTTTCCCAGGCCGACCACTGGAAAAAGATCGAGGGCCTGCGGTCCGGCTTGACAAAGGTCCGGCACTACATCAGCTTCGCCGACGCGGCCCCGGCCGGCGTGCTGACGCTGAGGGAGGTCCTCGAAAAGGGGAAAGCCCTGGCCGCGGCCGAGCCCGGCCTCTACGGCGAGCTCGTCGCCCGGGTCAAGCCGGAGGACGAAGCGACCCTGATCTACACCTCGGGGACGACGGGCGTCCCCAAGGGCGTCATCCTCACGCACGGCAACCTGGTCAGCAACATCCGGACGGCCGCTTCCCTCGTCGAATTCACGGAAAGGGATACCGCGCTGTCGTTCCTGCCGCTCTCCCACGTCCTCGAGCGGATGGTCCTGTTCACCTACGTCTACAAGGGCTGCACCGTCGCCTTCGCCGAGAGCGTCGAGGCGGTGGCCCAGAACCTCCTCGAGGTCCGGCCGCACATCATGGTCAGCGTCCCGCGGGTCTTCGAGAAGATCTACACCAAGGTCATGGACCAGGTCCTGGCCAGCCCCGCGCTGCGGCGGAAGATCTTCTTCTGGGCCCTCGGCGTCGGCAAGGCGTACGGGGCGCTGAAGATCGAAGGGAAACCCGTCCCGGCCGGGCTGAGCCTGCGCAATGCGCTTGCAGCGAAGCTCGTCTTCTCGAAGATCACCGCCAAGACGGGCGGCCGGGTCCGCTTCTTCGTCTCGGGCGGGGCGCCGCTATCGAAGGACATCGCCGAATTCTTCTACGCCATCGGCCTGGTCATCCTCGAAGGTTACGGCCTGACCGAAACCTCGCCGCTTCTCTCGATCAACACGTTCGAGGCCATCCGCATGGGCACGGTCGGCAAGCCCGCGACCGGCATCGATATCCGGATCGCGCCGGACGGCGAGATCCTGGCCCGCGGGCCCAACATCATGAAGGGCTACTACAAGAAGGAGGCGGAGACCCGCGAAGTCCTCGAAGGCGGCTGGTTCCACACCGGGGACATCGGCCAGTTCGACGCCGACGGCTTCCTGGTCATCACCGACCGCAAGAAGGACCTGCTCGTCACGTCGGGCGGCAAGAACATCGCCCCCCAGCCGATCGAGAACATGATCAAGGCCAGCCCCTATATCTCCAACGCCGTGGTCATCGGCGACCGCCGGCGCTTCGTCGCGGCCCTCGTCGTGCCCGAGTTCGAGAAGCTCGAGGCCTACGCCAAGGCCCAGGGCATCTCCTTCGCGACCGTCGAGGACCTGTGCCGGGACCGCCGCATCGTCGACTTCCTCAAGTCGGAGGTCGACCGGGCGACGCCTCTCCTCGCCTCCTACGAGAGGGTCAAGAAGATCGCCGTCCTGCCGCGCGATTTCGACATCGAGCGGGGCGAGATCACGCCGTCCCTCAAGGTCCGCCGGGCCAACGTCACGGCCGAGTACCAGAA
>Ga0105106_10002446_pt1 | contig 13375 bp, 12 predicted proteins | sample PPLLaktember2015_5_FD_79109 | JGI IMG/M metagenome (GOLD analysis project Ga0105106, IMG submission 79109) | Freshwater sediment microbial communities from Prairie Pothole Lake near Jamestown, North Dakota, USA - PPLs Lake P8 Core (1) Depth... | ecosystem: Environmental > Aquatic > Freshwater >...
CCAAAAGCGGATCCTGATGTACCCGCCGGGCGGAGGGGCGGGGGTGCTGAACGAGACGACCTGGGAACCGGAGCTCCTGGAGCGATCCAGTACCATCCTCAAAGCGCTGCGCTGGCACGGACCTGCGCAGGTGGAGTTCAAGGTGGACCCGCATTCCGGCCGCGTTTGCCTCTTGGAGATCAACGGTCGCTTCTGGGGCACCCTGGATTTGTCGGTTCGGGCCGGTGTGAACTTTCCCTGGCTCGCGGCCCGGATGGCACTCGGCATGCCGGTCCGGGCGCCGAATCGCTACGGGGTCGGCCTGCAGTACCGATGGCCCTATCCTTACGGACTGTTGCTTTTCCTCCGGCCGGAAACCCGGTGGAGGGCCGTGAAGTCATTCCTTCTGCCTGCCAGAGGCATGATTACGGATGTGCAGTTGGACGATCTTGCTCCGCATCTGTGGGAGACGGCATTCGCCTTGTATCGGATGCTCCGCCGGCGTTCCATAAGGCCATTGCGAGACCTTGGCCCCGCCGCGACCGATATAACCGCCCGCGATACCGGGAGCCGGTGGTGACTCCCCTTAAGGGGCGAGAAAGAAATGGGAAGGCTCAGCCCGGCATTTTGAGACAGGCCGACTTCATCACTGCCTATGCCTTTTGGAGCAGGACGAGTGACTGACCCTCCTCAGGAGACCTCCCAATAAAAAGATCATATTGGGATACACGAGCGAGAAGCACTGCCGCAGTTGACAACCGTGAGCATTTAGTGAAAAGCAGGGTGAATGTGACGAAGTCTGGCAATCGTCCTTCTGAAGAAAGGATGCAATCTGATGGACAGGGGAAGTAAGGCCAGCATTCTTTTCATCAACACTCCCCAACGCTGCACCAGGCCGAACTCAGGGGCTGGGCTTCCCCTTTCTAACCTCACCAGATAGTCCCACTCTATCAACTCCTCCGTTGCCCTCGGGAGCCCTGAAACCCGACGAGGCTCCTGCACGGGAGAAAACCGCTTGCCCACGGTTCCGAGACAATGGCCACAAGAAGCCAGAGTCTCTCTCGCCATCAGGAAATGAAGCAACGCTTCGGTAAAGCCTTCTCTTGTTTCTAATCTGAGTCCGTCCACCATCGGTCTGAGGCCTGATCGATGCCCCAGCACTTGTGGAATGAATATGCTCTGGGAACATCTAAAAAAGAACCCCTCACACACGGCATGACAACGCCAGGTGTGGGCGATCTGACAGGCCGAATAAATGCGGTTCACGAGTTCTTGATTAGGTGTGCCAAGCTCCGAACACGTTTCCCAGAACCGGTCTGTATACCTCAGCTCAAAACCAACACCATGGGTATGGGCGATTGCTTGCCAATTCTTTACTTCCTTGGTTGAAATCCTAGACCCTGGATGAACCGAAACGTGGACTTGGTCCAAACTCTCCCAGAAGCGTTCCGGCATACGTCCCAGCAGAGTTCCATTGGTCACGATCCGGATGCATTGACAGATGCCTGAGCTCCGCACAGCGCGAACCACGTCTAGCAGAGCAGGGTGAAGCAGCGGCTCTCCCCCCAGGAGGCTAACCCTTCGAGGATGATAGTAATTCGCCAGGGTTGAGAAGTCTCTGAATACGGTATCCGGATCAACGAAAAACTTCCCGACTCTCGGAGACAGATGCGAACACCCCCGGCAAGACAGGTTACAGTGGTGACAAACATTCAGCTCGCAGAATTCGCTTTGGATCTTTCCGTCCTTTATCTCATAAGGAATTCCCGATTGGCTACTCATCGCTCTTACAATCTGCCCTTCCTTCATGACTTTCAAATAGTTTTTCCGCGCGCCTTCTCAAACGTGCCTCTCAATCATCTCCAACTCGCTTACCCTCTGCTCCACGATTTGGCGGGAGAGAGTTGGGGTCAGGGAGCTTTTCATCAATCAGCTGGAGTGCCCGCTCCAATTCTTGCCGAGCTTTCAAATAGCCAGGCTTTAGACGTAGAGCTTCGGAAAAGTGGTCAACAGCCTTCCTTATGCGCCCTTGTTCAAACAGAACAAGCCCGAGATTGTAATGCGCCAATGCATATTCCGGGTTTATCCTCAGGGCGTTGGAGAATTGGAGCATGGCCTCTTCAGGTTTCTTCAGCAAATAAAGGGCAGTCCCCAAGTTGTTGTAAGCTTCGGCATAATTCGGGTCGATTCTGAGAGCCTCACTGAACTGACCCATGCTCTCCGCTGTCTGACCTTGCTCAGCCAATGCGAGACCAAGATTGTAGTGAGCCTTCGGATAGTGAGGTTTGAGTTGCAAAGCGGTGCGGAAATGATGGCTCGCTTCCTGGAGCATGCCTTTTTTCTGCAGGGCCGCTCCAAGGCTGTTGTGGGCAGTAGCATTCTGGGGAGCAACCTCAACGCTGCGCTTGAACAGAGTGAAACTATCTTTCCAATATTGCACTTGCAGCCAGGAACAAACACCCAGGAACAAGAGCACGCAGCACGCCAACGAAAGGAGTGGAATGGTTTTGCGTCTCACCCTTCCACAAAGGTCATAACCACCCCATGCAGCGATGACAAAAAGGCCGATGAGCGGCAGGTAAGTGTACCGATCGGCGATTGGTTGCGGAACTCCTTTGACCAGGCCAATCACCGGTAACAGAGTGAGAAGGTACCAAAGCCAGCCGACCAGCAGGTAGGGGTATCGCCTGACTTTCCAAAGAGCTGCAGTAGTGAACAAAACGATGAGCAGAGCTGCGCCGACGATCTCCCAATCTCTTGGGGGGGTGGGGTATGAGTAAAGGACAGAGAGCTCCATCGGCCAAAGCAGTTTTACTGCATATCTCAGGTAGGCCGACAGGGCATTCACCGCTTGTTCGATATCCGGAAGCAATTTAATGGGATTTAAACTCCGACTGTCGTCATGTTGCATGAACCAAAGAGTGATGCTGGCGGAAAGGCCCATGAGAACGACCAAGATCAACTTCTCCGCCAGAACAACCAAGACCGATGGATTTGTCAGTCCAGATCTTGTCTTTCGCCCCGGGCTTGATCCGGTATAAGGACTTTGAGCCTGCAGCCGGTTCAACGGCCAATAATCCAGCAAAAGTAGAACAAGCGGGAGCATGATGACCATGGGTTTTGCCATTAGACCCATGGCAAACAGGATCACCACGAGCGCATAGCAACGAAGTTTGAGGTTCCTCGCATAACGAATGTAAGCCAAGACGGCAAGCATGAAGAAAAACGCACTGAGAAGTTCTTTCCGAGCCGCTATCCACGCTACCGGCTCCACATGGAGAGGATGCAGGGCGAAGAGAGCGGCTACAAAGGCGCTACGGAGAACGGCGCCAGTCATGAGTCTCATGATCCAAAACAGCAGCAGCGAATTCGCCATATGGAGCAGAAGGCTTGTCAGATGATGACCCATTGGGTTCAGCGCGAAAATCTGGCAGTCTGCCATGTGGGACAACCATGTGAGAGGATGCCAATGACCATGAAGTCTGCTTCTGAAAGCCCAAAGAAATCCTTGCGCGGTCCATCCCGATGACACATGCGGATTCTCGATTACATAATCGAGATCATCATAGTTAACAAAATCATGGGTAACTATCTGCCCATATACTAGCAGGTTGCAGACCAGCAGGCCCAGTACAACCCAAAGTCCAGGTGAGCGCCAGCTAGCTGAAAGCACGCTTGAAGAGTGAAAAGGGCGGTTTTCCGGGCGGTTCATATGTCGCAGACAATGCAAGAATGATGCAAATGACTCGGCCTCGATGATGAGTTACCGGATCCACGTGCCTTTGAAAGATAAACAATGCGTCGAGCGTATTCTCCGATTGGAATTTCAGGTCCCCCCGTGCCATTTGCTCGGCCAATAACCAGGTGGAAGTTCCGGAGGTTGCGCAAGAGCTCATTTGTACGATAAGCCGAGACTGTATATTTTTTTTCCAATAAACGGTAAAATTATTCGCAATTTTGGTGCTTTTTGTCCAGAGGCCTCTGCGGATACACTGTCCCCAACATAAACCATAAGGTTGGCATTGATTTTGCTGCTGATGCCAGTGGGATTTCCGGAGCGAATCCGGCCGTGAGAAAAACATCATTTTAGGATGAGTGACGGGGGTACCTCGTGACTGCGATAGCTGGAGAATATAACTGGACCCGATTGCCATCATAGGTGCCGGCCCTGCCGGTCTCAGCGCTGCATTTGAGCTCACCAAAAGAGCAGTTTGCCCGGTTGTTCTTGAAAGGTCAAATGCGGTCGGAGGAATAGCCCGAACCGAGAACTACAAAGGGTATTTCTTCGACGTGGGCGGGCACCGGTTTTTCACCAAGAACAACGAAATCAAGGGGCTGTGGCAGGAGGCTTTGGGGGACAGCCTTCTGACCGTGTCCCGTTTGTCGCGCATCCATTACAAAGGTCGATTCTTCAACTATCCCTTGAGCTTTTTGAACGCCCTATCGAACCTAGGTTTGTCTGAAAGTCTGCTCATCCTTCTCAGTTACTTGAAATCAAGAGGGAATCCTCACCCAGAAGAAAAGACCTTCGAGCAGTGGGTATCCAACCGCTTCGGCAAGCGACTTTATGAAACTTTTTTCAAGACTTATACGGAAAAAGTCTGGGGTATCCCTTGCAACTCCTTAGGAGCCGAATGGGCGGCGCAGCGGATCAAGGGATTGTCTCTTTTGGTGGCTGTTTCGAATGCGCTTCTCAATCTGCAAAAGCCCAAGAGTCTTATCAATGAGTTCAATTATCCTCTCAACGGACCTGGAATGATGTGGGAAGCATTTCAGGAAACCATCAGGGCGAAAGGGGGGCAAATCCTTTTCAACACCGAGGTAACCGGTATTTTTCATGAAAACAGACGAATTTCTCACGTGGAATATGCTTTAAGAAACAGTAGAAAGCGTGTCCCTGTCTCCCATGTGATTTCCAGCATGCCCATCACAAAGCTTGTCACAGCACTTGACCCCAAGCCTCCTGAAAGCGTTTTGGAAGCTGCAAGGCAACTTCGCCACCGCTCGTTCATCATGGTGGGGCTGATCGTCGACAATAAAGCGCTTTTTCCGGATCAATGGATTTATATTCACAGCCCGGATGTAAAAGTGGGGCGAATTCAAAATTTCAAGAATTGGAGTTCGGCCATGGTGCCGGATCCCTGCAAAACCAGCGTCGGAATGGAATACTTTTGCGATGAAGGTGACGAGCTTTGGAGATTGACGGATGAGGATCTCGTGGCGATCGCATCGGGGGAATTGAGTCGGCTTGGTTTTTGCGATACAGGAGATGTCTCGGATGGTTTTGTTATCCGTCAGCCCATGGCTTATCCCGTGTACGATGAAGGATATCAGGAACGGCTGATGGCTGTTCGAGCCGGCCTTGAAGAGTTCGAGAATCTTCAGACGATCGGCCGCAACGGAATGCACCGGTACAATAACATGGATCATTCCATGCTGAGCGGAATCCTGGCGGCTCAAAATACGCTGGGCGCGACGAGGGATCTGTGGGAGATCAATGAGGAAGAAAGATACCTGGAGGAAGACACGGCGGAGAGGACCCCTTTCTTGGAGAGTCTTTTTTCACGGGCATTTGCGAGAATGGACAAATTGGCCTTCGCGACGGCGCTGGGTTCTGTTTGTGGCTTAGCTATCTTCCTTGCAACCCTGTGGCTTATCGCAAAGGGCGGCGACGTCGTCGGCCCCAACATGAGCTTGCTGTCTCAATACTTCTTTGGATACTCGGTCACGGTAAAGGGAGCCTGCATTGGTTTTGGGTATTCCTTTGCTTGGGGGTTTCTATTTGGCTGGCTTTTTGCCTACATACGGAACCTATTCCTTGCTCTATCCATTTACCAGATCAAGAAACGGGCCGAGAAGTTGTCAATTCAGGATTTTCTTGATGGTTTCTAATAGCCTTCGTGGAACGAGGAGGGAGAGACGTGTCGAGCACAAGACAACAAACACCCCAAAAGGATGAGGAGAGACTTTTCGGGAGCGTGCTGCTGCTCAATGGAAAGGCGATGGGTCTGGGGTTAGGTCTGGTTCTCGGACTAGGGGTTTTCATCGTGACCAACTGGCTTGTTCTAAAAGGCGGAAACCCAATTGGCACTCATCTAGCTCTTCTCAGCCAGTTCTTCATCGGGTATCGAGTTTCTTTTCTTGGAAGCATCGTGGGCTTTGCCTATGGCTTTGCATTGGGCACCCTTTCCGGTGCATTGATCTCTTGGATTTACAACAAAATTGTCTGGTATCGGAATTGAGACTCTTTCTTCTCAGGCCTTATCATGGGCACCTGCTTGAGAGATGTTCTAACCATACCGGTCGATGGAGCCATTTCAGTGCATGAAGTTGTCGCCTCTTTACATTGGGGTATATCACACGTACCGTTGGCCGTCGAATACTCCGTCAAGTGATCGATGATCCAGAATCCCCACACAGCAGGCAAGCTCGTCCTGGCGGGTTCAATTCGAGTTTTTTTGGCAGAAGCTCTCATTGTTCCTACCGGTCTGGCAACCGTCGTTTTTCTCACCCGTCGATTGGGCCCGGAGGACTACGGCTTCTTTGCCTTGTCAGCAGCGATCGTTATCTGGATTGAAATCGCGATATCATCGCTTTTTTCTCGTTCGACTGTTCAGTTGGTCAGTCAGTCGCGAGAATGGAGTCCTGTGGGCTCTACGGTCATCAGGGCGCAGCTGGCGATAGGCTCGGTTTGTACCCTTCTTCTTTGGCTCTTTGCCCATCCGATGTCCCGGCTTTTCGATGCGCCTCAAATGGCCCTATACATAAGATTGTTCGCCTTGGACATTCCTTTTTTCACTTTGGCGGTCGCGCATCGGGATATCATGACCGGCGTTGGGCGGTTTGGTGCCCGTGCTCGAACGACGGCCATGCGCTGGGTGGGTCGCCTCTTCCTCATTGTTTTGCTGGTTGAACTTGGGCTTTCCGTGTCGGGCGCTATTCTCGGCAGCGTCGGAGCTTCAGGGCTGGAGCTCCTCCTTTGCCGGCGCTACATTCGCCCTTCACTGTGGTTGCCGAATTCATTCCCGCTCCGGCAATTGATTCTTTACTCCCTTCCACTTTCTTTTCTTGCAGTGAGCATGCAAGCCTACGGTAAGATGGACTTGATTCTCTTCAAAATACTTGGGGGAACCGCTGAGCAGGCAGGGATGTACAGCGCAGCCCAAAACCTGTCTATCGTGCCCGGTTTAGTGTCCGCCTCTCTTTCCCCCGTACTGCAGTCTTCCATAGGCAACCTTATGAAAACAGGAGAAAACGATTCGGCCATGCAAATTGTTGGCTATGCCTTGCGCTGCGTTGTCTGGCTTTTGCCGTTTGCTGCAATGACGGCCGGCGCCGCTTCCGAGATTGTGACCTTGATATACGGTGCACAGTATTCCCCTGCCTCCTCGATTCTTGCGTTGCTGATTTTTGCTGCACTTGCATGGTTAATCATCTCTACGGCCTCAGCTATCCTCATTGCAAGCGGGAAGCCTGGCTGGCCGTTCAAGATCATTGGGCCCACGGTGCCGGTCGCTTTCTTGGCATATCTTTTGCTGATCCCGAGGTTAGGGCCGATGGGTGCAGCAACCGTAACCGCTTTCTTTTCCGTGACGAGCGCCGTTTTTTTTATCTCGGCAGTCTGCAGAATATGGAAATTGGCATCGCTCGCGGGCACTCTTTTGAAATCCACCGGGGTCTCTGTGCTGACGCTTTTTCTGGCCATGATTTGGCCCACTCCCGGCTTTTTCGTCCTTATCAAGATTGCCGGGATAAGCCTTTTGATTCTTTGTTCACTCTTTCTCTTGAGGGAGATTGGTAAGGTGGAGATAGCCTTTCTTGGTTCGCTTCTATCAAACAGACGAAACCGGGTTCCAGTCTGACCACATGAAAGGGGCAACGGAAGCCTTGATTCTGAGCGATCGGGTTGATTGAAATGACGCCAGGACGCCTTTTCATTTCGGTGATCGTCCCTGTTTACAACGGCGGCGAAGCTCTCCGGCGGTGCCTCAGAGCATTGAACGCTTCAACCTATCAGGAATACGAGTTGATCGTGGTCGACGATTTTTCAAATGACCTTTCAGCCGGCATAGCGCGCGACGAGGGTGCGGTTGTCCTGAAAATGGACAAGCAGTCGGGTCCGGCCGCTTGCCGCAATTTCGGGGCCGAAAGCGCGAAGGGTGAAGTCCTTCTCTTTATAGACGCTGATGTGGTGGCAAGAAAAGAGACACTGAGCCTTGTGGCCATGGATTTCCTTGAGCAGCCGGATACAGCGGCGGTATTCGGGTCGTATGATACCGAGCCGGCGCAGCAGAATTTCCTCTCCCAGTATAAAAACCTCCTTCATCACTTTGTCCACCAGTCTTCCGAGACAGTGGCCTCAACTTTTTGGGCAGGTTGCGGCGCAATACGAAAAGAGATTTTCTTCTCTGTGGGGGGTTTTGATTCACGAAAATATCCCCGCCCAAGCATCGAAGACATAGAGCTGGGATATCGCCTGCGTGACAAGGGATACAGGATTCTCCTGGACAAGGGCCTCGAGGTTACGCACTTGAAGAAATGGACCTGGCAGTCTCTTCTGGATGCCGACATCTTCTGCCGAGCTATCCCCTGGGCGGAGCTGATCTTGGAGACAGGAAAAACGGTTGATGATCTCAACCTCCGGAAATCTCAACGACTAAGCGCCTTTTTCGTGGGATTGCTTGTTCCAGCCGCTTTCTTATCGTTCTTTTCCTTGGATTATATTTTTCTGGTTTTCTTCTTGTTGTTGTTGGTGTGGTGGATCAATCGGCGGCTTTTCGGCTTTTTCTATCGACAGAGAGGCTTGAAGTTTGGTCTAAGGGCATTCTTCATGCATCTACTGTATTTTCTCTACAGCGGATCGGCTTACACGTTGTGTCGTGTGAAACATCTTTATTGGGGGACGAAAAAGCAATGGCACGTGTTTTTCAACAGGCAGCTTTGAACGACGGCACTCGGGGAACTGTGTGAAATGGATGTGATCGTAAATCTCGCTCCAACTGGTATGATACCCACAAAGGACATGACCTGGCACGTGCCCACAAGTGCCAGCGAGATCGTGGAAGACGTGCACGAGGCATGGGAAATCGGTATAACCATGGTTCACCTCCACGCCCGTGACGAACGGACGGGGGAGCCCACCTACAAAGCAGAGTCTTACCGAAATATCATTGAGGGAATTCGCAAGTTCTCCAAGGACTTGGTGGTGTGTGTATCCTTGAGCGGGCGCACTTTTCAGGAATTCGAGAAGCGAGCCGAACCATTGAAGATTGATCGAGATCTGAAGCCCGACATGGGGAGCCTGACACTAAGCTCGGTCAACTTCAATCGCGTTGCCAGCGTGAGCTCTCCTGATATGATTCAGTCCCTTGCCAAGGAGATGAAGCAAAGAGGGATACTGGCCGAACTCGAAGCGTTCGATGTGGGGATGATCAACTATGCCAAGTATCTTCAGACCAAAGGACTGTTGGAACCTCCCCACTACTTCAACCTGTTGTTGGGCAATGTCGCATGTGCGCAGGCCGACTTGCTCCATGCGGGCCTGATGATCCGTGACCTGCCGCCCAAGTCATACTGGAGCTTGGCGGGCGTCGGAGACGCCCAATTGATGATGAACGCGATTGCGGTTGCTTTCGGCGGTGGTGTGAGAGTCGGTCTGGAGGACAATATCTGGTACGACCTAAACCGCACCAGACTCGCCCGCAACGCGGATCTCCTTCGCCGTATTCACAGTCTGGCAGAGGCTAATGATAGAAAGATTATGGCGCCCCGCGAACTTAGAGGACTGCTGAATCTGGAAAACGGAGACGGGCGGTATGGACGAAGTTACAAGAAGCCGGCGGAACCGTGAACCGCGCCGCCGCAGAACGACTTTAGGATGAATTCCTGAGGACTTCCTATGCCACACACTGGATATGACATCACGTTGTATCGGCCTGAGCTAAAACTCCAGGTTGTCAATCTGTTACAGTATCTTTGGGGGGGCGATCCGGATCGAAATCTGCCCTATTTTGAATGGAAATACGACAACAATCCTTACTCAGGATCTCCTTTGGGGATCGCGGCACTCCATGAAGGACGAGTTGTAGGGTTCAGGGGATACTTTGCCAACCGATTTAAGCTGTGCGAAAAAAACGATCCCTTCGTGGTGTTGTCCCCTGGGGATACTTGTGTTCATCCAGATCACTGGCGAAAAGGCTTGTCCGTAGCCATGGGGAAAGCGGCCATGGACGAATATGCCAAAGAGTGTAGGATGTTTTTAAACATGACCTGCTCGAAAGCATCTCTGCCCGGTTACCAAAGCATGGGCTTTTTTCCACTTGCAAAGAAGGCCTACCTGTCACAGCACTCCATTCTCGGGTTGACAAAATGCATTGTGTCGGCGCGTAGCATTTCTCCCCCGGAAATGAAACGCATTACCCTGGGCAGATTTGATCACATCCTGGTTTCAGACAAACCGAGGCCTTCCGAGATGCGATCGGTTGTCGTCGGTCAAGATCGAAAGGGCTTAGGCATCGAACTGTTTCAGGACGAGGATTTTTTTCGCTGGCGGTTCGGGAATCCTCGGAATCGATACGTATATTACTATCGAATGGAAGGGACTCGCACGCTGGGATATGTTGTTCTGGGCGTTTCCCCCAACCATCGGCGCGGATATATTCTGGACTTCGCGGAAATGGGTAGCCAAGCGATTGGAGAAATCCTGGGGTACATCGTCCGGGCAAGGCATTTTGACATCCTGTCCATCTACAGTTTCTGTGTAAACGACATGCTTCTGAAGACTCTGCAAGGCCTGGGATTCAAGATAAACAGCCTTGCACGAATCCTGGAAAGAAAACTCCATGGCGAACTGCCTCTATTGATCCGGCCCGTGAAGGAGACCTTCACGGACCGGGATTTCTTCATCGGGGAGATAGACACGAGGAAAATCGAGCATTGGTCACTCAAACCGATCTGCTCCGATGCGGCTTAGGTGTTGACCCATGGCAGCGCGTATACCTATTTTGGCCTTTCACGATATTGCCGGCCACCCGTCCGTCATTTCCATCCAGCCGGAGGTTTTCCGCCGTGGCATGGCCAGGTTGTACGAGCATGGGTATCGGACGCTGGGTTTGCTGGAGGCGGTGGATTGTTTGCGCCGAGGCGCGCCGTTCCCGGACCGTTCCGTGGTGATCACTTTCGACGACGGGTACCAGAGCGTGTATGACATGGCTTTTCCGGTGTTGCAGCGCTACGGAATGTCGGCCACCGTTTTCCTCGCCGTGGGGGAAAAGGGAACTCCGGAGCACGCGCAGCGATTACCCTCTTTTGAGGGGCGCACGATGCTGGCCTGGCGAGAAATCCTGGAGATGCACCGCTGGGGGATCAGCTTTGGAGCCCACACTCTTTCCCACTGCGATCTCACCCACGAGCCGACCGGACGAATCGAGGCGGAAATCCGTGGCTCGAAGGCAACCCTTGAAGAGGGGCTGGGCGCGCCGATCGCCTGCTTTGCTTACCCCTTCGGTCGCCATGATCGCCGGAGCCGGGAAATCGTGAAGCATCACTTTACCTGCGCCTGTTCCGTCAGGCTCGGCCTGGTCACGGCATCCAGCAACCCTTACGCTCTGGAACGCGTCGACGCTTACTACCTCCGAACTGATCGGCTGTTTGATATCATGTTGACCAGGCTGTTTCCCTGGTACCTTCGGGCGCGTGGTGTCCCACGAAGCATCCGGCGCGCCCTTCACCGAAAGCGATGGACCGACCGCTTCGCTTCTGCATGATCACGACCTTTTATCCGCCGTACAATTTTGGCGGAGATGGTATGTTTGTGCATCAGTTGACCAAGGAACTGGTGCAGACCGGACATCACGTGGATGTCATCCACTGCACAGATGCCTACCGCCTTCTTGCACGCCGTGAGCCGGAGGGGACCTACGAAAAGCTCCCCAATGTAAGGGTGTACGGGCTAAGAAGCCGAGCCGGCTTGTTGTCTCCTCTCCTGACCCAACAAACGGGAATGCCTTTCCTGAAGAGACGTAGGATAAGGGAAATCCTGGAGAGGAATACCTATGACGTCATTCACTATCATAACATGTCGTTGATCGGCATCACCGCACTTGCCTACGGAACCGGCATCAAGCTGTACACAACCCATGAGCATTGGCTGGTATGTCCTATGCACGTGCTCTGGAAATACAATCGGGAGGTGTGTCAGGAGAAAACCTGTTTTAGCTGTCAACTCGAAGGGAAAAGACCTCCCCAGTGGTGGCGCTGCACGAGTTTGCTCGAAAGGTTGCTTTCGAAGGTTGACGGATTCATCGCTCCCAGTCGCTTTACCAAAGAAAAACACCTGGAGCTCGGTCTCGAACTACCTTTTGTGCATATCCCCTATTTCTCTCCTAAGCCTGAAAACATGGAAACAGGGGAACACACCGGCTCCTCCGCGGGCGATCGGCCCTATTTTCTTTTCGTTGGGCGCCTTGAGAAAATAAAGGGCCTTCAGGAAGTGATTCCTGTTTTCGCAAGAAATAAACAGTTTGACCTATTGATTGCGGGCGACGGGGAATATGCTGAGGCGCTTAGAAAGCTTGCGGGCAGCTCAGCAAATATCAAATTCCTTGGAAGATTAGACCGCCCAACACTGCAAGCACTTTACGGGAGAGCTATTGCGCTGATCGTTCCGTCCATATGTCCTGAAACGTTTGGAATCGTTATTCTGGAAGCTTTTTCCATGAAGACGCCGGTAATTGTCAAAAACTCGGGGGCGATGCCTGAAGTGATCGAAGATAGCGGAGGGGGCTTTGTCTACGACACTGAGGAGGATCTAGTGGCAGCAATGAATCAGTTACTCCAAAACCCATTGCGCCGGAAGGAGTTGGGGCTGCATGGCTATCAGGCTTATCAGCGAAACTGGACGAGCGAGGCGCACCTGAAGCGCTACTTTGAGCTCATTCGAAACATAGGTGCGATGAAAAGCCGTGCAATAGGAGCGCCAACCTTTTCCAGGCGTGCCCCCACTGCAAGTCCGAGAACCAATCTGGGAACAGACTCTGCGTGAATGCGGCAAGCTCTTAGAGAGCCTTGATACTTATTTGAACTTGTTGTTGTGAGGATTCCCTGGGACAGTGAAGATTAGGGATAGCAAACACGAGCTCCAAAGGACAAGTCCAGCTTTCCACTACGGAAGCGAGACTCCCGCTGAGGGGAGACCGAAGGTGTTAACCCGTGACTTTATTCTTCTTTTTTTTGCACAATTCACCTTCAGCTTCGTTTTTCAAAGCCTAATCCCTACCCTCCCAATCTATCTTTCGAGATTAGGGTCTAACGAGGTGGAGATTGTTGTCCTTGTTGGAATCTTTTTCTTCTGCGCATTGGTGTTGAGGCCCTTCGTTGGAAGAGCGCTTTTAAGGAC
>Ga0105106_10002447_pt1 | contig 13373 bp, 8 predicted proteins | sample PPLLaktember2015_5_FD_79109 | JGI IMG/M metagenome (GOLD analysis project Ga0105106, IMG submission 79109) | Freshwater sediment microbial communities from Prairie Pothole Lake near Jamestown, North Dakota, USA - PPLs Lake P8 Core (1) Depth... | ecosystem: Environmental > Aquatic > Freshwater >...
AAGAGGAGTGCGTCGATGTCGGCAAGGAGGCAGTACTTCAGGTCGTTATCAACCGGAAACGCGAAGCCCTCTGCCGACGCGGTGAACACATGCTCTGGGCCATGACCTTTCGCCGCCCCGAGCAGATGCGAAGTTCCTTCGTTCACCCGGCCCACTAATCTCGGGAGGATGTTCAATCGTGTAGAAATATGGAGCCCCAGCCTGTAGCAAGCATCCGGAAGTCTGCGCACCCTTTTGGCCTTGATAGCTTCATTAGCGGCTCCCCAAATCGGCAGCACCCATGGGTCGCCGCCAAGTTCGCTGAGATGGAGCCATTTCGTGACCATGTTCTTTCTCCTTCATTGCACCAACGACAGGGATCACGCAACGGCGGTCCGCGACCCTTCCATTTCAAAACGCACGCAGGCCGCCGCTCGCGTGCATCCCTTGGTTATGGCGTATGTGCAACCTTACGGCACGGCGCGTTCGATTAAATCACCTCGCATCATCTCGATCCAGCCAATGTGATCGGATAGATTGTCCAAGTCTGAGAACAGCGAAAACTGCACCCTCAAGGTTAATCTGCCGGAGGTCGATTCCTCGCAAATCGGCTTCTGACAAATCTGGTATCTCTGTTGGATTATTATGGCGCCATAAATTCCATTGCTTGGCACCCTGTTTCAGCACTCTGAAATGTTCAAGATTAGCCATTTCACCTGCCCTTTGTGACAATGAAAATGAGCGCCTGACGAATAACGTTTCATCCATCATCAACGAATAAACTTCCCGCATAACCGGCTGGCAATGGAGCGCAACGGAATTGCCAGCCCGAGTTAATGCGGTTGTAAACCGCATATCAGTCGTGCACCATAGTGGCCTATTCTCATCCCAGCGCCTCCCGCACCTTGGCGGCCAGTTCCTTCCTGGAAAAAGGCTTCTGAATGAAATGCACCCCCTTGTCCAGGACGCCGTGGTGGGCGATGACGTTGACGGTGTAGCCGCTCATGAACAGGCGTTTGATGCCGGGATAGAAGGAGAGCAGGTTCCCGGCCAGGTCGCGCCCGTTCATCTCGGGCATGACCACGTCGGTCATCAGCAGATCGATCCGCCCGGAGTGCTCATGGGCCAGGCGTATTGCCTCGCCTGGGGTTTTGGCCCCGACCACGACATAGCCCAGCCTTTCGAGCATCATCTTGGTCATTTTCAGGATCGCCGGCTCGTCCTCCACCAGGAGGATGGTCTCGTGGCCGCGTTCCGCCGGTCGGCCCGACGCCTTCTCCGTCAAGGGGGCCCTCCTGGCCGCGTGCCGGGGCAGATAGACCTTGATGGTCGTCCCCTGGCCCGGCTCGCTGTAAACATTGATGAAGCCGTTGTTCTGCTTGACCATGCCGTAAACCGATGCCAGACCAAGGCCGGTGCCCTTGCCGAGTTCCTTGGTGGTGAAAAACGGCTCGAACAGATGGCCGAGGGTTTCCTGGTCCATGCCGCAGCCGTTGTCGCTCACGGCCAGCAGCACGTACTCGCCGGGCACAAGCAACTCTGCGTGATCGGCGCAATAGGCCTCGTCAAACACGGCTAAGTCCGTCTCGATGGTGATCTTGCCCACGCCCGCGATGGCGTCCCGGGCGTTGACGCACAGGTTGGCCAGGAGGTGGTCGATCTGGGAGGGGTCCACCTTGACCGGCCGAAGGTTTCTGCCGGGTTTCCAGAGCAGGTCGATGTCCTCGCCAATGAGTCGGCGCAGCATCTTGAGCATCCCTTCCACGGTCTCGTTCAGATCGAGGACCTTGGGCGCAACGGTCTGCTTGCGGGCAAAGGTCAACAATTTCCAGGTGAGGTCCGCCGAGCGCTCGGCGGCTTTGCGGACTTCCTGCAGGTCGGCAAAGAGCGGCTGCGCCGGGTCCACCTCCTCCAGGGCCATCTCCGTATGACCCAGGATCACGCCCAGCATGTTGTTGAAGTCGTGGGCCACCCCGCCGGCCAACCGCCCGATGGATTCCATCTTCTGGGCCTGTTGGAACTGCGCCTCGAGTTTCTCCTTTTCCGCTTCGGCCAGCTTGCGCGCCGTGATGTCGGCGAGGATACAGGCTAACTGGTTGGGCGCGGGCCGGAAGGCTGTCACCTCGAAGTGTTTATCCACTTCGGTGGAGTAGTTCTCGAAGAAAGCCGGTTCGCCGGTGAGGGCCACCTTGCCGTAGGTCTCGATCCAGGGCCGCACGGTCCCGGGCAGGACTTCCAAAACGGTCTTGCCCAGCACATCTTGCGCATTCAGGCCGGTCATGCGCTCGAAGGCCGGGTTGATGGTCAGGAAACGATAGTCCACCGGCTCTCCCGACGCGTCGCAGACGATCTCGTGCAGGGCGAAGCCGTCCAGCATCTCGCGGAACAGCGTTTGGTAGTCCCGCTCGGCCTTGCGACGGGAGGTGATGTCGTTGTAAGTGATAACCAATCCGTAATTTTCCAGAAGGAGCGGCGCGGCTGTCACGTTGATCCAGGTGATTTCCGCCTCCGATTTCACTATTCCCATTTCGACATTTTCAACCAGACGGTTTTCTTTCAAAGCCCGCACGCTAGCATATTCCTCTGCCGGCATGGGCTTTCCGTCCGGGTGAATGATATGCCATTGGTCCCCATCGATGCGCCGCGCTTCGTGCTCGCCTTTGAGTATGCCCAATAGCTCGGCGGCACGGGCGTTGCTTTCCACGATGTTGCCAGATGGGTCCGATATGGCGATCCCCAGAGGGAATGTGTTGAAAAGGACGCGATATTTCTCCTCGCTCTCCCGCAGGGCCGCCTCGGCATCCAGCCGCTCCAATTCAGCGGCGGCGCGCAGGCCGACGGTTTGCAGAATGGCTTCGGCTTGCGGACGGTTGGTCAGCGGACGGCGCGAAATCACGGAAATCAGGCCGATTGGCTGTCCGGTATGGCTGAAAAGCGTCACGCCGCCATAACTCTCCGCCCGCAAGTCCTGAAGCACCTGGTCGCGCGGAAAGAACTGGCGCACGCTGGCGGGGAAGCAGCAGACCGCCTTGCCCACCACGTCGCCACGGGGGGTGTCCTTCAGGGCATAGGTCACGTTGGCCTCGAAATGGCCGTCGCACCAGACGGCCACGGACCGGGCGTTCAGGCCACCGCCTTCGAGCCGGTCAATGCAGACGAAGTCCATGCCCAGGCTCTGGGCAAGAAATCGGGCCAGCGTGCGGAAAAAAGGCTCTTCCGCAGTCCCGCCGCCGGTCCGCGTCAGAAAAGCCTGGACCGCCTCCTCCGCCCGCTTCCGCTCGGTGATGTCACTCAGTACGACGCGGCAGGCGGGTGCGCCGTCCGGGCCTTCCGCGGCGGTGGCGTCCAGCCGTGCCCAGAAGGCTGCACCATCGGGTTTCACCAGGCACAGCTCGCTCGTCTGGGGAGCGCCGGTCTCGAAGAGTTTCTTGCGAAGCTGGTAGTAGAGGTCCTGGTCCTCTTTGAGAATGAACCGGGTCAATATCTGCTTGATCAGCGCGCCGCGGTTTACACCCAGCAGGGTGGCGGCGGTGAGGTTGGCCTCCAGGATCAGGCCCCTCTCGTTGACGGTGACGTAGCCCACCGGGGCCAGGTCGTAGAGGTCGAAGTACCGCGCCCGCGACCCCTCGATTTCCGCATAGGCACGGCGCAGTTCCTCGTTCTGCATCTCCAGCTCAATTTGATGCACCCGCAGCTCGTGGAACATCTGCTGGATTGCTTCGGGGGTTTGCGCGGACAGGGGGGTCGGCTCCATGGCCCCGGCTTGCTCCTCGGCCCGTTTGTGTAGCGCCGCCGCGTCGAGGGGTGTCTGCTTGGAACCTTGCTGCCTGTCGCTCATGGTCTTTCCTCCCCTTTATTTTTGTCCGCCGAGCGCTCCCTTGGTGGCGTCGTGCGCGTGAGCCCGGTCAGGTCGCGCCAGACGGAATGCAGAAACGTTTTGCCTTGCTCGCGATAGACGGTCATCGTGATCTCGACGGGAAAGGGCTCGCCATTGGCCCGGCAATACAGCCAGTCGAAGCGCAGGCTCCCTTTGGACAGGCATTGGGTGATCAGCTCCCCGATTTTTTCCCGGGAAAGTCGGCCGTCCGGCTGGCGCTCCGGCGACAGGCTGACGGCATCGGCGGCCAGTAGTTGGGCCCGGGTCATGCCCAACAGGTCCAGCGCCACCGGGTTGCTGTCGACAAAGATTAGGTCGTGGCCATCTTCAGCGATCTCACCGATCACGTGGGCATCCGGAGATAATTCGTACAGTATGCGGTATTTCTGCTCGAGCGCGCGACGCGCCTCATCGGCCTGCCGTGTTTCCGTGATATCCACAAAGATTATCACTGCGCCCTCGATGACGTTGTCGAGTGTACGGTAGGGCAAAATGCGCATGGTGTACCACTTGCCATCCGCGGACTGCACCTTCTCCTCTTTGGGGATCAGGGTGTCCAGCACAGCCTGCACATCCGTCGTGAGGCGGTCGTAGTCCTTCAGGTTGAGAACGATGTGGCCCACGGGCCGCCCCACGTCGGTGAGGATCAGGTTGATGAGGCGGGTGGTGGCAGGGGTGAAGCGCAGAATGCGCAACTGGTGATCGACGAACACGGTGGCGATGCCCGTGCCGGCCAGCAGGTTGTTCATGTCGTTGTTGGTCCGCGACAGGTCGGCCACCTTGGTTTGCAGTTCGGCGTTGACCGTGGCCAGTTCCTCGTTGACCGATTGCAGTTCCTCCTCGGAGGTTTCCAGCTCCTCGTTGGTGGACTGCAATTCCTCGTTCACCGACTGCATCTCTTCGTTGGAGGATTTGAGTTCCTCGTTCGAGGTTTCCAGCTCCTCATTCGTGGCCCGGAGGTATTCTTCCTTGGCGCGCAACACCTGCTTGAGCCCCGTGATGCGCTCGTCGACGTCCACGGCGTGGGCTTCGGCTTCAACGCAGCCCGAATTGCCGATGACCGGCAACTGATTACTGATAACCGCCTCGGATTCCGGCGCGTCCTGCAGGATGACCAGGAGCAGGGGCGTCCCGGCCGGCGCGGCGGGCTTGTCCTGCGCCAGTGAAACCAGGCTCGGGGCCACCGGGCGCACGGTCAGGTTGACCGTGCTGAAGTCGCCGTTGGTCTTAACGCGCAGGCCCGGGCAGTGCACGATTTCCCGTGTCCCGGCAGCCCTGTGCAGGGCCGCTGTCAGGTCGCGCTTCAGCCCTTCGCGGGCCATTTTGAGGATGTTGTTCACCCCGACTTCGCCTGGCGTCGGTTCGAGATAAAGACCGGTGCGGTTGTGCAGATAGAGGATGTCGCCCTGGGCCGTGACCAGCGCACCGGCCGGAACGACCTCTTGCAACAGCACGGTTTCGGTCAGCTCGCGCAGCGACAGTTTCGCGGGCGTCGCCGTTCGTGCGGTAGACCGAACCGCCACCCCTTCCATCGCCCCGGTCATGGGCGGCAGGAACCGGCCCAGGACTACGCGCTGCATGCCCTGGGAGTCATCTTTGCGCTGGTAGATCTTGGCCTTGCGGTCCAGCCCGGTAAAGAGGTCCGCGTAATCGCCCACGGTCTCGGAGGTGCCCAGGAAGAGAAAGCCGCCCGGGTTGAGCGCATAGTGGAACAGGGGGATGAGTTTCTTCTGCAGTTCACCGCCCATGTAGATCAGCAGGTTGCGGCAACTGATCAGGTCGAGCTTGGAAAAGGGCGGGTCCTTGATGACGTCCTGCTCGGAGAAGATCAACATGTCCCGGATGTTCTTGTGAATGCGGTAGGCGGGCGGATTCCCATCAGCTCCGCCGGGTTCGGGCGTGAAAAAGCGCGCCAGCCGCTCCGGTGTGAGGTCAGTGCTGATGCTGACCGGATAGATGCCGGCACGGGCCGCGGACACGGCCTGCTTGTCGATGTCGGTGGCAAAAACCTGGAGCTTGAAGCTCTGCCTTTGCTCCTCCAGGCGCTCCTGCAGGAGGATGGCCAGGGAATAGGCTTCCTCGCCGGTGGAGCAGCCCGGCACCCAGACGCGGATCGTCGCGCCCGCCGTCCGGCCGGTATAGAGCTTGGGGATGACCTGCTCCTCGAGGGCCGTAAAAGCCTCCGGATCGCGGAAGAAACTGGTCACGCCGATCAGCATGCCCTGGAAGAGCGCCTGCGTTTCGGCCGGCGTCGCCTGCATAAACTTGACATAACCGTCCATGGTTTCGATCTGGTGGATGGCCATGCGCCGCTCGATACGACGCTGAACGGTGGAGGGCTTGTATTGAGAAAAGTCGTGGCCCACCTGGCTGCGCAGGAGGATGAAAATCTTCTTCAGCGCGTTCTCGGCCTTTGAGGTCGGCGCGGCGGTCTTGGGAGGATGGCCGAAGGCGTGGGCAGCATAGAGGATGAGCTGGGCCGGCATCTCGGCCGGAGACAGCTCGAAGTCCACGAGCCCCGTGGCGATGGCGCTGCGCGGCATGCCGTCGTACTCGGTGGACGCGGGGCACTGGGCCATGACCATGCCGCCCTCGCCCTTGATGGCGCGCACGCCCATGGTCCCGTCGCTGCCCGTGCCCGAGAGCACGATGCCGATGGCCCGCTCACGTTGGTCCTGTGCCAGGGAGCGGAAGAAGAAATCAATGGGTAGGCGCTGGCCGCGTGGGGCGGAGGGCTCCAGCAGTTGCAGGGTGCCGTTCAGAAAAGCCATGTCCCGGGCCGGGGGAATAATGTAGGTGCAGTTGGGCTGGACCGCCATGCCGTCCTCGACCTCGAAGACCTGCATGCGCGTGTAGCGCTGGATCAGGTCGGTGAGGATGCTCTTGTGGTCCGGGGCCAAGTGCTGCACCAGTACAAAAGCCATGCCGGGATCGCCGAGGTCGGGCATCCCGGAAAAAAACGCCTCGAAAGCCACCAGGCCGCCGGCGGATGCGCCGATGCCCACGATGGGGAAGCCGCTGGAGACGGTTGCCGCAGGAACACCGGCGGAAGTCTCAACAGCCTTTGGCGGATTTTCTACCGGCGCTTGGCCGGTTTCCTTGGCATCAGTGGGAGTACCGACCGCTTTCGATTTACTGTTCTTTTTGTTTGGCATGCTGCATTCCTCAACTCGTTAAGCCCGATTTTGAGAAATCATGCTGTTCGTGGAATGTACATTCCATTCTCCGGAGCATTTTTGAGACCGATAGTTATCATCCGCCTGATTAAATTTGCCTCTTGCCCTTAGGCAAACCACTGATTATCAGGTATTTTCGCTCTGATATTGTGATATTGGCGGACTTTTCAGCCGATTTCGCTTTGGATTTACTATCAGCGCTTCCGCATCTCAGACATGAAAAAAAGCGTAACGATTGGAAGTGAAGAATACACGAAAAGGTTGAATTCAGGTAGTGTTATGGTAAGGATTTAGAAGGTTTAAGCTGTTTATAAGCATACTTGGGAAAATGGCGGCGTGTCAATGACAAAGACACGCTGTCATAATGGGACACTCCCATTTGGGGATTACGGTGACGTCCATGCAGATGATGGCGGGCAGGTCCAGGCGTTCATGCCTTTTTACATGATCTCCAGATTGGTCTGGACACTTCGACAATGCCGCGTTCCCGTTGAACCGCTCTGCTGGCGATGGATTGGCTCACCTCCAGCTTCACGGCCACGTCGGTCACCGATATGCCCAACTTATGGACCGCCCAGTATGCCAAAACGATGCGCGCCTTTACGCAGTCGGATTGTTTGCTCTACACCATCACGACACGATTGCTCCCCGGCGGGTTGTCTGTGACCGTCAAACAGGCCACGGACCTTGTGAACAACCTGGGCAAATCGTCTTTCAACCGCTGCATTTCCAAATATATCCCAGTGGGGGTTGCGCGCAAGACCGGCCACCAGACCGGCAGAATGGGGGCTCTTGACGCGGCCTTTACCTGGCGACCGCCCGGATCCGCTGCTGCCGGACCCAATCGGGGCCGCCGCTTCGGAAGATCCGCCGCGCCGTTGGCCACTACCCGGCCGGCCGCGTCGAGGGTCACCACCTTGTCGGCTCCCCGCAGGGTGGACATGCGGTGGCTGATCACCAGGGTGGTTTTGCCGGCCATGAGCGCCCTGACGGTATCCTTCAACCGGCTTTCCACCGAGGCATCCAGAAAGGCCGTCGCTTAGTCCAGGATCAGGATCCGCAGCGCCAGCAGGAGGGAGCGCGCGATGCTGATGCGCTGTTTCTGCCCGCCCGAAAGCCGCACGCCGCGATCGCCCACCAGGGTCGCGTAGCCTTCCGGCAGGCCCGCGACAAATTACGGATATCTTGCAACCCATCGATCGATTTGGTCCGGGTCGTCTTTCAAATATCCGCCGCCGTTCTATCCCGCGACAAATGATGTGATGCAACGCCCCCGCAGCGTCTAACCTGGATCGCCTTGGCAAGGGTTTTAGCATTATATTCGCCAAGATAAAGAAACGGTATTTTTCATGGGCGCGCCCCCCCTGCTACCTCCTTCGAAGGTGCCGCCGTCGCAGCCATCCACCAGGGCTCGGGCAAACTTCTGTGCTGCCGAGCCAATTACCCGGCCATAATTTTGTTGGAAATGTTGCGCCGGGCAAATATGGAATTAGTATTCGAGTTAGCCATCCACAGGTAGGGGAAATCGAAATGATACCTAATTGCCAACCGTTCGCCTGCGGCCTGACTTTCGCCCGTAAACGCCAATCCAACGAATCTTGCAAATGATCCACGCTCAATGGGAGAAAATCGGCGCGGAATGGTGCCAAGCTGAATTGAGAAAGATTTTCGCCAGGGCTGAGGGAACCGTTGGAAGTTGGCAACCACCGTTCAAAAGATGGCCGGACGGTGGCGGGTTTTCCCCTTCAGGCAAATCGGCGAGATTTGCTCGAACCTGATTCAAATTTCGTAAGCGCACGCCTTCTGCCGCACCCAGTTCGAGCTTCTGCTGATCCGGCAGACCCTCTAACCTTCCAGTGAAAGGAGTCGGAAAATGAAAAAAAATTGGCTGGTAGTGATCATGGCATTGGTTTTTGGCGCATCGTTTGTTTCGGTTGCCGCTGAGGTCGAGGACTATTCCAGCACCATCAACGTGTTCAAAGATTCCCCCGCGTTGGCGAAATTCTTCGAGAAGTCTTACGGCTACGCGGTCTTCCCGACCATCGGCAAGGCCGGCTTTGTTGTCGGCGGATCCTACGGAAAGGGCCAGGTCTATCGCGGTGGCAAGGTTACCGGGAAAACATCGGTGGTGGAGGGGTCGATCGGGTTTCAGCTCGGCGGCGAAGCGTTCAGCCAGATCATCTTTTTTCAGGACAAACGGGCCTACGACGAATTCACCAGCGGTAATTTCGAGTTCGGCGCAACCGCCCAGGCGGTCGTCATAACTGCCGGCGCCCAGGCCAAGGCCGGAACCGCCGGTACGAGCGCCGGCGCAAGTGCCGGCCCCAAGACCGGTGTCCAGGCTGAGACCGAATACGTCAAGGGAATGGCCACCTTCGTTCACAGCAAGGGCGGTCTGATGTATGAGGCTTCCATCGGGGGGCAGAAATTCAGCTTTGAGCCGCTGTGATGCATTTTCGAAAACTTTGTGCAGAGTCGAAAAGTATGTTGTTGCCGATTGATTAAACTTGGCGCTTGACCAGTGGGCCCATTCGGCTGATGGATGCTGAACCGTCCCTGGAACTCTGGAAATGGCGACCTTATTTTTCCACAGGCACCCCCGGGTTTGGCCGGGGTGCCCAGTAAGTCACCAGTGGTCTAAAAATAGAGAAGCCCCCCAACCTGAACCGTTCCAAAAAACTACAACCAGGCCGTTTCACGATTCAAACCGTAAGTTGCAAGCCCCTGGAAATCACCTTTTCCATGGTGCGGCCGATCGGATTCAAGCCAATGCCCGGCAATAAAATACGAACTTCGGACGCGAAAACTTGCCCGCCCTTCACCAGGAGCGCAGGCATTTTTGTTTGAGGTGGCATGAGCAGCGCAAGGCCGCCGGCCGGGATGTTTCTGCTGGTTGTACTGGAGGTCTGGTCCTAAATGCAAGTGACTCTCGCGATTGGAAAGATTTGAATTTTGACCACGGAAACACCTTTAAACCCTTTGCCGGGAAGGGCGGCTGCAGCGAGGTCGGCAACCACCGTGCTGGCGTTCGCCTTGATTGTCGTTATGCTGGCAGGCTGTGCCAAGACGCCTGTGTTTACCTTGATGGAAACCCCGGCCATCTACCACAAAGCCGCCGTTGATCCGTTTGCCCACTTGGATCCCATCCTTCGCGGTACGGTGATGTCGGTGTTTTATGCGACCAATCGTCAACCACGGTATTCGGGCGCCGGTGGTCTGCCTTACGGAAATGCAAAGGATAAGGTGCTGAACCTGGGCATCGCCACTTTACGCTTCGGGGATGAGAATTTCAGCTGGGAAGAGCTCTATGCGGCGTCAATCGCTCCCGAGCGAGACTATCCGGTTACGATTTCCTTATTGGATTGTGACCAGCTTGCCAAGCTGCCGGAGGATTTCCGGCCGGAGGCCCGCCAGGTGTTGACAGCCGAGCAGCAGGATTTCGCGGCGGCAATCAACATGCAACTGGCGGTGGCTCAGGACAAAGAGATCATGGTCTATGTGCATGGAACCAAGGTCGACTTTCTCAACTCATTGGTCATAACCGCGGAGGTCGACCATTTCGCCGGGCGTGATTTCGTCGGTATCGCCTTCTCCTGGCCGTCCCACCAGAACATCTTGTACTACCTCCTGCGACAGGATGTGACCCGGGCCAAGAATTCAAGCCAGGCGCTACGCGCCCTGCTGGAGTTTCTGGCTGCGCACACGACCGCAAAGCACATCAATTTGCTCTCATACAGCGCCGGGGCGCGGGTAGCATCCAAGGCCCTCTATGAGTTGCGCTCAGCCTATCCGACCCTCAGCCGGGATGATTTGCGGCAGACTTTCCGCCTGGGCTCGGTGATTTTTGCCGCCGCCGATGTTCCCATCGAGACGTTTCATCAGCGGCTTCCCGCGATCAGCGATTTGTCCCAACAAGTGGTGGTGACCGTCTCGGATTATGACCCCGCATTGCTGGCCGCGGAAAAGTACATGGGTGGCGGGGTCCGAATTGGCGTGGAGTCCGCGGGATTGTGGGAGCTGAAATTTATAGAATTCCAGAAAATCGCCAATTTTGAGGTGATCGACCTTTCTCTGGAGCACGAGGGGCGCGGTTTCGACATTATCGGTCATCACTACTGGTATCGCCATCCATGGGCCAGCAGCGACATCATTTTGCTCTTGCGCACCAACGCACCGCCGCATCGCCGCGGTCTGAGCCTTGCAGAACTAGAGGGTGTTTTCTACATGTCCCCGGAATACCCCCAAAAAGTTCGGGAGGCCGTCCGCCGGGAACTGGGGGAAAGCTGGTTGAAACCCCAAAAAACGCCGTGATCGTTTGACCGCTAAGAGTCCATAGTCGGAGAGTTTCGCACCATGCGCCCCTTTCCGGCGCTTGTCTCAAAGAAACGGGCGGCCAGGAAGTCCACGACGGGATCAGAATCAAAACAATCGTGCGGCGGCCGGAGGAGCTTCCCGGCATCAACCATACCCACCCCACACAGACGATGCCGGCGGCAGGAATTCTGAAACCCCATTACAGCCCATCAGCCACCGGAGATCACCGCCTCCGGGATGACGTAGAAATAGAAGTCGTCGACGCCGATCGACCAGCTGTCCCCCTGCTTTTCGGATGTCACCTTGGCCTCGGGATCGGGGCTTGTCACCGCCCCGTCCGCGAATTTGAGGATGCGCAAGTCGTCCTTGTGCAACGTGACGTCGAAGCCGGGTGACGCGAGATGGACCTCGGCGTGTCCAGGGGCGCTGCGGATAACGCCGAACGAACATTGCACCGAAGCTTTCGGATCCGGGCCGATCGAGCAGGGCACCATGCCGGTGGCGTGGTAGGGCGTTCCTGCCACTTTGGCATCCATGCTGCCCGTGATGCCGACCGCCAAGGTGTAATTGGCGGTCTCGTTGCGGCGCGCGGCACTGCGCATCAGGTAGACCCGCAGCGTGTATTCGCCGTCGACCGGAAGGGCCCCGGTCCAGTCGTTGCCCGACACCGATGAGTTGGCCAACGCAGCTTCCGAACCGGGCGGCAAAACATTGAAGTAGTTGCTCACGTTGCTGGTTTGCAAGGCGACTTCCATGGTCTGGCCGGCTTTGGCGCGCAGCTTGTAATCGACGGTCTGATCCCCCCTGATCGCGCCCTTGACCGTGGCCGAAGAAGTCCCGGGCGCGAAGGTGATGGGTTTGACGTCGATGTTCTGCGCCGCGACCGGAAACGGAAGTACGACAAGAAATATCCACCCGATCAAGAGGGAAACGCCACACGCCTTCATAGCCATTCTCCTTTCCACTGAGGAATCCTCTTATCACCTACGAACAACATTTCATCTTGTATATCGCGTTTAGCGCTTTTCAGTCAGGGGTGACAAGGGCTGGAAAATTCCAGGGCCCGCCGTCGAGACCAGCATGCGGCGTGCCTAAAGGCTTGCGGCAACCGCCGCGTTGACCCTTGGTCCGGCCGGCCCGTCGATTCAGGAGCCGCTAAGGGATGCATCATGCGCGGGGCCAGGGAAGCCGGATGGGGGGGTCTTCTCCCACGCCTTTTATCGGTCGATGAGGACGCGTTCGGTGCGACCATTTCTTATTGGATAATTACTCCTTACCCCCCATTACACACTTCTTTTCGCACCCAGATGGCATACTTATATATGAATGGACGTCCCTACTGGTCCCTGGTCCTACTGGTCCCTACCGCCCACGTGGTTAACCGCCAATTATTTCATTCAAACCGTCAAGGATGAGCGCCAATTCTTCATTGGATGCTTTTGCTAATTTCTTGCCGATCCTCTTGGTTGAAAGGGTTCGAATTTGACTGATTTTTACCCAAGATTTTTTTGGCAATTCGGTATTCACGAGTTCCATGGTCAACGGGAAACCAGCCCTTTGTGAGTGGCTGGTAATTGCCACGGCAATGACAGTACCTGATTTCTCATTGAATACATTCTGGCTTAAAATAAGTACAGGGCGTAACCCGCCCTGTTCACTACCAATTGATGGATTCAAATCTGCCCAGTGTATGTCGCCTCTTAATATTCCGGCCATTCTTCCAACTCCGATGAGAAGCCCTCCTCCGCCAATGATCGTTCGAATTTTCGATCCAGCTTTGCACACTCCTGGGCGAGACGGCTTTTCTCAATGCGCATTAATTTTTCGGCGACAGCCTCTTGGATAGCTTTGCTGCGGTTTGGAAAAAATTTTGATTTAACCAGTATATCTAAACGTTTAAGTGTGTTGTCGTCAATTGTAATTGCAATTTTTGATGTTGCCATTTTGATCACCTCCGGTATGACGATATATCATACCGCTTTGGTTTGCAAGCGAGTTTTTTTGTCAGCTGCTGCCGGACCCAATCG
>Ga0105106_10002448_pt1 | contig 13370 bp, 12 predicted proteins | sample PPLLaktember2015_5_FD_79109 | JGI IMG/M metagenome (GOLD analysis project Ga0105106, IMG submission 79109) | Freshwater sediment microbial communities from Prairie Pothole Lake near Jamestown, North Dakota, USA - PPLs Lake P8 Core (1) Depth... | ecosystem: Environmental > Aquatic > Freshwater >...
TCCGGCATGCTCGAACGCGGCCATAACGTGCTGTATGTCTGCTACGACAACGAGGCGTACATGAATACCGGGATCCAGCGCTCCAGCTCGACCCCGCATGCCGCGATGACGACCACCTCGCCGGTCGGCAAGGACCGCATGGGAAAGCGCCATCTCAAAAAGGACATCCTCTCGATCATCGCCTCGCACCATATTCCCTTTGCCGCTTCGGCTTCGGTGGCCTATCCGTCCGATATCCGCAAGAAGGTGCGGCGGGCGATGGAAATCGAGGGCCCGACCTTCCTGCTGATCCATTCGCCGTGTCCGCTCGGCTGGGGCCATGACGGCGCGCTCAGCATCGAAGTGGCCCGGCTGGCGGTGCAGACCGGACTGTTTCCGCTGATCGAACTGGAGCGCGGCGAACTGATCGGCACCATGCCCCTGCGCCAGCCGCGTCCCGTGACCGACTACCTGCGTCTGCAGCAGCGCTTCAGCCACCTGTTCAAGGACGATCCGCGCGCGCGCGAGGAGCTGGAACACCTGCAGGCGCTGGCCGAGCGCAACATCGAGTATTACGGCCTCACGGGCGTCCACAACGACCCGTGCGACAGCGAAGGCGCGGACACGGTGCGGCGCGGCGGCCAGCGCTGGGCATGAAGGGATGAAAAATGACTGAACTGACACGTGGCGCCTTTGCCCATCCCGGCACCTCGCTGGCTTTCAAGACCGGCAGCTGGCGGGTCCAGCTGCCGATCCACCAGCACCGTCCGGCACCCTGCCACAACGCCTGCCCGGCGGGGGAGGATGCGCAGGCCTATCTCGGTCTGCTGGCGACGGGCCAGGCACAACAGGCGTGGGAGGCGATCGTCGACGCCAATCCGCTGCCGGCGATCACCGGGCGGGTCTGCCATCATCCCTGCGAGACCGCCTGCAACCGCGGCCAGTACGACGAAGCCGTCGGCATCCATGGGGTCGAACGCTTTCTCGGCGACGAGGCGGTCCGACTCGGCTGGGCCTACCCGGTTTCAGCACCTGCAGCCGATGCACCCAAGGTCGCGGTGGTCGGTGCCGGTCCCGCTGGCCTGTCGGCTGCCTATCATCTGCTGCGCGCCGGTTACCGGGTGAGCCTGTTCGACAGCCTGCCTGAAGCCGGCGGCACCTGCCGCATGGCCATTCCGCCGTATCGGCTGCCGCGCAACGTGCTGGATGCCGAAGTCGGACGCCTGCTGGCGACCGGGATCGATTTTCGCGCGCAGCAGCAACTCGGGCGCGACATGTCGCTGAACGAACTGCGGCAGGATTTCGGCGCGGTTTTCCTCGCACCCGGCACGCAGAAAAACCGCGAATGGAGCATCGATGGCGCGGTGCCGCGCGACCTGCATGTCGGACTGGACCTGCTCAAGGAATGGATGACGGTCGGATCGATGATCCAGGCCACCAGCGTCGCCATCATCGGCGGCGGCAACACCGCGGTGGACATGGCACGCGTGCTCAGACGCTGCGGCGTTCCCCAGGTCCACATCATCACCCACGAGGCGCTGCCGGCAGCCGGCATTCCGGCGGAAGACGCGATGCGCGCGATTCCGCGGGAAATTGCACAGGCGCAGGAAGAGGGCGTCATCATCCATCCGCATCGCGGCATCCTGCGCCTGATCCTGCGCGGCGAACGGGTCGTCGGCGTGGAAATGGTGCACATGAAGAAGCTGCGGCGTCCTGACGGCAGGGTCGAAAGGGTGGTGTTCGAAGGCACCGAAACCGTGATGCACGTCGACCAGGTCATCCCCGCCATCGGCCAGCAGGTGGATGACACCGGCCTCGCCGAACTGCTGCATCGTCAGCCCTTCTTCGCACCCGACCCGCAGGGCGCCCTGACTGGCTACCCGGGCGTGTTCGTCGGCGGTGACGCGCGGCCCGGCGGCGGTTCGGTCAGCGCGGCCGTCGGCGACGGACGGCGCGGGGCGTTGGCCATGGACCGTTTTCTGCGCGGCATGGACGCGCGGGCGGACGTCGCGATCGCGGCGGTCGGCTTCGAGCAGCTCAACCTCAATTACTTCGAATCCGCCCCGCGCAGCGAAGCGCCCATCCTGCCGCCCGAACAGCGCAAGGGCCAGGAAGAAATCGAAGGCGGCCTGGCGCCCAATCAGGCACGCCAGGAAGCCGAGCGCTGCCTGTCCTGCGGCAACTGCTTCGCCTGTGACAACTGCTGGACGCTGTGCCCGGACAGCGCCGTCCTGAAAACAACCGAGCAGGCCGCGGACGGCTCGCACTACGTTTTCGATTACGACTACTGCAAGGGATGCGGCCTGTGCGCGAATGAGTGTCCGTGCGGATACATCACAATGGAAGACGAGGCCTGAAGCAATAGCCCCTTGGGGAATGAAACCTGATTGCGAGGCCTGCTGGTAAAAATTGGGCCATGTTGAAGATCATCCTGGTTTCCGCGCTGCACCGACTGATCAAAATGTGCCGGAAAGTGTCTCGCACCCGATGAGACGGCTCCGAACGTTCGCACAGCGGGACAGTGCTCTGAAATGGTCAATCGTGGGGGGTGCGCAAATTTCGTCATCAATGAAGTGGCGACCGGTATGCTATGTATAAATTGATCTGCCGGCCTAACCATACATTCAGGCCCAAGCCGCCTCCGGGTTCGGCTTAATTCAGACGTTGAAATGGAAAAACGTCGACGCGACGCGAACAGACGATTCACTCTCATAAGGAAACGCCTGACAGACACCGAACCGAAACCGAATCTACATACCCTTGTTGTTTCGTTCCCTTGCGGGTAGCTGGCTGCTCGTGGCAGGTGCTCAACCATTTCGATCGGCTGGTCGCACCCGAAAGCTGATGCAAACGTCATGAACGCAAAAATCCGGCAAGCCTCGACCTATGTTCCAGCGAGCCAACAGGAACGAACTCGAAAGTAAATCTGGCCGGATCAATAGAACTCAAGTATCCGCGGTATCTTATAGCCAATATCCAAAGGGGAAATCCGATGAAACAATTGATAAACACTCTGCTCGTCCTGGCGTTCCTGATGCCCGTGTCTGCGCTGGCAGATACGGTGAGGTGCGAGTCGAAAAACGACGCCTTGAAGGAATGCGAAATGAATACCCGCGGCGGGGTTCGCAAGGTCAAGCAGCTCAGTCGCGCCGATTGTGTCGAGGGTGTGAACTGGGGGGTGAACAGGAACTCTGTCTGGGTCAAGAATGGCTGCCGTGCCGAGTTCGAGTCCGGTGGTGGCGGGTCGTCGGCAAACGTCGGGCGGGAGTGGGACCGCGGCTGCGGCGATGCCAAGGTCGGCTCTTATGACAGGAGCCGCCATAGCGATGCCTACGAAGAAGGTTGGCAGGCATGCAAGAATCAGAACAAGCCATCGGGTAACGCCGGGCGGGAGTGGGACCGCGGCTGCGGCGATGCCAGGGTTGGCTCTTATGACAGGAGCCGCCATAGCCAGGCGTACGAAGACGGCTGGCAGGCATGCAAGAATCAGAACAAGCCATCCGGTAGCGTCGACAAGGAGTGGGCGCGTGGCTGTGAAGATGCCAAGAATGATTATTACCAGAAATCAGACAAGCATGGCCAGGCCTATGAAGACGGCTGGCGGGCATGCAAGAAGTCATCCGGGCAGCAGAACAAGCCATCCGGTAGCGTCAACAAGGAGTGGGCGCGTGGCTGTGAAGATGCCAAGAATGATTATTACCAGAAGTCAGACAAGCATGGCCAGGACTATGAAGACGGCTGGCGGGCATGCAAAAAGCAGTACAAGATCGAGCATCCATGACATGGGTCTTGGTCGTTCCCGGCAGGCCAGGCCGACGGCAATGCCGACTCGGGTCTGTGCCTGCATCAATAATAAGGACCTCCCACACGATCTGGCGACGGTCGGGCACATGCCCGACCGCGCAACTCAGGCGTGGATTCTGTCCAAAACGTAATTGCTTGGTGCGCCTTGCCGTCCAGCAGTCCGAGGCGCCGCACCCAACAGCGCCTTGCCGGATCGCGGTCGTACGTGTGTCTAACGGATACAGCCGGTGCGCACCTGTGTCCCCATGCGCACAGATCGCGATGGAAGCCTGAAAGCGGGCAACTCGTGGGATATATGCCCTATCGGGCCATGCGCGACGGTGCGCTGAGCCTGGCGTAAAAAATCGAGGCGAAGAAAAACACCCCGGAGAGTACCCCTTCGACACCGGCAAGCCAGGCCGACAGCCCGCTGTCCGACCACGCACGCACCACGCCCTCGGTGAAGTAGGCGAGGATCAGCATGGGCGCCCATTGGTAGGTGTAGCGGCGGCCTTTCAGAATACCCATCAGCGGCAGCAGCAGCGGCAGGGTTTTCAGCACCAGCCAGGACCCACCAGGGCGCAGAGGGGCGAGCCACAGTTCCCAAGCCAGACTGACGAAAATCAGCATGACCAGGCTGACGCTGGCTATGGTCTGCAGGGTTTTCATGCGCTCGGCCCCGTGTTGGTTTCGCCAGCCCCGGCCGCTTCATGTTGGCCTCCGGCAGCATTCGCCTGGCCGTCGATCCCGCTGCGCGGGGCCCTCGCCGGGGGACTCATGTTGCCAGCTTGACCGCGGTTTCGGCGAGGCGCTTGCCGAGCGCGATGCACAGCGTGCGTTCCTCGTCGGTCAGCGGCTTGTCGTCTGCCGGGCCGGCCCAGTGGCTGGCGCCGTAGGGGGTGCCGCCGCTGTGGGTGCTGGAAACCTCGGGCTGCGTGTAGGGCAGGCCAACGATCAGCATGCCGTGGTGCAGCAGCGGCAGCATCATGCTGGTGAGCGTGGTTTCCTGGCCGCCGTGCAGGCTGGCGGTGGAGGTGAACACGGCGGCCGGTTTGCCGACCAGCGTGCCCTTGGCCCACAGCGCGCCGGTGGTATCGAGAAAATATTTCAGCGGCGCCGCCATGTTGCCGAAGCGGGTGGGCGAGCCGAGCGCGAGGCCGGCGCATTGTTCGAGGTCGGCCAGTTCCACATAGGGAGCACCTTCGTCCGGCACCGGCGGTTCGGTCTGCAGGGTGCGCGGCGCCACCGGCGGCACCGTGCGCAGGCGGGCAGAGGCGCCGGCAACCTGGTTGACGCCGCGCGCAACCAGCTGCGCCATGCCGCGCACGCTGCCGTGCGCGCTGTAGTACAGAACAAGAATCTCAGTCATGGATGGGCTCATTGGCAATCACGGTGAATTCGATCAGGTCGAAACTGGGGGTGTGCTGGACACGGCGGCCAAAGGCCAGCGTAGTGTGCTGATGCGGGTGCCAGACTTCGGCGTCCATCCCGGGCTGGAAGACCTGGCGCGACAACAGCAGGCGGTCGGGCTGCTTCAACGCAGGCAGGCCCGGAATGAATAGCGCGGGTTCCGGGTTGGTGCTGCGGTGGCCGCGCAAGGGCCGCACCCACACCGGCTGCATCTCGGGCGACAGGCGCTCGACACCGAGTTCGATCTGGCGCGCATCGCGCATCCTGATCCAGCGTATCACCGCCAGCGACCATGCGGCCGCCGCGTCGCTGCGCAAGGCAAGCGCGTCCCCCACCTTCAGGTTGAGCGGCTCGTCCGGCGCACCCTGCAGGGCCAGGCCGGACGCACTGTCGTTGCTGATCGTCCAGTGGCTGGTGGGGACGGCGATTGGCGAGGCATGCAGTAGCCTGACATCGTGGATCGGCAGGCTGTCGTCGGGATCCGCCGCGGATTCGCCGTCGGGCTGTTCGCTCTCCAGCAGCCGGTGGATGCAGCTCACGCCCGCCACCACCTGCATGGTGCCGGACGCGGCGGGATAGCGCTTGAAAGCACGCTGTGCGCCGGTGCGCCACAATTTGAGCAGACGTTTGCCCAGCATCAGGCTGAGTTCGCTATGCATGCCTTGCGGCAGGCCGATGCTGTTCGGCGAATCGCCGGTGCGCAGGCGCAGGGCGATATCGTGCAACTGCCGGCACAGCGCATCGGTATCCAGCCACAGCTTGCCTTCCTGCTGCAGGGCGGGCTGCCCGGGTCCGCTGTCGCTGTCGGTCGCAACGACAAAACCGGTTTGGGTGGGGCGGCCCGTCGCTGGCCGCAACACGGCAAGCGTGCCCAGCTTGTGCAGATACAGCCGGGTATGGGCGAGTTCGTCCCGGCTCATGTGAGGGGGATCGGCCAGTGCCAGCAGCAGCGCCTGCCGATAGGCCAGGCTGGCGGGCAGGGCTTCGCCCACGGCCTTGTCAGCCGCGCCGGTGGACTGCGCCTGCTGGTAAACCTGATGCATTTCCAGCCACATGCCCGCCGGCAGTGGGTGGTAGGTCATGTAGAACGCGATCTGGACATCACGCATCGAGGTGAGCAGCCATGCGGCGGCTTCGGCGAATCGCCGGGGTGGGATGCCGCGTCCGGCCGCGCCGCGGGCCGTCACCAGTATGTGCTTGTAGCCGATGCCGAGCTCGGTCAGCAACGCGCGCAGCAGCATCCCGATCTGCCGCTGCTGGGCGTGCGGCGGCACGCCGGATTCGGCCAGCAGCGTTTCGAGGCTGAGGGCGGCATTGGCAACCACCGGCCGATACAGCGACAACAAGGCATAACGCTCATTGGCGTCCAGCGGATGGCGGTTCAGCGCAACCAGCGCCTCCACCAGTTGCCGGGCAACGTCCACCGGGCTGGCGAAGGGGAGACGTTCCAGCCATGCCGCGGTTGCCTTGGGGCTGGTGTCAACCGCGAGTTTCCTCACCGGTTCATCCGTGCTGGGAACAGGGAGCGTGAGCATGGATTCAGTCGAATACGACGGTCTTGTTGGCGTACACCAGCACGCGGTTGTCGAGATGCCATTTCACCGCGCGCGACAGCACCACCTTTTCCAGATCCGCGCCCTTGTTGATCAGGTCGTCGAGGCTGTCGCGGTGCGAAATGCGCGCCACGTCCTGTTCGATGATGGGGCCGTCGTCCAGCGTTTCGGTAACGTAATGCGCGGTCGCGCCGATCAGCTTGACGCCGCGTTCGAACGCCCGGTGATAGGGCTTGGCGCCATGGAAGGCCGGCAGGAAGGAGTGATGGATATTGATGATGCGATTGGGGAAGTGGCGGATGAAATCCGCCGACAGCACCTGCATGTAGCGCGCCAGCACGATGAAATCGATCTGCTGGTCACGCAGGATCGCCAGCTGCATCTGTTCGGCCTCGTGCTTGGCATCCCGGAGCACCGTCAGATGCTGGAAGGGGATGCGATAGGCCTCGGCCAGCCAGCGCGTGTCTTCATGGTTGCTGAGGATGATCGGCAGTTCGCAGTGCAGCTCACCGCTCTGGTAGCGGTACAGCAGGTCGGCCAGGCAGTGGTCGAAGCGCGACACGAACACCGCCAGCCGGGGCTTGCGGCTGGACTCGGCGAGTCGCCAGGTCATGCCGAAACGGCTGGCGATCGGCTGGAACGCAGCGGAAAATTCGGCCAGGTCGAGGCTGAATCCGTCCAGTTCCCACTCCACCCGCATCAGAAACAGCTTCAGCTCGGCGTCCTGGTGTTGGTCTGCGTGCACAATGTTGGCATTATGCAACAAAAGAAAATCGGCAATGGCGGCGACCAAACCCTTCTGGTCGGGGCAGGAAATCAGCAGGACAGCGGTATGGCGCATGGCAAGGCCCGGTTTTTCTGGAGGGTTTCTTGGGCCTAATCATAACCAATATTTCCCATGGTCTGTTCCGACCATCCCGTCTTATCATTCCGCTCCGTCACCCAATCGGGTTAAAATCCCGGCTGTTTATTAGTTGCTATTAATAAGCTTAATTTACCGCGTGCTCTGCCGGATCGGGCGCCGCACGTGTCAATCAGAGGCTATCCCGCATGTCATATCTCACCAATTCCGTCGCCGTGAACCTCACTCTGGCAGTGTTGTTCGTGTTTTCCGTCGTGACCTGGGCGCTGATTCTGTCCAAGTTCTGGCAAAACACCCGCGGCAACAAGAAGGATGCTGCGTTCAAGCAGGCTTTCTGGGCGGCCAAGGATCTGCACGAAGGCGAAAAGGTGGCACGCGCCCACAGCGGCGACATGGCCGAGCTCACCACGGCAGGCTTCGCTGCACTGGCGCAAACCGAAGTCAGTCTCTGCCTCGACAGCGTCGGCGACCGCAAGGACATCCTCGAGCGCACCCTGAAAAGCGAGCTGCAGCAGATCCAGCACCGCAAGGAGCACGGCCTGATGGCGCTGGCCAGCATCGGCAGCACCGCGCCCTTCGTCGGCCTGTTCGGCACCGTCTGGGGCATCATGCGCGCGCTGAAGGACATCAGCCTGTCCAACTCGGCCAGCCTCGACATCGTGGCAGGTCCGGTGGGCGAGGCCCTGATCGCCACGGCATTCGGTATCGCCACCGCGATTCCGGCGGTGCTGGCCTACAACTACGGCGTGCGTCGCGTCCGCACCACGGTGGCGGGTCTCGACCAGTTCGCCACCGCTTTCCTGCACCTGGTGATGAAGACGCCTTATCGTGCAGAAGGCAAAAAGGCTGAGGTCAAGGACTGACATGGCCCTGCTGCCCCAATCCGACTACAAGGCGATGAGCGAAATCAACGTCACGCCGCTGGTCGACGTGATGCTGGTGCTGCTGGTCATCTTCATGGTGACCGCACCCTTCCTGCTGCAGGCGGTGCCGGTCAATCTGCCCAAGACCGCGCCGGTGGCGAAGCTGATACCGGTCAAGAAGATCGAACTCATCATCGACGCCGAAGGCCAGGTCTACGTCGACCAGGAAATGGTTGCCGGCGTCGATCTGGAGGACCGCCTGAAATCCCTGCTGGTTTCCGATCCGGAAATAACCGTGCAACTGAAGGCCGATTACCGCGTGGCCTATGGCCGCATCGCCGAAGTCATGGCAGCCGTCAGCCGTGCCGGCATCGTCCGGCTGTCCTTCGTCACCTCATCAGACAGGCTCGATGACGCGCTCTGAACGCTTTCCCTGGCTGAGAAGGGATGGCGGACCGTTCGCCATCTCGCTCATCCTGCACGTGCTGCTTTTGCTGCTGCTTGCCCCCTGGCTGGTGATGCGCACCATTCCCGACGCGCAACTCGTGGTCGAAGTCATGCTGGAGCCCGACACGCAGGTCACGCCGCGCAGCCGTCCTGAGCAGACCACCGTCCTGAAGGGGCCGGCGAAGGCGCTGCGCCCGCTCGACCGGCCGCTGCCGAAGCCGGTCCCTACGCCGTCCGTTGAAGAAATTGCCCGGATCCCGCCCCAGCCTCTAACCCCGCCGCTGGCAAGCCCCACGATTGCCGCCGAGACGGGCGCGGGCGCGCGCGGCAGCAGTGCGCCGGCGCCGCGTGAAGTGGCCGGCCTGTCGGCGCCGAACAACACGGGCCTGCGCAGCGCAGCGGCACCGACCAGCACCGGCGCGACGGCGCTGCAGTCAGCCAGCGAACAAACCAGCCCGCTTGCGCCGCGAGTGCCGGCGACCCGCGAAGCAGGCGCGCTGTCGGCGATGAAAAATCCGGACGTGCGCATTGCCGCGTCGCCGCTCAGCAGCGGCCCCACGGCATTGCAGCGCGGCAGCGAACAGGCCAGCCCGGTTGCGCCGCGCACGCCGAGCGCGGGCAGCACGCCGCAACCCAGTGCGCGCGCCGCGGCCGCGCCGTCGCGCCCGGGCGAGGATCGGCAGGACGGCCCGGTTACCCTGGCCGGTCCGGCCGCGCAGGTGCAGTCCGCGCAGCCGGAATTCCGCCAGGCCGCGCGCCAGGGCGGACAGGTCAGCATGCGCGGCGGCAGCAAGGCACCGTCTGACGGTCTGGCCAGCCAGCCGGGTTCGCCGGAGCAGGTTGCGCTGCTGGCGTCCCGTTCGGTGCCGCAGTCGCAGCCAGGCAGCGGCGCGACTCCGGGCGGTCAGGTCCCGGCCATGGCGGCGCCCGCCGCCCGCGGCAGCGGGCAGGGCAGCGCAGTGGCCAGAGAAAACGTAGCGTCCAGCCTGGCCCAGTCGGCGGCGCCCGCTCCCGGATCGCGATCGGGAACCGTCACGGCCGCCAAGGCGCCTACGCTGGCCACCCCTGCTACCCGAACCAGCACCGGCCAGGGCAGTTCGGTCGCAAGCGAAAACGCCGAATCCAGTCTGGCGCAGGCTGCCAGCACCGGCACCCGCGCGGATTCCGCACCGGCAGGAAAGGCGCCCACGCTGGCTGCACCCGCCACGCGCAGCAACACCGGGCAGGGCAGCGCCGTTGCGCGTGAAAGCGCCGGTTCCGGCCTGACCCCGTCGGCCGCTTCCGCCACCGGGCCAGCTGCCGCCGTCGCCAGCCGGGCGCCGAGCCCGGCTGGTCAGACCAGCGCCGGGACCGGTAGCGGCAATCGCGCGGCCAGCCCCAGCGAACAGGGGCGCACAGGCCTGATGGCAGCCGCCACGCAGGCCGAGCCGGGCGCCGGCACGGCCCTGGCCGGCGGTGGACCCGGTGCCAGCGAGGCCGGCCAGGGTCGCTCGCAGGTGCGGGCCGGCAGCGGCAGCGCGGCGCGCGAAGCAGCGTCGCCTCTGCTGGCTGCCACAGGCAGCGCCACCGCTTCACGGACCGTTGCCGACAGCAGCGCCGGCCAGATGAGCGGCCGCGCAGAAACCGTGGCCCTGGCCCAGTCGGCAAGCGAAGCGCGCGTGGCGACGATGCAGATACAAAAGCCCACCGGGCAGGCGCGGGTGGTCGAGGAACGCTTCTCCGCGAGCACGCTGAAAGTCGATTCGCCGCAATCGATCTGTTCCCTGCCGCTGATGTTCGCCGGCCTCGACCGCAAGCCCATCCCCAAGGGGCTGGACTCGATCAACAGCACCGCCGCCCGGTTGCAGGACGAGACGCCGCCGCGCCATTTCCCGACCAACCAGTCGCCACGCTTTCCGCTCGCGGCGATAGCCTCGCGTGCCCAGGGCCGGGTGCTGGTGCGTGCCGAAATCCGCCCCGACGGCAGCATCGGCCAGCGCTGGATCAAGCAGAGCAGCGGGATGCAGGTGCTCGATCTGGCCGCGCTCGAGACCGTGAATGGATGGCGCTTCTACCCCGCCCAGCGGCACGGCCTGGCCGTCGCCGTCTGGATCGATGTTCCCATTGAATACAAGTTGCCGTAAGGAGTCATAAAAATGAACCGACTGATCGTGGCACTGCTTTGTGCAGGCTTCATCCACACCGCGAGCGCCGCCGAGGCGATGCCCGACTGGCTGCGTTATTACCAGATGGCTGCCGAACGCGGCGATCCCGAAGCGCAGATGAAGATGGGGTGGGCCTACGACAAGGGCGATGGCGTCGATCGCAATGCCAAGCTCGCGGTGGACTGGTACCGCCGCGCCGCCCTGCAGAACGAACCGACCGCGCAATACAACCTGGCGCTGCTGCTGATCGAAGGCCGCGATGTGCCGAGGGACGTTCCCACCGGGATCGAATTCCTGACGCATGCCGCCTCGCAGAACCTGATCCTGGCGCAAACCTACCTGGCCTCGCTCTACGAGAAGGGCGAGGTGGTCGAGAAGAACGACGCCGAGGTCGTGAAATGGCTGACCCGGGCCGCCAACAACGGCGACGCCGCCGCGATGAACAACCTGGCGCTCAAATATGCCCGCGGCGAAGGCGTGGAACGCGACCCGGCCAAGGCACAAAAGCTTCTGACGGATGCCGCGCAGCAGGGCAATGCGCTGGCCCAGGCCAACCTCGGCACCCTCTATCGCGAAGGCCTGGAAGGCACCGCGGTCGACTACAACCAGGCGCTGACCTGGCTGACCCTCGCTGCCGAACAGGGCAACGTCACCGCGCAGGCCAAGCTTGGCTGGATGTACCTCAAGGGACAGGGCGTGACCGCCGATCCGGTCAAAGCCGTGAAGTGGTTCGTGCTGGCTGCCAATCAGGGCGATGCCGACGCCCAGACGCAACTGGGCTGGATGGCCGAGCAGGGCCAGGGCATGGAGAAAAACGAGGAACTGGCCGTCCAGGCCTACAAGGAGGCCGCCGCCAGCAAGCAGGCCGTCGCCGCCAACAATCTCGGCACGCTCTACCGCGACGGTCGCGGCGTGGCGGCCGATCCGCAGGAAGCCGCGCGCTGGTTCCGGATCTCGGCGGATGCCGGCGATGCGCTGGGCCAGTACAACCTGGCCGCCATGCTGGAAACCAGTCCGGCCACGATGGACGAAGCGCTGGTCTGGTATCGCCGCGCCGCCGAGCAGAAGCTGGCGGCCGCACAGAGCCGGCTCGGCTGGCTGCTGCTGGAACGCGGCGAGGATACCGAGGCGGTGAAGTGGCTGACCAGCGCTGCCGAGCAGAACGATGCGCAGGCGCAGAACAACCTCGGCGTGATGTATGAAACCGGTCGCGCGGTGGAGAAAAACCCCGCCACTGCCGCAAGCTGGTATCGCCGCGCTGCCGAGGCTGGCGACGCCGCTGCGCAGAACAACCTGGGTGCCTTGCTGCGTGACGGCCTCGGCGTGCCGCAGAACTACGAGGAAGCGGCCGTCTGGTTCAAGCGCGCCGCCGACCAGGGCTACGCCAAGGCCATGCTGAACCTGGGCGCGCTGTACGAACTGCAGGCCAAGGCCGGCACCGGCCAGAAGCGTGCCGCCAGCAGCCCGTCCGCACCGGCCGCCTCGGCGCCGACCGCCATCCCCCTGCCTGCCCGCGCCACCCCGGTGGGCAAGCCGCTGCAGTAAATCCCCTGTGAATCGGGCCGGGCAGATGCCTGGCCTGATTGCCATTGCCATCGCCATTGCCGACCCGGTTCCGGAGTCGGTCCTCCCGCCCAAGCCGGGTCCATCGCATAAAGAATCAGCAGGGTTTGCGCGTCGAAAGGCGCATTCGTGCTTGCTAATAAGCTGAATTTCCACGTGCGCATCGGCCAAATCGGCCGTTTCTTGCCGCCAGCCCGCATCCAGCGGTTAACCTGTTCAAATTTTAAGCATGCCATGGGGCAGATGGCGCGTATTTCCTTGGGGGTTTGGCCGCCCATAAAAAATCCTCGGCCAGCATGCAGGATCCTTGTTGACATGAACGAGTGAAAAACTAGAATTTGTATCCGCTGCCTCGTAGCACCACAACATGTTGTGAATAAAGCTGTGCGCGAGGGCTGGGCAAGCTGTGTATAAGTTGTGAATTCCACGATCAGCCGCCCGGTTTTTTTGTCACACCCCACCAAGGAGCCCCATCGATGCTGAACGTTGCTGCCGAAACCGCCGCCCCCATTCCCGTTCCCCCCCCCGAGATTGCCGAACCGGCGGTGATCGACACGCGCTATGCCGATTACAAGATCATCCGCCGCAACGGCGCGGTGGTCGGCTTCGCGCCCAACAAGATTGCGATCGCCGTGACCAAGGCCTTCATCGCGGTGCAGGGCGGACAGGCCGCGGCCTCGGCGCGCATCCGCGAACTGGTCGAGTCGATCACCAGCCAGGTGACGGCGGCGCTGATGCGGCGTACTCCCAACGGCGGCACCTTCCA
>Ga0105106_10002453_pt1 | contig 13356 bp, 10 predicted proteins | sample PPLLaktember2015_5_FD_79109 | JGI IMG/M metagenome (GOLD analysis project Ga0105106, IMG submission 79109) | Freshwater sediment microbial communities from Prairie Pothole Lake near Jamestown, North Dakota, USA - PPLs Lake P8 Core (1) Depth... | ecosystem: Environmental > Aquatic > Freshwater >...
AGCGGATCGAATCAGAGCAATCATATGTACAAGCTTGGCCCCATCCATCAGGGTATTATGGAAAGAGGCTCCAAGACAACAAGCGATTCATACCTCCTCTGGCCCGCCCGCATCGGACCCTACACGCTCGTTATGGGGCGCCATTACAAGAATATGGATACTTCATCGCTGCCCTTCTCTTATCTTATCGAGAGCAATGACGAAAGCATCCTGGTTCCGGGAATAAACCTTAGAAGCGTTGGTACAATAAGGGACGCACAGAAATGGCCGGTCCGTGACAGACGAAAGGACCCGGAAAAGATCGACCAGGTGAACTTCAACCTTCTCAGCCCCTTCACTATCCGAAAGATGTTTGAGGGCAGGGAGCTCCTTCACAAACTGAAAAAAGTGTCAGGTCCGGCATCGGGATCTTATTCTTACAATAATATGATCATCAAGGGAAATTCCCTTGAAAGAGGAATACAACTATATCAGACCGGGATCAATAAATTCCTGGGAAACTCCATGATAAAGCGTCTCGAGAAGATTAATTTCAAATCAAACGGCGAATTAAGGAAGAGACTTGCCCCCGATCAGCCGATGGGTAAAGGAGAATGGGTCGACCTTGCAGGGTTGATTGCTCCCATTCAGGCCGTCAATAAACTCCTTGATGACATAGAATCCGATAAAATCAATACTATTGAGGGTGTGGCAGAAGCATTCAGGAGCATGCATGATTCATACTATAACTGGGAATGGACATGGGCATGCGAAAGAATTGAAGAGGAGGAAGGAAAGCCGGTAAGTGAATTTACGGCTAAGGATATTATCCGAATTACCGAAAGATGGAAGAAAAGCGTTATTGATCTCGATAAAATGCTTTATGAAGATGCACGGAAGGAGTTCACCCTTTCCTCGATGACCGGTTTCGGAATTGACGGGGGCGAAGAAATAAAAAGGCTTGATTTTGAACAGGTCAGGGGAGCTTTTGAATCAAATGGCGTAGTATCTGCAATTCAGGATCATATTGAGCAGAAAAGCGTTCTCGGGGATGAACTTATTGCCAGGATGGCCAGAATAAAGAACTAGATATCCCTACCTTCCGGAGTACATCGTATCGTAATATTTTTCATAATCACCTGAAATTATCCTTTCGAGCCATTTGCCGTTTGCGAGGTACCAGTCAACTGTTTTTTCAAGTCCGTCAGCAAATTCCGGTATCGGAGCCCATCCGAGCTCAGCCTGAAGCTTTGATGAATCTATGGCGTAGCGAAGGTCATGACCCGGACGGTCCTTTACATATGTGATAAGCTTTTCGGAAGCACCATCAGGGCGGCCAAGCTTCCTGTCCATTATCCTGCAAAGAAGCTTTATAAGGTCAATGTTCTTCCATTCGTTATTACCACCAATGTTATATGTTTCGCCGGTTTTTCCCTTATGGAATATCAGGTCAATTGCTGAAGAATGGTCCTCAACATAGAGCCAGTCGCGGATATTCTCCCCCTTCCCGTAAACAGGAATGGGTTTGTTGTTCTTTATATTGTTTATTGCCAGGGGGATCAGCTTTTCGGGGAACTGATTGGGCCCGTAATTGTTTGAACAATTGGAGATTATGACCGGAAGGCCGAATGTGTGCCCATATGCCCTAACCATATGGTCGGAACTCGCCTTGGAGGCAGAATAGGGACTTTTAGGATCATATGCAGTTTCCTCGGAGAACATGCCGTGCTTCCCAAGTGAACCGTAAACCTCATCTGTTGAAATATGATAAAACAGTTTACCCGCGTTGTTCTCTTTCCAGATAATCATGGCAGAATTCAGCAGATTAACGGTTCCGACAATGTTCGTATGAACGAATTCATCGGGAGCCGTGATCGACCTGTCGACATGCGACTCGGCTGCCAGGTGAATCACTCCGTCAAACCTGTACTTGTTGAAAAGATCCGCCACAGCCTGTTTGTTTACAATATCTGTTTTTTCAAAGATATAGTTGCCTTTATTCTCGATATCGGTCAGGTTCTCAAGATTTCCGGCATAAGTAAGCTTGTCGGCATTTACAATCCTGTAGCCGGGATATTTGTTTACAAACCGCCTCACAACGTGCGATCCTATGAATCCGGCCCCGCCGGTAATCAATATTGTTTTTTCGGATATCATTATTTATTGGCTTTTCTTATATATTTTTCCCATTCCCATGCTGTTCGCATTGATTCATCGAGGGTGCTGATGGTCCTCCATCCAAGCTCTCTGTTTGCATGCGACGGATCGGCCCATATCTTCTCTATATCGCCTGCTCTTCGCTCCGTGATCTGGTAATTCAGCCTGATACCGGTAACCCGTTCAAAGGATTTAATTGCTTCAAGCACCGACACCCCTTTACCCGTTCCAAGATTGAAAACCTCATATTTTGCCTTGTTCCTGTTTTCAACAAGTCTTTTAACGGCTGTCACATGAGCTTTGGCAAGATCAACGACATGAAGGTAATCCCTTATGCACGAGCCGTCAGGAGTGTTGTAGTCATTTCCGAAAACCTTAAGTTCTTTCCTGAGCCCGTAGGCCGTCTGTGTTATATAGGGTACAAGGTTTTCGGGCACACCCCGCGGAAGCTCGCCAATGAGTGCTGACTGGTGAGCTCCGATAGGATTGAAATATCTTAATGAAATTGCATTTATATTCTGGCTTGCGGCAGCCGTATCCCTTATAATCTCTTCCCCGATCTGTTTTGTATTACCATAGGGCGACATCGCAGGCTGGATCGGAGCATCCTCTGCCACAGGCAGTTTTTCAGGCTGGCCGTAAACAGTACAGGATGAGGAAAAAACAAGATTGTGAATGCCATGGACCATCATCGCATCCAGAAGGTTGATAAGCGAAAGGAGATTATTTCTGTAATATTCAAGCGGCTTATTTACGGATTCCCCGACAGCCTTGTAGGCTGCAAAATGAATTATTCCGTCGATATTCTCCTGTTTCTTAAAGAATTCCGCAAGTTTTTTCCTGTCACAGATATCGAATACGGCCAGATGGGGCTTCACTCCGGTTATCCGGGCAATACGGTCAGTCACTTCTGCCTCGGAGTTGTAAAGATTATCAATGATGACAACATCAAAACCATCTTCTATCAGCTCAACCGTTGTATGGGAACCTATATATCCTGTTCCACCGGTCACAAGTATTTTCTTTTTCATCATTTGATCATGTTGGTATGTAAGTATTATTTCCCCGCTCTTTTCAGTATAGGGTGATAATCGCCCACCAGCCCCACCGGATTGGAATTCCTGATCGTGAAGGCTGTGATCACTGACTGACGGGCATCATTGAGCCCGAATCCGTTCCCGGCAAGGATTTCCTTGTAGGAAGTTGTATGAAGCTCTCCGAATCCTTCGCTGAACTCAATTTCCTCGCCGTCCACAACGATGGACCTGTAGGTTCTTTTCCCGGATTCCCTCATAGATTCAGGGAGATCATTGTTATCGATGCTGAGGAACCACCTGACCCTCGCATTTTCGAGTTCGAGGTAGCCGGCAGCTTTATTGGGCTGGGATATTTGTACAATATTCTTCGTGGTATCGCCAAAGATCCAGGTAAGCATATCGAAGAAATGAATGCCGATATTAGTGGCTACCCCGCCGGATTTCTGGACATCTCCTTTCCAGGAAATATGATACCAGTTACCCCTGCTTGTGATATATGAGAGATCGATATCATAAACTTTTCCTTTGGGGCCGTTCCTTATCTTTTCCCTGAGCTCGACGATTTTGGGATGAAGGCGCAACTGCAGGATCGTATATATTTTGCGGCCGGTTTCATTTTCGATCTCCTGAAGGGCATCAATGTTCCATGGATTCAGCACGATCGGTTTTTCGCAAATCGCCTCAGCCTGGTGCCTTAATGCAAACCGGATATGGGAATCATGGAGGTAGTTTGGGGAACAAATGCTTACATAATCAATTTTGGTCCCAGTTCTTTTCAGCTTGTCAAAGTGCCTGTCGAATCTTTCAAACTCGACAAAGAAATCACTCTGGGGAAAAAAGCTGTCAAGAAGACCCACACAGTCGAACTTATCGAGGCTTGCCAGAAGATTATTGCCTGTGTCATTGATCGCCCTCAGATGACGGATGGCAATATAGCCTGCAACACCTATAAGGCCAAAATTTTTTGAATCTGATTCCATTAATATCTATTTAGAAAAAAAATAACTACTGAATGACTTTTAAAACATTGCCATCCTGGATCCGGTACTTTTCACCGCTCTCCGGGCAGATGGCAAATCCCTTGTCATCAAATTGAAGCTTATGCCCGTATTCGCTTATCCAGCCTGTTTGCCTTGCCGGATTTCCCACAACCAGGGCATAAGGCTTCACCTCCTTTGTTACTACAGCTCCGGCACCGATAAGGGAGTACCTGCCGATCCGGTTTCCGCAGACAATCGTTGAATTGGCTCCGATGGAGGCCCCCTTTTCAACAATTGTGGATACGTAGCTCTCTTTTCTGATGATAGCGCTTCTGGGATTGATGATATTCGTAAAGACCATTGACGGTCCAAGGAAAACATCATCGTCACATATCACTCCGGTGTAGATTGAGACATTATTCTGAACCTTGACATTCCTTCCAAGCTTCACTCCGGGTGATATCACAACATTCTGACCGATATTGCAGTTTTCACCGATTTCCGATCCGGTCATGATGTGACTGAAGTGCCATATTCTGGTTCCCTTTCCTATAATCGTCCCTTCGTCGATAACCGCAGTTTCGTGTGCAAAATATACTTTTCCCATTAATGATGTCTTTCAAAGAAATTAAGAATTCCCTGAGTTATGATTTCGAGCTGCTCCTGTTCCATTTCAGTGTGCATGGGCAATGAGAGCACCTCGCTGCAAAGCATATTGGTAACGGGGAAATCAGATTCATTGTATCCGAGATACCTGTAAGCTTCCTGCATATGAAGAGGTCCCGGGTAATATATCATTGATGGTATCCTGATCTCATCGAGATACTTTTTAAGATCATCCCTCAGCCCGTTTTTAACCTTGATGGTATACTGGTGAAATATGTGCGATGAATACTTTTCTCTTTCCGGTGTTTCAATCTGGGTGCATCCCGAAAAGGCTTTGTCATAATAATCCGCAACAGCCTGCCGGGCACTGTTGAACTGATCGAGGTACCTTAGCTTGACCCTCAGTATTTCTGCCTGTATAGTGTCAAGCCTTGAATTGACTCCTATATCATTGTAATGATAGCGTACTTTCATGCCATGATTTGCAATGCTCCTGAGCTTTTTTGCCAGTTCATCATCATTTGTGTAAACAGCTCCGCCGTCGCCATAGCATCCAAGGTTCTTTGACGGGAAAAAAGATGTTGTTCCGGCATTACCGATTGTCCCTGCCTTTTTCATAATACCTCCCGGAAAAAAATAGTCGGTACCAGTTGCCTGGGCGGCATCTTCAATTATGAGAAGATCATTTTCCCCTGCGATCTTCATTATCCCGTCCATATCCGCACACTGACCAAAAAGGTGAACAGGGACAATGGCCCTGGTCCTGGGAGTTATTGCCTTTTTTATTTCCCCTGCAGAAATATTGAAGTTTCCGGGTTCCGGATCGACAATTACAGGCTTAAGACCGAGCAGGGCGATTGCTTCGACGGTTGCAATAAAGGTAAAATTGGTTGTTATGACTTCATCCCCGGGCTTCAGGCCGAGCGACATCATTGCTATCTGAAGCGCATCGGTCCCGTTGGCACACGAAATAACATGCTTTACGCCAAGATATGCCTGCAATTCTTCCTCAAACAGTTTTACCCCGGGTCCTTTAATAAAGGACGTTGAATTTATAACCGAAAAAATTGCATCGTCAACTTCCGGCCTGATCCTCTCATACTGAGTCTTCAGGTCGACCATCTGGATCTCTCTCATGCGAAAGAAAATATTAACGTTACGAAGATAATGTTTTTCGGCTTAAAAGTTCACAGTCAGGGCGGTCTCATAACATTTATGATAGTTCCGGAAAGATGGTGACAACGTGTTGTAAAAATGTTAATAACATCACCCTGTTTTTTTAGGGAAACCCTCCGGTATGATCTTATTTTGTCCGGAAGAAAACATATTTTTTTGTGGATATAAAAGCTTTCATACGGGAATTGTTATTTGGTAATGACTGCGTCATTGTACCGGGCTTTGGGGGATTTATTGGAAATTTCTCACCAGCCAGGATTGATGAAAATTCAGGCACTTTTTACCCCCCGGTCAAGAAAATCTCCTTTAACAGGAACCTGAATCACAACGATGGACTTCTCATAAGCAAAATTTCACAGGCAACCGGGGTAAATTATGGTGACGCGCGCCATATGGTTGAGGAATTTGTCAAAGAGCTTACAGGAAGGCTTGCCAGGGGAGAAAAGCTGGTGTTTGACCATATCGGCGTCTTTGTGAACAATCATGAAAACAATGTTCAGTTCGAACCCGAGGCAAATATAAATTATCATCCGGGTTCGTTCGGGCTCGAATCATTTCAGTTGTTTCCCGTTAAGGATTATGATGTCAGGAAGAGGGTGATCAGGCATGTCAGCAGGGAATCCATAAGGATCAGCGCAACCAGGAAAAACCTGTGGAGGGCTGCAGTTTTGATCCCGGTTCTTGCACTTCTCATAGCTGTACCGCTGAAAACAGACAGGTTTAATCCGGACGTGGAGGCAACCTCCCTGAATCCCTTAATCACGGCTGAATTTGAAAACAACAAACAGGCTATTGATGAAGCCGTCGTTATTGTGCCTGACAGTAATATAACAGTCATGGCTGAAATTCCGCCGGCACCGGTAGAAGAGGCTCATTATTCTGTTATTACCGGAAGCTTTAAATCGGAAGACAATGCTCTTTCACATATGGAAAGCCTGAAAGCCAACGGGTATGAACCAGAGATACACCAGGCTTCAAACGGTTTTTTCAGAGTCACCGCAACGACCTGCAGCAATATGCAATCAGCTCTTTCAAAGAGAGACAGCATCTCAAAGAAATTCCCCGGAACCTGGATCTCCAAAAAGTGATCTATTTGATAGCACTTCCGTTACTGATTTTATCAGCCGGAGTGACCATCACAAGTTTTCCATCCCAGTCTTCTGCCATCAGTATCATTCCTTTTGACTCAATCCCTTTGATTTTTCTCGGTTCAAGGTTGGCTACTATAGAGATCTGCCTGCCAATAATTGCCTCCGGCTCATAATATTCAGCAATTCCTGATACTATGGTCCTGACATCCAGTCCCGTATCAATTTTTAGCTTAAGGAGCTTAGTTGTTTTCGGCACCTTTTCCGCTTCAAGAATGGTTGCTGTCCTGATATCTATTTTGGTAAAGTCGTCGAATGATACCGGGTCCTTGGAAGGCAATAACTTTGCCGAGGCAGATTCATTTGTCTTTTTCGTTGATTCAAGCTTGCTTATCTGCCTTTCGATCTCTTCATTCTCGACCTTTTCGAAAAGGAGGCCCGGCTTATTAATCATATGACCAGGCAGGAGAAGATCATCCCTACCTGCAGAATCCCATGAGCTGGTCTCACTGTTTATCCATTTTCTCAGCCTGCTCATCGAGAAAGGGAGGAACGGTTCAAGGATGATTGTAAGGTTGGCAGTGATCTGGAGGGCAACATTCATTATCGTTTTTACCCTTTCAGGATCGCTCCTGTCAATTTTCCAGGGTTCGGAATCAGCAAGGTATTTGTTGCCGAGCCTTGCAAGATTCATTGCTTCCCTGAGGGCTTCGCGGAACCTGAAGGTTTCCAGGCTGGTTTCAACATTCTCCCTGATCATTGAAATTTCTTTCAGGACTGATTTGTCGTTCTCATCAGTTATTCCCCTTTCGGGAACTCTTCCATCATAATACTTCACGGTAAGGACAAGGGTGCGGTTGACGAAATTGCCCAGTATGGCAACAAGCTCATTGTTATTGCGGGCCTGAAAATCCTTCCAAGTAAAATCATTGTCCTTTGTTTCAGGAGCATTCGAACAAAGCGTATATCTTAAAACATCCTGCTTGCCGGGGAAATCCTCGAGGTATTCATGAAGCCAGACGGCCCAGTTTCGGGATGTTGAGATCTTGTCATTCTCGAGGTTGAGAAACTCATTTGCAGGAACATTCTCAGGAAGAATGAATGATCCTTCAGCCTTAAGCATTGCAGGGAAAATAATACAATGAAAAACTATATTATCCTTTCCGATAAAGTGGATCATTTTTGTCTCAGGATCTTTCCAGTATTTCTCCCAGTCAGGAGTAAGCTCCTTTGTGGCAGATATGTATCCGATAGGAGCATCGAACCATACATAAAGAACCTTCCCCTTTGCCCCTTCAACGGGAACCGGAACACCCCAGTCGAGATCACGGCTTACAGCCCTGGGCTGGAGACCCTGATCGATCCACGATTTGCACTGCCCGTAAACGTTCGTTTTCCATTCCCTGTGATCTTCAAGTATCCATTTTTTAAGCCAGCCCTCATATTTGTCGAGAGGCAGATACCAGTGCAGGGTATCGCGAAGTACAGGCTTGCTTCCGCTTATTGTCGAATGAGGGTTTATAAGGTCATTCGGGCTAAGGGAAGTACCGCATTTTTCACATTGGTCACCGTATGCATTTTCATTGCCGCAATGAGGACATGTGCCCATTATATACCTGTCGGCCAGGAAACAGCCTGCCTCTTCGTCATAGTATTGTTCCGATACTTTTTCAGTGAATTCGCCCCTGTTGTAAAGCTTCAGGAAAAAATCGGATGCCGTCTCATAATGAACTTTATTTGAGGTCCTTGAATATATGTCGAATGCAATGCCGAAATCCTCAAAAGCCTTTTTGTTCAGGGCATGGTAACGGTCAACAACCTCCTGAGGAGTGATCCCCTCATTGCGTGCCTTCAGGGTGATAGGTACTCCATGCTCATCTGATCCGCAGATTGATATTACATCTGCCCCTTTCATCCTGAGATATCTGGTGTAAATATCTGACGGGACATATACCCCGGCAAGGTGTCCGATATGTAGAGGGCCGTTTGCATACGGAAGTGCGGAAGTAATAAGATATCTTTTAAAATTCTTCATAAGTTCTTCAGAAATGGTCAGAAATTTTTAAAATTGCACAAAGATAATGTTTATTCATGCAGTTGGATGGATTGACAATAAGGATTATTTTTACCGGATATTTGCAATGGAATGTCCCTGAAAAAAATCCATCCGCCTTTCCTGAAAAAGGGCGATGAAGTCGCGATAGTCTCTCCGTCATGGTCAATTGATGAGGATAAGATCAGCAAGGCAGCGGTTTTCCTGGAAGACTGGGGATTGAAGGTAAGGCTTGGCAGGAATGTACTTGGGCAGTCGGGTCCTTTTGCCGGCACTGATAATGAACGTCTGCATGACCTTCAGGAAATGACTGATGATCAGCGTATAAAAGCTGTAATCTGCTCAAGGGGAGGATATGGCATGCTCAGGATTATTGACAGAATGAGATTCTCAGTCCTGAAAAAGGCGCCAAAATGGTATGTCGGATTCAGTGATATCACCGTCCTGCACCTTTGGCTGAATGATGTTATAGGTATTGCCTCGATACATGGCGAAATGCCGCTTAACTATTCCGCATTGGACAAAACAAATGCTTCCTTTGGCACTCTCCATGATGCAATGTTCGGTGATTATAAACCGATATCATGGGAAGGGACATTTTTACGGCCCCGGGAAGCCACCGGCGAAATTACCGGAGGAAACCTGTCACTTATCTACAGTCTTATCGGGACAAAGGCTGAACCTAGAACCCGGGGAAGGATACTGTTTATTGAAGAAGTCGGGGAGTACTATTACCATCTCGACAGGATGATGACATCACTCAGGCTGGCAGGAAAGCTTAGAGGCCTTGCGGCTCTGGTAGTGGGAAGATTGACCAGAATGGAAGATACGAAAACACCCTGGGGCAAAAGCGCCGATCAGACAATTGCAGAGGCAGTATCGGGGTACGGATATCCTGTTTTCTTCGGTTTTCCTGCCGGACATACTGATGATAACAGGGCTTTCTATATCGGAAGGACCGCAAGGATCACTCCTGATAGAGAAAAGACGGTCCTGACATACTTGTAATCAGCTCAGGTTGCTGGATGCGTATGCAATAAATCTTATCGTCTTAGCGCCTTTGTGGCATTATTGCATTTTGCCACTAAGCCACAAAACCACTAAGTAGTTTATTAACCGGAATCTTCAGTCTTTAAAATGCCGAAATAAGCAGATCAAGGTCTTTGGAGATTGCTCCGAATTTCTGACCCAATGTCTCATTGGTGAGGATCCCGTTGAAAAGATAGACACCGTTCCGCATTCCGCGGTCATTCCTGAGAAGCTGTATTATTCCTCCTGCTTCTGCTATTTCCTGGAAGAGAGGATTGAATATGTTGCTGAGAGCAATTGAGGCTGTCCGCGCCATCCTTGAGGGGAGGTTCCATGCCGAGAAATGTATCACTCCGTGCTTTTCATATACAGGATCCCTCAGAACCCGGCATTCTGTTGTCTCTATGCATCCGCCGCGGTCGATGCTCAGGTCAATTATAACTGATCCTTTCTTCATGGTTTTTACCATATCCTCTGTGATATAGTACCAGGGGCGAAGGTCCTCAAGCTCAACTGCACCTATCAGCACATCGGCCGACTTAAGGGCTTTTTTCAGAACCTGGGGATGAAAAACTGATGTCTGGAGACGCTGGTTAATAAGGTTCTGAAACCGCCTGAGATTATGAAGAGACTGATCGAATATTTTTACCTGTGAGCCAAGTCCCAGGGCGGCACGGGCAGCATATTCCCCTGCAGTATTAGCCCCGATGATGACTACCTCCGTCGGTGTAACACCGGTTATACCTCCGAGGAGAACACCCTTCCCGCCATGATGGTTGCTCAGATAATCCGATGCAACCAGAATGGATGTCACGCCGCTTATCTCGCTCATCGACTCCATCACGGGCATTACACCGTTATTATCCCTGATCTTTTCAAGGGCAATGGCTGTTACCTTTTTCCTGATAAGCTTTGCAAGGGTTTCCTCACTTAGCTGAAGAACATTAAGGAACGACATAACTATCTGGTTGCCTTTAAGATAATCAACCTCATGCAATGTGAACGGAGCAACCTTTATTACGGCCTCAGCGCTGAAAACCCTGGCAAGGGATTCAGTGATCATTGCTCCGTTTTCAGCATAATCCTTGTCAGAATAGTTTGCCCCGGATCCGGCTCCCTTCTGCACGATTACCTCATTCCCATTTTCAACAAGAATGTTCACTGCCTCCGGGGTAAGAGCCACCCTTTTCTCATCATTCTTCTTATCGCTTGCAATGCCGATAGAGATCTTCTTGCGCTTTACTGCAGTATCAAGCTGTTCTTCTTTTGGCATAAACGCAGTATTGCCAAAACTCAGATTTCCGTTTTTGCCTTTTTCATTCATTGCCGGAATGTTGTTATTTTCTCAAAGTTAAGAAAATTGCGATACAGGAGCAAGGATTAAGAAATGTCAAGGATCCGTCGTTCGTTGTCTCCCACAGTGATTCTGATATTGGCAGTTCCGGGGGGAAGTATCCCGCCGATCAGCTCGGGCCATTCCATTAAGCAATATGAACCGCTTGCAAAATACTCCTCAATGCCAAAATCAAAAACCTCCTCTTCCTTTTTTATCCTGTAAAAGTCAAAATGGTAAATTATTTCGTTGTTGTTTGTCATATATTCGTTCACCATGGTAAAGGTCGGGCTGGTTACGATATCAACGGCGCCGAGGAAATTGCAGATCGCCCTGATAATTGTTGTTTTCCCCGCTCCCATCGATCCGTAGATTGCAATCAGCTTATTACCTGATGTATAATCGAGTATTTTTTTTGCTGCTGCAGGTAGGTGCTTTTTGTCTTTGATAAGGATTCTCATCCCTGTTGCCTGATTAATTATGAAACAGGTTCAAGGCATGCTATGGGAAGCATTATTTCCTGCATGGAAATGCCTCCGTGCTGGAACGTGTCCTTGTAATAGCCTGCATAATAATTGTAGTTATTCTGGTAAACCAGGAAATCCTTGTTTAGCGCAAAAATATATTTTGAAGTGATATTTGTTTTTGGAAGGCCGGCCTTTTCGGGATACCTGAGCTCAAAAACCTGTCTTGGATTGTAATCGAGATTCCTGCCCATTTTGTATCTGAGATTGGCTGATGTCTGCCGGTCGCCGATAACCTTTATCGGATTCTGCACCCTGATTGTACCATGGTCCGTACTGAATATGATCTTTACCGGCAGGGTTGAAAGAGCTATTAGCAGTTCGTATAGAGGTGAATGAACGAACCATGAGCGGGTAAGGCTCCTGTAAGCTTTCTCATCGTTTGCAAGATCCCTTATAAGACCAATTTCGGTCCTTGCGTGCGAAAGCATGTCGACAAAATTGTAGACCAGAATATTTATGTCATTATCAAGCATCTGCCTCATTCTTTCATTGACTTTGCGGCCCTCCTGGTTACTGATTATCTTGTGGTATGACCATTTGTATTTAAGTCCTTTGCGGGCAAGCTGATATTTGAACAGCTCCTCTTCAAAGTTATTCTTGCCCTCCTCCTCATCATCCTCAACCCAGAATTCGGGCAGAATTGCTGCAATAGCAGAAGGCATCAAACCCGAAAAAATAGCATTTCTGCTGTACTGGGTGGCTGTAGGCAGGATGCTGAAATAGATATCCTCTTCGATCACCCTGTAAATGCCGGCAAGCTCGGAAGCGATCATTTTCCACTGATCGAATCTCAGATTATCGATGAGAATGAAGAAAAGGGGCCTTCCCTGCTGAACATTTGGAAATACCTTTTTTGCAAACAGCGACGGTGACAGCACAGGCTTGTCAGTTGCATCCGGATCGAGCCAGCTTTGATAGTGACAGGTCAGATATTTGACAAATGAATTGTTTGCATCATTTTCCTGCATTTTCAGGATTTCATTCATACCCTGATCGGTTGATTTTTCAAGCTCCGATTCCCAGAAAGTTATCTTCCTGTAAAGCTCGGTCCAGTCGGTATGGGTCCTGGCTGATGAAATAAGGTTACCGATACTGCTGAACTCCTGCCTGTAGTTTGTAGTTGTCTTTTCAGTTATGAGCCTGCGCTGTTCCGTGATCCTTTTAACAACAAGAAGCAGTTGATTTGGCTTTACAGGCTTGATAAGGTAATCAGCCATTTCCGATCCGATGGCCGCTTCCATAATACCCTCTTCCTCGTTTTTGGTGATCATGACAACCGGCAGATCATTCTTTATCTCCTTGATCAGGCGAAGGGTCTCCAGTCCGCTCCGGCCTGGCATTGATTCATCAAGGAATATCAGATCATAAGGATTTTGACGGACCAGGTCAAC
>Ga0105106_10002454_pt1 | contig 13354 bp, 8 predicted proteins | sample PPLLaktember2015_5_FD_79109 | JGI IMG/M metagenome (GOLD analysis project Ga0105106, IMG submission 79109) | Freshwater sediment microbial communities from Prairie Pothole Lake near Jamestown, North Dakota, USA - PPLs Lake P8 Core (1) Depth... | ecosystem: Environmental > Aquatic > Freshwater >...
GAAGTGGTCTTCAACACGGCGATGACCGGGTACCAGGAGATTCTGACCGATCCCTCGTACGCGGGTCAGATCGTCACCCTCACCTATCCGCACGTCGGGAATGTCGGCGTGAACCCGGAGGACGTCGAGTCGCGGCGGCCGTTCGCGGCCGGGCTCGTCATCCGCGACCTGCCACGGCTCGCGTCGAATTTTCGCTCGACCGGCGAGCTGGCGGAATACCTCGACGCGAACGGGATCGTCGGCATCGCCGAGCTCGACACGCGCCGGCTGACGCGCATCCTGCGCGAGCGGGGCGCGCAGAACGGCTGCCTGGTCGCCGCGGCGACTATCGGCGCGGCGGAAGAAGCGGACGCGGTCGCGCGGGCGCGTGCGGCGCCGTCGATGGCCGGGCAGGATCTGGCCAGCGTGGTGACGTGTCCCGCGCCCTACGAGTGGGACGCGGGTGCGTGGGCACTCGGCCGCGGCTATGCGAACCCGGGCGCGACGCGGTTCCACGTCGTTGCCTACGATTTCGGCGTGAAGCACAACATTCTGCGCTTGCTGGTGGCGCGCGGCTGCCGGATCACCGTCGTGCCGGCGCAGACGCCTGCCGCGACGGTGGCGGCGCTCAAGCCCGACGGTGTGTTCCTGTCCAACGGCCCGGGCGATCCGGAGCCCTGCGACTATGCGATTCGCGCGATTGCAGCGCTCGTCGACGGCGGCACGCCGACCTTCGGCATCTGCCTCGGTCACCAGTTGCTCGGGCTCGCCTCCGGCGCGAAGACCGTCAAGATGAAGTTCGGTCACCACGGCGCCAACCATCCGGTGCTCGACAAGGACACGGGCCAGGTACTGATCACCAGCCAGAACCACGGTTTCGCCGTCGATTCTTCGACGCTGCCCGGAACCCTGCGCGTCACACACATATCGCTGTTCGACGGCAGCCTGCAGGGAATTGCCCGCACGGATCGCCCGGCGTTCGGCTTCCAGGGTCATCCCGAGGCGAGCCCCGGCCCGCATGACGTTGCCTATCTGTTCGACCGTTTCGTCAAGATAATGGAAAAGCACGCGGCGGATGCGCCGGCTGCAGCGTGATCCGATGCCGAAACGTGCCGACATCCAGAGCATCCTGATCATCGGCGCCGGACCGATCATCATCGGTCAGGCCTGCGAGTTCGACTACTCGGGCGCCCAGGCCTGCAAGGCGCTGCGCGAGGAGGGTTACAGGGTCATCCTGGTCAACTCGAACCCGGCGACCATCATGACCGATCCGGAAATGGCCGACGTCACGTACATCGAGCCGATCACCTGGCCGATGGTCGCCAAGATCATCGAACGCGAGCGGCCGGACGCGCTGCTGCCGACAATGGGCGGGCAGACGGCGCTGAACTGCGCGCTCGATCTCGCGCGTGAGGGTGTGCTCAACAAGTTCGACGTCGAGCTCATCGGCGCCTCGAAGAAGGCGATCGACAAGGCGGAGGACCGCGAGAAATTCAAGGCGGCGATGACCCGCATCGGACTGGGATCGGCGCGTTCGGGGATCGCGCACAACGTCGAGGAGGCGCTGAAGGTCCAGACCGAGATCGGCTTTCCGGCAGTCATCCGGCCCTCGTTTACGCTGGGCGGCACCGGAGGCGGAATCGCGTACAACAAGGACGAGTTCGTCGACATGTGCAAGCGCGGTCTCGACCTGTCGCCGACGCGCGAGCTGCTGATCGAGGAGTCGCTGCTCGGCTGGAAAGAGTTCGAGATGGAGGTCGTCCGCGACAAGAAGGACAACTGCATCATCGTCTGCTCCATCGAGAACCTCGATCCGATGGGCGTGCACACCGGCGACTCGATCACCGTCGCACCCGCTCAGACGCTGACCGACAAGGAATACCAGATCATGCGCGATGCCTCCATCGCGGTGCTGCGCGAGATCGGCGTCGACACGGGCGGCTCGAACGTTCAGTTCGCGATCAATCCGGCGAACGGACGGATGATCGTCATCGAGATGAATCCGCGCGTGTCGCGCTCGTCCGCGCTGGCCTCGAAGGCCACCGGGTTCCCCATCGCCAAGATCGCGGCCAAGCTCGCGGTCGGCTACACGCTGGACGAACTCAGGAACGACATCACCGGCGGTCAGACCCCGGCGTCGTTCGAGCCGTCGATCGACTATGTCGTCACGAAGGTTCCGCGGTTCGCATTCGAGAAGTTCAAGCAGGCCGACGACCGGCTCACGACGCAGATGAAGTCGGTGGGCGAGGTGATGGCGATCGGCCGCACGTTCCAGGAGTCGCTGCAGAAGGCGCTGCGCGGCCTCGAGACCGGCGTGGACGGCTTCAATCTCAAGACCGTCGATCCGGAGAAGATCGGCGACGAGCTCGCCTATCCGCGTGCCGAGCGGCTGTGGTACGTCGCCGATGCGTTCGGCGTCGGGATGTCGCTGGAGGAGGCCTACCAGCACACGAAGATCGATCCGTGGTTTCTCGCCCAGATCAAGGAAATCGTCGACACCGAGCTCGCCGTCGAGCGGCGTCCGCTCGCGAGCCTGACGCGCGCGGAGCTGCTGGCGCTCAAGCGCATGGGCTTCTCCGACCGGCGTCTCGCCTACCTGACGAAGACGAAGGAGGGCGAGGTGCGCGCGCGACGGCACGCGCTCGGCCTCCGGCCGGTCTACAAGCGCGTCGACACGTGCGCGGCCGAGTTCTCGACGCGGACCGCCTACATGTACTCGACGTACGAGGAGGAATGCGAGGCCGCGCCGACGGACCGCAGGAAGGTGATGGTGCTGGGCGGCGGACCCAACCGGATCGGGCAGGGGATCGAATTCGACTACTGCTGCGTGCATGCCGCCATGGCCCTGCGCGAGGACGGTTACGAGACGATCATGGTCAACTGCAATCCGGAGACCGTATCGACCGACTACGACACCTCGGACCGGCTGTACTTCGAGCCGTTGACGCTCGAGGACGTCCTCGAGATCGTCCACGTCGAAAAGCCGTGGGGCGTCATCGTCCAGTACGGCGGACAGACCCCGCTCAAACTCGCGCGCGATCTCGAGGCCAACGGCGTGCCCATCATCGGGACGTCACCCGACATGATCGACATGGCCGAGGACCGCGAGCGCTTCCAGCAGATGCTGCACCGGCTCGGGCTCAAGCAGCCGCCCAACCGCACGGCGCGCACCGAGGAGGCGGCGATCGCCGCCGCGGACGAAATCGGCTATCCGCTGGTCGTGCGCCCGTCGTATGTGCTCGGCGGTCGCGCGATGGAGATCGTCCACGAGCAGCGCGACCTCGAGCGCTACATGCACGAGGCCGTCAAGGTCTCGAACGACAGCCCGGTGCTGCTCGACCGCTTTCTCAACGACGCAATCGAGGTCGACGTCGACGCTCTCTCCGACGGCTCGGCGGTCGTCATCGGCGGCATCATGGAGCACATCGAGCAGGCGGGCGTCCACTCGGGCGATTCGGCGTGCTCGCTGCCGCCGTATTCGCTGACTCCCGAGCTGCAGGACGAACTGCGCCGGCAGACCGTCGCGATGGCGAAGGCCCTCGACGTCGTGGGCCTGATGAACGTGCAGTTCGCGATCCAGTTCAGCGAAGGTCGTGGAACGGTTTTCGTCCTCGAAGTGAATCCGCGCGCGTCGCGCACCGTGCCGTTCGTCTCGAAGGCGACCGGGCGGCCGCTGGCGAAGGTCGCCGCGCGCTGCATGGTCGGGCAGACGCTGGCCGCGCAGGGGGTGGTGGGCGAGATCGTGCCGCCGTACTACTCGGTCAAGGAAGCGGTGTTCCCGTTCATCAAGTTTCCGGGGGTGGACACGATCCTCGGGCCCGAGATGAAATCGACGGGCGAGGTGATGGGGGTCGGCGACACGTTCGCCGAGGCGTTCGTGAAGTCCCAGCTCGCGGCCGGTGTGAAGCTGCCCGCGAACGGGAAGGCATTCATCAGCGTCAAGGACGGCGACAAGGCACGGGTGGTCGAGGTCGCGCGCACGCTCTCCGATCTGGGGTTCACCCTGGTGGCCACGCGGGGCACGGCGGCCGCGCTCGCGGCGGCGGGCGTGCCCGTGACGCCGGTGAACAAGGTACACGAAGGTCGGCCGCACATCATCGACATGCTCCTCAACGACGAGATTGCTCTTGTCGTGAACACCGTGCAGGAAAAGCGGACGGCGATCCGCGACAGCTATCAGATCCGGCGTGTCGCACTCACCGACCAGGTGCCGACGTTCACGACGCTCGCCGGCGCCCGCGCTGCGGCGCTCGGGATGCAGGGGATGCGGGAGCTCGTGCCGTATGCGATGCAGACCCTTCACGAACGGCTTAACTGAGCGACGCGTTTCAGGTAAGCTCCTTTCGACTTCCGGCCGGGCGCGGCGCTGCCGCTTCCGGTCTTTTTCGTTTACGACGACATGAAGAAATTCCCGATGACGGTCCAGGGCGCCGCGCGCCTCAAGGCCGAACTGCAGCGACTGAAAACCGTTGACCGGCCCGCCGTCAGCGCGGCGATCGCGGAGGCGCGCACGCACGGTGATCTGTCCGAGAACGCCGACTACGACGCGGCAAAGGAACGGCAGGGCTTCATCGAGGGCCGGATCGCCGAGATCGAGCACAAGCTGGCCGGTGCGCAGGTCATCGATCCCGCCGCCGCCCACGACGAGGACGGGCGTATTGTCTTCGGCGCGACCGTCGATCTCACCGACGCGCAGACCGGCGAGGACGTGACATACCAGATCGTCGGTGACGACGAAGCCGACATCAAGCACGGCAAGATCTCGGTCAGCTCGCCGATCGCCCGGGCGCTGATCGGCAAGGCCGAAGGAGACACCGCCGAAGTGAGGGCGCCCGGCGGCGTGCGCGAGTACGAGATCCTGGCCGTCCGGTACGTCTAGGACTTTGCGGGGCGTCGCGCGACCGCGCTTGCGGCCGGCAGATTGACGAGCGCGATGCCGGCGCCGACCAACGCCGCGGCACCGGCGAACGCCGGCGACACCGGATCGTTCAGCACCAGCCGTCCGAAGGCCACGCCGAAGAGTGGGGTCAGGAACGAAAACACCGCAAGCCTGCCTGCGAGATAGCGCGTCAGCAGCCAGAACCACGTGAGATAGCTGGCGAAGGCCACGACGACGGCCTGGTACGCAAGGCTGGCGACGGCCATCGGTGTCCACGCGATGACGCCAGCCTCGCCCAATGCCCGGGACGCAAGCGGCAGCAGCGCGGCCGACACCGCGAGCTGGTAGAACAGCACCTTCGTCGCGCTCGCACAGGCCAGTCGTGTCGAGCGGATCAGCACGGTCGTCGCCGCCCACAGCATGGCGGCCAGGACGCCCAGCGCGTCGCCGAGCAACGTGGGGCTTCCGGACCCCGCGAAGCCGTCCGCGAACGCGAGCGCCACGCCTGCGAAGGCGAGCAGGACTCCGGCCCATTGCATCGGCCGCAGGCGCTCGCCCGGGACAAACACGGAGAGGCCGAGCGCGGTCAGGCAGGGCGCGAGGTAGACAAATACGACCATCCGCGCCGCCGTCGTGTGGCCGAGCCCGGCATAGATCATGGCGAATTCGGCCGCAAAAGCGAGCCCGGCGAGCAGGCCGGGGCGGAACGTGCCGTCACGTTCCCAGAGCGCAATGCGGTGGGCGCGCGCCCACAGCACCACGAGTATCGTCGCGACCATCGATCGAATCGCACCTTGCATGAGCAGCGAAACGCCGTGTGCGGCGAGCTTGATCGCCACTTGCTGGAAACCCCACAGCATCGACAGCGCGATCATTGCACCTGCGGCGGTACCGTCGAGCGGGCGACGGGAGTCAGGCATCGGAACGAGGGCCTTTTGCGGGCGGTTGCGACTGCGAGCCGAAGCGGATCGTGGGCTCGACGAGAGTGGCGGGGACGGAAACGAGTGGGGGAAATCCGCGCCTGGTTCAGCGCGCCTTGCGTCGCCGTCGCGCCCCGGCCGCGCCCGTGGCGCTGGACGCGGACTTGCCGTGCGGCGTCGCGGCGCGACCCGTCGCCGCCTTGCGTCCCGTTGTGGCCGTGCCGCGCGGCGGGCGGCTGCCTGGGGCCCCCGCTCTGCGGTCCCGTGGTCCCGGCGGGACAAACGCGCCGAAATCGTCCCCTCGTGCGCGACGGGATTCGGCGGGCTTGCCGCCCTGCGAACGACTCCTGGTGTCGATCTCGCCTCCGCGCGGGCGGCGACGCGCCCCCGCGTCGGCGGTGGCCTCGCCAATGACCCGCCCCCGGGGCCCTTTATCCTGCCGGCGCGTGTTCGCGAGCGGCGCGGTGGTTCGAGGCGCACGCTTGTGACCGGCGGTCGCCATCGTGCGGGCATTGCCCCGGGGCTTCTTGCCGGCGGGTTTTGCAGGACCGGTCCCGGTGCGGGACGGTCGGCCCGCCTTTTCGATCGCGGGCTCGGTCGGCGGTATCGGCCGCCACACGATCAGCAGCTTGCCGATGTGCTGAACCGGTGCCGCATCCAGTTCGCTGCAGATGCGTTCGTTCAGTGCCGCGCGTTCCTCGCGGTCGTCGCTGAACACCCGGATCTTGATGAGTTCGTGCGCGAGCAGGGCGACGTCGATCTCGTGGAGGACGGCCGGCGTGAGGCCGTGGTGGCCGATGGCGACGACCGGGTGGAGCGCGTGCGCCTTCGCGCGGAGCGCACGGCGTTCGGAAGCAGTGAGGTTCTTCATTCGTCTAGTCTACCGCGATGCGCGGCGGTGCCGACCCGGTCACCCGCCGCGCCAAGCGGCGATCCGGTTTACCATCGACCGTGAACGATCGCGTTCGCGCCATGGTCGGTCCAGCGCGCGTGCGCGAAGGCGAAAAAACGGAATTCAGCTGGCGAACGACCCATGGCGCTCAGGAGCACGAAAAAGCACAAATTCGTCAAGGCGTGGATGCAGGAGCACGTCAACGACCACTGGGTCAAGGAAGCGAATCGACTCGGCTACCGGTCGCGCGCCGCGTTCAAGCTGATCGAACTCGCCGAAAAGGATCGCCTCTTTCGGCCCGGAATGACCGTTGTCGACCTGGGTTCCGCCCCGGGCAGTTGGAGCCAGGTCCTGCGCGAGAAGCTCGGCCCGCGGGCGCATATCGTCGCCATCGACGTCCTGCCCATGGCGCCGATCCGCGGAGTCACCGTTGTCCAGGGCGACTTCCGTGAAGACGAAGGGGTGACCGCCGTCGAGGCCGCCCTGGACGGGCGCAGGGTCGATCTTGTCGTTTCGGATCTCGCCCCCAACCTTTCAGGTGTCGACTCGGCCGATCAGGCACGCTCTGTGCATCTTGGCGAGCTGGCACTCGAGTTTGCGCGGAAATGGCTGCAACCCGGCGGCGATCTTGTCGTCAAAGCCTTTCAAGGCGCGGGTTTTCAGGAGTTTCAGCGGGAAATGCAGGCGTATTTCGAAAAGGTCTACGTGCGCAAGCCGAAGGCGTCGCGCGACCGAAGCCGGGAGGTGTACCTGGTGGCGCGGGGTTTACGGGGTTCTGTCCCGGAACACACATGAAATCCGCGCCACGGGGACGAAAGGGCATCTGTCGCCGGAAGGAGACGCTTGCCTGTGTCCAACCAATTCGGGACGCCGCTACGCGTACAATACAAGGTTCGGCGCATCCGTCTGCGCGCGCCGGACATAGCGAAAGCAGAACGGGGCGCGCGGCAGCCCGAAGGATTCCGCCGCAAGGAGCGACGTTTTGAACAACCTGCTGAAAAACATCGGCATCTGGCTCGTTATCGGTCTCGTGGTCCTGACGGTCGTCAAGCAGTTCGACGCGCGGCAGACGACCAAGGACTCCGTTTCCTACTCGGAGTTCATGGAAAAGGCCAAGTCGGGCTCGGTCGAGTCGGCGACCGTCGAAGGACGCACGATCAAGTGGGTTGGCACCGACAATAAGCGATACCTGACCTACAGTCCGGGCGACATCTGGATGGTCGGCGACCTCGTCAAGTTCGGGGTCAAGGTCGAGGCCAAGCCGGAGGAAGAACAGAGCTTCCTCGCCCAGATCTTCATCTCGTGGTTCCCGATGCTGCTTCTGATCGGTGTGTGGATCTTCTTCATGCGCCAGATGCAGGGCGGCGGGCGTGGTGGCGCGTTCAGCTTCGGCAAGAGCAAGGCCAAGATGCTCGACGAGTCGAACAACACGGTCACCTTCGCCGACGTCGCCGGCTGCGACGAGGCGAAGGAGGAAGTGAGCGAGCTCGTCGAGTTTCTGCGCGATCCGTCGAAATTCCAGAAGCTCGGAGGCCGGATACCGCGCGGCGTGCTGATGGTCGGCTCGCCGGGCACCGGCAAGACGCTGCTCGCGAAGGCGATCGCGGGCGAAGCCAAGGTGCCGTTCTTCTCGATCTCCGGCTCCGACTTCGTCGAGATGTTCGTCGGCGTCGGTGCCGCCCGCGTCCGCGACATGTTCGAGCAGGCGAAGAAGAACGCGCCGTGCATCGTGTTCATCGACGAAATCGACGCCGTAGGACGCCAGCGCGGCGCCGGGCTCGGCGGCGGCAACGACGAGCGCGAGCAGACGCTGAACCAGTTGCTGGTCGAGATGGACGGCTTCGAGGGCAACTCGGGCGTCATCGTCATCGCCGCGACCAACCGGCCCGACGTGCTCGATCCGGCGTTGATGCGGCCGGGCCGGTTCGACCGGCAGGTGGTCGTCCCGCTGCCGGACATTCGCGGCCGCGAGCAAATCCTGCTCGTTCACATGCGCAAGGTGCCGATGGCCTCCGACGTGAAGGCCGAGATCATCGCGCGCGGCACGCCCGGGTTCTCCGGCGCCGATCTCGCGAACCTCGTCAACGAGGCGGCCCTGTTCGCCGCGCGCCGCAGCAAGCGGCTCGTCGACATGGACGACTTCGAGATGGCGAAGGACAAGATCATCATGGGCGCCGAGCGGCGCTCGATCGTGATGCCCGAGGAGGAACGCCGCAACACGGCGTACCACGAGTCCGGCCACGCCATCGTCGCCAAGCTGCTGCCGAAGACCGATCCCGTGCACAAGGTCACGATCATCCCGCGCGGCCGCGCGCTGGGGGTGACGATGCAGTTGCCGGTCGCCGACCGCTACAGCATGGATCGCACGCACATGCTCAACGTCATCGCGGTGCTGTTCGGCGGCCGCATCGCCGAAGAAATCTTCATGAACCAGATGACGACGGGGGCCTCGAACGACTTCGAGCGCGCGACCGAGCTCGCCCGGAACATGGTCACGCGTTATGGCATGTCCGACGTGCTCGGCCCGATGGTCTACGCCGAGAACGAAGGCGAGGTCTTCCTCGGCCGTTCGATCACGACGCACAAGAACGTCTCCGAGGAGACGATGCGCAAGGTCGATAGCGAGATCCGCAAGATCATCGACTCGCAATATGCGGTGGCGCGCCGCTTGCTCGAGGACAATCGCGACACGGTCGAGGCCATGGCGAAGGCGTTGCTCGAGCTCGAGACGATCGACTCCGACCAGATCGACGACATCATGGCCGGCAAGCCGCCGCGGCCGCCGAAGCCGACGCAGTCCAGCACTGGGCCGTCGACGCCTGGCGCGTCTGCAGGCCCCGACGCGGCACCGTCCGCCAATCCGGCGTGAAGGGCCGTTGAGCGTCGGGCGTCGAGCGCGTGAAGCCGCGAACGCCGATGCCGTTTCCAGCCATTGGGGGGCACCGCGAGGTGCCCCGTCTTTTTGTGCTGCCGCTGGTCATTTCCGACCCGCTGGACGCAGGGCGCCGGGCGCTGCACCTGCACCGATGATTCTGCGCTGCGGCCGCTTCGCGTTCGACCTCTCGCGGCCCGTGGTCATGGGGATCGTCAACGTCACGCCCGATTCGTTCTCGGACGGCGGTCGCTTTCTCGATCCCGGCGCCGCGATTGCCCGCGGCCGCCGCATGATGGCCGATGGCGCCGCACTGGTGGACGTCGGCGGGGAATCGACCCGGCCGGGAGCCACGCCGGTCGCCGAAGCGGACGAGCTAGCACGGGTCCTGCCGGTGGTCGAATCGCTGGCCGCGGACGGCATTCCGGTCTCCGTCGACACGCGCCGGGTCGTGGTGATGCGGGCCGCGATCCACGCCGGCGCGGCGATGATCAACGACGTCTCCGCGCTGGCCTCACCCGGGGCGATCGAGACGTGCGCCGCAGGCCGAGTTGCCGTCTGCGTCATGCACATGCGCGGCGACCCGACCACGATGCAGCAGCTGCCGGCCTACCGCGACGTGCTCGGCGAAGTTCGCGACTTTCTCGTGCACCGAGCCGCTGCCTGCGTGGCCGGCGGCATTGCCGCGGATCGGATCGTGCTCGACCCGGGCTTTGGGTTCGGCAAGACGCTGGCGCATAATCTCGCGCTGCTGCGCGGTCTGCCGGCGCTCGTCGCTGCCGGTTACCCCGTACTCGCCGGGCTGTCGCGCAAGGCGATGCTGGGTGCGCTTACGGGCCGTCCGGTGGGCCAGCGAGGGGCCGCGAGCATCGCGGCCGCCATGTTGGCAGTTGCGGGCGGCGCGGCGATCGTGCGGGTGCACGATGTGGCTGAAACGGTCGACGCCCTGAAGGTGTGGCGGGCACTGCAGGACGATACGGATCCAGAATGAGCAGACAACGCAATTATTTCGGCACCGACGGCGTCCGCGGACGTGTCGGCGAGCCGCCCATCACCCCTGAAACCGTGCTCAAGCTCGGCTGGGCCGCAGGCCGTGTCCTCGCGTCCGAGTCGGTGCCCCCCGGTGGCCGTCCGTCCGTGCTGATCGGCAAGGACACACGGATTTCGGGATACCTGCTCGAGGCGGCGCTCGAAGCGGGACTCTCCGCTGCCGGCGTCGACGTCTATCTGACGGGACCTTTGCCCACGCCGGGGGTGGCCTACCTGACGCGCGCGCTGCGGCTGTCGGCGGGCATCGTGATCAGCGCGTCGCACAACCCGTACGACGACAACGGCATCAAGTTCTTCTCGGGGGCCGGCGCGAAGCTGCCCGACGTCGTCGAGTCGGCGATCGAGGAAGGCATGGCCGCGCCGCTCACCTGCGTGCCGTCGGCGAGGCTCGGAAAGGCGCGCCGCGTCGAGGACGCTGCGGGCCGTTACATCGAGTTCTGCAAGAGCACATTTCCCAACGAACTCGATCTGAAGGGTTGGCGCATCGTGATCGATTGCGCGCACGGTGCGGGCTACCACGTGGCGCCGCCGGTCTTTCACGAGCTGGGCGCCGACGTCGTCGCCGTGGGTGTCGATCCGAACGGAGTCAACATCAACGAGAATGTAGGCGCGACGCATCCTGCACATCTGCAGCGTGCCGTAGTCGAGCACGGCGCCGATCTTGGCATCGCCCTCGACGGCGATGGCGATCGGCTGCTGATGGTCGATCGCGACGGCAGCGCATACGATGGCGACCAGCTGCTTTACATCATCGCGCTCGACTACCGCAGGCGCGGCATGCTCGCCGGAGGCGTGGTTGGCACGCTGATGAGCAACCTCGGCTTCGAGCAGGCGCTCGCCCGCATCGGCATCCCGCTGGAGCGCGCCCCGGTCGGTGACCGCTACGTCCTCGAGCGCATGATCGAACGCGGATGGCAACTCGGCGGCGAGAATTCCGGCCATCTTCTCTGCCTCGACAAGCACACGACCGGAGATGCGATCGTTGCCGCGCTTGCGGTCCTGCGGGCGCTTGTGGAGCAGAAGAAGACGCTGGCCGAGGCGGCCGCAGCGGTGAAGCTTTTTCCGCAGCGGCTCATCAACGTCCCGATCCGCCGCGGCTACGACTGGACGAGCAATACTGCGATCACGTCTGCCCAGGCGGAAACGGTCAAGGCGCTGGGCGACGCGGGTCGCGTGCTGCTGCGGCCCTCGGGGACCGAGCCCGTACTGCGGGTGATGGTCGAGGCGCGCGAGCGGGCACTTGCCGACCGGCACGCGCAGGCATTGGCCGACGTCATCGCCGCGGCGGCCGCGTAGGCTTCGATCCGCCCGCATCGCGGGCCGATCGGCGACGACGATTCCTCGTACGAACGTCGTCGCGTGTAATCGTCCGACGCTCGTGCACGCGGAATGCCGGATGACTTCCGGACAGCGATGCATCCGGCTGCCCCGGCGGGCATCGCTATAATGGATCCATGGTATCGGTGCTGCACGCCGCGCCCGGGTCCGATGCGCCGCAGGCCATTGCCGCGTGGCTGGAGTCGCTGCGCGGGATCTATCCCGGATCCGACGTCGACGCGATCGAGGCGGCGTTCGCCTACGCGCGTGAACGTTGCGGCGACGCGCGCACGCGCGACGGCGAGCGGCTGATCGATCGCGCCGCAGGGGCGGCGACGATCCTCGCCGGACTCAAGCTCGACACCGATACCGTACGCGCGGCGTTGCTGATCGGTTTGCCCGCCGCGCACGCCTTCGATGCGGAACAGGTCGCTGCACGGATGGGGGCCGACGTCGCCGCGCTGGTGGCCGGTGTCGCGCGGATGGACGAGATTCGGGCGCTGCCCGATGCCGGTGGGCCCGACGAGCGTGCCGCGCAGGCCGAGCGCCTGCGCAAGATGCTGCTGGCCATGGTCGAGGACATCCGCGTCGTCCTGGTCAAGCTGGCCGAGCGCACGCGAGCGCTGCGCTACCTCATGACCGTGGGCGCAGAACTCGAGGAGACCCGGCGGCGCGCCGCGCGCGAGGTGCTCGATCTTTTCGCCCCGCTCGCGAACCGACTCGGCGTGTGGCAGATCAAGTGGGAGCTCGAGGACCTTTCGCTGCGCGCGCTGGAACCCGACACCTACAAGACGATCGCCAGGATGCTCGACGAGCGCCGGCTCGACCGCGAGCGCTACATCGAGGACGTCGTCGCGACGTTGAAACGCGAGCTGGCTGCCGCCGGGATCAAGGCCGAAGTCAACGGCCGGCCGAAGCACATCTACAGCATCTGGAACAAGATGCTGCGCAAACAGTCCGGCATCGATGCGCTCTACGACATCCGGGCGGTGCGAGTGCTCGTCGAGGACGTCAAGGACTGCTACGCCGCGCTCGGGATCGTCCATCATCTGTGGACGCCTTTGCCGCGCGAGTTCGACGACTACATCGCGAAACCGAAGCCGAACGAATACCGGTCGCTGCATACGGCGGTCATCGGGCCCGAGGGGAAGCCGCTGGAGGTGCAGATCCGCACGTTCGAGATGCACCAGCACTCGGAATACGGCGTCGCCGCGCACTGGCGTTACAAGGAGGGCGGCACGGACAGCCGGATGCGCGGCATGCGACGCGACCCGGGTTTCGAGGACCGAATCGCGTGGCTGCGGCAGGTGCTCGACTGGAAGGATGCGGTCGCCGACAGCACCGACTTCCTCGCGGCGTTCAAGAGCAGCCTCTTCGTCGACACGATCTACGTGCTCACGCCGCAGGGCAAGGTGGTCGACCTGCCACGCGGTGCCACGCCGGTC
>Ga0105106_10002455_pt1 | contig 13352 bp, 12 predicted proteins | sample PPLLaktember2015_5_FD_79109 | JGI IMG/M metagenome (GOLD analysis project Ga0105106, IMG submission 79109) | Freshwater sediment microbial communities from Prairie Pothole Lake near Jamestown, North Dakota, USA - PPLs Lake P8 Core (1) Depth... | ecosystem: Environmental > Aquatic > Freshwater >...
ACGCAGAGCCTCGCGCAATGCCAGCGCTGGCTCGCCGCGCATCTGCCGCGTGCCGAGAGAATCGCAGTGGTGAGCAACGCCGAAGCCGCGCGCGTCGCGGCGAAGGAGCGGGGCGCCGCGGCCATCGCAAGCCGCACCGCAGCCGATCTCTACGGGCTCAAGCTTCTCGCGCGCAACATCGAAGACGAGGCGAAGAACACGACCCGCTTTCTCGTGATCGGCAGCCACGAGGCGGCGCCGTCCGGCAAGGATAAGACTTCACTTATCCTTTCGACGCGGAACGTCCCCGGCGCCGTGCACGATCTCCTGACGCCGCTCGCCGCGAACGGCGTCAGCATGACCAAGCTCGAATCGCGGCCCGCGCGCACCGGTCTGTGGGAGTACGTGTTCTACGTCGACATCGAAGGCCACGGCAAGGACGCCAACGTCGCGCGCGCGCTGCAGGCGCTCGAGCGCAAAGCTTCGCTCTTCAAGAACCTGGGCTCGTACCCCGCGGCGGCGAATTGATGTCGATCTGCGAATTCGCGCCGCGATACATCAAGTCCATCGCGCCTTACCAGCCGGGTAAGCCGATCTCGGAGCTTGCGCGCGAATTGGGGCTCGACGAGGCGAGCATCGTCAAGCTCGCATCGAACGAAAACCCGCTCGGCGTGAGTCCCAAAGCGCAAGCCGCGATCCGCGCCATGCTCGGCGACCTCGCGCGCTATCCCGACGGCAACGGCTTCGAGCTGAAGCAGGCGCTCAACCGCCGCTACGGCATCGCGATCGACGGCATCGTGCTCGGCAACGGCTCCAACGACGTGCTCGATCTCGCCGCGCGCGCGTTTCTGACGCCGAGCGACGAAGCGGTGTATTCACAGCACGCCTTCGCGGTGTATCCGCTGGCGGTGCAGGCGATCGGCGCCCGCGGCATCGAAGTACCGGCGCGCGCCTATGCGCACGACCTCGACGCGATGGCGCGCGCGGTGACGCCAAAAACACGCATCGTTTTCATCGCCAACCCCAACAACCCGACGGGCACGTTTGCCGCGGCGGACGCGCTCGAATCTTTAATCGCCGCGATGCCGCCGCACGTGCTCGTCGTGCTCGACGAGGCGTACAACGAGTACCTCGCGCCCGAGGCGCGGACCGATACGCTCGCGTGGCTCGGGCGCTATCCGAATCTCGTCATCACGCGCACGTTCTCGAAAGTGTACGGGCTCGCGGGATTGCGAGTCGGCTACGCGTTCGCGTCGCCCGCGGTCGCCGATCTCATGAACCGCGTGCGCGAGCCTTTCAACGTGAACAGCGTTGCGCTGGCGGCCGCTGCCGCGGCGCTCGACGACACCGATTTCGTGCGTGAAAGCTACGAGCTCAACCGCGCCGGCATGCGGCAGGTGACCGAGGGGCTCTCGGCGCTGGGCCTCGAATACATCCCGTCGCACGGCAATTTCGTGAGCTTCGAAGTCGCGGACGCGGCCGGCGTCTTCCGGAAGCTCCTGCGCTCCGGCGTCATCGTGCGTCCCATCGCCGGTTACGGCATGCCGCGCCACCTGCGCGTGTCGATCGGATTGGCAAGCGAGAACGTGCGGTTTCTCGAACGCCTCGGGAAAGCGCTTCAGTGAGCGACCCCGCGGCCCGCATCGGCAAGCTCGTCGTCGTCGGCGTCGGCCTGATCGGCGGCTCGTTCGCGCTTGCGCTCAAGGAGGCGGGACGGGTGGGGCGTGTCGTCGGCGTCGGACGCAGCCGCGAGAACCTCGACGCGGCGATCGAGCTCGGCGTCATCGACGAGGCGATCGGCGATGCCGCGCAAGCGGTGCGCGATGCGGACCTCGTGCTGATCGCGACGCCGGTCGGGCAGATGCCCGAAGTCATGGCGCATATCGCGCCCGCACTGGGTCGCAGCACCGTCGTGACCGACGGCGGGAGCACGAAGCAGGACGTCATCGCCTACGCGAGGCGTTTCCTGGGCGCGCATTTCGAGCGCTTCGTTCCGGCGCATCCGATCGCCGGCACCGAGAGGAGCGGGGCGGCGGCCGCTTTTCCCGGGCTGTACCGCGACCGCAACGTGATCCTCGCACCGCAACCGGAGACGAGCGCGAGCGCGCTCGCGCTCGTGCGGAGCGCCTGGCAGGCGTGCGGCGCGCAGATCGTCGAGCTCGATGCGAAACGCCACGACGAGATCTTCGCCGCGGTGAGCCATCTTCCCCACGTGGTCGCATTCGCGCTGGTCTCGATGCTCGCCAAGCGCGACGACGCCGCCACCTTGCTCGGCTTCTCGGGCGGCGGGCTGCGCGATACGGTGCGCATCGCCGGCAGCTCGCCGGAGATGTGGCGCGATATCTGCATCGCCAACCGCGATGCGCTCATCACCTTGCTCGACGACTACGTGCAGGAGCTCGAGCGCGCGCGCGGCGCAATACAAAGCGGCGACGGCAACGCGCTCGAAGGCATGTTCGAGCGCGCGCGCACTGCGCGCAGGCGATGGCTGCTCAAAGAGCCGCGCTGAAAGCAGGCGCATGAGCGCGCTCGAGCTCGCTCCGATCGGGCGCGTGCGCGGCACGGTGCGGCTGCCCGGATCGAAAAGCATTTCCAACCGCACGCTCCTGCTGGCCGCGCTCGCCGACGGCGATACCCGCGTGCGCGACGTGCTCGAATCCGACGACACCGGCTACATGCTCGACGCGCTGCGCGCGCTCGGCGTCGAGGTGATCGACGAAGGCGGCGGGACGCTGCTGGTGCGAGGCACCGGCGGCGCTCTGCCGGTGCGCAAAGCCGATTTGTTCCTCGGTAACGCGGGAACGGCCTTCAGGCCACTGACGGCGGTGCTGGCGATTGCAGGCGGCGAGTACCGGCTGACCGGCGTTCCCCGCATGTATGAACGCCCGATCGGAGACCTCGTCGATGCGCTGCGCGCGATCGGCGCGCGCATCGATTACCTGGGTTCCGAAGGCTTTCCGCCGCTGCAGATACACGCGAGCCGCATCGAGCCCGAGGGAGCGGTGAGGATACGCGGCACGGTCTCGAGCCAGTACCTCACGGGGCTATTGATGGCGCTTCCTCTCACGGGACGCGCCCGCGTCGTGGAAGTCGAAGGCGAGCTGATATCCCGGCCCTACGTGGAGATCACGCTCAATACGATGCGCCGGTTCGGCGTGGAGGTGGAGCGGCTCGACTGGACGCGCTTCAGGGTTCCGGCCGCGCGCTATCGCTCGCCCGGCGAGATTTTCGTCGAGGGCGATGCGTCGTCCGCGTCGTACTTTCTCGCGGCGGGCGCGATCAGCGGCCTCACGGGCGGCGGTCCGGTACGAGTCGAAGGCGTGGGGCGATCGAGCATACAGGGCGACGTGCGCTTCGCCGAAGTGCTGGAGCGCATGGGCGCGCACGTCACGATGGGCGAGAACTGGATCGAAGCGACGGCGGGGGCCGATGCAGCGCGTAGCGGCAAGCTCGTGGCGCTGGATGCCGACTTGAACCACGTGCCCGATGCCGCCATGACGGCGGCGGTCGCGGCGCTTTTCGCCGACGGCACCAGCACGCTGCGCAACATCGCGAGCTGGCGCGTGAAGGAGACCGATCGCATCGCGGCGATGGCGACCGAGCTGCGGAAGCTCGGCGCGAGCGTGGTGGAGGGTGCCGATTACCTGCGTATCACGCCGCCCGCGGGCTCGCGGCTCACGCCGCACGCGGCCATCGACACCTACGACGATCACCGCATGGCGATGTGCTTTTCGCTCGCCGCGCTGGGCGGTGTGCCGGTGCGCATCAACGACCCGGAGTGCGTGCGCAAAACCTTTCCCGACTATTTCAGGGTCCTCGGATCCATCAGCGAGTCCCATCCATGAACGACGCGCGCGCGCCGGTGGTCGCCATAGACGGTCCTTCCGCTTCCGGCAAAGGCACGGTCGCGCGCAAGGTCGCTGAGGCGCTCGGTTTTCACTTCCTGGACAGCGGTGCGCTTTACCGGCTGGTCGCGCTCGCCGCCATGGACGCCGGGGTCGATCTCGAAAACGCCTCAAGCGTCGCGGGTATCGCACGGAATTTAAATGTAAAGTTCGACGGGGAATCGATCCGGCTCGAAGGCCGCGACGTGTCGACCGCGATCCGCGAAGAGCGCGTGAGCGGCGGCGCATCGAATGTGGCCGCCCTGGTGCCGGTGCGCGAAGCGCTGCTCGAGCGCCAGCGGGCGTTCCGCGAAGCGCCCGGCCTGGTCGCCGACGGCCGCGACATGGGGTCGGTGGTTTTCCCCGACGCGACGCTCAAAATCTTCCTCACCGCGGACCCCGCGGAACGGGCGCGAAGACGCTATAAGCAGTTGATGGAAAAAGGATTGGGTGCTAGTATGAACGCCCTTTTGCAGGAGATACACGAGCGAGATGCCCGCGACAGCGGGCGCGCGGCGGCCCCCCTGCAAAGGTGTGCGGATGCCATCGAGCTCGACACCACGGCTTTGAGCGTGGAGGCGGCGGTGGCGCGAGTTCTGGCGTTGTACGACGAGAGGCACCAGAGACGTGACTGAGGCGCCATGAGCCCCCCGGCTCGTGGTTTTTCCAACCGACCCGTCCCCCCGGACGGATACCTAACTCCCTGAATTCCCAATGATGAAAACCGCTACCCCGGCCGCTGCCGTGCCCACTGAAAGTTTCGCCGCCCTGTTCGAGGAAAGCCTGTCCCGCCAGGAGATGCGACTCGGCGAAATCATTACCGCAGAGGTCGTCCGAGTCGACGACAACTTCGTGGTGGTCAACGCCGGGCTCAAATCCGAAAGCTATATCGCCGTCGAGGAGTTTCGCAACGACCGCGGCGAAGTCGAGGCGAAAACCGGCGACTTCGTGAGCGTCGCGATCGAGTCGCTCGAAGACGGCCACGGCGAGACGCGCCTCTCCCGCGACAAGGCGAAGCGCCTCGCGGCCTGGCACGAGCTCGAGGACGCCCTCGAGAAGGGCACCGTCGTGCAGGGCACGATCAACGGCAAAGTCAAAGGCGGCCTGACCGTGATGGTGAACGGCATCCGCGCCTTCCTGCCCGGCTCGCTCGTCGACATCCGTCCGGTCAAGGACACCACGCCGTACGAAAACCGGCAGATGGATTTCAAAGTCATCAAGCTGGATCGCAAGCGCAACAACGTGGTGGTTTCGCGCCGCGCCGTGCTCGAAGCGAACCAGGGCGAGGAGCGCCAGAAGCTGCTGGAAACGCTGCACGAAGGCGCAGTCGTCAAAGGCATCGTCAAGAACATCACCGATTACGGCGCGTTCGTGGACCTGGGCGGGATCGACGGCCTGCTCCACATCACCGATCTCGCGTGGCGCCGCGTGAAGCATCCTTCCGAGATCCTTTCGGTCGGCGACGAAGTGCAGGCGAAAGTGCTCAAGTTCGACCAGGAGAAGAACCGCGTCTCGCTCGGCATGAAACAGCTCGGCGAGGACCCGTGGGTCGGCCTCTCGCGCCGTTACCCGACGGGCACGCGTCTTTTCGGCAAGGTCAGCAATCTCACCGACTACGGTGCGTTCGTCGAGATCGAGTCGGGCATCGAAGGGCTGGTGCACGTTTCCGAGATGGACTGGACCAACAAGAACGTGCACCCCTCGAAGGTCGTGCAACTCGGCGACGAAGTCGAAGTGATGGTGCTCGAGATCGACGAAGACCGCCGCCGCATCTCCCTCGGCATGAAGCAGTGCATGCCGAATCCGTGGGAAGAGTTTGCGATGAACCACAAGAAAGGCGACAAGGTCCGCGGGCAGATCAAGTCGATCACCGACTTCGGTATCTTCATCGGGTTGCCCGGCGGCATCGACGGCCTCGTGCACCTTTCCGATCTCTCGTGGTCGCTGCCCGGCGAGGAAGCCGTGCGCAACTACAAGAAAAGCGAAGAGACCGAAGCGATGGTGCTCTCGATCGACGTCGAGCGCGAGCGCATCTCGCTCGGAGTGAAGCAGCTCGAGGGCGACCCGTACAACAACTACGTCGCCTCGCACGAGAAGAACTCGATAGTCACCGGAACCGTGAAGTCGATCGACGCGAAAGGGGCAGTGATCGCGCTCGACGGCGACATGGAAGGTTATCTGCGGGCATCCGAGGTCGCGCGCGACCGTGTGGAAGACATCCGCACGCGGCTGAAGGAAGGCGATTCGGTCACGGCGATGATCATCAACGTCGACCGCAAGAACCGCACGATCAACCTTTCGATCAAGGCAAAGGACTTCGCAGAGGAGGCGGACGCGATGCAGAAGCACGCCGCGGACAAGGGGAGCGCCGGAACGACCAACCTGGGAGCCTTGCTCAAGGCCAAGCTGGACACGGCGAACACCCAACAATAATAGTCAAGGAGCACCATGACCAAGTCGGAGCTGATCGCAAAGCTCGCGGGTCGCTACCCGCAACTGGTCGCGAAAGATGCCGAGCTCGCGGTGAAGATGATACTCGACGCGATGGCGAAAAGCCTCGCGGAGGGTCAGCGCATCGAGATCCGCGGATTCGGAAGCTTCGGGCTGAACTACCGACCGCCGCGAACGGGCCGCAACCCGAAATCGGGCGAGAAGGTGCAGGTCCCGGCGAAGTACGTTCCGCATTTCAAGGCGGGCAAGGAGCTGCGCGAGCGCGTGGATCTGAAGAAGGATTAGCCGGGCTTCAGCAGGCTGCAAGCGGCACGTCCGAGGACGTGCCGCTTTTTTTTAAAACCGCGACCCCATGCTATCCTCACCCGCCATGCGCTACGTGTTGTGGATCGTCAAATTCGCGCTGTTCGCGCTCGTGCTGACTTTCGCCGTGAAGAACACCGATCCGGTGAGCGTCCGCTATTTTCTCGGACAGGAGTGGCGCGCGCCGCTGATCTTCGTGCTGCTCGTGGTGTTCTGCGCCGGCGCCGCGCTGGGACTCCTGGGCGCATTGGGACACATCATGCGGCAGCGGCGCGAGATCGCGGCGTTGAAGCGCGGGCGCGGCGAGCTCACGCCCCCGCACGAGCCGCCGCCTCCGGACGTCGCGGCGCCTTGATCGGGCGCGCCGCCCAGAGGCTCTAGCATGGATCTCGAATACTGGTGGCTGCTCGCCCTGCCGCTGTTCTTCGCGCTCGGCTGGCTCGCCGCGCGCATCGACATCAAGCAGCTCGTGTCGGAGTCGCGCGCGCTGCCGGTGTCGTACTTCAAAGGCCTCAACTTCCTGCTGAACGAGCAGCCCGACAAGGCGATCGAAGCGTTTATCGAAGTGGTGAAGGTCGATCCGCAGACGGTCGAGCTGCATTTCGCGCTCGGCAGCCTCTTCCGCAGGCGCGGCGAGGTGGAGCGCGCGATACGCATGCACCAGAACCTGGTGGAGCGCGTCGATCTCGCACAGGACCAGAAGCTCGTGGCGCTGTTCGAGCTCGCCCAGGATTACCTCAAGGCGGGGCTGCTCGACCGCGCGGAAGAGCTTTTCCTCAAGCTCGAAGGCACGCCGCACGCCGAGCCCGCGCTCAAATTCCTGCTCGAGATCTACCAGCAGGAGAAGGACTGGCAGAAAGCGATCGTCGCCGCGCAGAAGCTCGAGTCGGTGACCGGTCGCTCGCACCAGAAAGAGATCGCCAATTTCTACTGCGAGCTGGCCGGCGCCGAGATGATGCACTCGCGGCCGCAGAGCGGGCGCGCGCACCTGGAATCCGCGCTTTCGCATCACCGCCTGTGCGTGCGCGCGAACGTGCTGCTCGGCGATCTCGAGCTCGGGCTCGGCAACATCGAGGCCGCCCTCGACGCGTGGAAGCGCATCGAGTCGCAGAACCCCGCCTACCTCTCGCTCGTCGCCGAGCGCATCTACAACGGCTACAAGGATCAGGGCCGCGCGGAGGAAGGGCTCAACCTGCTGCGCGGGTACCTCGAGAAGTATCCGTCGCTGGACGCGCTCAACGTGGTGTTCCAGGCGACGCTCGAGCAGCACGGCGCGGAGCCCGCTTACCGGCTGGTGCGCGACGAGCTGCGGCGCATGCCGACGCTGCTCGGTCTCGACAAGCTCCTCGAGGCGCAGCTCCTGGACGCGCCGATCGACCGCCGCCGCGATCTCGAGCTGATCCGGGGGCTCGTGAGCCAGCACACGCAGGGCCTCGCGATGTACAAGTGCGACAACTGCGGCTTTCGCGCGCGCCAGTATTACTGGCATTGTCCGGCTTGCGCGTCGTGGGAGACGTATTCTCCGCGGCGAACCGAAGAGAAAACTGTCCCGGCGTGAGGCGGGAAGCAGGGGCCCCACCTGAGTGGGGATGCGACCCAGCCGAATCGCCGGCAGCCGCCGATGCGAGAAGGGATGATTATATGCAGATGCTTGAAGTGAGGCGGCCGGCATGAGCCGGGAAGAAGAAATGACCACGGATCCGAAAGTCATCGTCGCACTCGATTTCCCCGAGGCGCGGGGCGCTCTCGACCTCGCGCAGCGCCTCGATCCGGCGCAGTGCAAGGTGAAAGTGGGCAGCGAGCTTTTCACGGTGGCGGGTCCAGCGCTCGTCGAGGCGCTGGTCGGGCGCGGTTTCAAGCTCTTTCTCGATCTCAAATTTCACGACATACCGAACACCGTCGCGGCCGCGTGCCGCGCGGCTGCGCGCATGGGCGTGTGGATGATGAACATTCACGCTTCCGGGGGCAAAGCGATGCTCACCGCCGCGCGCGAAGCGGTACCGCCGGGCGAAGGCGCGCCGAAGGTGATCGCCGTAACGCTGCTCACGAGCATGGCCGCAACCGACCTCGCCGATATCGGCATGACAGGAACGTCCGGCGAAGCCGTCACGCGCCTCGCGCGATTGGCCAAGACGTGCGGTCTTGACGGCGTCGTGTGCTCGGCGCAGGAAGCGGCGGCGTTGCGCGCGATGTGCGGGACTGAATTCGCGCTCGTCACGCCCGGTATCCGGCCATCCGATGCAACGGTCGACGACCAGAGCCGCGTCATGACTCCCCGCGGCGCGATCGCGGCCGGCTCGAGCTATCTCGTCATCGGACGCCCGATCATCCGCGCCGCCGATCCGCTCGCCGCGCTGGAGGCGATCAACGCCGACATCGCGAGTACAATCGCGCCGCCGTCATGAAGTCCGCGGGCGGCGATGAAAACGGGGTCAAGCTGCGCAACCTGGGAAAAGCGAACGTACTAGTGGTCGGCGACGTCATGCTCGACCGTTACTGGTTCGGGGAAGTCGGGCGTATCTCGCCCGAAGCGCCGGTTCCGGTCGTCAAGATCGACCGCGTCGAAGAGCGGCCCGGCGGCGCTGCCAACGTCGCGCGCAACGCGGCTGCGCTCGGCGCGCAGGTTAACCTCCTTTCGGTCGTCGGACGCGACGAGGCGGGCGCGAGCTTGAGGAAGCTCCTGCGCCGCGAGCGGATCAAGGCCCAGCTGCACGTCGATGCCGGTCTCGACACGACGGTCAAGCTGCGCGTGATCGGGCGTCGCCAGCAGCTCGTGCGCATCGATTTCGAGACCACGCCGAGCCACGAGGCCCTAGCCTCCAAGCTGCGTGACTTCCGGCGCCTCCTGCGCGGCATGGACGCCGTCATCCTGTCCGACTACGGCAAGGGTGGTCTCACGCACATCGTGAACATGATCCGCATGGCGCGCACGGCAGGCACGCCCGTGCTGGTCGATCCCAAGGGCGACGATTACTCGCGCTATCGCGGCGCGAGCCTGATCACGCCCAACCGCGCGGAGTTTCGCGACGTCGCCGGAAGCTGGAAAACCGAGGCCGAGCTCACGCGCAAGGTGAGGGATCTGCTGCGCCGTCTCGGTATCGGTGCGCTGCTCCTCACGCGCAGTGAGGAGGGCATGACGCTCTTCACGCGCGAGGCGCGCTTGCACGTGCCGGCGCAGGCGCGGGAGGTCTTTGATGTGAGCGGCGCCGGCGATACGGTGATCGGCACCGTCGGCGTGATGCTGGCCGCGGGCGCGGGGCTGGAGGAGGCGGTGCGCGTCGCGAATCGCGCGGCGGGAGTCGTCGTGGGTAAATTCGGGACGGCGGTGGTTACGCCCGAAGAGCTTTTTGGAGATGCGGCAGTATGAGGGCGGTGTCCACAAAGGCGGAGCCATGTATTACGTGGTAACCGGCGCGGCCGGCTTCATCGGCGCTAACCTCGTGCGCGGCCTGAACGACCGCGGCGTGACCGACGTCATCGCGGTGGACGATCTGAGCGACGGGGACAAGTTCGTCAATCTCGCGGACTGCGAGGTCGCGGATTACATCGACAAGGACGCGTTCCTCGCGCTGCTCGCCGGCGGGCGCCTCGACGGCGCGGTGGAGGCGATGCTGCACCAGGGCGCCTGCTCGGACACCACCGAGCGCGACGGCCGCTACATGATGCGCAACAACTACGAATACTCCAAGGCGCTGCTCGAGTTCTGCACCGACGGGAGCGTGCCCTGCATCTACGCGTCTTCGGCCGCGGTGTACGGGGCGCGCACCGGTTTTCGCGAAAACCCGGAGTCCGAGGCGCCGCTGAACGTCTACGGCTATTCGAAGCTCCTCTTCGACCAGTGGGTGCGGCGGCACGCCGGCGAGCACACCGCGCAGGTCGCGGGCCTGCGCTATTTCAACGTCTACGGCCCCCGCGAGCAGCACAAAGGCCGCATGGCCTCGGTCGCGTGGCACTTTTTCAACCAGTATCGCAGCGCGGGACACGTGAGGCTCTTCGAAGGCAGCGGCGGCTACGGCGACGGCGAGCAGCGCCGCGATTTCATCTCGGTGGAAGACGTGGTGCGAGCGAACCTGCACTTCCTCGACCACCCCGAAATCTCGGGGATCTACAACGTCGGCACGGGCGCGGCGCAGAGCTTCAACGACGTCGCGGTCGCGGTGGTGAACGCGTGCCGTGCGGCGCAGGGCGAGGCGGCGCTCACGCTCGGCGACATGCGCTCGCAGGGCGTCATCCGCTATATTCCTTTTCCCGAAGACCTCGAGGGCCGCTACCAGAGCTACACCCAGGCCGACGTCTCGGCGCTGAGGGCATCCGGTTACACGAACGTTTTCCTGACGGTGGAGCAAGGCGTGAAACGTTACTGCGAAGAGCTGCTGCAAGCGAAATGACCGACCACCTCGAAGATTTCATCGGCGATACCCCACTCGTGCAGTTGAAGCGCCTGCCGGGAAAAACCAGCAACGTGCTGCTCGCGAAGCTCGAAGGCAACAATCCCGCCGGCTCGGTCAAGGACCGTCCGGCGCTGTCGATGATCAGGCGCGCTCAGGAGCGCGGCGACATCAAGCCGGGCGACACGCTGATCGAGCCCACGAGCGGCAATACCGGAATCGCGCTTGCGATGTGCGCGGCGATCATGGGCTACCGGATGATCCTGGTGATGCCCGAGCACCTTTCGCTCGAGCGGCGCCAGACGATGGGCGCGTTCGGCGCCGAATTCGTGCTGACCCCCAGGGAAGGCGGCATGGAAATGGCGCGCGACGTCGCCGAGAAAATGCGCAACGAAGGCCGCGGCGTCATCCTCGACCAGTTCGCCAACCCCGACAATCCGCTCGCCCATTACGAGAGCACCGGTCCTGAAATCTGGCGCCAGACGCAAGGCCGGGTGACGCATTTCGTGAGCAGCATGGGAACCACGGGCACCATCATGGGGGTCTCGCAATACCTGAAGGAACAGAACCGTGAGGTGCAGGTGGTGGGCTGCCAGCCGAGCGAAGGCTCGCAAATCCCCGGAATACGCAAATGGCCCGCCGCGTACCTCCCGAAAATCTGCGACTGGAAGCGCGTCGACCAGGTGATCGAAGTCTCGCAGTTCGACGCCGAGGAAGCGACGCGCAGGCTCGCGCGCGAGGAAGGCATATTCGCCGGCGTCTCCTCGGGGGGCGCGCTCTGGGCCGCGCTCCAGGTTTCCGCGGCGGTGGAGAACGCCGTCATCGTCTTCATCGTCTGCGACCGCGGCGACCGTTATCTTTCCACGGGCGTATTCCCTGCGTGACCTGCGCGCACGCCATGTCGCGCGTGCGGCGTGGGCCGGCGCGGTGCTCGCGTGCGCCGCGGCTTACGCCGCGCAGGGCCGCGAGCTCGAGCTCACGATAGGCGACCTCCAGGCCCCCGGATTTTCCGCGCAGTCCCTGAGCGCAAAGCTCACCGGCGCGACGCTGCAGGCGCTCCAGCTCGACATCGGCCGGCTCACGATCGCCGGGCGCACGTTCAGCAAAGCCAGGCTCTCCTGCGCCGAGACCGAGCTCACGTCGGAGCGCATCGCATGCCCTCGCGGCGTGCTCGAGATCGGCGAGAAGCTTCCGGTCTCCTTCTCCTATCTCACCACGCGCCGCGAGCTCACCGTCGAATCGAAATCCGCCGCCGACGAAACGTGGCGCTTCACCGGCCGGTTCGACGAAAAACCGGCGGCCCTCGAGCTGAAGGTGGAAAAGGCGCGCATCGACCGGCTCGCGCCATGGCTGCCCCCCGGCGTGCCGAAGCTCACCGCCGGGCGTGCCAGCGGCACGCTGACGATGCGCGGCGACGCGCTGAAGGCGCAGCTCGCGGTCGAGGGGCTGGCTTTTGCCGACGCCGCGGGACTGCACGCGGGTGAGAAGGTCGGCGTTGCGCTCGAAGCGGACGCTGTCGGCGCCGCCGGCGAGTGGCGGTGGAACGCGCGTCTCACGTGGCGCACCGGCGAAGTCTTCTGGCAGCCGGTGTTCATGGCGGCCAAAGGGCAGCGAATCGAGCTCGAGGGGACGACCGCGGGCGGGCTCACGCGTGTGCGCAAAGGGCGGCTCGAGCTGCCGGGCATGGGCGCGGTCGCCTTCAGCGGCGAGTGGAAGCACGCGCAGGGCGAGCCGGGCGCGTTCGAGGCGAGCGCCGCGCGCGTGCGGGTCGCGGCGCTCTACGAGGACATCCTGAAGCCGCTCGCGGCGGGCACCGCGGTCGCGGACATGCGGGCTGAAGGCGAAGCGAGCTTCAGCCTGAAAGGCGCAGGCAAGGCGCTCGCCGCCCTGGACCTCGTGCTGCACGACGTGTCGTTCGAAGACCGGCAGCGGCGCTTCGCGCTCTTCGGCCTGAGCGGGCGCGTGCCGTGGCGCAGCGACGCCGCGGCCACCGGGGAGCTCGATTTGAAGGGCGCCGAATTCCTGAAAATACCGGTCGGCCGGGTGCGCGTCCCGCTGCGCATCCGCAGCAATCGCGTGGACGCCGACAGCGTGCGCGTGCCGGTATTCGACGGCGCGGTGCATCTGCGCGATTTCGCGCTGGGCATGGCGAAGGACGGATGGCGCTGGCGCTTCGGCGGGGAGGTGGAGGCGATCTCGATGGTGCAGTTGAGCGGCGCGTTCGGCCTGCCGCCCATGCACGGCTCGCTTTCCGGAAAGATACCCGAGCTGCGTTACCGCCGTCGGGTGATCGACATGGACGGCGCGCTGGACATCCGGGTGTTCGACGGCATCGTGAGCGCGAGCA
>Ga0105106_10002457_pt1 | contig 13347 bp, 14 predicted proteins | sample PPLLaktember2015_5_FD_79109 | JGI IMG/M metagenome (GOLD analysis project Ga0105106, IMG submission 79109) | Freshwater sediment microbial communities from Prairie Pothole Lake near Jamestown, North Dakota, USA - PPLs Lake P8 Core (1) Depth... | ecosystem: Environmental > Aquatic > Freshwater >...
CGCCAGCGTCTCCGCATGATCGGGGTTGTAGCGCACGCGAGCGACCGCGCGATAGTGGACGAGATCGTAAGTCCATTTCTGGAGCCATGCGATAACGTGGGGAATCGGACAGTCGCGAACGGCTTCGGCTGCCACCAGCACGTCGATGTCGCGTGCGGCGAGTTGCCGCAGGAATGCTGCGCGCGCGCCCCAGTATTCGGTGTTCGCCAGCTCGGCTGCCAGCAACGGCGCGTCGCCCATGTGCGCAAGCGCGAGCTCGGCATCGCCTACCCCTTGCCCCGCCAGCCATGCTGCGGCGGTTTTTGCGTCCGGGGCCGGCATCGCGATCTGCCGGCAGCGGCTCTTGATCGTGGGCAGGAGTTGCGATGGGCGATGCGTCACCAGGATGAAATGGGTCCGCGGCGGAGGTTCTTCGAGGCCCTTCAGGAGCGCATTGGCGGCGTTCGGATAGAGCGTCTCTGCGGGATGAACGACGATCGTTTTCACGCCGCCACGATGGCTCGAGATGTTGATGAAACCGGACAGCGCGCGTATCTCGTCGATCTTGATCCAGACGGACTTCCGGGCCTCCTTCTTGTCCCCCGCGTCTTCGTCGGACTCGGCTTCGGCGCTCGCCGGCTCGATTTGCCGGTAATCGGGATGCGCACCCTGCTCGAACCACACGCACGCGCTGCAGGCGCCACAGGCGCCGCTTGCGAGCGGCGCCTCGCACAGGAGCGCCTGCGATAGCGCCCGCGCGAAGCCGAGCTTCCCCACGCCGCGCGGCCCCCGCAGCAGCAGCGCGTGCGGCAGTGTGGCCTTCGCCGCAATCAGTTGCCGGAAAAGCGTGTTATGCCAGGGAAAGGGCTGCATATTCAATTAGTAGACCGCGATATCTGATTCAAAGCATGAGAAAAGGCAACAGTCAATGTAAGTTTATGTTTATGAGCTTGAACAAAGGCTTGAAACGATCCCTTCAAGCTGAACCTGAATTTCGTGAATTGCCGCATTCCCCGCGATAACCCGTATCCGTGCGGGGTGCTCCCGTGCGCGGCGCAGGTAAGCCGCCCTCACGCGCTCGTGGAAGCCCTGGCGTTCCTGCTCGAACCGATCGGGGGACTTGATCGCATCCACGCGGGCCTTCGCCGTGCCGGGGTCCACGTCGAAATACAAGGTGAGGTCGGGTTCCAAGCCGCCCTGCACCCACTTTTCAAGGCTTTCGATCTTCTCCCATGCAACGCCGCTGCCGCCCGCCTGATAAGCGAAGCTCGCGTCGGTGAAACGGTCGCACAGCACCCACGTTCCGCTCGCCAGCGCCGGGCGGATAACCGCGTGGAGGTGCTGCTGGCGCGAGGCGAACATGAGGAGCGCTTCGGTTTCCGGAGCGAGGCTTTGCCGTGGATCGAGTATCAGCGCCCGCAGCGTTTCACCCAGCGGCGTGCCACCCGGCTCGCGCGTGGCGCAAACGGCGATGCCCCGCGCTTCCAGTGCCTGGCGCAGCCAGGCGAGATGCGTGGTTTTCCCCGCACCGTCCAGCCCTTCGACCGTGATGAATTTAGCGCGCATCGCGGCGCCCCGAGCGCTGATACTTGGTCACTGCGCGATCGTGCTCGTCGAGGCTGCGTGAGAAGTGTGAGCTGCCGTCGCCCTTCGCGACAAAATAGAGCGCATCGGTCTGCGTCGGATGAAGTGCCGCATGCAATGAGGCGAGCCCGGGCATCGCGATCGGGGTCGGCGGCATCCCTGCGCGGGTGTAGGTGTTATACGGGTTGTCCGAGACGAGGTCCTGCTTGCGAAGATCGCCGTCGAACTGCTCCCCGAGACCGTAGATGACGGTGGGGTCGGTTTGCAGCCTCATCCCCAGCCTCAGGCGGTTGAGGAACACCGCGGATATCATCGAGCGCTCGACCGACTTTCCCGTCTCCTTCTCGACGATCGAAGCGAGTATCAGCGCTTCGTATGGGGTCGAGAGCGGAAGATCCGACGCCCGCCGCTCCCATTCGGCAGCAAGGTGCTTCTGCATGAGCTGATGCGCCCGGCGCAGGATGTTGAAGTCCGACACGCCGAGACTGAAATGGAAGGTATCCGGGAAGAAAAGGCCTTCAGGCGACGCATGGGAGATCGCGAGACGCTGCAGAATGTCCTGGTCCGACAGGAATTGCGAGTCGTGCCTCAAGCCGGGATGGTCATCGAGCGCCTTGCGCAGCTGGCGGAAGTTCCAGCCTTCGACGAAAGTGATCGCGAGCGCCGTGTAACTCCCGCCGCGGGTAATCTGCTCCATGAGATCGAGTGGCGTGAGGCCTTTCTCCACCTCGTAGTTGCCGGCCTTGATGTTCGTGGGCTCGCCTAGAAGCCGCGTGAGAATTTCGAAAGGCAGCGCCGAGCGCAACACGCCCGCCTCCACCATCTGCTGCGTAGCGCCGCGCAGGCTGCTGCCGGACGCGATGCTGAACTGCAGCGGCGAGCTTTTGAGCGGAAGATCGTGCAGCGGGTAGCGCACGCACCATAGCGCGAGCAGCACGGTCAGGAACGCGAGCGCGATCGTCCCGTACTTATAACGCCTGCGCATCGTCTTCTTCCTTGAGCGCGCGCTGCACTCGCCGGGTCACGGGCCCGGGCTCGCGCGGCCGGCTCTCGAGCTCGCGTACCGGCCACACCCCGGCCAGACTGTTCACCAGGAAAACTTCGCCGGCTTCGCTGACCTCGCGCCAAGGGATGGCCGCGATTCGACATGTGATGCCGAGGCGCCCGGCGGCCTCGATGACGCGGTCACGGGTCACGCCGGAGACACCGCATTGATCCAGGGCCGGGGTGGAGAGCGAGCCGCCTGTTACGATGAAAACGTTCGTCATCGTGCCGCCGATCACGCGGCCGCCGCTGTCGCAGAGCAGCCCTTCGGCGATGTCCGGATCGTCCCATTCGGCGCGTGCCATGACGTTTTCCAGGCGGTTCAGATGCTTCACGCCCGCGAGCGCAGGCTGGTGGGCGAGCCTCAGTGCGCAGAGGCGCGCCTTGACGCCGACCTCGGCGTGCGCCTCGGGATATCCAGGGGCCTCGTCCGCGATGACGATGCGCGTCGGGTCGCCATCGCGTCCATAGGCGTAGCCCCTCACGCACGGCCCTCGAGTCACTATGATCTTCACGGTGCACCGGGATCTCGCGCCGCACGCCACCCTAACCTCGCCTTCCAGAACGGGCGCTCCGGGAACGCGCAGCGAGAGCACCGCGCAGTCGTGCGCGAGCTTCTCATATTGGCGCTGCCAGTGCAGAGGGCGGCCCGCGTGCGCAGCAAAAGTCCTGAATACGCCGTCGCCGTAAGCGAGGCCACGATCTCTTGCGGAAACCTCGCTCGCCAGGGCTCCGTTCACGAGGATCATGCCTGTCAGCGCGGCCTTCGCGCCCTTGCGCGGAGGGGAATGTTCAGACTTTGCGAAAAACGAGGGTGCCGTTGGTGCCGCCGAAGCCGAAAGAATTCGACAACGCCACGTCGATCTTCATGGGCCGGGCGGTATTCGGCACGTAGTCGAGGTCGCACTGCGGATCCTGTTTCACCAGGTTGATGGTCGGCGGCGCGACCTGATCGCGGATCGCGAGCGCCGTAAAAACGGCTTCGATACCGCCCGCGGCGCCCAACAGGTGTCCCGTCATCGATTTCGTCGAGCTTACCGCGAGCTTGCGCGCATGATCGCCGAACGCACGCTTCACCGCCACCGTCTCTGCGATGTCGCCCAGCGGCGTCGAGGTGCCGTGAGCGTTGACGTAGTCCACCTGTTCGCGATTCGTTTGCGCGTTTCGCAGCGCGTTCGTCATGCAGCGCACCGCGCCGTCGCCGTCTTCGCACGGGGCGGTGATATGGTGCGCGTCCGCGCTCATGCCGTAGCCCGCAAGCTCGCAGTAGATGCGCGCGCCACGCGCTTTCGCGTGCTCGTATTCTTCGAGGACGAGCATCCCGGCGCCTTCGCCCAGCACGAAGCCGTCGCGATCGGAATCCCACGGCCGGCTTGCGCCTTCAGGATCGTCGTTGCGAGTGGAAAGCGCACGCGCCGCACAGAAGCCGCCCACGCCGAGCGGCGAGACTGTCGCTTCGGCGCCGCCGGCCACCATCACGTCCGCGTCACCGTACTCGATCAGACGACCGGCGTCGCCGATACAGTGATTCGCCGTCGTGCAGGCCGTGACGAGTGCGAGATTCGGACCTTTGAGCCCGTACATGATCGAGAGCTGGCCTGCGATCATGTTGATGATCGACCCGGGTACGAAGAATGGGGAGATCTTGCGAGGGCCACCTGCGAGCAGGGCATCGTGCGTGTTCTCGATCAGCGGTAGCCCGCCGATGCCGGAGCCGATGCAGGCGCCGATTCTCTCGCGGTCCAGCCGGTCGAGGTCGAGTCCCGCATCCTGTATCGACTCGATGCCGGCCGCGAGGCCGTAATGGATGAAGGTGTCGAAGCGGCGCGCTTCTTTCGGCGGCAGGTATTTAGCTACGTCGAAGCCCTTCACCTCGCCTGCGATCTGCGAAGAGTAGACCGATGAATCGAAGCGGGTGATGCGGGCGATGCCGGATCTGCCGGCGAGTATGTTGGACCACGCCTCCGCTACGCCGAGGCCGACCGGCGAGATGATGCCGAGGCCGGTGACGACTACTCTGCGTCTTGCCAAATTTGCACCGTGCTGCGGGTCAGGGTTTCCGGTGAGACGTGATGTAATCGACCGCCTGCTGAACGGTGGTGATCTTCTCTGCTTCTTCGTCCGGAATTTCGGTCTCGAACTCCTCCTCGAGGGCCATGACGAGCTCAACGGTGTCGAGCGAATCGGCGCCGAGGTCATTCACGAAGGACGATTCGTTCTTCACGTCGGCCTCGTTCACGCCCAGCTGTTCGGCAACAATTTTTTTGACCCGTTGCTCGATGTTCTCCATTAAGGTCCCCTTTCCTCTTGCAGATGATCAATGAGTTCGCGGTGCATCCCTGACGGTGCGGGATGATAGGCCGAAGCGAACGGATTCTACCACAATCCTATTTCAAAAAATGGTTGTAAAACAAAGCACATAGCTCAATCCATGTGCATGCCGCCATTGACGTGCAACGTGCATCCGGTGATGTAGGACGCACCCGATGATGCGAGAAAAAGCACTGCCTGCGCGACGTCGTCGACTGCGCCCAGGCGCCCGAGCGGAATCTGACCGAGCAGTCCCCTGCGCTGATCCTCCGACAGCGCGCGCGTCATGTCGGTGTCGATGAATCCCGGCGCCACGCAATTCACCGTGATGTTGCGGCTTCCGACCTCGCGCGCGAGCGCTTTCGAAAAACCCGCGACGCCGGCTTTCGCGGCCGCGTAATTCGTCTGTCCGGCATTGCCCGTGGCGCCGATCACCGAAGTGATGTTGATGATGCGGCCGTAGCGCGCCTTCATCATCGCGCGCACCACGGCTTTCGACAGCCGGTAAACCGATTTGAGGTTGGTCGACATGATGTCGTCCCACTCCTCTTCCTTCATGCGCAGCAGCAGATTGTCGCGCGTGATGCCGGCGTTGTTGACGAGTATGGCAATGTCGCCATGCTCCTTCTGCACCGCCGCGAGCACCGCATCGACCTGTCGGCCATCGTTGACGTTCATCACGAGCCCGGTACCCTTGCCGCCGTCCCGAGCGAGCGCCTCGGCGAAAGCCGTCGCTCCGGCTTCCCCGGTCGCGGTGCCCACTACGGTCGCGCCGGCCTTCGCGAGGGCGAGGCCGATCCCGCGGCCGATCCCGCGCGAAGCGCCCGTCACCAGCGCGAGCTTGCCGTCGAATTCGCTCACTTCAGCGCCTCCAGTGTTTGCGCCAGCGATTGCAGGTCGGTGATGGCGTGACCCCGGAGCGCCGGCTCGATCCGGCGCGTGAGGCCTGCAAGCACTTTGCCCGGCCCGCATTCGACGACGTCGGTCACACCTGCGCTTGCCATCCAGCGAATCACTTCGACCCAGCGCACCGGCCTGCACGCCTGACGGGCGAGCGCGTCCTTGATCGCCCGAGGATCGTCTGCCGCGACGACGTCGACGTTGTTGACGACCGGAATAGCCGGCGCTGAAAAAGGGACTCCTTCCATGTAAGCCGCAAGCTGCTGTGCCGCGGGCTCGAGCAGCGACGAATGGAAAGGGGCGCTCACCGGCAGCATCACCGCGCGTTTCGCACCGGCCGCCTTCGCCGCCGCCGCGGCGCGCTCCACCGCCGCCTTGTGCCCCGCGATCACCACCTGGCTCGGGGCGTTGAAGTTCACCGCTTCGACGACTTCACCGCCGCGGGCGTCGCTGCACGCTTTGCGCACAGCATCGTCGTCGAGGCCGAGAATCGCGGCCATGGCGCCGGCCCCCAGGGGTACGGCCTCCTGCATCGCCTGGGCGCGGAAGCGCACGAGCGGTACCGCGTTCTCAAAGCCGATCACCCCGGCCGCGACGAGCGCGGTGTACTCGCCGAGGCTATGACCCGCTACGACGTGAGGCTCCGCTCCGCCCGCCTCGACCCATTCGCGATAAACCGCGTACCCCGCGCTGAGCATGACCGGTTGGGTGTTGACAGTGGCGTTGAGCGTCTCGGCCGGGCCTTCGGCGACCAGCTTCCAGAGATCCTCGCCGAGGGCGGCCGAGGCCTCGGCGAACACGCCGCGCGCGGCGCGGGATTGCGCGAATGCCTGCATCATGGCGACCGATTGCGAGCCCTGACCGGGAAATACGAATGCGAATTTCTTCATGCTGCCCCGCCCCTTACCAGCGCACCAGCACGGCGCCCCAGGTGAAGCCGCCGCCCACGCCTTCGAGCAGCACGTGCTGTCCGCTTCGGATGCGCCCGTCGCGCACCGCTTCGTCGAGCGCGAGCGGCACCGAAGCCGCCGAGGTGTTGGCGTGGCGATCGACGGTGGTGATCACCCTCTCCATACTCATCCCCAGCTTCCTGGCTGTCGCCTGAATGATGCGGATGTTCGCCTGGTGTGGAATCAGCCAATCGACCTCGGAGCGCGAAAGGCCGGCGGCTGCGAGCGTTTCGTCGGCGACATCGGCGAGCACCTTCACCGCGAACTTGAAAACCGCGTTGCCTTCCATTTGCAACAGCGGCCGGCCGCACACCGTCCCGCCCGAAACGCTCCCCGGTACCGACAGGATATCGGCATAGCGGCCGTCGGCGTGCAGGCGCGAGGCGACGATTCCCGGCGTATCGCTCGGAGCGAGCACGACCGCGCCGGCGCCGTCGCCGAAAAGGACGCAGGTCGAGCGATCCTCCCAGTCGAGGATCCGGGAATACACCTCTGCCCCGACCACAAGCGCATGGCGATACTGGCCCGACTTCATGAGCTGGTCCGCGGTCGCGAGCGCGTAGATGAAGCCGCTGCAGACCGCCTGCAGGTCGAACGCTGCGCCCTGCGTCACGCCGAGCTTCGCCTGCAACAGGCACGCGGTGCTCGGAAAGACCATGTCGGGCGTCGTCGTCGCCACGATGACGAGGTCGACGTCCGCGGGTGTGAGGCCGGCTGCATCGAGCGCGCGGCGGCTCGCGATCAGCGCGAGATCGCTCGTGGCCTGGTCATCTGCCGCGATGTGCCGCTGGCGTATACCGGTGCGGGTGTAGATCCATTCATCGGAGGTATCGACGATTTTCTCTAGATCTCGGTTCGCGAGGACCTTTTCGGGTAAATAACTGCCGGTGCCGACGATGCGGGAATGGACTTTCATGCTGCCGTTTTTTGTATGCGGGTCATCCGTTCCTCGATGTGGCGCAGGACCCCGGTGCGCGCTTCCTCGACCGCCCGCTCGATCGCGAAGCCGAACGCGAACACGTCGGCCGCCCCGTGACTCTTGATGACGATGCCTTTGAGCCCGATCAGCGTCGCGCCGTTGTAGCGCCGGTGATCGACCCGCCGCTTGAACGCGGCGATGACGGGAGACGCCAGAAGGCCTGCGAGCTTGGTGAGGAGGTTGCGCCGGAACTCTTCGCGCAGATAGGTCGCGAGCATCTGGGCGAGGCCTTCGGAGGTCTTGAGCGCGACATTGCCCACGAATCCGTCGCATACCACGACATCCGTAGTGCCCTTGTAGATGTCGTCGCCTTCGACGTTACCGTAGAAGTTGAGACCGCTCTCGCGAAGAAGCTCGGCGGCACGCTTCACCACTTCGCTTCCCTTGATGTCTTCCTGTCCGATATTGAGCAGCCCGATCGTCGGCTCCCGCTTGCCGTCCACCGAAGCCACGAGCTCGGAGCCCATGATGCCGAATTGCAGGAGATGCTCGGCGGTACAGTCGACGTTAGCGCCGAGGTCGAGCACGTGCGTATGGCCTTTGAGCGTCGGCAGGATGGTCGCTATTGCCGGCCTGTCGATGCCCGGGAGAGTCTTCAGCACGAACCTCGAGATCGCCATCAGCGCGCCGGTGTTGCCCGCGCTCACGCAGGCTTCGGCGTCGCCTTTTTTCACGAGGTCGACTGCGACGCGCATCGAGGAGTCTTTCTTGCCCCGCAGAGCGGCAGCCGGCTGTTCGTCCATCTTCACGGCTTCGGAAGCATGCTGCACGCGCAGACGCCCGCCGGGGGATGCGCCGCAGCGCGCGAGCTCGGCGTCGAGCGCGTCCTTGCGGCCGACCAGAACGAACGAGGAGCCGGGATCGCGCGCGAGGTACGCCAGCACCGCCGGCACCGTCACGTGCGCACCGTGGTCGCCCCCCATGCAATCGACGGCAACGGTCACATGCATCGAATATCCTCCTCGTCAACGCCCGATATTGTTCTTCGCGTTCGCAAGCCGCGGGACCGGGCGCGGCGTAGGCCGGCTGCCGGCGCCCGTCAGTCCTCTTTGGTCTTGACGACCTTCTTGCCGCGGTAATACCCGGTCGGGCTGACGTGGTGCCTCAGATGGACTTCGCCCGTGGTCGGTTCCACGGCGAGCGGAGGATTGGGCAGGTGATCGTGCGAGCGGTGCATACCGCGCTTCGAGGGGGACTTCTTGTTCTGCTGGACGGCCATAGTCTGTCGACTCCTTAAGTTCTTCCTTGGTTTCTACGCCGCGGCGCCTTCAGCGCCGCGAGCTGCGCAAACGGTGACGGCGCCCCACCGGCGTCGTCGTGCTTTTCCAGCCGGCCCTGGCATTCCCCTTCCGGATGCCGCGGTGCGAGCGGCAGGGACAACAGCACCTCGTCTTCGACCAATGCGGCGACCTTCAGCTCCGGGATAGCCTCGATCAGATCAGGCGCCTCCGGGTCGTTGAGGTCGTCATCGGGCAGCACACCTCTCGGCACCACGACCAACTGACTGTCGACACGAACCTCGTGACGGAGCAGGCCGAGGCAGCGCTGGCACAGAAGGTGAAGCTGACCTGCGACCTTCACCTCGATTTGCGGGCGGTTACGTGCATCGCGCGTGCCGCGAAGCTCGTAGTCGAGGCTGCCTTGCGTATCGAACAGGACATCCTCGAGTCGCTTCAGATCGACGACAGCCAGACTGCCGCCCAGCTGCTCTTGTCCGCGGGCAAACTCGAGACTATCGATGACCGCACCAGCAGACATAAGCGGCGCATGATAGTATTTTTGCGCTTCCCTGTCAAAAGACGACAGCCAAAATCTTGAGCTTTGGCAGGCACTTAGAGTCATCCCACGAGTCCCACGCGCGTGTTGCTGCTCGCTTCATCCTCGCCCTATCGCCGCAGCCTGCTCGACCGGCTTCGCGTGCCGTATGAAACGCTCGCGCCGCGCGTCGACGAGCGGCCGCGTGCAGGCGAGTCGCCGCGTGCGACCGCGCTGAGGCTCGCGGAAGCGAAAGCGCGTGCGGTCGCCGCGGACCGCTCACGCGATGTGATCATCGGTTCGGACCAGGTAGCAAGCCTTGGCGGAGCGCCCATCGGTAAGCCCGGAGGACACGATGCCGCCCTCGCGCAGCTACTTGCGATGCGGGGACGCAGCGTCGTCTTTCATACCGCACTGTGCGTGCTGGAGGCCGCTACCGGGCGATGCTACGTGGAGGAAGTGCCCACGACCGTCCACTTCAGGACTTTCAGCGATGCGCAAGCCGCCCGCTATCTGGCGATCGATGAGCCTTACGATTGCGCCGGGAGCGCCAAGATCGAATCGCTGGGCATCGCGCTCGTCCAGCGTGTCGAAACCACCGACCCCACGGCGCTCATAGGACTGCCGCTGATCGCCCTGGTTTCGATGCTGAAGCGCCTCGACGTCGAGGTGCCCTAGGGCATGGCCAAAGGGACGCTCTATCTGCTGCCGACCGGTCTCGCCGCTGACTCCGCTGCTGCGTGCTTACCCGGTGCGACGATCCGCGCGTTGCACCGCATCGACTATTTCATCGCGGAGAATCCCAAAAACGCGCGAGCATTTCTGAAAGCTGCAGGACATCCGGCGCGTTTGCAGGACCTGTCCATCGCAACCCTCGACGAGCACACGCCCGCCTCGCAGCTCCCGGAGTTGCTGCGGCCGCTCGAAAATGGCAGGGATGGCGGCGTGCTGTCGGATGCGGGGTGCCCCGGGGTGGCCGACCCCGGTGCGGCACTGGTACGTGCGGCACACGCGGCGGGCCTCAGAGTGGCGCCGCTCGTGGGTCCTTCGGCGCTCCTGCTCGCGCTCATGGCGTGCGGTATGAACGGGCAGCGATTCACTTTCCATGGCTACCTGCCGGTCGACGCACCGGCGCGCGCCGCGCGGCTCCGGGAGCTGGAACGGGAATCGGAAGCACAGCAGGCGACGCAACTCTTTATCGAAGCGCCGTATCGCAACGATGTCCTGCTCGCCGCTATTTTGCAGACGTGCGCGGCAGACACCCTGCTCTGTCTCGCGACGGATCTCACCTCGGATACGGAGGCTGTTCGCACGCAGCCCATCGCTGACTGGAAAAGAGATCAGCCGCGACTGGAGCGCCGCCCTACCGTCTTTCTGCTGTATCGAGATTCGAGACCACGCCCTCCCCGTAAGAGGCGGCGGGAGGGGCGCGCTTAGAAGCGATAGAACGCCGAGAAGTGGATCTTGTCGTGGTCGGCCGTCGTCCCATTGGCCGCGCCTTGCAGCACGTGCGCCCAGGTGACGTTCATGTCGATGCGCTGCCAGCGCCAGCGCAGCCCGGCACCCGCGCTCGCAATGCTTTCACTGGCCGACGCGCCGATGACGGGCGCAACGAGCGTGCGGTGACCGGCATCGTAGAAGATCATCGGTGCGATATCCCACGCGATAGGCGGTCCTTGCGCTTCCAGGTTCACGTAATAACCCTTGTCGCCGGTAACCTCGCGCTCGCGGAAGCCTCGAACTGCGGTCGAGCCGGCGATGCCGATCTGCTCACCAGGGATGAGCGGCTCGTCGGCATACTGCCCGCGGAACCTGCCGGTCAAAGTCCATAGCGCGCCCAGGGTATACGTCGCGTCGACCCCATAGCGAAATGCGTCCCAGTCACGCTCCGCGCCGATGCGCGCCGTGGCGTAAGCGATGTCGCCATTGGAGCGCCCCCCGGCGAGGTTGTAAGCGTACTCCGCGTACGCGGCGACGGCGGCCTGATCGCGCTCGATCCGGCCCGCATACCGGAAAGTGATGGGGCGGCTGCCGACGGTCGCGGCCGGTAACGGCACCGCGGCGACTGCGACATTGCTCTTGAAATAGCGCTCGTCCCAAGCCACCGAAACGTTGTGAACCAAATCGCCGGCTCGGGGCAGCAGGTAGGTCGCTTTCAATCCATAGAAAGTGCCGCTGCCGCTCACGTCGAAGCTCTGCCCGCCGAGGCCGATCGTTCCGCTGTTCACGTCCGAGTGCGTGTAGTACGCACTCACCATCGTGTTGTAGCCGTAGAACGGGACCGTGTAGAAAAGGCCGACCTGGGTGACACCGCTGATGTACTCCGGCGAGGTCGTGTAGGCAATCGTCGCCGTATGGTCGCGATCGAAGAGGTTGCTGTTCTGGTAGCCCAGCGTGAGACGGGTATAGCCCGTGTTCTGGTTGAGCGTGTTGTCGACGTCGCGACTGCCGCCGGTCAACCCGACGAAGAACTGCGACGGATTGACATCCGCCACGCGCAATTCCGCGTCAACCGCGTCGGGTTTGGTGCCTTCTTTCACCTGCAGGGTGACGCGTTTGGACGCGTGCTCGTTGGCGAGGCTCACCTGCTGCGAGAGCAATCCGACGTTCGGCGCGCGGCCGGGCTTCAGGCCCGGGACGCTGCGCAGTATGTTCTCCCTGCTGAAATGCTGGTTCCCGCTGACGGCGATCTGGTCGAGCATGAAAGGCAGGATACGCAGCGTGAGCTCGCCGCCGGTAGGCTGCTGCGCCGGGACGATCACGCGATGGAACGAATATCCCTCGTTCCGTATCGCTTCCTGCAGGGCGTTGGCGGCGGCTTCGAGGGTGTTGAGGCTCTGGTGCGGACCGAGATGGGGAGCCAGCAGCGCCTGCGTTTTGGATTCCGAGAGCGGATTCGCCCCCTCGACCACGAAGCGCGTTACCTCGAGCAAAGGCGCGTCTGCCGCCTGTACGGCCGCAGCCATGAAGGCCGCGACCCCGGCCGCAATGATCGTGCGTTTACCGCCGCGCGCGCAAAAGCGCGCCGCCTTGCGGATCGCTGTCATCGAATCTCGCAAATCACGTCTCCGGGGTTAAGAAGCTCGAGCACGCGGGTGGTGCGCGCGTCGAACGATTCCGGCGCGGGCAATCCCGAATTCATGATCCCCGCCCAGTTCGGGGTAATACGCACCGGCAAGTCCTGTCCCGCGGGCAGCCAGCCTGCTTCGTTGCCCGCCAAGTCAATGGAGCCGCCGGGGCCGCGCAAGATCGTCTCGCCTTCCCCGCGCATGCCGAGGTGCAGGCCCGCGCCGGGGGTGTCCACTTGCACCGCCGCGAACAAGGTATCGAAGTTGACCGGTACGGTGTCCGGCCGAGGGGCATTGGGATCGATGAATTCAGGCGTCGCGCTCAGAAGACTCAACAGCCCTGAGGACGGCACGTAGACCCCCGTCTGTCCCTGATCCACGGGCAGCGGCGGCTGATCTGGCGCGCGAAGCTCGGTCCCGTCGAGCCACGTACTCAGGAACGCGGCGGGCGTGCACGCCTGGCCATCCGCGCAGTGCTCGGTCTCGTAACCGTCGAAGCCCGAGCCGCGCAACCCGATGACGGCATTGGTTATGCCGTAGTTGACCGCCTTCGGGTTGTTTCTGCCCAGGAGCCCCGTCAGTGCGCGAACGCCGCCCCTTACGATGCGCACTGCGAAATTGCCGCCGTCGGCTTTCGGCCCCGTGAAGCGCACGTCCTCGAGCTTGAACTCCGAGTCCGCGATCACCGTCACTTTCGATTGATCGCGGAAGGCGAGCACGGCGTGCGATGCCTTGGCGGTGCGTATCGTATCGCCGTTGAAAAGGGCGGAGCCTACGC
>Ga0105106_10002458_pt1 | contig 13345 bp, 13 predicted proteins | sample PPLLaktember2015_5_FD_79109 | JGI IMG/M metagenome (GOLD analysis project Ga0105106, IMG submission 79109) | Freshwater sediment microbial communities from Prairie Pothole Lake near Jamestown, North Dakota, USA - PPLs Lake P8 Core (1) Depth... | ecosystem: Environmental > Aquatic > Freshwater >...
CATCGAGGGGAATCGGATCGGAGGGATCTATTAGATGCGCACCGGAGGGCCTGAAGTCAAGAGCCCAACCCGATCAAGAGCCCAACCCGATCAAGAGCCCGAACCGATCACCCCGAGGCTACTTCGCCAGGCACTCCTCGAGGCCGGCGAGGAAGAGGTCCTTCGGCAGCTTCTTGCCGATGAACACGAGCACCGAGCCTTTCTTCTCCGCCTTGCCCCAGGGCTTGCCCATGTCGCCGCCCATCATCATGTGCACGCCCTGGAAGACCACGCGGCGCGGCTTGCCTTTCATCCAGAGCACGCCCTTGTAGCGCAGCAGGTCCGGCCCGTAGACCTGGATCATGCCCGAGAGGAACTGCTCGAGCTTGTCCCCGTCGAAGGGCTTGTCCGACTTGAATACGAACGACTCGACCTCGTCGTGGTGCTCGTGGTGCACGTCGGTGAGGAACTCCGGGTCGAGCTCCAGGATCGCGTTCAGGTTGAACCCGCGGATGTCGAGCACCTCGTCGATGGGCGTCTCGCCGAAATGCACCTTCTTGATCGGTGCGCGCGGATTCATGCGTTTCAACCTCTTGGACAGATCCTCGACTTCTCCTTCCGAAACGAGATCCGTCTTGGACATGAGGATCCGGTCCGCAAACCCCACCTGCTCCTGCGCCTCGTGGAACTCGTCGAGCTGCTGCGGCGCGTGCTTGGCGTCCACGACCGTGAGGATGGAGTCCAGCAGGTAATAGCCTCCGATCTCCTCGTCGGTGAAGAACGTCTGCGCCACGGGGCCGGGGTCGGCCATGCCGGTGGTCTCGATGACCACGCGGTCGAACTTCAGGTCGCCCTTGTCGCGCCGCTCCTTCAGCGTGCCGAGGATGCGGATGAGGTCGCCGCGCACGGTGCAGCAGATGCAGCCGTTGTTCATCTCGACGATCTGCTCCTCGCTTTTCTCGATGATCTCGCTGTCGACGCCGGTCTCGCCGAACTCGTTCTCGATCACGGCGATGCGCCGCCCGTGGTCCTCCTTGAGGAGGCGGTTGAGAAGCGTGGTCTTGCCGGCGCCCAGAAACCCCGTGAGGATCGTCACGGGCACCATCTTGTCCTGCTGCATGTCGACTCCTGCTTCCTGTCGGACGCTTGCGAAGGGCGCGATTCTAACTCTTGAGGACGAGCAGGCCCTTCAGGTAATCGCCCTCGGGAAACTCCAGGGCGACGGGATGGTCCGCGGATGCGCCGAAGCGCTCGATGATCTTGGCCTCGGCGCCCGCGTCGAGGGCGGCGCCCGCGATGATCGACTGGAAGAGCTCCGCGGTAACGCCGCCGGAGCACGAGAACGTGGCGAGCAGCCCGCCCGGCGAGAGCAGCTTGAAGGCGAGCAGGTTGATGTCCTTGTAGGCGCGCGCGGCGTTGCGCGCCTGTGCGGCGGTGGGCGCGAACTTCGGCGGGTCGAGGATGATGAGGTCGTAGCGCGCGTGCTGGTCCCTCAGGCGCCGCAGGTGCGCGAAGACGTCCGCCTTCGTGAACTCCACGAGCGAGGGGTCGAGCGGATTGGCGGCCAGGTTGTCGCGCGCCACCTCCAGCGCCTCCGCCGAGCTCTCCAGCGCCGTCACGCGCTTCGCCCCGCCGGCGAGCGCCGAGATGGCAAAGCCGCCCGTGTAGGAGAACGCGTCGAGCACGGCGCGTCCGGCCGCCAGCGCACGCACGCGCTGCCGGTTCTCGCGCTGGTCGAGGAAGAAGCCCGTCTTCTGCCCGCCCTCGACGTCGACGCGGAAGTTGAGGCCGTACTCCACGATCGGGCAGCGCGTGGCGGCGCGGTTTCCGCGGGCGAAGCCCACGCGCGGCTCGAGGCCTTCCAGCCTGCGCACGTCGGCGTCGGAGCGCTCGAACACCGCCTCGCAGCCGGTCAGTTCGGCCAGCGCCGCGAGGATCTCCTCGCGCCAGCGCTCGACGCCCGCGGCAAGGAACTGCGCGACGAGGACATCCGCGTAGCGGTCGACCACCAGCCCCGGCAGGCCGTCCGATTCACCATGGACGAGGCGAAGGGCGTTGGAATGCCTCGCCGCCGGCAGCTTGTCGCGAAAGGCCAGCGCCTTCGCCAGCCGGTCGCGGAAGAACGCCGCGTCCACCGCTTGCGCGGGATCGAAGGTCCACGCGCGCGCCCGGATCTGCGAGGCGGGACTATAGGCGGCAAGTGCGAGGACTTCCCCGCCGGAGCCGCGCACTTCCACGGTGTCGCCCGAGGACGGCTCGCCCACGAGCCTCTCCACGGCGCCGGAGAAGATCCAGGGATGCCGGCGCTTGAGCGACTTTTCGCGGCCTCTCTTGACGACGAGCGCCTTCACTTTTTCCTCGCGCGGGGATGCGCGGCGTCGTACACCTTCGCCAGCGCCTGGAAATCCAGGTGCGTGTACACCTGCGTCGTGGAGATGCTCGCGTGGCCGAGCATCTCCTGCACCGCGCGCAGGTCCTGCGAAGACTGCAGCACGTGCGTGGCGAAGGAGTGACGCAGCATGTGGGGATGCACAGCGTGCCCGAGCCCGCTGCGCCGGGCCCAGCGGTCCAGGGACTTCCAGACTTGCGCCGGGCTGATGCGGCGCCCGCGCACGCCGACGAAGCACGCCTTTTCCTGCGGCGCGGCGAGCCGTCCGCGCACATCCAGCCAGGCGCGCAGCGCTTCGCGCGCCTTGGCGCCGACCGGGACAGTTCGCGTCTTGGAGCCCTTCCCGGTCACGGTGACTTCGCCCTGCGCCAGGTCCAGCCGTCCGTCGCCGACGTCGAGCGCGACGAGCTCGGCCAGGCGCAGGCCCGAGGAGTAAAGCAGCTCGAGCATCGCGCGGTCGCGCAGGAACGCCTCCGCATCCTCGGCCGGCACGTCGAGGAGCTTCTGCGTCTGCTCCACCGACAGCGCCTTCGGCAGCGGCTTCGCCGCCTTGGGGGCGCGCACGCCTAGCGCAGGGTTGGCGCCGAAGCCCTTGTGGCGCACCAGCCAGCGGAACCAGCCGCGCCACGCCGACAGCGTGAGCGCGAGCGTGCGTGGAGAGAGCCCTTGCGCGTGCAGCTGCGACATGAACCGGCGCACCTGCGCCGGTTCCAGGCTGCGCAAGGGCCTGTCCTTCAGCAGGGCGAACAGCAGCTCGAGCGCGTGCCCATAGTTGCGGAGCGTCGCCGGTGAGAGCCGGCGCTGATGCTTCAGGCTGCCGAGGTACTCTTGCGCTAGGCTGCGGTCGGCGCTCACATCGGTGCCGGGTTCTGGGATGCCAGGTGCGGCGCTAGAGGCGCGCGCCGACTCCTGCGGCGCAAAGCTCGCCGATTCGCCTCAGGTAGAGCACGCCCATGTCGGGATAAAAGCGCTTCGGGTCCTCGCTGCCCAGCGCCAGCAGGCCGAATACGGCCGTATCACCGAGCGGTACGAGCGCAAGCGATCGCACGTGCTCGGAGGCCTCGCCGAACCAGGAGAGAAAGGGGCTCCCCTCGGCGGCGCCGCAGCTGGGAGCCGTCATCGCTTCGGCGTGGTCGCGCTGCGCCTGCTCGACGCTCGCCGCCTCGACGAAGTCCGCCGCGACGCTCTTGCCCCAGATGCGCAGGGCGACGTGCGGCACGGAGAAGTCCTCGCGCAGGTGCAGGTACAGCGAGTGCGCGAGCGCCGGGAAATCGCGGGCCCCGGTCAGGGCGACGGCCAGCCGATGCACCTTCTCGCTGATGGCATCGTTCTCCTCGCCGAACTGCACGAGCTCCGCGAGCTTGCCCTCGACGAGCTTCAGCTTCTCGCGCAGCGCGAGCGTCTGGCGCTCGGCGAGCGGGATCGCCCTGCCGCCGTACGGGTGCGGCACCTGGATCTTCTCGAGGAGCTCGGGATGCTGGTCGAAGAACTGCGGGTGGGTGCGCAGGAAGATCGCTACGTCGTCCGGGCTCATCGGCTGCCCTGTGTTCTCATGCTTCCAGTTCTCCGTCGAAGACGCTCTGCGCCGGTCCCTTCATCCAGACGGCATTGTCGCCGCCCGCCCAAGCGATGGTCAACGTGCCGCCGCGCGTGCGCACGCGCACCGGCGAGTCGAGCACGCCCCGCAGAATGCCCGACACAGCGGCCGCGCACGCGCCCGTGCCGCAGGAAAGGGTCTCGCCTGCCCCGCGCTCCCATACGCGCAATGCGATCTCCGTGCGGCTGCGCACTTCCATGTAGCCCGCGTTCACGCGCTCCGGAAAGCGCGCATGGCGCTCGAGCAGAGGGCCTTGCGTGCGCACCGGCGCCGTCTCCACGCCTGGCACGATCTGCACCGCGTGCGGATTTCCCATGGAGAGGATGGCCGCCTCCACGCGCTCGCCGCCGACCTCGAGCGTCTCGACGAGCGGCGCCCGCCAGCGCGGCGGCCCCATGTCGACGCTCACTTCCCCGTCCGGCTCCAGCCGCGGTGCGATCCTGCCGGCCAGCGTCTCTACGACGATCTGCGTCTTCGTGGTGAGGCCCTTGGCATGCACGAATTTCACGAAGCAGCGTGCGCCGTTGCCGCACTGCTCGACTTCGCCGCCATCGGCATTGAAGATGCGATAGCGGAAGTCCGCGTCGCTGCCGCGCGCCGGCTCGACCACGAGCACCTGGTCGCAGCCCACCCCGAAGTGCCGGTCCGCGAGCCCCGCGATCTGCTCGCGGCTCAGGTCGAAGGCCGCGCGGGTCGCGTCGATGACGACGAAGTCGTTGCCCGCGCCATGCATTTTCGTGAAGCGCAGCTTCATCGGAGCGCCTGCGCCCGATCGAACCTCTCCAGCCGCTCGTGAACCAGCGCTCCGACCTGCAGGGCGAGGCGCAGGGCGCGCGTGGCGCTTTCGCCGTCCACTCCCCCGGGTCCGCCTTCGATCGCGCGCACGAACGCCTTGGCCTGCGCGGAGAGCGCGTCTGCGCCACCGTGCTGCTCTTCCTTCTCCACAAGGCCGCGCTCCGCGCGGCTTACGCACCGCAGCCGGCCGGAGCGCAGGTCGGCCGAGACATACCCGTCGGCCTCGAAGACGCGAAGCTTGCGCACCGGCACCTGGCTCACGCGGCTTGCGGAAAGATTCGCGATGCACCCGTGCGCGAACTCGATCCGGGCGTTGGCGATGTCCACGGCATCGGTCAGCACGCGAAAGCCGCAGGCGGCCACGCCGGAGACCTCGTCGCCGGCGAGCAGCAGCACCAGGTCCAGGTCGTGGATCATGAGATCGAGCACCACGTCGACGTCGAAGCCGCGCCCGTTGAACGCCGAGAGCCGCTCCGCCTCCATGTAGCGCGGGCTTCGCGCGCGGGCGCACAGCGCGCGAAACGCCGGGTTGTAGCGCTCGACGTGGCCGACCTGCAGCACCAGATGCCTGTCCCGGGCGAGCGCGTTGAGCTCTGCCGCCTCGGCAAGGCTGCACGCGATGGGCTTCTCCACCAGGACGTGCAAGCCCGCCTCCAGGCAGGCGCCCGCGACTTCACGATGCCGGTCGGTCGGCACGGCGATGACGACGGCATCGACAAGACCGAAGAGGTGCCTGTAGTCCGTCACTGCACGGCAGCCGACCACCCCCGCCAGCGATTCGGCGCGCGCCCGGTCCACATCAGCCACGGCGACCAGCTCGGCTTCTTCGAGCGCGGCAAGCTTGCGTGCGTGGGAGCGCCCCATGTACCCGGCGCCGATGACCGCGACTCTCAATAGAACCTCGGCTCCCCGGGCGGGCGGGTCTTGAACCGCTTGTGCAGCCAGAAGTACTGCTCCGGCATCTCCAGCACGCGCTCTTCGATGAAGGCGACCATGCGGCGGGCGTCGGCGACATCGTCGCCGCTCGGGAAACCGCTCCACGCCGGATACAGCCGCACCACGTATCCGGCGCCGCCCGGCAGCATGCGCGTCACGCACGGCACCACGCTCGCGCCGGTCTTGCGCGCAATATACGACAGGGCCGTGACGGTGGCTGCAGGTACGCCGAAGAATGGGATGAAAACCGCCCCCCGGGGGCCGAAATCCATGTCCGGGAGGTAGAAGTAGCGCAGTCCCGCCGAGATGGCGCGCAGCGCCGGGCGGATGCCTTCCTGGCGCGAATGCATCTGGACCACCCAGCGCGCCCTGCCCTGGGACAGCAGGCGGTGGAAGTGCGGGTCCTTCTGGCGCGAGTACATGCCGGCGGTCGGGACCTCCATGGACACGCGCGCAATCGCCACTTCAAGCGCGACGAAATGCGGCATGAGCAGGATGACCGGCCGGCCGGCCACCGTGGCCAGGTGCTCCGCCCCCTCGAGCCGCACCAGGCGCCCGATCCGCTCGCGCGGCGCCCACCAGACGAGGCTGCGCTCGATGAAGCTGCGGCAGAACGCCTTGAAATGCGCCCGCGCAAGCCGCTCGCGCGCGGGCGGCGGCATCGCGGGGAAGCATTTCTCCAGGTTGATGCGCGTCACGCGGCGGCGCTCGGGAACGAGCCAGTACATGACGGCGCCTACGAGGTTGCCGATCGCGGCGATGAGCCCGAGCGGCAGCCCGTGCACGAGCCGCATGAGGCCGAAGACAATCCGGCTCATGCGAGCGGCTTGGCGCCTTTCGGCGTCTTGTAGCGGTTGTAGCTCCACAGATACTGGCCCGGGCATTCGCGGATCAATTCCTCGAGCGCCCGGTTCAGCCGCCGGGTCGGCGCCTCGCCCGGCAGCGCAGGCGGATACGGACGCAGAACGATCTGGTAGCCGCGGCCATGCGGCAGGCGACGCCCGTAGGCGAGAAAGCAGGTGATGTTGGGCCTTTCGGCGAGCCGCGCGGCGAGCGTCATCGTGTATGCGGGCCGCCCGAAGAACTCCGCCCACTCGCCTTCCCCGCGGCTGGGCACCTGGTCGGGGAGGAAACCCACCGCCTCCCCGCGCTTGAGCGCGGCAAAGAGCTCGCGCACCCCGGTGACGTCCGCCGGAACGAGCCGGATGCCGGGACGGCTGCGCCCTTCCTGCATCAGCGGCTCGAGCGCTGCGATCCTCGGCGGGCGATAGAGCACGGTCATCGGCGCCTGGCGCGCGGCGTATTGCGCCGTCACCTCGAAGCATCCCATGTGCGGGGTCAGGAAGAGCAGCGGCTCACCGCGCGCCTGCGCGGCAAGAGCCGGCTCCGCGCCGACCACCTCGCGCACGAGCGCGGCCACCTCCTCGTGCGGGCGGAACCACAGCGCGGGCAGCTCGGCGAGCATCTTGCCGGCCGCCGCGACGGCCTCGCGGCGCACGCGCGGATCGTCCATGCCCGCCTGCCGCAGATTCGCCCGCAGGTTCGCACGGTAGGTGGGCGAAATCCCATAGATGGCCCACCCGAGCGAGGCGCCGAACAGGTGAAGCAGCGGGAGCGGAAGTCTGGCCGCGAGACCGAGGGCGAGCCGGAGGAAGCGATGCAAGAGTTTGGTATCCTTGCGCCCTTCACTAAAGGGGCGCGTCCGCGAATCTGCTATGAGCGAATTTCTTTTTACTTCCGAATCGGTTTCCGAAGGCCACCCCGACAAGGTTGCCGACCAGATTTCGGACGCGGTGCTGGACGCGATTCTAGCCCAGGACCCCCGCTCCCGCGTCGCTGCCGAGACCCTCGTGAAGGACAACCTCGTCGTGCTGGCCGGCGAGATCACGACGAACGCCGACGTCGATTTCCAGCACGTCGCGCGCAACACGATCCGCCGGATCGGCTACACCGATCCGAAGATCGGCTTCGATGCCGACGGCTGCACCGTCGTGGTCGCCTACGGCGAGCAGTCGCGCGACATCGCGCAGGGCGTGGACGAGGGCAAGGGCCTCGACCTCGACCAGGGGGCGGGCGACCAGGGCCTCATGTTCGGCTACGCCTGCGACGAGACGCCGAGCCTCATGCCGCTGGCCATCTTCCTCTCGCACCGGCTGGTCGAGCGCCAGGCCGAAGTGCGCCGGGACGCACGCCTGCCCTGGCTGCGTCCGGACGCGAAGTCGCAGGTCACGCTGCGCTATGCGAACGGCAAGCCCGAGGCGATCGAGACCGTGGTGCTCTCCACGCAGCACGCCCCGGGGGTCACGCACAAGCAGATCGAGGAGGCCGTGATCGAGCAGATCATCAAGCCCGTGCTGCCCAAGAACATGGTCAAGGGCAAGGTCAAGTACCTGGTGAACCCGACCGGCGCCTTCGAGATCGGCGGCCCGAAGGGCGACTGCGGCCTGACCGGACGCAAGATCATCGTCGACACGTACGGCGGCTCGGCGCCGCACGGCGGTGGCGCATTCTCCGGCAAGGACCCGTCCAAGGTCGACCGCTCGGCCGCGTACGCAGCCCGCTACGTCGCCAAGAACATCGTCGCCGCGGGCCTGGCGAGCAAGTGCCTCGTGCAGCTCTCCTACGCGATCGGCGTGGCCCAGCCCACGAGCATCATGGTGACCACGCAGGGCACCGGCAAGATCTCCGACGAGAAGATCGCGCAGCTCGTCGCGCGCAACTTCGACCTGCGGCCCAAGGGCATCATCCAGATGCTCGACCTGCTGCGCCCCATCTACGAGAAGACGGCGGCCTACGGCCACTTCGGTCGCGAGGAGCCGGAATTCACGTGGGAAGCGACCGACAAGGCGCTCTCGCTGAAGGAAGCCGCATGAACCACAGAAGCGGCTTGGTGATCGCGCCATGAGCGGCCCGTTTCGCGCCGACCACGTCGGCAGCCTGCTGCGCCCGCAGGCCCTCCACGAGATCCGCGCCAAGGCAAAGCGCGGCGAAGTCTCGAAGGACGAGCTGCGCAAGGCAGAGGACGAGCATATCCGCCGCGCCGTGAAGCTTCAGGAGGACGTGGGCCTGCTCTCCATCACCGATGGCGAGTTCCGCCGCGACTGGTGGCACATCGACTTCCTGCACGGCTTCGACGGCGTGGAGCTCGCCGCCCCGCAGTACGCGCCGGGCGCCGCCTTCAAGAACGTGGACGAGCAGCCCCCGTTCATGCAGGTGAAGTCGAAGATCCGGCGCGCGAGGCCGAGCATGCTCGAGCACTTCACCTTCCTCGCGGGAGTGGTGAAGAAGGGCACGCCGAAGTTCACCATGCCGGCGCCGGGCCTGCTCTATGCCCGCGGCGACCGCGAGGCGCTGAAGAAGACCTATCCGGACCTCGCCGAGTTCTGGGCCGATCTCACGCAGGCCTATCGCGAGGAGATCCGCGACCTCTACAACGCCGGCTGCCGCTACCTGCAGATCGACGACACCACGATCGCGATGATGGGCGACCCCAAGGTGCAGGAGGGCTTCCGGCGCCTGGGCGACGAGCCGAAGAAGGACACGCAGCTCTTCGTCGACGCGGTCAACGCGGCGATCCGCGACGTGCCCGACGACATGACGGTGTGCATCCACACGTGCCGCGGCAACTTCAAGAGCACGTGGCTGGCGAGCGGCAGCTACGACTTCGTCGCCGAGACGGTCTTCACGCAGCTGGAGGTCGACGGCTATTTCCTCGAGTACGACACCGAGCGCGCCGGCGGCTTCGAGCCGCTGCGCTACATCCCGAAGGGGAAGAAGGTCGTACTGGGCCTCGTGAGCTCGAAGTTCCCCGAGCTCGAGAAGAAGGAAGACCTCAAGCGCCGCATCGAGGCCGCCTCGAAGTTCGTGCCGATGGAGAACCTGTGCCTCAGCCCGCAATGCGGCTTCTCCAGCACGCACCACGGCAACAACCTGAGCGAGGCGCAGGAAGTCGCGAAGCTCAAGCTGTGCATCGACACCGCCCGCGAGGTCTGGGGCGGGCTGACCTAGAGAAGCCAGGCCACGCCGAGGGCAGCGAGGGCGCCGGCGAGCGCCGTCGCCGCCAGCCGGCGCGGCGCCTCATCCCGCAGCAGCCGTTTCAGAAGCCCCGGCCGGCGTGGCCGCGCAGCCAGCCTCGCCAGGTCGCGCCCGGAGGGGTGCGCAAGCCGTCGCAGCGCGCCGGCGGAATCGAAACGCGGCGATAAGCGCAGGTCCGTGTCGGAACCGATCGCCAGCGCCGGCGACGCAGCGGCGCGCGCTTCGCCCGCCTCGAGCTTGACGGTGCGCGTGCCATCCGTTTCGTTGCCCTTCCGGACGGCCTCGGCATGGCGCTCGCGCACCTCCGCCAGGCACGCGCGCAGGTCCGAGGCCATCTCGTAGGCGTCCTGGTAGCGCAGCGCCGGATCCTTCTTGAGCGCGCGCGCCACCACGAAGTCCAGCATCGAAGTGACCTGCGGATTCGCGCGCGACGGCGGCGCATGCTCGAGGTTCGTGACGTTGTGCGCGATCTGCGCGGCGTCTTCGCCGGCGAAGAGCGGCGCGCGCGTGAGCAGCTCGTAGAGCACGCTGCCCAGCGAAAAGATGTCGGAGCGCCCGTCCACCGGACCGCCCGTGATCTGCTCGGGCGACATGAAGCGCGGCGTGCCGAGGACCAGGCCGGTGCTCGTCTTGAAGTCGGCCGAGCGCATGCGCGCCACGCCGAAATCCATGATCTTCGCCGTCCCCCGCTCGAGCAGCATGATGTTGCCGGGCTTGATGTCCCGATGCACGACGCCCCGCTCGTGCGCGAAGCCCAGGCCCTCGGCGACCTGCGCCACCACGTCGACCGCCTCGGCCGTGGACAGCGAGTTCTCCAGCAGGCACGTGCGCAGGTCGGTCCCCTCCAGGAGCTCCATGGCGAGGTACGCGATGTCGGCCTCCTCGCCGAAGTCGAACGTGGTGACGATGTTGGGGTGCGTGAGCTTGCCCGCCGCCTTCGCCTCGAGCATGAAGCGCCGCTGGTAGTCCTCGCGCCCCTCCATGTCCTCGGCGAGGCGGATGGTCTTCAGGGCGAGCACGCGCTCGAGGGCGGGGTCCTCGGCCCGGTAGACCACGCCCATGGCCCCGCGGCCGAGCTCCTCGAGGATCTTGTAGCGCCCGATGCGGCGCGGTGCCTTCTTCGCCATCAGAGCCCCGCCTTCTTCGCCCAGCCGCGCAGCGCATCGCCGCCCGCTCTCAGGGCACCCTCGTATCCCTGCTCGAGCCGCTGCACGAAGGCGTCGTGCCCGACGGCGGCCACGCGCACCGCAACGGATGCGCCTACGAGCCCTGCCGCCACCAGGATCCCCAGCACGGCATGGCGCCGCACGCGCCGCGCCTGCGCCGTGGCGTCGACGCGGAAGAAGGCGTGGGCGCGAAGCCCCGCATCGGTGAACGTGCCCGCGACGCCGAGGCGCGCCTCGCGCCCGGGCGCAGCGCTCGCAAGCGCTTCGCGGAACGCCCGGGATGCAAGCAGCTCCGCCGGCGGCGCGAAGTTGGCGGCCTGCGCGGCCACGGCGATCCCGTCGCCCTCCACGCGAGCTTCGCCCTTTTCGTCGCGCACCTGGACGGCGCCGTGGTTGAGCCCCGCGGCGAGCGGCAGCCCGGCCGCGGCGGCATGCAGCGCCCGCTCCGCCAGGCGCAGCGCGCCGGCCGGATCCGCCAGGACCACGACGGCGACGCCATCCGGCGCATCGAGCACGACCCGATCCGTGGGCTCGAGCTCCGCTGTAGTCACGGCAATGACGGCCTCGAGCTGCGCGCGCATGCGTGCCTGCTCCGTGACGGACCTGCGCGCGAAGTCCGCGAGCTTCAAGAACACCACACTGGCCAGTAAGGATTCCCCCATGTGCGCAGCATGCAATGTCCGGGGCTCTTTGAAAAGGAAGTTTGTGCGGTTAGAATGCGCCCCGCTGAGGAGCGTTGCGTCCCCGACGCAGGAACGGGGGTCAGGCTCAGCTAAATTCAACGGCGCTCGCATCGGAAACGGTGCGGGCGCTTTTTCTTTTCAGGAGTCCGACATGAATGCACCAGGCAAGCCCTTCAACGATTTCAAGGTCGCCGACCTCAAGCTCTCCGACTGGGGCCGCAAGGAGATCGCCATCGCCGAGTCCGAGATGCCGGCGCTCATGGCGATCCGCGCCGAGTACGCGGGCCGCCAGCCGCTCAAGGGCGCGCGCATCGCCGGGTCGCTGCACATGACGATCCAGACAGCCGTGCTCATCGAGACGCTGAAAGCGCTGGGCGCGGATGTGCGCTGGGCTTCCTGCAACATCTTCTCGACGCAGGACCATGCCGCCGCTGCCATCGCCGCCGGCGGCACGCCCGTCTTCGCCTACAAGGGCGAGACGCTGGACGAGTACTGGGAGTACACGCACCGCATCTTCGAGTTCGGGGAAATGAGTGGCTCGCAGGGCCCCAACATGATCCTGGACGACGGCGGCGACGCCACGCTGCTCGTGCACCTGGGCCAGAAGGCCGAGAAGGATGCCTCCGTGCTGGCCAATCCGACCAGCGAGGAAGAGGTTTCGCTTTTCAATGCCATCAAAGCCCAGTTGAAGAAGAGTCCGGGCTGGTATTCCCGCATCTCGAAGGAGATCAACGGGGTCACGGAGGAAACCACGACCGGCGTGCACCGCCTGTACCAGATGGCGAAGGAAAAGCGCCTGCTCTTCCCGGCCATCAACGTCAACGACTCGGTGACCAAGTCCAAGTTCGACAACATCTACGGCTGCCGCGAGTCGCTCGTCGACGGGATCAAGCGCGCGACCGACGTGATGGTCGCCGGCAAGGTGGCCGTGGTCGCGGGCTACGGCGAGGTGGGCAAGGGCTCGGCGCAGGCGCTGCGGGGACTGCAGGCCCAGGTGTGGGTGACCGAGATCGACCCGATCTGCGCGCTGCAGGCGGCCATGGAAGGCTACCGCGTGGTGACGATGGACTACGCCGCCGACAAGGCCGACATCTTCGTCACGGCCACCGGCAACTTCAAGGTCATCACGCACGAGCACATGAAGCGGATGAAGAACAACGCCATCGTGTGCAACATCGGGCACTTCGACAACGAGATCGACATCGCGAGCCTGAAGCAGTACAAGTGGGAGAACATCAAGCCGCAGGTCGACCACGTCGTCTTTCCCGACGGCAAGCGCATCATCATGCTGGCCGAGGGACGCCTCGTGAACCTGGGCTGCGGCACGGGCCACCCGTCCTACGTCATGAGCTCCTCCTTCGCCAATCAGGTGCTCGCGCAGATCGAGCTCTTCACGAACACGGCGAAGTATCCGGTCGGCGTGTATATCCTGCCCAAGGCGCTGGACGAGAAGGTCGCGCGGCTTCAGCTCAAGACGCTCAACGCCCAGCTCACCGAGCTCACTCCCGAGCAGGCCAAGTACATCGGGGTGCCCAAGGACGGCCCGTACAAGACGGATCACTACCGCTACTGAAATCGGGGCTCGGACCCGGATCTCCTATGAAAATTCTCGTGATGGGGTCGGGCGGCGTGGGCGGGTACTTCGGCGCCCGCCTGCAGCAGGCGGGGCACGACGTCGCGTTCGTCGCGCGGGGCCGGCACCTCGAGGCGTTGCGCAAGAACGGCCTGAAGCTCAGAAGCGCGGCCGGCGATGCGCAGCTCGAAG
>Ga0105106_10002459_pt1 | contig 13345 bp, 13 predicted proteins | sample PPLLaktember2015_5_FD_79109 | JGI IMG/M metagenome (GOLD analysis project Ga0105106, IMG submission 79109) | Freshwater sediment microbial communities from Prairie Pothole Lake near Jamestown, North Dakota, USA - PPLs Lake P8 Core (1) Depth... | ecosystem: Environmental > Aquatic > Freshwater >...
ACTGCGACAGCGCTTCGGTGTAGCGGGCTTCCACCTGCGGTTCGATACTCTCGGCACAGGCCCGGAAGCGGCTCTGGCAATCCGCTTGGCAGGCGAGCTTTCCTGTTTCCTTTCCTGTTTCGCAGGCCTGCACGCAGGCCCGTCCCGCTGCATCAACGGGCGGAATCAGGCTGACGTTCGTCTGATACTGCGGCGCGGCGCAGCCCGCAAGTACAGCGAACCACGCCCATGTGGCATAAAGGCAAATCGAACCCAACCGACGCATCGTGCTGTCCGCAAAAACCCTGCTCACTAAAAGCATAGGCGCTTTTCAGGCTGGTGGTGCGTCGAGATAGCGTCCTTCGAGTTCCTGCAGATTGAGTGCCTGCAGGATCTGCTGCAGGCGGCTGCGCGCATCCCCGCGCGGCGTGTTTTTCCGGGTCGCGATGATGAGCTCGTTCTTCAGCGAATGTTCCCAGCCGACCAGTTCGGTGACGGTGACGTGGTAGCCGTGCGATTCAAGTTGCAGGCAGCGCAGCACGTTGGTGAGCTGGCTGCCGAATTCGCGGGTGTGGATCGGGTGGCGCCAGATTTCGGACAGCGGGGTTTTGGCGAACGATTCGTTCTTATGTTTGCGCAAAACGGCCGCGACCTCGGCCTGGCAGCATGGGACCAGCACGATGTGGCGCGCCTGTTTGGCGAGCGCGAACCGGATGGCGTCGTCGGTTGCCGTGTTGCAGGCGTGAAGCGCGGTGACGATGTCGAGGGTGGCGGGCAACTGCGCGGATGCGATCGACTCCTCCACTGTCGTGTTGATAAAGCTCATGCGCGCGAAGCCCAATCGGGCTGCCAGCTCGCGTGACCTTTCCACCAGTTCGTCGCGCGTCTCGATGCCGTAGATGTGGGCGCCGGAACGGTCCTTCAGAAACAGGTCGTACAGGATGAAGCCCAGGTACGACTTGCCGGCGCCGTGGTCGGCCAGCGTCAGCGTGTCCTGTCGACCCAGTACCTCATTCAAAAGCGGCTCGATGAAGTTGCACAAGTGGTAGACCTGCTTCAACTTGCGGCGGCTGTCCTGATTGAGCTTGCCGTCGCGCGTCAGGATATGCAGCTCCTTCAGCAACTCGATCGACTGACCAGGGCGCAGCACCTCGTCCAGCGGGTTGGCATAGGTCGTCCTGGCGGCGGCGGCAGAGGGCACGGTGTGCTTCATGATGCGCCAGGCCTTGCCGAATCGAGCAGGCGTACTTCGCGCTGCGGGAAGGGGATGCGGATATCGGGTTCGTGGAAGGTTTCCAGCACCGCCGGGGTGATTTCGCTCGAAGTATCGTAGCGATCGTCGACCTTGGGACCGAACTGGATGGCGAGGCAGATCGCGGTTTCCTGTGCGTGCTCCAGGGCTTGCAATTGTTCGTCCATGATCAGGAAAGGGTCTGATAAAGACCACAGGGTATCAAATGCCTTCGCAAGGCAGAACCGCATTGCATTCATCCCGGAAGTGCGGTTTCCAGGATAATGCCATCTTGCTGAAAGGGATTTACCGTGTCTGTCGTCAATATTTCCTGTTACAAGTTTGTCACCCTAACCGACCGCGAGGCACTGAAGGCAGATCTCGCTGCACGCTGCCTGGCGCTGAATCTAAAGGGCACCATTCTGCTCGCACCCGAAGGCATCAACGTGTTCCTGGCCGGCTCGCGCGAGGCGATCGATGCCATCGTCGCCCATCTGCGGGCCGACTCTCGATTCGCCGATCTTGCGCCCAAGGAGAGCCTGTCTGCCGAGTTGCCGTTCCACAAGATGCGGGTGCGTCTCAAAAAAGAAATCATCACCATGAAAATGCCGGTTATCCGGCCCGAGGAAGGCCGCGCGCCCTCGGTGACTGCGGCCACGCTGAAGCAATGGCTGGACCGCGGTGTCGATGACGAGGACCGACCGGTGGTCATGCTCGATACCCGCAACGACTACGAAGTCGCGGCCGGCACCTTCGACAACGCCGTCGATTACCACATCGGCATCTTCAGCGAGTTTCCGCCACAGATCGCCGCGCATCGCGACGATTACGCCGGCAAAACGGTCGTATCGTTCTGTACCGGCGGCATCCGCTGCGAAAAGGCCGCCATCCACATGAAGGCCATCGGCATCGAGCGCGTCTATCAGCTGGAAGGCGGCATCCTCAAGTATTTCGAGGAGGTCGGCGGCGCGCATTACCACGGTGACTGCTTCGTGTTCGACGAGCGCGAGGCACTGAGCGCCGACTTGCAGCCGGCCTCTGGGCGGCTTCATCGGTGAGCTTGCTTGAATCAGCCGGCACGGTCCTTCAGGAATAGCTGGAAACCGATTTCCCCTTGATGTTCTGTTCGCTGGACAACAATTCTGGAAAGCCTAAAAGAATGTTCCGTAACGCCCTTGAATGAATGCCAATATGTGCCGATGTAGTAAAGATGTTTTATTTGTTAGTGCAGTCTTAACCCCGCTCAGGACTATGTCTTTATCTGAACTGCTGAAGTTACGTTGTTTGGGGCCCGCAATCCTCATGCTCATCGCGGCTGCGAGCCCGCCGGTGTTTGCGGATCAGTACACTGAGGATGAACTCTGGGGTATTGAGCCTCCGCTCACTTGCCTGGGCCTTGAGCCATGCGAAGCGCCACCTGATTCGGTTACCCCACAGGGGAATGGGAAACAGAGGCGCTACCGAGGCTCCAGAGTCGACCAGGGTGCGAGAACAAGAGGAAGCGCGGAGGCTGAGCGGGTGCTGGAGCAGGTTTATGCCTTGCCTCAAGCTGACAAGCGCTTTTTATACGACAAGTTGTCTGTTGCCCGTGGATTCGCCATTTTTCCAGACGTTCGAAAAAGCGGTGTGATGGCTGCCTCGGTTTATGGAAAAGGCATCATGTCGTTTCGCGACCAGAGCTGGGAATGGAAGCCCCCAATTCTCTTGCATATGCACGGAAAGAGCATCGGCCCGCAAATCGCATCGCAGCGCAGCTCAATCGTATTCATATTCGACAGGTTGTGTGACATACGAGATTTTCTTCAAGGCCACCACAACCTGTTGACAACTGGAGCAACCACTTCAATTGTGCATGTTGACCATCCAGAACCAACGGAGCTAGGCGGGATCAATATTTACACCGTCAACAATGGCGTGGCGATGGGCCAGTCTCTGGAAAGTTACTCTGTCCATATCGATGAGGAAGGCAACGCCGCGCTATATGGCATGGACGTCAAGCCCCACTGCATTTTGGATATGGCACGAGTCGGCCCTCAACTTCCCTGGTTCCTGAAATTTATGCGTAACATTCAACTTCCGCCGGGCCACCCCGATAGCACCACCACAATAAAATGACGGGACAAAGAACTGTGGGCGCTGCTGAAAGTTGTTCAGCGCTTGAATTGCTGGCCGAAGGCTGCTTTCGATCCGAAAGCACAAATGAAACGGCTTGCAGCACTGTAAGCCTTTGAACTTGCTGGTGAACCCTCCAGGATTCCAACCTGCCCCTCCAGTTTCATGGCATAGGATCCGCGTGTGGCTGTCGTGTCTCGGCGCCGCCAGACCGGAGGCCACGCGTACAGCTTGTCCGTCAGTCAGCTTGACGGCAAGGATTCCAGAAAACAGAACCGATGATCCTTGGCTTTGCAGCATGACGGTCACAACGCCGGATCGCTTCCAGACAGGCCCGTCTCTCGTGCTTGCCCAAGATCGGCGATCTCATTTCCGTCGGGTAGCTTCAATTTGAGTCAACGTAGCAGTCTGCCTGTTGCCTTCGGATGCCGTTTTTGTGAGGGAGTTCGCGGTCCGAGTCAAGAACCCGTCCATTCTCGTGAGTTGCCTATATTGAGACAAAGTATGGCTAGTTGCGAAGTGCGATGCATATTGCACTTTATCCCCGCACCCGGGGTTAACCCTTTAGAGGATTTCAGGTGAACGGACTTCATCTTGCGAGTAGCCGCTGCGTCAGTGTTGTAGCCGGAGGTCTTCTCTTGCTGTCCACCGGCGCACTGGCATCGGGTCCGGATCCAGCGCAGTTTGCAGACTTTCACCCCGGCCATACGGTCATCAAGTGTCCCCACATTCCTGTGGGGGTAGCGCTACCGACCTGTAACGGTCTGCAGGCGACCTGCGCCGGGACAGACGGGAATGACTTGATTCTGGGCAGCGAAGAAATGGACGTGATCGTTGCTCTGGCAGGCAACGACGTGGTCCACGGTGATGCGGGACCCGATACCATCTGCGGAGGTCCGGGCAACGATGCGCTCTTTGGTGCTCGCGACGGTGACACGATCCTCGGCGAAGAGGGTGACGATTTCATCTTTGGTGCCCCGGGCGACGATGACCTGCGGGGTGGCCTTGGCTATGACGTACTTTTTGGGGGCCCTGGACAGGACAAGCTGTCAGGTGGCGAGGGTGGCGAGGACGTGTGCCTGCTGCAAAGGGAAATGGGTGAGGCTGACGACAGTTGCGAAACCATCTATCCGCCGCCGGGATATGTCCATGATCAGGACCCGGAGGCAGGCCTCCTGAAGCTAGGCAAGCCAAGGTGATCCCGCATTTAACGATTCCGCGGCCTCGCAGGCGCTGCCCTGCGTGTTGCATCAGCGCTTAGCCGGTGGCGCGGCGTTTCGCGCAGGGGCGTTTCCTGCCTGGGCCAGACGAATTGTCGGCGAGCTTGGCAAGAGCCGAAGATCTGCAGAAGGATGATCTCCTCGGCAGCCCGCCGCTGGCGAGGTTCGTCAGGACCCGCTGGGCGGGGATGGGAAGGATCCGGTGCCCCGCATCGGATAGGCACGTCGCGCGTCGATTGTCGTCAGCAGCAGGACCCCTGTCGGGATGTCAAGCACCTGGACGGCAGCAATTGGTTTCGTATCGGTTCAACAACAAGAGGAATATCTATGTCAACGTTTCGCAATACAGTGGCAAGCGTACTTCTGCTGGTGGGCGTGGCAGGCAGCTGGTCAGTCTGGGCGGCGGAAGCAGCCAAGGCGCCGGCACCCGGGCCTCAAAACGCTACGACGCGAGTCCCACATACGGAGTTGTTCGCTATCGCCGCCGAGGGGGACGAGTTGACCGCCAAGATCCCTTTTTTGGGGGCTCGCGCGACGCATTATCATGTCTATGACGTGAACGGCAGCCTGGTTGAGGTGCTGCCCAACCCGTTTATTGGCCAGGAGAGAGGGATGGGACCGGCGGCGGCCCAGATGCTGGCGGAACGCGGTGTGACCGTTCTGGTGGCCGGTATGGTGGGACCCAAGATGAAGGATGTGCTCGTTGTCAACAAGATACGGTTCGTGTCGCGCAAGGGGGACGTGCAGGGCGTCGTCAACGAACTGAAAAAATCGCAATGAGAGGCGTATCGGCATGCAGGGCCCGATACGATTCATAGTGTGCAGTCTGGCCTTCGTGCCATAGCTAGGCTTCAGGGGGCCTACTCGATGCCGAGACGCTCCAGCCGATAGCGCAAGCTGCGGAAGGTGACACCGAGCACGCGGGCGGCGGCGGTCTTGTTGTAGCGTGTCTGCTCCAGCGCTTCGAGGATGACGGCGCGCTCGGTCTGGTCAAGGAAGTCCTGTAACGGATATTTGGTGTCGGAAGAGGTCATGGACGACGGCGGGGCCGGGGCAAGATTGAGGTCGGCCGCACAGATGTGCAGGTTTTCGCAAAGCGCCAGTGCGCGCTCCAGTACGTTCTCCAGTTCACGCACGTTGCCGGGGAAGGCGTAGCTTTTCAACTCCTTCTCGGCGTCGCGTTCGAGTCTGACCTCGCTTCCCCCCATCTTGTCGAGCAGAAAACGCGCCATGACGGGAATGTCATCGCTGCGGTCGCGCAGGCTGGGCATGACCAGGTCGATGACGTTGAGGCGGTAATACAGATCCTGCCGGAAGCGCCCGGACTCCACCAGCGCAGCAAGGTTCTGATGGGTGGCGCTGACGATGCGCACGTCGATCGGTTCCTCCTGGGTGGCGCCGACCTTGCGCACCTTTTTTTCCTGCAATACACGCAACAGCTTGACCTGCATCGACAGCGGCAGGTCGGCCACTTCGTCGAGAAAGAGCGTGCCGCCGTCAGCAGCCTGAAAAAAGCCGTTTCGATCGGCGTCAGCGCCGGTGAAAGCGCCTTTGCGATAACCGAAAAACTCACTTTCCATCAGCGTTTCCGGGATCGCACCGCAGTTGACGGCAACGAATTCCTTGTCGGCACGGTTGCCCAGGCGATGAATCAGCCGTGCAGCGAGTTCCTTGCCACTGCCGGATTCGCCGCTGATGTGGACCGGCGCCTGGGTCCGCGCCAGTTTGGCGATGCGCGTGCGGATGTCCTGCATGGCTGCGGACTGGCCGATCAGATCACGCGCAGAGTCATCGGTTTGCGTGGCTTCAGGAATTTTCAGTGCTGACTTGATCAGCGCGCGCAATTGGTCGAGCGCCACCGGCTTGGCCAGATAATCGAATGCACCCGCTTTCAACGCAGCCACCGCGTTGCCGGCGTTGCCGAAGGCGGTAATGACCGCCACCGGGACTGGCTTCGGCAGCGCACTGGCGCTGGCAATCACTTCCAGTCCTTCGCCGTCGGTCAGCCGCATATCGGTCAGGCAGAGATCGTAATGCGTTTGCGCCAGGCGATTTTGTGCCTCTGCCACGCTGAGGGCTCGATCGGTTTCCAGCCCCATCTTGGCCAGCGTCAATTCCATCAGGTCGAGCAGGTCAGGTTCGTCATCCACCAGGAGAATGCGTGGGGAAGCAGCCATGTTTAATCCATTCCGCGAAAACTGAGGCGAAAGCGCGCACCGGCCTCTCCGGGCACATAAACCAGCGCAGCGTGGTTGGCCTCGGCCAGTTCACGTGCGAGGAACAGTCCCAGCCCGGTGCCTTGCGCGTCCGTGGTGAAAAAGGGTTCGAACAGCTTGCCCTGGTGCTCTGGCGTCAGGCCTGGGCCATCGTCCTGGATATCTATCTGAACCGTGTTGCCCCGTATCTCCGCAGTGAAGCGAATGCTGCCAGCCTGCTTGCGGCAGTACCGCCAGGCGTTGCGCAGCAGGTTCCACACAATCTGTCTCAGGTGGTCGGGGTCGAATTTGAAATGGACGGCATCAGCCATGCTGACTATGACGGCGTCAGCCGGGATTTCTTCAGTCAGCCGCAGTTCATCGATCAGGTCGGCAAGCTTCACGTGATCAAAGCTCACCGGATTGAGGCGGTCGCGCCGATTGAGCGTCAGGACTTCTTCCACCAGGCGGTCGAGCCGTCGGGTATTGTTGCCGATGATCTCGGTCAGTTTCGTTTGCGCGGGGTCGTTCGCATCCTCGCGCAGCAGTTGTGCGGCATGGCTGATTGCGGAGAGGGGATTGCGGATTTCATGTGCGATGTTGGCAGTGAGCCGCCCCAGCGCCGCCAGTTTCAGTCGTTGCGCAGCCAGTTCGGCCTGGCTCTGATCTTCCAGTACCAGGATCCGGCTATCGTCCGGTGTGGCGAGTGAAATACAGCGCACCCGCAACTGCGCAGCCGGCGTGCTCAGAATGGACGCCGTGCCAGGCTGCAATTGCTCTGCCAGGCGTGCAAGCCCGGGGGAGCAGGCTTCCAGCCGGGTGATGCCGGGCTTCACCGGGGTCGTGGTACCGAGCAAGGTCAGCGCGCGCGGGCTGGCATGACGCACGACGCCGTCGCCGCGCACTGCCAGCAGTCCGTCGGGCGAGTTTTCGATCGCCAGCGCGTTGATGCGGTTCAGCAGTGCCAGTTCATCGGCCTGTCGCTGCGCCAGTCTTTCGGATCGCAGGGCTCGGTGGGTCAGCGTGTGGGCCAGCCAGCCGATGGCGAAGTAGCCCGCACAGAGCAGCCCGACCTGGAAAAAACTGTCTACTCCCGCGCCGCCGCCGAGAATGCTGAATCCGTGCTGCAGCAGCAGTGCGATCGACGCCATCGCGGCATACAGCAGGGTCAGCCGGCCGCTGCCGACCAGCCCGCCCGAGGCAATGGAAATCACCAGCAGCAGCCCCATGCTGTCGGCGAGCCGCTGGCTGGTGGTCATCAGCAGCATGACGAACAGGATGTCGGCGAAGATATGCGCCGAGAGCTGGATCTGGAAGCCCGGCCAGCGCGCGCGGATGCCCAACACGAACAAGGCCGCAATCACCAGATAGGCAAAGGCATAGTTCAGGTAGCGCTCGCTTGCGCCTGCCCGAAACAAATCGGATCCGCCGAACAGCATGCCGGTGAAAACCAGCGCCACTGCCAGCGTCAGACGATACAGATTGAAGTAATCGAGACTGCGCCAGTGCGATGCAAAGTAGCCTTGCGTGTCGCTTCGGGGCAAGGTGACCGCCGAGGCGTTCATTTACTGCCGAGTTGTTTGTGCTCGGGCGTACAGTAAAAAACCCCGCCGGAATAGATGGCCTCGCTTCGCGGGAGATTCACCCCGCAGTGCGCGCACTTCACCATGTCCTCGACGGTTTGGCTGTGTGAAGGCGTGCTCGGGTTTTTGAGCGATCGCTGGTAGGCGCGGAATATCGCCCATATCACGAAACCGATCACAAATAGCAGCAGAATCTTGATCACGCCAACCCCCCAAAATGGCGCCCAGCATAGCATGCCGTGGCGTGAGCCGGTGGATGTCCGATGCAGGCAAGCAATGGTTGCGAGCGGGTTTCACGGGGGTGCCTAACGGGCGAGATACCGGCCGAAGTTGAAAAAGAGACCGTCGGTTATTCTGAGTCTGGCTTTCGGCTTGTGGGCTTGGTGTAACATTGCAGCCGACAGATTGCCAATACATTCCGGAGGGTAAGAATGATGATGCGTCAGGGTTTTGCCAGTAAATTGTGTCTGCCAGTGCTGATTGCCTTGCTGGTGGCAGGTTGTAGCGATAAAAAGGAAGGCGCGTCGATAGATGGAACGCCAGCTGCCCAGGTGGCGGCCAAGGTCAATGGCACCGAGTTGACGGTGGGCCAGGTCGATTTCGCGACTAAACGCAATCCCAATCTCGACCAGGAGCAATCCAAGGCAGTATCGATGCAGGTCGTCCGTTATCTGGTCGATCAGGAATTGCTGGCGCAAAAGGCAATCAGCGACAAGCTGGATGGTGATCCCAAGGTCGTGGAGGCGCTGGATGCCGCACGTCGCCAGATTCTCGCTGAGGCTTTCATGACCCGCAAGCTGGGAACGATTGCCGATCCGAGCGATGCCGAGGTGACTGCGTATTACGATGGCCACCCCGAGCTGTTTGCCAAGCGCAAGATTTACCGTTTGCAGGAAATCTCGATCAAGGCTCCACAGGAAAAACACGAGGCGATTCGCGCCAAGTTGACAGCTTCCAAGACGCTGAATGATTTTGCCGCATGGCTGAAGGCGGAGAATCTGCCAGTCAAGGCGGCAGAGGGCGTGAAATCGGCCGAGCAGCTGCCAAAGGCGATTCTCTCCAAGCTGGCTGCAATGCCAGACGGACAGGCTATCGTGGTAAATGCACCGGATGGTCTGCTGGTGATTGTGCTGGCAGACTCACAGATGCAGCCGGCTACGATGGAGCAAGCCAAGCCAGTGATTGTCCGTGTTCTGCAGGGCGAAGCCCGCCAGAAGGCAGTCAAGGCTGAGCTGGATGCATTGAAGGCGGCCGCCAAGATCGAGTACTTCGGTGAATTTGCCGATGCTGGCAAGGTGGCGGATGCACCGGCAACCGCTGATACGCCGGCAGCGGCCAGCAAGGCAGAATCCGCACCGAAGTGAACTGACGGGGGCGGCGTGAACCTGTACCGGTTTTCGCCGCCAGCTTGTTGCAAGCCAGCCTTAGATGCTTAACCGATGGGTGAGGTTGCGTGGCCGCAGCCCGCCCATTTTTTACAGCAGGATTGGCAGGGCGGAATGCGGTAAGCATGAATCTCTTCAGGGAACCTGCGCTCGCAGTCAGATGCGTTTTCTGTTTTCTGCGGCATCAGTGGGTGTTCGTTAGGATCCACGGGTCAACGACAGTTAGGGCAGACGCAGACAGCCCATTATGTTGACAGACCTGACGCTGCAGAAAATCAATTCGGCCAGACGATTGATTAGAATTGACGGCTGTCAGCTGATATTCATTCCGGAACACACCTCATGACCAAAAAAGCCCTCATCACCGGCGTCACCGGCCAGGATGGCGCCTACCTCGCCGAATTCCTGCTCGGCAAGGGCTACGAAGTCCACGGCATCAAGCGCCGTACCTCGCTGTTCAATACCGACCGCATCGACCACCTCTACCAGGACCCGCATGAGGCAGGTCGCCGCTTCATCCTGCACCACGGTGATCTGACCGACAGCTCAAGTCTCATTCGCATCATCCAGCAGGTGCAGCCCGACGAGATCTACAACCTCGCCGCGCAAAGCCACGTCGCGGTGAGTTTCGAAGAGCCCGAATACACCGCCAACTCCGACGCGCTGGGCGCCCTGCGCATCCTGGAGGCCATCCGCATCCTTGGCCTGGAAAAGCACACCCGCTTCTACCAGGCATCCACCAGCGAACTGTTCGGTCTGGTTCAGGAAACCCCGCAAAAGGAAACCACCCCGTTCTACCCGCGCAGCCCCTATGCCTGCGCCAAGCTCTACGCCTACTGGATCACCGTCAATTACCGCGAGGCCTACGGCATGTACGCCTGCAACGGCATCCTGTTCAACCACGAAAGCCCGGTGCGCGGCGAAACCTTCGTTACCCGCAAGATCACCCGCGCGCTGGCGCGCATCAAGCTGGGCCTGCAGGATTGCCTGTTCCTCGGCAACCTGTCGGCCCGCCGCGACTGGGGCCACGCCAAGGACTACGTCGAAATGCAGTGGCTGATGCTGCAGCAGGAAACGCCTGAAGACTTCGTCATCGCCACCGGTGTGCAGTACTCGGTCAGGGACTTCGTCAACGCTGCCGCCAAGGAACTCGGCATGGACATCCGCTGGGCAGGACAGGGCGTCGACGAAAAGGGCTACGACGCCCGCGGCAAATGCATCGTCGCCGTCGACCCGCGCTACTTCCGTCCCACCGAAGTCGAAACCCTGCTGGGCGACCCCAGCAAGGCCAAGAACAAGCTCGGCTGGACCCCGAAGATCAGCTTCGCCGAACTGGTGGCCGAAATGGTGCGCGAAGACCTGAAAGCCGCCGAGCGCGACGAACTGGTGAAAAAGCATGGCTACAAGGCCATGGACTATAACGAATAGCCCCATGGAAGCGGACGCCAAGATCTACGTTGCCGGCCATCGAGGCCTCGTCGGTTCCGCCCTGATGCGCACCCTGCGCGACAAGGGGTATCGCAACTTCGTCATCCGTACCCATGCCGAGCTCGACCTCACCAGCCAGACTGCGGTCGAAGCCTTCTTCGCCGCAGAAATGCCCGACTACGTATTCCTTGCCGCAGCCCGGGTCGGCGGCATTCACGCCAACAATGTCTACCCGGCGGAATTCATCCGCGACAATCTCGCCATCCAGACCAACATCATCCACGCGGCCTGGAAAAACAGCGTCAAACGCCTGATGTTTCTCGGGTCCAGTTGCATCTATCCGAAGCTGGCGCCGCAACCGATGAAAGAGGATTATTTGCTGACCGGACCGCTGGAACCGACCAACCGGCCCTACGCGCTCGCCAAGATCGCCGGGATCGAAATGTGCTGGAGCTACAACCGGCAATACGGCACGAAATTTATCGCCGTCATGCCGACCAACCTGTATGGCCCCGGCGACAACTACCACCCGGAAAATTCCCACGTCATCCCCGCGCTGATCCGCAAGTTTCACGAAGCCAGGGTCAACAACCGGCCTGCCGTCACGGTGTGGGGCACGGGCACGCCCAGACGCGAATTCCTTTACAGCGATGACATGGCGGACGCCTGCGTGTTTCTGATGGACCTTCCGGAAGCGCAATTCGATACCTTGCTGGGAAGCGACGAACAGGCGACCGGCGTGTTCATGCCGCCACTGGTCAATATCGGGGTGGGGGTCGACCTGACAATCCGGGAACTGGCCGAATCGGTCAAGCGTGCCGTGGGTTACGATGGCGAAATTGTCTTCGATGCCGACAAACCTGACGGCACACCGAGAAAACTGATGGATGTGAGCCGACTCAACCACTTGGGCTGGGTTGCGAAGACGGGAAGGGCCGAAGGTCTTGCCAAGGCATACAGGGACTTCCTTGAGCGTCATCGCAGCTGACTGTCAATCGCTTATGAATGGAAATATGTTGAAAAACCGGAACATCAATGCCGACAGGCAGCTGCAAAAGGAGTTGTCGTGATATTGGTCACCGGCGGTGCCGGCTTTATCGGCGCAAATTTCATTCTCGACTGGTTGCGGGTGAGCGACGAGCCAGTGATCAACCTGGACAAGCTGACGTATGCCGGCAACCTGGAGAATCTTGCCAGCCTGAAGGATGATCCGCGCCACTTCTTTGTTCAGGGCGACATCGGGGACCGCGCGCTGGTCGGACGGTTGCTGGGAGAGCATCGTCCGCGCGCGATCGTCAACTTCGCCGCCGAATCGCACGTCGATCGATCGATTCACGGCCCCGAGGACTTCATCCAGACCAACGTGGTCGGTTCCTTTCATCTGCTGGAAGAAGTGCGAGGCCATTGGAGTGGCCTGCCGGAAGCCGACAAGACGTCGTTCCGTTTTCTGCACGTTTCCACCGACGAGGTCTACGGCTCCCTGGGGACGCACGACGCGCCGTTCACCGAGACCACGCCTTTCGCGCCCAACAGCCCGTATTCGGCGAGCAAGGCTTCGTCCGATCACCTGGTGCGCGCCTACCATCACACCTACGGCCTGCCGGTGCTGACCACCAATTGCTCGAACAATTACGGTCCCTACCAGTTTCCGGAAAAACTCATCCCGCTGGTGATCCTCAACGCCACCCTGGGCAAGCCGCTGCCGATCTATGGCGACGGCATGAATGTGCGCGACTGGCTGTATGTCACCGACCACTGTTCGGCGATCCGTACCGTGCTGGAACAAGGCAGGGTGGGAGAAACCTACAACGTCGGCGGCTGGAACGAGATGCCGAATGTCGAGATCGTTAAAACGCTGTGTGCGCTGCTCGACGAAATGCGCCCCGACCCGGCCGGCCCCTATGCACGCCTGCTGACCTATGTGAAGGATCGCCCCGGCCACGACCGCCGCTATGCGATCGACGCCAGCAGGATCCATCGTGAACTGGGCTGGAAGCCGGCCGAAACCTTTGAAACCGGTATTCGCAAAACCGTGCGCTGGTATCTCGACAACATGCCCTGGGTGGACCATGTCGCAACCGGGGAATATCGCAAGTGGCTCGATACCCAATACAGCGGGAGGAGCACGTCATGAGCCGCAAGGGAATCATTCTCGCCGGCGGTTCAGGCACCCGCCTGTACCCGGCAACGCTTGCCGTTTCCAAGCAACTGC
>Ga0105106_10002460_pt1 | contig 13333 bp, 10 predicted proteins | sample PPLLaktember2015_5_FD_79109 | JGI IMG/M metagenome (GOLD analysis project Ga0105106, IMG submission 79109) | Freshwater sediment microbial communities from Prairie Pothole Lake near Jamestown, North Dakota, USA - PPLs Lake P8 Core (1) Depth... | ecosystem: Environmental > Aquatic > Freshwater >...
CGGTCCTCGTCGCGGTTAATATACCGCTGATTGAGAACGAACGATCCTTTGCATTATGAATAAGAATACCAATCCCGAATTGCTCCTGCTCATCGGCCTGGCAGCTCTGATCTTTCTGCTGGCTTCCGTGGGGCTGTTTCTGCTTCAGGATCCAACCGCGCCGCTTCCTTGGGCAGCAGCTGCGTCGAACACCCCGACTTCCATTCCCCAAATGAGTCCAACCAGGACACAGCTCTCCACACAGACACCAGTCATCATGACATCTTACACACCCTTTGCCACCCGACTGGTAACTGATACCGGTACTGTGTTACCCAGTCCTACTGGCAGTCTGACGGCAGCCGTACCAACTTCGATCACCTCTTCTCCGATTATCAGCACAACTCCTAGCCCTACCTTTACACCGGGTACACCACCTGCAACTTCTCCATCAAGCACCCTTACCCCATCCATTACCCCCACCCTGGGACCAGGTGAGTTTGGCCTCACGGGTCGTGTGGTACAGGATGGCACGCCGGTCAGTGGGGTACTGGTGACCTTTACTGATGATCTGCCAGCCCGCATATCGGTCACCAATTCAGATGGTAATTACTGGTTCATCACCCTGGCGGTCGGAGCAAGTTTCACCGTCACATTTGAGCTGGAGGAAAATCTCCAGCTTGATCCCTCGATGCCGGTGGCAGAAACCGTTTTACTCCAAGGTTTCCTGCCGTCTGGCAGCCCTGTGATTACTCTGCCTGATCTGGATATCAATACGCTCATTGATGGACAATCCTTTGAGCCTACCATCCCGGCCGATGGAGCTGCCCGTGACACCGATAATATCACCCCTCTCAATCCAATTCAGTTCACCTGGACAACTTACATCCAGGCAGACTACTACTTTGTTGAGCTGCGCAGTTCCGATAAGGATGAGAGCCAATGGATCTCAGAGAAAACCATCTTCACCAACGTCATATTTGATGGCGAATTGGATGATGGCACGCACATCGGTCCAGATAGCTACAACTGGTTTGCGGTTGCCAGCCGCCCCATCGGAGCGTACCGCCTGACCGTGTTCGCCCAACCACGCAGCCTGGTTATCGATCCCTGACCTCTTCCGCCGCATGGAGGAATTCCTGAATACAAGCAGGGGCAGTCCCCGACTATTAGGACTGCCCCTGCTTGTTTACTGACCCTTTTCGCAATAATTTTGCATTATAATCCATCAATTATTATCATCTTTGAATGGAGAGATCATGAATCGAGATTGGCTTGTCCCTTGTGGGGTCATAACGGTAGTGGCAATTTGTGCTTGCTTGGGGGTGGTGTTATTAGGCGCCTTAGGTGGCGCTGCCTACCTGACTTATCAGGTCGTTCCAACCGCTCTGGTCATGTTTACCCCTGCGCCATTCGGACCACCCAGCGCTACTCCGGTGGTCATTCGACCATCTCCGCAGACCGATACACCTGATCCAACCACACCACAGGTTCCTGGAGAAACACCCACCGCCCAGGCTTCTCCATCCGAAACCTCTCCGGATGCATCCAATTCTTTGGCTGCATTGCAAGCTGCGACTATTCCCACCAGTGATCCGATTGAGCTTGCCGTTCGATTGCAAGGACTGGAGAACTTCCCTCGCACGCTTGCTGCACCAACGGGTCTTTATCAGGTCGGCGATCAGCAGAACTTCTGGATTAGCGACGACAATGACCAGTCTGTGCGGGTTCAGGGTACCTTGCGCTATATCACCGATCACAGCTATTTCTGGATCGAGAATGGGGTTAGCTATAGTGAGTCACACTTACGGGAGTTAGCTGCAACCTTTGAGCAGGATATCTACCCCACCAACCGCGAGTTCTTCGGTAGCGAATGGACACCAGGTGTGGACAGCGACCCGCATATTTATATTCTCTATGCGCGTAATATCGGCGATGAGATCGCTGGATATTACTCCTCATCCGATGAATATCCGCCTCAAGTCAACCAGTACTCCAATTCACACGAGATGTTTGTATTCAACGCCGATAATTCACCGCTTGACGATGAATACACCTTCGGTGTCTTGGCTCACGAATTCCAACATATGATCCATTGGTACCAGGACCGGAATGAATCCTCCTGGCTGAACGAAGGCTTTTCCGAGTTGGCTGTCTTGCTCAATGGATTGTACAGTAGCGGGTTCGATTGGATGTACACATCAGATCCAGACTTACAGCTCAACCACTGGCCTGATTCCTCAGAAGAAGATACCACTCCCCATTACGGCGCTGGTTTCCTCTTTGTCACTTACTTCCTGGACCGTTTTGGTGAAGAAGCCACCCAGGCATTGGTCGCCCACTCCGAGAATGATCTGGACAGTGTAGATACTGTGCTCAGAGATATCGCTGCTATCGATCCGCTCACCGGTCAGCAGATCACCGCCGACGAATTCTTCCTGGACTGGACTATAACCAACTACCTGCTGGATAGCACTGTAAGCGACGGACGGTTTAACTATCGCAGCTACCGTGACACCACCGCCCCGGACTGGACAGAATCTTTCCCGGATTGTCCGGTAGGCGAGGTAACCCGCGACGTTCACCAATACGGTGTGGATTACATTAATTTCACCTGCTCCGGCACTTACAACATCCACTTTGAGGGCTCGGTACAGATCAATGTCGTACCAGAGGATCCCCATTCGGGCACATATACCTTCTGGTCGAATATGGGCGACGAATCCAACATGACCCTCACCCGGAGCTTTGACTTTACCAACCAGAGCGGTCCACTTACCCTCACCTATTGGACCTGGTATGATATCGAAGAGGATTGGGACTACCTGTACGTGGTGGCTTCGATGGACGGCGAGCACTGGGATATGCTTCAAACTGACTCTGGAACCTCGTCCGACCCGATCGGTAACAACTACGGCTGGGGTTACACCGGCACTAGTGGGAGTGGTTCTAATTCAGCCTGGATCCAAGAAAGTGTGGATCTGTCTCCATACGCTGGACGCAACGTCCAGGTCCGCTTTGAATATGTGACCGACGCCTCCGTGAACTTGGAAGGCTTCCTGTTGGATGATATCGCTGTACCTGAGATCGGCTACACCAGTGACTTTGAAAATGATGCTGGCGGCTGGGAAGCAGAGGGCTGGGTGCGCATAAACAACATCCTTCCCCAGACCTACCGCCTGGCTCTCCTTTCTATTGGTCGTTCAGATACCACCGTGCAGTACATCACACTCAACCCTGATGTCACCGGGGAAATCCCATTCACCATCGACGGGAATGTGCGTGAGGTCGTACTTGTGGTGACCGGTACCACTCGCTTCACCCGCCAAATGGCCTCTTATCGTTTCTGGGTGACCCAGCCATAAATTCCCGAAAACAGAATGAAGCGGGGCAGTTGCTCCGCTTCATTCTGTTTTCGGGATTAAACAACAAATTATTCGATGCGGTGCGGGGACCGTAAGGTTGCCAGTTGTTTTTCGAGCTCAGTACGGCGGGCAACAGCTGCCGATCTAACCTCATCTTGCAGCGTTAATACTCGCTCACGCAATTGCTCACGCAGATCTTTTCCTGAGGCAGGTGTAAGCAATACCGCGGCTGTCGCTCCGACCAATCCACCCAAAACTGCTCCAACCAAAAAACCAATCAATCGGTTCATCATTACCTCCTTTTTGAAATCGATGGGAATAGATAGTTGCTATTATAATATAGTTGCTATGAACATAAATCCATCCATCCGTCCATCTACTGCACTTCTACAAGTTGATCCCGCTGACCGTGAAAAGAAAAAAGCAGCTCTATCTTCCGTTTGGGCTGCGGTCCTGCTGACTACCATGAAGATCGTTGTCGGTCTGATGACCGGTAGCCTGGGCATCCTCTCCGAGGCAGCCCATTCAGCCCTGGACCTGGTGGCAGCCGCGGTGACCTTCTTCGCAGTACGCCTGTCCGGCCGCGCCCCTGACCCTGGGCACACTTACGGGTACGGCAAGATCGAGAACCTTTCCGCCTTGTTTGAGACACTGCTCTTACTGGTCACTTGTGTTTGGATCATTTACGAAGCCATATTGCGCCTGTTCTTCGAAAGCCATGTGGTCGATATTACCATCTGGGCTTTTCTCGTCATGGGTATCTCGATCGTGGTGGATTTCTCCCGCTCGCGCATGCTCAAGCGCGTCGCTGACAAGTACGAGAGCCAGGCGCTTGAGGCGGATGCGCTGCACTTTTCCACCGATATCTGGTCTTCCTCCGTGGTGATCGGGGGTCTGTTCCTGGTCAAGCTGTCCGATTGGCTGCAAGTAGAATGGTTAGCGAAAGCGGACGCCGTTGCTGCGATGGGCGTGGCGGTCATCGTAGTAGTCGTCAGCGTCCAGCTAGGCCGCCGTGCCATCACCGACCTGCTCGACGCCATCCCACCTGGCTTGCGCGAGAACGTAATCCTGGCTGTTCAGCAGGTGCCGGGGGTGCAGGCGGTGCGTCAGGTGCGCATCCGTCACAGTGGGCCGGAGTTCTTCGCAGATGTGACCCTCGACATCAGCCGGGATACACCGCTGGAACGGATGCAAGACATCACCAAACAAGTACAAAACGTGGTCAACCGGGTGTTGGATGGCGCAGACGTGATGGTCAACGTTTCGCCGGTCGCCTCCGAGACCGAGGATCTGATCACCAAGATCCGCATGCTGGCAGCTCGGCAGGGCCTTGGAGCGCACGCCATCCGTATTTACAATGTCGATGGCGAGCGTACCATGGAGCTTCACCTGGAGGTAGGCGACTCGATCACTCTGGAACAGGCTCATCTCCAGGCAGAATTATTCGAGACCGAGCTCCGGAAGCAGATCTCTGACCTACAGGAGATTAATACCCATCTCGAACCAACTGGGGATTCTTCAATGAATCGCCAGGGTTCACTTGCAGATGAAGCGCAGATCTGGGAAGTATTACACCAGACGACAGCCGATCTGGGGCTGGACTGTAATATGCACGGTCTCAAAGTCCAGCATATCGATGATGAGATCACCGTTTCCTTTCACTGTTCCATGAATCCAGACGCACCGATCACCGACGCCCATGCCACCACCGAACGTATCGAAAGCGCCTTACGTACCAGGATACCCAACCTGGGTCGCGTGCTCATCCATGTCGAGCCGCCGGATCCAGCATAATAGCCATTACCAGGAGGAAACCTTGAAAATCGTTGTGTGTGTCAAACAAGTTGCAGATTCGGCGGCGAAGGTGTCCGCCCAAAATGGGGAGGCCAGTTGGGGCGACGCGCCCCTGATCATCAATCCGTGGGACGAGTACGCCGTCGAGGCAGCCTTGCAGGTGGCTGAAGCGCACAATGCCGATGTCACCGCGGTCAGCATTGGCGGCGAGAATGCCAAAGATGCCCTCAAACACGCCCTGGCAATGGGCTGTGGTGAGGCAGTCCTGATCGCGGATCCAGGATTAGCACATGCCGACAGCCTGGCGATTGCCCACACACTGGCAGCCGCGATTCAAAAGCTCGGGCCAGTTGATCTGGCTTTTTTAGGCCGCCAGGCGATTGACAGTGACACTGGCCTGACCGCCGCCCAGACGGCGCGTCTGCTAGGCTGGCCTGCCTTAACCCTGGTTGCCGTCATCGCTGCAGTAGATCCAGCCGCAGGTAGTATTCGCGTGGAACGCAGCGTCGAAGAGGGCCGCCAGGTGGTCAGTGGACGGCTTCCCGCAGTGCTCTCCGTGGTCAAAGATTTCGGTGAGCCGCGCTACCCATCCTTTATGGGCATCCGCAAGGCTTCCCGGGCAGTCATCCCCACCTGGAGCCTGGCTGACCTCAGCCTGGGGGTGCTGGAGTCAGTGGTTAGCTGGCCTGAGGTGGAAAACCCACCCCAGCGCCAGGTGACCACCGAGATGATCACCGGGAGCACCCCACAAGAGATCGCTGAAAAACTGGTAGACAGGATCCTGTCGGAGAAGGTGCTATGAACAAGATCTGGATCTTCATTGACCAATGGCAGGGCGAGGCACTGGGTGTCTCCTGGGAAGCACTGAGCGCTGGGCGCATTCTGGCTGAAAAACCCGGTGGCGGGGTGACCGCTCTGGCCTTCGGTCAGGGACTGGATAACCTGGCCTTGCAAGCATTTCAGTACGGGGCCGACGAAGTCATACTTGCCGACGATTCCACCCTGAAAGATTTTCGCCCCGAACCTTATACCAGCCTGCTGGCTAAACTGGCAGGTGAAGCAGCTCCCGAGGTGATCCTCTTCCCGACGACCACCCGCGGCCGCGAATTGGCCGCGATGACCGCTGTAGATCTGAAAACCGGCGTACTGGCGGACGTCACCGCATTGGAGACCAAGGATGAGATAGTCATGGCTACTCGCCCAGTGTACGGAGGCAAGCTGCTGGCCAAGGTAGTCTGCAAGACACGGCCCCAGTTGATCACGCTGCGTGCCCGTGCCTTCCCCCGTCCAGTATTGGATCCTGCCCACACCGGTACGCCCACCAAAGTGGCACCTGTCATGGCTGAGGGCGACATCCATACAAAAGTTGAGTCTTATTCAACGTCTGAGGGTGGAGTCAGTCTCACAGATGCAACAGTGATCGTTGCAGGCGGACGCGGGGTTTCAAATAATCCAACACTGACCACGCCTGCTGGGTTGGATGAAAAACAAGCCGAAGTCTGGCGCGCCCAGCAAGGCTTCAAACTGCTCAGCGACCTGGCTCAGGTGCTTGGCGCAGCCGTCGGTGCCAGCCGCGCTGCAGTTGATGCCGGCTATATCCCTTACCCCCACCAGGTCGGACAGACCGGCAAGATGGTCGCTCCAGACCTGTACATCGCCTGCGGAATCTCCGGTGCCATCCAACACCAGGCTGGGATGCGTACCAGCAAGGTGATTGTCGCCATCAACAAAGACCCCGAAGCACCTATCTTCAAGATGGCCCGCTACGGTGTTTCCGGTGACCTGCATACTATCCTGCCAGCACTCACGGAGGCATTTCGCAAGAAATTGGGTAAATAACCATCAAAAGTATATTTCTCAATGATCCTTTTATAGGTATAGGTTGACTGACATGAAGCTTTATTCGCAAATGGACCCTGCTTGGAAACTTAAGCGGCTGGGTGAGAGCCGAGATTCCACCATCGGCAGCTTCGGCTGCTTGCTGACCTGCATGTCCATGGTTGGCAGCCTCTACGGGCATGATCTCGATCCACTGGCACTGAACGTGCTCATGAAAGATGCTGGCGGCTTCCAGGGTGCTTACATCATCCCGGCAGTCCTGCCGCAGGTGATGCCGGGTGTGATCTTCCGCAATTTCGAGCGCTGCAGTGACCATCCCGCTCCCCTCGCGCAGATTGACGCCTCTATCGCACAGGGCAAGCCGGTCATTATTGAGGTGGACTACTCACCGCGCACCGGGATGCAGAACCACTGGTTGGTGCTGTATGCCAGGCAGGGCAATGATTACCTGCTGCGCGACCCTTATCCTTATCCCGTGGATTCCAGAGATATTTTGTTAACCAGATCCCGCTACAACTTTGCAGGTGAGCCGAGGCATATCATCTCCGCTGTGGTTTGGTTTGATGGCACATTGTCATCACCGCCGCCCATCCAGCCACCAACCCCACCGCCCGGTGGGACGCCCACCATCCCGGTCTATGTAGCCACAGATGACCTGGCTTTGCGCACCCAGTCATACGTCAGTCCATCCAACCTGATCCGTCGCTTGCATTTCAACGAAGCCTTGCTGTCCCTGGAACCGGAAGGTGTGTCCAGAGCCAAGTTGCTGGCAGTCAACGAGTGGCTCTATGTTCAGGATGCCAATGGTCAAGTCGGTTATGTAGCTGCCTGGTACCTGGCATTCCAGAAGCAGATCCCGCCCACGCCCCCGGTCCAGCCGCCAACCCCACCTACCTTACCCGGCAATGTACTGTACGTCAAGACCACTGTCCATATGCTGGCTCTGCGTAGTGAACCGCGCCTTGCGCCAGAGACGTTGGTCAAATATCTGCCGCTGTTCAGCAACCTGTGCGTCCTGGAACCTCTGGCGGATGCCCAGGCTAAAATCGGTATCACCAACCAGTGGCTGCATGTGGAGGATATCTCCGCAGCACGGGGCTATATCGCTGCCTGGCTAATCACTACCTCAGATGAGATTGGTCTGGGTCCGGTGAAGGAACCCGAACAGCCGCCCACTCCCGACCCCACCAAACTGATCGTCCGCCCCACCACCGATGGCCTGGCATTGCGCAGTCAGCCATATGTCAACGACACCACGCTGATCAAGCGACTTCCATTGGATAGCGACCTGGCTGTGTTGGACCCGGTCGATGAAGCTCGCCTCAATATCGGCAGCGTGGGAAATTGGTTCAAAGTCCGGGACATCACCGGGGCGGAGGGATTTGTCGCTGCCTGGTATGTGCTGGAAGTTACAGCTTGAAAGCCTGGTACTCTATGAGCGGATATCCCCTTGAAGGAAGACACATCCTGCTGGGCGTCACCGGCAGTATCGCGGTTTATAAAGCTGCTGAGTTGGCCAGCAAATTGACCCAGGCTGGGGCGCGCGTGAATGCCATCCTGACCCCGTCAGCTGTCCGGTTCGTCTCCCCGATAACCTTCCAGTCCGTTACCGGACAGGATGCCTATCTGGAAGATGCCTTATGGGGCAGCCAGGCTCACGTGCTGCACGTGGGGTTGGGCCACCAGGCTGACCTGCTGGTGATTGCCCCCGTCACGGCCACCACCATTGCCAAGCTTACCCACGGCATCGCCGATAACCTGCTCACCCTGACTGCCCTGGCCTATGGAACAGGCACACCAACCCACCCGCTGGTCATCGCCCCTGCCATGGATGGTGGTATGTTCGACCATCCAGCCACGCAGGAGAATCTCTCCATCCTACGCCAGCGTGGCGCTGAGATCATCGGTCCGGAATCTGGACACCTGGCTTCGGGGCTGGAAGCAGTCGGCCGTATGACTGAGCCAGCTGCCATTCTGGGTCGCATCCGCTACCTGCTCACCCGTCGTGGTCCGCTGGGAGGCCGCCGCGTGGTGGTCACCGCTGGCGGCACGCAGGAACCGGTCGACCCGGTACGTGTGCTCACCAATCGCTCGTCGGGTAAGCAGGGTTATGCCCTGGCGCAAGCCGCCCTGGATGCTGGCGCTGAGGTCACCTTGATCTCCGCCCTAACCGCTCTTCTCGCACCTTCCGGGGTCGAGTTGATCCAAGTAACCACCGCCGCTGAGATGGCTGTCGCAGTGTTTACGGCCTGTAAGGATGCCGACGCCCTTCTCATGGCAGCTGCGGTCGCCGATTTCCGACCATCGCAGGCAGCCGCGCAAAAGCTCAAGAAGGCGGCGGGGATCCCCGTCATCGAGCTTGAGCCCACCCAGGATATTCTCGCCGCCGTCGCCCAGCAGCGCGCCCGGACCAAGCTCCCCCAGGTGGTCGTCGGATTCGCCGCCGAGACCCAGGATCTCCTCGCCAACGCCCAGGCTAAGCTGCACGCCAAACGTTTGGACCTGATCGTCGCCAACGATGTCAGTGCTCCGGGTGCCGGCTTCGGATCAGATACCAACCACGTCACCATGCTACACGCTAACGGGAAGTCAGAAAAGATGCCCCTGATCAGCAAGGCTGAGGTAGCCGCCCGCATTATCACTGAAGTAGCAAAGTTACTTAATTAATTTCCCCAAAGACAGATGAAGCACTGCGAACGCAGCGCTTCATCTGTCTTTGGGTGTTCTTGTATTTATTTAAACCGTTGCCCGAAAGCTAATAGCTTGAACAATTGCGCCTTGGCCCATTTTCCTCTCCGGGCTGAGGCTTTTTCGTCCTCTGGAGCATACAGCGGGTCGCCCAGGATAGCAGACAGTGCCCTCTCCACCCCATGTGGGATGATATCCCCCGCCATACCATATCCGATGCAGTCGTAGCCAACCAGATACAGATTAGGGATTGGAGAGATCGGATCCAGTCGTTGGTCTCCACTCTGCCCTAAACGATGGGCCATTTCCGCCGTCCAGGCACCCTGGTAGAACATGGGCATCTCCATCTCGACTGCCGCGTCATAATTGGGAAAGATCTCATGAAGTTGGGCGCGCACCGACTTCAGCTCCTGCTCCAGGTCGTAGGGCGGCTGCATCACCCAGAACACATCCAGCAGGTGCTTTCCCTGCGGCGCCAGTTTTGGATCAAAGAAGGTTGGCGAATAGCAGTTCAATGCGCGTTCCCAACCCATGCTGTGCAGCAAAGAATGCTCTTCACCTAACAGGTCTTGATTTACTCCCAGTACCAGCGCCGCCACGGTCGCCGGCACTGCTGCCCGCAGCCGCTCCACATACTCCCTGGGCAGGTTATCCTCGCCCACCAGCCGCATCAACCGCTTCATCCCCGCGTTGTGGATCACCACCCCCGCCCGGACGACCTGTCCAGTATGCAGGACAACCCCACCTGCCTGCCCACCTTCGAGCAAGATCTCCTTCACCCGCGTGCGAGTGGCGATCTCACCGTGGTGTTTCAGGATCACCCGCTCCAGCCCATCCACGATCGCCGCCGTCCCGCCAATGGCTGTTCCCCAATCCGCCATTTGCTCCAGGGCATCCACAATAGCACGCTTTAACTCCAGCGCCGAAAAGGTATCCACCGTCTGTGAAGCAAAGCAGTAGGTGATGATGGTCTGGACATAGTCCATGTAGTCGGGATTATCTGGGAAGTAGCGCTCAATGTACTGGCGGGCGGTCATATCCACCGGGTAATCCACCCGTGGGTTGTACATATCCGAGATCCAATCGTAGACCTTTGCCATGCCTTTGGTCCCACCCACCAGTGTCTCTTGCGCCTCATCGGTGGAGGCAAAACGCCGACCATCGCGGGTCAGGATCCAATGCTCACCTCGTTTCGTCTTGTCATGGATGGTCACCCAGCGGATGGGCGCCTCCAATTTGGTGCATAGCTTGCCGATACGGCTGTTCGGGCCAGGGCAGGTCCACGCCGCTGTGGTAATTGCGTAATCTTGATAGGTCAGGTGGGTGTATTTCCCACCGATAAAGTTCATTTGTTCCAGTACCAGCACTTTCTTGCCCGCCCGCGCCAGTCCGGCTGCGGTCATCAATCCGCCAATTCCTGCCCCGATCACCACCGCGTCATAAGCCTTTTTGACCTCGACTGGTGGAGCTTCCAGGGCTGGTGCTGAAAATACTATATTGGGACACAAATATAGGCACTCTCCACACTCGATACAGGTCTGTTCATCGATCACCGGCGCTGCACGTGCCTGGATATCCAGTGAGATCGCCCGGGTCGGGCAGCCAATAACGCAGTAACTGCACCCGGTACAGCGTTGAGTGTCGATCGCGATGGTCATGGGGTATACCTCTTTGAGTTGTTTGCTTGTAACAATATCAGTATCTCACCGATAAGTATAGACACAATATTTTGCGTCTCTACGATGGTACAGCCGCCTCATTGATCCTGCGCATCCATCCGATGTTTGCAAACGTAATGGCCAATAATGGCCCCATCGCCAGCAGCCCGATCAGTGCCACCTCCGGGCGCTCCAGAATGGTGACCGTCACGCCAAAGGATGTCAGGAATAGCGAGGCATATAGCATCACCGGCCCGTAGAAGGTCAGGCTTGCGCTGCGCGGCGGTTGAGGCGACCGGTCGGTAAGTATGCGGTAGAACAGGTTGATCACAAAAGCCACCCCCAACCAGCCGATAAAGTTATCGATCGGCACGCCATTGGCGACGTACGGCACATACGGCCCACCCTCCACCCATACCCACCATCCCTGGCTGACGGCGATCGGGTCGATCATCATGTCCCAGGCAGTTGTTGCCAATGCGCCGATGATCGCTGGCCAGACCAGCGATGGTCGCAGCCCATTTCCCATAGGGACACCGGTCACCAGCGGCGAAACCAGGTCGGAGATGCAGAAGGAGGCATACACGATCGGCTCCCAGGCCAGCGCCGCCAGCAGCGGTACGCCGAAGAGTTGTAAGCCCAGCACTTCGGTATAGAAATATTTTCCAAAGACCAATCCAAAATTGACGCCCAACGCCTCTGCTGTGAACGCCACCACATAAGAAACACCGAACAGCATCAGGCTGCGCTGCCAGCCTTTGGTCAGCACGGAATGCCAGATGACGAAGACCATCAGCGCCAGCACGTAGAAAACCAGGAAATCTACGCTGAAGGGGATGCGCATCCCCAACACGACGTTCAGGATGATCAGCGCTACCGATATCAGCGTCACCACCACCAGGTATTGAAACGGTTTCCGCCCAAGATCACCGTTCTGCATGGTTATTCCTCCATCATGATTGCTTCGATTAAAATGCGTGGCCAACCGCGCACCAGCATGGCACTCATCTGTTGAAAAGTCCGATCGCCGCGCAATGCCGAGAATACTGCCTGCTGCATGAGCTGGCTACGGCTGAGCAGATCTGAACACACCCCAGGGAAGCGGTAAACCAGCCCTGCGAATACCCGGGCATACGCCACCTGTGCAGCAACCTGCACCCGGATTAGCTTGGTGTAGGCCGAGAGATCATTGCGAATGTCTGCCAGGGCTGCCGCGATCACAGGCGCAGCCAGCCTGGCGCTCACCACCGCATAGTAGATCCCCTCACCTATCCAGGGGTCAGCCAGATTGGCTGCGTCCCCGACCAACAGCACCCGCCCTTTATGCAGCGGTGTAGGCGGTGTCCCCAGAGGGATTGCATGGCCTTGGAAATGCAGAATGTGACCCCCCTGCAAGGCCGGCTGGCAGGCAATGAACTGGTCCAGCCGTTGGCGCAGCCCGGTTGCCACACCTGCCCTCGCTTGGAATACACCCACGGAGAGATGGTCCTGCTTGGGGAAAATCCAGCCGTAGCCATGCGGGAGAGCGCCAAAATCGAATGTGGCATACGTCCCCTGCGCCTCCAACCCACTCGGCGGGACTTCCACCTCGGCTTCTACTGCCACACCTACCTGGCGATCGGTCAGCATCCCTAGCGAGCGTGCTACGACGCTGTTCACCCCATCTGCCCCCACCACCACGCGGGCAGAATGATCACCCTGTGTTGTATTTACGATCACCCTCTCGCTCAGCTGCTCCACCCCCTGCACACCGACCCCCTCCTCCAGGTGTGCTCCCGCCTGGACCGCCTGCTGGATCAGGAAGTGGTCGAAGCTTCCGCGCATCACCGTCCAGGCGACAGTCCAGCCCAACTCAACCTTGAGCAATTGGCGGCCGGCAAAACTGAGAATGCCGCCATCCGCTTTGCATTCGAAAACCGGGCTGGCATCAAAGGGCAGGTTCTGGACGGTCTTGAACGTCACCCCGCCACCGCAGGTCTTGTAGCGCGGCAGGTGGGCTTTTTCCAACAC
>Ga0105106_10002461_pt1 | contig 13331 bp, 12 predicted proteins | sample PPLLaktember2015_5_FD_79109 | JGI IMG/M metagenome (GOLD analysis project Ga0105106, IMG submission 79109) | Freshwater sediment microbial communities from Prairie Pothole Lake near Jamestown, North Dakota, USA - PPLs Lake P8 Core (1) Depth... | ecosystem: Environmental > Aquatic > Freshwater >...
ATCGGGAGCCTGTCCCAATACCTCGCAAATCTCGAAAGCCGCCGTCTTTTGCCCCTCCAGGCGGTAGGGGTTGAGCGAATTCACCAGGGCGATGGGGTGTTTCTGGGCGATAGCGACCACCAGGCTGAGGGCGTCGTCGAAGGAGCCCTGCACCTGCACCACCTGCGCGCCGTAGGCGACTGCGCCTGCCAATTTGCCAGCCGCCACCTTTCCCTCGGGGATGAGTACGATGGCGCGCAGCCCGGCGCGCGCCGCATAAGCCGCGGCAGACGCGGCGGTGTTTCCGGTGGAAGCGCAGATCACCGCCTTGGCCCCGCGCCCCAGCGCCTCGCCGATAGCAGCCGTCATGCCGCGGTCTTTGAATGAGCCGGTGGGATTCAACCCTTCGAATTTGACGAACAGCTCGAATCCCCCGCCCAGCTCATCAGCCAGGCGCGCGGTTGGGATGAGCGGGGTATCCCCTTCCAGCAGGGTGACGGTTTGAGTGTGGTCCGGCAGGTCCAACAGGCGCCGGTAGCGTTGCAGGATGCCGGCATGGCGCATGGCGGTCTCCGTGAATCTATTGGGGGTCCAGGACTCGCCCTACGAACAGGATCGACTGGCTGCCAGAATGACGGATCAGGAAAATAAAGGGGCGGTCAACCGTGAATTGTACCTCAACCGCCGGAGCAGAGGTAACTCGCATTTCGACCGCTGTGGCTGCTGCGGCCTCGGTGCCCTTTTCATCCACCGCCACGAAGGCTTTGTGGAACACTTCGCCGATAAACAACCTGCGCTGCCCGTCCATGCCTGAAAAATCAGCGCCGTCTCCATCGGGAGGGGTAAAGGCGACCGGCATACCCAGTCCCTTCAGGGTTTCTCCCAGGTTGAAGCGCGATTCATACTGGAACTTGGGCAGGCTGAGCTGGACATCGGCAGGCTGCAGGCTTTGCAGGGCTTGCTCGAGCAGAGCCGTGTCCAGCGCACTCTCAAAGGCCTCAAAACTCCCGGCATCCGGCAGCAGGATGACCATCGAAGCCTCCCCGCCGCTATACGGCAGCTCCAGCGCCTGGTAGCCCTCGCCCTGGGTGTAATTGAATCTGCCAACCTGGTGCATCATGGGCGCCTGCACCTGACTGCCGTCCAGGTGGGTGAAAGCCCCCGGTTGGGTGTCATTGGCTTCAAAAGTATCCAGCCAATCGGCCTTAAAATAGATGGCATTCGCCAAGACCAGGCGGGTGAACGCATCCAACTCACCGGCAGGGATCAGGTCCTTGATTTTATCCTCGGTTTGATCGCTCACCCAGCGGTTGATGGCAATGCGGGCGGCCTCGGAGTCATTGGCGAAATCCACCAGGTGCATGCCCGCCCCGTAGTTAGCTGCCAGGGTATTCAGAAACTCGTCCAGGAATGCTTCGTCTTGCTGGCCCCACAGCGAATTGGCAGTGTGGAGCTGGAAGAGGCTGGGCTCATCCGCAGAGGAGGCTTGTGGGGCAAGGGTCACTGCCAGATCCAGGGCGTTGAAAGCCGGGTGCAGGCGCTCCTGGGGCAAATCGAAATGCAAGGTGCGCGCCATCTGCGCTGCGGTCTCGCCGCGCGCTCCGGCATAGGTCATCGCCAGGGCCAGAGAGACGCTGTAAGGCGAGTAGAACAGATTGCCATCAGACTGGCGCAGCGCCTGGTAAAGCTCCAGGGCAAAGGTGGTGTTGCCTTGCGCCAGGGTCTGCATGTCTCCCGCGGGCGCAACCGGCGCAGCCTGGCGCGGGATATCTGCCTGGACCACCTGCGCCCGGGCCGCGTTTCCGGCGCAGGCGGAAAGAACCCAACTCAACGCTACCAACAGCGCCAGCAGGGCGCCTGGGATCGATTTAGGCATCACTTTCATGGGACTCATCCTTTCACTTGGAACCTATCCGAAAATTCGGGAGATCACCCCAAATTCACCGGGATTGATGCGTATTGTAAAGACGCTGACCGCGCCCTCCGGGTTCCTGCCGGTGCGGGGAAGGCGATTGCTGCCCACGAGTTGACCATCCTGGCATGCCATGCTACAATCTCAGTCAGCCGGGTAGGTCAGGGAGTGTTGAAAATGAGCAAAGAGCCTGTAAAAGTTCTACTGGTGGAAGATAACAGCGATTATGCCTGGATGCTGCGCCTGGTCCTCACCCAGGTTTACCCGGAACAATTCGAGCTTGACCAGGCAGAAAACCTGCAGTTGGCTTTCCAGCACCTGAGCGCAAAGCCCTATGACGTGCTCCTGCTGGATCTTTCTCTGCCAGACAGCCAGGGGTACGATACCTTCCTGCAGACTCGCCAGGCTGTGCCCGATCTGCCCATCGTGGTCATGACCGCCGTGGACGATAAAAGCCTGGCGCTGCAAGCCGTGCGCGATGGCGCTCAGGACTTCCTGGTGAAAGGCGATATGGACGTGGTGCAATTGGTGCGCTCGATCCAGTACGCGGTTGAACGGCAGCGCACCGTGGCAGACCTGAAGCGTATCTCCCTGGTGGATGACCACACTGGGCTGCTCAACCGCTCAGGATTCCTTTCGCTCGCCGAACAGCACATCAAAATCGCCCGCCGCGCCGGACGCAGTTTGCTGCTCTTTTATGCAGACCTGGATAACTTGAAGCAGGTCAACGATCGTCACGGTCTCCCAGCCGGCGACCATGCGCTGCAGGTGATCGCAGACCTCCTCCGGCGGACCTTCCGCTCCTCCGACCTGGTGGCGCGATTCGGCGGGGATGAATTCACCGTTTTGGCGATCGATGCGCCCCCAGGCAGCGCCGGCATCATGTTGAACCGCCTGCAAGAGAGAATCAGCCAGCACAACACCCAAAACGCCACCTATCAAATCTCGTTGAGCGTGGGCACCGCGCAGCTCGATTCCGAGGATTCGATCGATATCCATGCTCTGCTGGCTAAAGCCGAGAAATCTTTGCATGCAGCCAAACGCAATCCCAACGCATCCCAACCAGCGTAAAAAAGATGAACGGACATTGCGCCTGGAGGCTGTATTCCAGGCGCTTTTTGTTACTTTTCTCTGGTCCACGTCCTGGGTGCTGATCAAAATCGGGCTAAAAGACATCCCCGCCCTCACCTTCGCCGGGCTGCGCTACAGCCTGGCTTTCGTGTGCTTGCTGCCTTTCGCCTTGCAGCCGGGTCAAAGGGCCGGCCTCAAACGGCTCGCCCGCCGCGATTGGCTGAGCCTGGCAGCCCTGGGATTGCTGTACTATACCATCACACAGGGAGCGCAATACCTGGGATTGTTATACCTGCCCGCAACCAGCGTGAGTCTGTTCTTGAATTTTACTTCCGCCCTGGTAGCGTTGATGGGTGTCTTCATCCTGCACGAATACCCTACCCGCTTACAGTGGGCCGGCGTGCTCCTTTTCCTGGCGGGAATTGCGGTCTACTTTTATCCACTCGCCATCCCCCCCGGACAGGTGACTGGTATCCTGATTGTTTTGTTGGGCGTGTTCACCAATGCGGTCTCCGTGCTGCTGGGTCGGCGCATCAACCGGGAGAGACGCCTGACCCCACTGAACGTCACCGCTGTCAGCATGGGAATCGGCGGATTGGCGCTGCTGGCGGTCGGGTTGATCACACACCCCTTGCCAGCGCTCAGTCTGCAGAGCTGGCTGATCATCGCCTGGTTAGCGCTGGTCAACACCGCTTTCGCATTCACCCTGTGGAACCATACCCTGCGCACCCTCTCAGCGGTAGAATCGAGTATCATCAACAGCACGATGCTGGTGCAGATCGCCATCCTCGCCTGGATATTTCTAGGGGAAAGTTTGGGCGGGCGCCAGATCGTTGGCGTCGTGCTGGTGAGTCTGGCAGTATTTGTGGTACAACTTAAAAATCGAGGCTGACGGATGGAATCAATTTGCGTGTATTGCAGTTCTTCGGATAAGCTGCTGCCACGATACCTGGAAGCTGCCCGAGAGATGGGCGCAGCCATTGCAGGGCGCGGGCTGCAAGTGGTGTACGGCGCGGGCAGCACCGGCATGATGGGCGCGCTGGCAGATGGCGCCTTGCAAGCCGGCGGCAAGGTGTTGGGGGTCATCCCGGCCTTGTTCAACACCCCTAGGCTGGCTCACAACGGATTGACGAGCCTGGAAGTGGTGGATACCATCCATGTGCGCAAGGCGCGCATGATCGAGATATCGGACGCTTTTATTGCCCTTCCGGGGGGCTATGGCACATTGGAAGAGTTATTCGAGGTGCTCACCTGGGCGCAGATCGGGCTGCACGCCAAGCCGGTAGGTCTGCTCAACACCAACGGCTATTACAATGCGCTGCTGGAGCAGGTAGAGCGCGCCCGCAGCGAGGGCTTTATCTACCAGGAGCATCGCAGCCTGTTCACCTGTTCAGAACGACCCGACGAATTGTTGGACGGGCTGATGAATTTCAAACCCCCTACAGGCCTGGAGCGCTGGCTCAGCCGCGAAGACTAAACCCGCCTGCCGGCTGCCAGAGCCACCCAATCGCCGATCTGGCGGAGTTCCAGCATTTGCAGCCCCGCTTCTTGCAAGGCTGCCTGCACTTCGCCTGCCTGCTCTTGTAAGATTCCAGAAAGCACCAGCCAGCCGCCCGGGCTCACCAGGCGACCCAGGCCCTCGTCCAGCAAGCGGATAATCACAGGCGCCAGGATGTTTGCCAGCACCAGGGGCGCCTGGCGGATGGAGTGACTGCCGTTTAAGATCTCGCCCACCGAACCCAGGCCAATTTCCATGCGCCCGGCTACCCCATTCAGCTCAGCATTCTCGCGGGCAGCGGTCACGGCCTCGTTGTCAATATCCACACCCAGCGCATGCCCGGCGCCCAGTTTGAGCGCTGCCACCGCCAGGATGCCTGAGCCGCAGCCCACATCGATCGCGCTTTCCAGCCCACCCGGAAAAGCTGCCAGGCTGGCCTCGATCAGCTCCAGGCACAGTTGGGTGGTAGGGTGCGTGCCAGTGCCAAAAGCCATGCCCGGGTCCATGCGAATGGAGACACGCTGCGGGTCCGGCGATTCCATCCAGGCTGGGACGACGATCAGCCGCTCTCCGATGGGGATAGGGCGGTAGTGCTGCTTCCAGGCCTGCGACCAATCTTCTTCCTGCACGGTGCGGAACTGGGCGGGTGGTAAAGGGCGGATGCGCCCCAAATACCACAGCCCTTCTTCGATGCGCTGGCGTGTCTCTTCCAACTGCCCGTCCACCGGCAGGTAGCCGCACACGCGCAGCGGGCCCACCGCGTGCCCATCACTGTCATCCGGCCCGGCGGTCACCGCCGTCGATTCGATCACCACACCGTTGGGGACATAGCGCGCCAGCACCTCGGCAATCGCCTCCGCCAGCTCGCCATCTACAACCAATGAAATTTCCAGCCAGTTCGACGCCTGCCCCAATTAGCCCCCCAGCGTCTCTTTCAGCCAGTCGAAGAAGCTGCGCTCTTGCGGGCGCACTTCGCTGCCCAGGCTCTTGGCAAGCTTCTCGAACAGCTCGCGCTGCTCCTGGCTGAGGCGCGCGGGAATCTCGACGTTGATTACCACCAATTGGTCGCCGCGGCCGTTGCCGCGCAGGAAAGGCACACCTTTGCCGCGCATGCGCAAGATTTTTCCGGGCTGCGTCCCGTTAGGGATCTTCAGGCGCGCCGGACCATCCACGGTCGGGATATCCACCTCGGCCCCCAGGGCCGCCTGTGCGATATTGATATCCAGGTCCAAGACGATATCGTTTTCCTTGCGGCGGAAGAATTTGTGCGACTTGACGTTGATGGTGATATACAGATTGCCGTTGGGACCGCCATTCACGCCCGGCTGACCTTCGCCCGCCAGCCGGATTTGCGTACCCGCATCGACCCCGCCCGGGATATTGACGACCTTCTTGCGCGTGCGGCGCTCCAGGCCGCGCCCCTGGCAGGTCCGGCAAGGCGAGGGGATGGTCTCCCCCTGCCCGTTGCAGGTGGGGCAGGTAGTCACCTGCACCATCGAGCCCAGAATCGTCTGGCGCACCTGGCGCACTTCGCCGGCGCCGTTGCAGGTGGCGCAGCGCGTGGGCGAGGTGCCCGGTTCGGCTCCAGAGCCGTTCAAGCAGAGCAAACCTCATCCCGCGTGATCTCGATTTCTTTTTCAACGCCAAACACCGCTTCTTCGAAGGTCAGGTCCAAGCGGTAGGGCAGGTCGGCGCCGCGCCGGGGGGCGTTGCGCGAGCGCCGTGTGGAGCGCCCAAAGCCGCCGAACCCAAACAGGTCGCCAAAGATATCGGCGAAGTCATTGAAATCCACCGAAATATCCGGCGCGCCGCCTGGCCCTCGCACCCCAGCGTGTCCAAAGCGATCATAGGCAGCCCGCTTATCCGCGTCCGAGAGAATGGCATAGGCCTCATTCAACTCCTTAAAGCGTTCTTCGGCGTCTGGCTCCTTGTTCACATCGGGGTGATGCTGGCGTGCCAGCCGCCGAAACGCGGCCTTAAGGTCTTCATTGGAGGCGTTCTTGGGAACGCCTAATATTTCATAATAATCGCGCTGCGTCATGATTCCTGCTTGGGCCGATTAGGGCGGTTCAAAAATGGGTGATTCTGGCCCGCAGTTGGAGAGGGATGGGGTTGTGTGGGCGGGCTACGCCCGCCCACACAACCCTATAGATTCCTTGAACTACCTACACGTTACGAAATTCGCCATCGACGACTTCTTCGCCGTCGGTATTGGGAGCAGGGCCGCCGGTCGAGGGCCCTTCGCCCTGCTGTTCGGGTTCAGGGGCGCTCTGCTGGTAAGCGGCCGCGCCAATTTGCTGCAGCAATTGGTTCAAAGCCTCGGTCTCGCGGCGCGTGCTATCGACGTCTTCACCGTTCATCACCCCGCGCAGCTTGGTCACCTGCTCATCTACCTGCCCTTTCAGGTCTGCGGGGATCTTATCGCCCATATCGCGCAGTAGTTTCTCAGCCGTGTACACGGCATTATCGGCAGCATTGCGCGCTTCGATCACCTCTTTGCGCTTGCGGTCATCATCAGCGTGCGCTTCGGCCTCTTTGCGCATGCGCTCCACTTCGGCGTCCGACAGACCCGAAGAGGCGGTGATGGTGATGTGCTGGCTGCGGCTGGTGGCTTTATCCTGCGCGGTGACTTTCAGGATGCCGTTGGCGTCGATATCGAAGGTCACCTCGATTTGCGGAATGCCGCGCGGCGCCGGGGGGATGCCATCCAGGATGAAACGCCCCAGCGATTTGTTATCGGCTGCCATAGGTCGCTCGCCCTGCAGCACGTGGATTTCTACCTGATTTTGATTGTCGCTGGCAGTGGAATAGATCTGGCTCTTGCGAGTCGGGATGGTGCTGTTGCGCTCGATCATCGGGCTGGCGACTCCGCCCAGGGTCTCTACCGAGAGAGTCAAGGGGGTTACGTCTAGCAGCAGGATATCTTTCACATCACCGCCCAACACACCTGCCTGGATCGCCGCGCCAATAGCCACCACCTCGTCGGGGTTCACGCCTTTGTGCGGTTCCTTGTTGAACAGCTTGCGCACTGCTTCTTGAACGGCGGGCATGCGCGTCATGCCGCCCACCAAGACCACCTCGTTGATCTTGGACGGCTCTATGCCAGCGTCTTTGATCGCCTGGCGCACCGGTCCCAGAGTGCGCTCGATCAGGTCAGCCGTGAGCTGCTCCAGCTTGGCGCGGGTCAAGGTCAAGACCAGGTGCTTGGGGCCGCTGGCATCGGCGGTAACGTAAGGCAGGTTGATCTCGGTCTGCATCATGCTGGAGAGCTCGATCTTGGCCTTCTCAGCGGCCTCTTTCAAGCGCTGCAGCGACTGGCGGTCTTTGCGCAAGTCGATGCCGTTCTCGCGCTTGAACTCGTCGGCGATGTAATCGATGATGCGCTGGTCGAAATCATCCCCGCCCAGGAAGGTATCGCCGCTGGTAGAGCGCACCTGGAAGACCCCATCGCCCACATCCAGGACGGAGATATCGAAGGTGCCGCCGCCCAGGTCGTACACTGCGATCACTTCATCTTTCTTCTTATCCAGCCCGTAAGCCAGCGAAGAAGCGGTCGGCTCGTTAATGATGCGCAGCACTTCCAACCCGGCGATCTTGCCGGCGTCTTTGGTGGCGTTGCGCTGAGCGTCGTTAAAGTAAGCCGGCACGGTGATGACGGCTTGCGTGACCGTCTCGCCCAGGTAGGCTTCCGCGTCCGCCTTGAGCTTGCCCAGGATCATGGCAGAGACCTCAGGCGGGGAATATTCGCGGCTATCCAACACCACGCGCACATCCCCATTAGGCGCTCCCGTGACTTTATAGGGAGCGCGGCCGAGCGCTTTCTGGACTTCGGCGTCGCTGAATTTGCGTCCCATGAAGCGCTTGATCGAAGAAACGGTATTTTCCGGATTTACGACGGCCTGGTTGCGCGCCACACGCCCGATCAGGCGCTCGCGGTTCTTGTTGACCGCCACCACCGAGGGGACCAGGCGCTCGCCCTCTGCCGATGAAATGACGACGGGCTCGCCGCCTTCCATCACTGCCACCACCGAGTTGGTGGTTCCTAAATCAATGCCAATGATTTTTCCCATGTATTCCTCCAATGAATGCTCTTATCCAAATGAATCAGGGTTTTTCGAATACCCTGCTGATTTTTATTTGGCAACCCGCACCAGGGCTGGGCGCAGTACACGCTCTCCCAGCATGTAGCCTGGCTTGATAACTTCAATGATCTGGCCGTTCTCGTAGCCTGCATACGCCTCGTGCGATAGGGCTTCGTGCAGGTTGGGGTCAAAGAACTGGCCTTGCGCTTCCATGATGGCGACGCCGGAAGAGTCCAGCACGGCTATGAACTTGCGGTAAATCAGCTCGATGCCCTGCGCCCAGGCAGCCCCATCGCCCGACTGGGGGCCATTCTTGAGCGCCCGGTCCAGATCATCCAGCACGTCCAGAAATCGCTTAATCACGCTGGCGGAGGCATTTTGGTACACCATCGCCTGCTCGCGCTCGACGCGTTTTTTGTAATTAGCAAACTCGGCGCGGGCGCGCTGCCAGCCATCCAGGTATTCGTTAGCCTTCGCCTGCCATTCATTCAGCTCACTGCGCAGGGCTTCCTCATCCGGCAGCACCTGCACGCTCTCAGCAGCCTGCACCTCGGCTTCGGAAACCTCAGGCTGAGCGTCTTTTGATCTTTTGCTCGTTTTTGAATGTTGATTTTGATCGGACATCATCAATTATTTCTCTTCCTTTTCAATCGTTACACGGATCAACACGGATTTCTTTGATCTATTCTTCCTTTTTCCGTCCAATCCGTGCCATCCGTGTACAAATAGTCTTTACGCGGTTCACTCAGCATGCAGGTCCACCACCAGCTCGCTGAGCAAGCCCGCCACGTAGCGAACAGTGGAGATGGTCTGCCCGTAGGCCATGCGGATCGGGCCTAGCACCCCCAGGGTCCCGGTCGCCAAACCGGGCACTCCATAGCGCGCCAGCACCATCGAGCAATCGCGCAGCTCTTCCCAGGTGCCTTCCCCGCCAATCAACACCTGCACGCCGCCCACGTTGCCGGTAAGCACGGTTCGGTTAAGCAAGTCCTCCAATAAAGAGCGCTCCTCCAGGATGCGCAGCGCGTTGCGCGCCACCTCGACCTCGCCGAACTCCGGCTCCGTCAAAACGTGCGCCAGCCCATCCCGGTAGACTTCGCCCGCCAGCACCTTTTGGGCGCGGCGCATATCCTCCACGATCAGCTTGAGCACATCTTGCTCCAGGGCATCAAACTGCCCGCTCAGGTTGTTAATGCCTTCCAGGGTGAGCCCTTGGGCGCTAGCATTGATGTGCGCGGCAACCGCGCTCAGGTGATCTTGCACCACTGGCTCCGCCAGGCTGAGCATCTGCTGGCGCACATCGCCGCCTGACATCACCAGCACCATCAATACCTGGCGCCCCTGGGTGCCGATCAGCTCCAGGTGCTTGAAGCGCGCCTGCTCCGTGTGAGGAGCCGTAACCAGAGAGGCCGCCTGAGAATGGTGCGCCAGCACCGAAGCCGCCAGGCGCATCCAGCGGTCCACATCATGCCCTGCCTGGTAGAACTGGTGGGCAATGGTGCGTTTGGTGTTGGAGGGCAGGTCGGTGTGCCCCATCAACTGGCGTACAAAATAGCGGTAGCCTTCTTCGCTGGGCACGCGTCCGGCAGAAGTGTGCGGCTGGCGTAAGTAGCCCATTTCGGTGAGAGCCACCATATCGTTGCGAACGGTAGCCGAGCTGAAATCCAGGTGATATTGCTGCACCAGGCGCGCCGAACCCACCGGCTGGGCAGTTTCAATGTAATCGCGGATCACCAGGGCCAGGATCAGTTTTTGCCGTTCGCTCAAATTATCCATTTTTTCACCGTTTATCAATTAGCACTCTCACAACGAGAGTGCTAAAAACGCAGGGTTCATCATACCACGCCGGGGGGTAGACGTCAAGAATACGACCTTTTAAGGGGTGGATTTCTGATATTCAATTAACAATTGAACGTGCCGGGCGCCTTAGAGGTGCCTGGCACGTGATTTCCAGATTGTAGGTCGGGTTGAGCGACGCTCGGAGAGCGCAGCGAAACCCGACACACTGCCTGCAGAGCGAGATTTCATCTCGCTCTGCGCAGGTTGCGTTCCCACGGAGGACCGTGGGAACGAGGGGAACGAGGGGAGGCGCTTAGCCGCTCTCGCGGGCCGCCAAAAGCTGGTTCAGCAGGTCGCTGCCGGGAGGCACCAGCGTCAGGCCGCCCTTGCCTTCCAATATTTTCTGCATCTCCAGAATCTCGAACATGGCGTTGGCTACTTCGCCGTCGGCGGTAATCGCCTGCAGCGCCTGGCCCACAATGCGCGGGCGGATAGCGCCGGCTTTGGCGAATTCCACCGCCGCCTGGCGCTCGGCGGTGCTGGTGATGATGTTCACCTGGTTGGCGCCATCCTGCTTGATCGCCGAAGTCACCTGGCGCAGCCGGTTGACCACCTTGGCCTCGATCTGCTGGATCATGCCGCTGTCCCGGAAATGTACTTTGCGGATATACACCGAGCCCAGCTTGTAGCCCCACTCGTGCGAACGCGGCGACACTTCCTCACGCACCATGTGGCTCATCCCGTGCCGGTTGACGAGCATAGTTTCCAGCGGCATATTGCTAAGCGAGCGCACCACCGCGTTGGAAACATTGGCTGCCAGCGAGCCGCGCGGGTCGGCGTTTTTGAACAGGTACGATACCGGCTCGCTGATATACATCTCATACCAGATGCCCACCCCCATCGGCGCCCCTTCTTCAGAGTTGACGGGATTGCTGCGCAGATACTGCTGGTCCAGGCGCATATCCAACACATTCCGGCTGCCCAGCCAGTTGACCAGGAAGGCGCTGGGACCGATGCGCACGGGTAGAACATGCAGCCCTGGCTCGCGCAGGATGCCCGCCACGCGCCCAAACAACACAAACACCTGGCAGGTGCCCTCTTCAACGATGGTGTACAGACCCAGCACGCGCAAAATAACCGACAGGATGGGCATAACAAACCACATCCCCACAAAGCCAATGACTGCAGCGATGATGAATTGGAAGATGTTGTCCATCATTCCACCTCCCGCACGATCAGCCCGGCGTGGGTGTATAGCTTGAGGCGCACGTTGCGCAAATAGGCCAGCAGCACCTCCGGCCCGTTCTGGCGCAGGGTGCGCAGTTGGTCTGCCAGGGCGGTCAGCGGCTCTACCTCGGCCAGGGCGTTGAGGGTTTCGATCTCCACCGCACGTTTGGATTGGACGATCTTCTGGTCGGCGGAAGCCTGCGCCAGGCTGATATCCGATGAAACCTGGTTGTGGGCGGTGTTGATCGCCGCCAGGGCCGATTCCACTTCGGGCGGTGGGTCAATGCCGGTGATGAGCGAGGCGTCCAGCACGATGCCGTAACGGGCGGCTGAGGAGGCGCACTCGCGTTCCATGTGCTCGTTAAGGTCGCGCAGGTTCTTGCGCAGGTCGTTGATCGATACGCCGGTGACGATGCTCATCTCGCCGCCGCGGGCGGCCTCCGGCTGCGGAGCCTCAAAGCTGGCAATGCGCTCGCGCAGCACCGAGACGAAATAGCCCATCACGTGCGAGATGGGCCGCTTGACGCCAAACAGGTAGGCGTACAGGTTGCTCTCTGCCACCCGGTAACGGATTTGCCCGGTGAGACCAGTGTTCAGCTGGTCTTTGGTCACAGCTTCCAGGATGGTGCCGTTGGAATTGGCTGTCGGGTCTTCGGTGTCCATTGCCATGTTGACGGTTTGGGTGGCAATGGAAACTTTATAGATGCGCTCCCAGGGCCACTTGAGATACGGCCCGCCAGGCGGGATGACGCGCACCTGTGGGAAGTTATAGCGCAATTTGTGCTCTTCGGTCAGGGTCTCTCCGAGGGCCGAATCGGCGGTCATGGCGCTGCCCACGCGCTCGGCCCGCCCGAAGATGGTTTTCACCGCCCGCTCGTTTTGATCCACCGTATACAGGGCGGTGAGCAGGTAGCGGATGATGAACCAGACGATAAATCCAAGCAGAAATCCTAAAGCAATACTCATCGTGCGGCCTCCTTGTCGCTGAGATTCTCCGGCAGGTGCAACCACCCCATACAATGCGAGCGGATACCCCATTATAGCTTACCGTATAGCTGAACGGCCAATTGCGGCAGCGACGGATCAAGCCCAAATCATGGGGACACGGATTGAACGGATAGACTGTAGGTTGGGTTGAGCGGCACTTTCAGTCTGCCGGGATATTGCGTTACCAGCGAAACCCAACGCAAACCACGGTGGGACACGGATGTACAGTGGAAGCATGGATCACTTTCATATCAACAAACACAACATTATCGGCATATAATGTTCATTAGGACTATATATAGCTACATATACCGCAAGGTGGCGTGTTATGCATTTATTGGGCGGCTGAGAAGTTTATGCCATAAAAAAGAGTATCACCGCTTCGGCAACACGTAGTTATTGCCGCACTCAAAAAGGAGATTCTGACTGATGGGCCAACATCCAGGTAAACACAATGCTGATGAATTTTACGCTCAAACGTACGATGATTCCGTACCAAACTGGCCTGGCGAAATTGACTTCTACCGTGAGATGGCGGCAAGGGTAAAGTCCACTGGCGGAACCATGCTTGAGATTGCTTGTGGTACAGGGCGCGTGGCTATTCGTATAGCACAAGACGGCGTTAATGTTGTCGGCCTCGACCTGTCCCCCGAGATGATCGATGTAGCCAAGAAGAAGAGCGTAGGGCTTGGAAATATGCGCTGGGTTGAAGGAGACATGCGGTCATTCGAACTACAGGAAGCATTCGATCTGGCGCTTATACCTGGGCATGCTTTCCAGAATCTCAACACCCCGC
>Ga0105106_10002463_pt1 | contig 13324 bp, 10 predicted proteins | sample PPLLaktember2015_5_FD_79109 | JGI IMG/M metagenome (GOLD analysis project Ga0105106, IMG submission 79109) | Freshwater sediment microbial communities from Prairie Pothole Lake near Jamestown, North Dakota, USA - PPLs Lake P8 Core (1) Depth... | ecosystem: Environmental > Aquatic > Freshwater >...
CTCCCGCTGCACCCGGGTTGCCGCCGCGTGACTCGGGGCCGAGCGCCAGCCAAGCTCCACCCGACCGTCGAGTAGAGCCGGCACCCATCACCTGCACCCGCCGCCGGGCCACGCACGAAGGAACGGAGTCGCCCATGCCGTTCCTGTCCCGTGCCTTGCTGCTCTGCCCCCTCGCGTCGCTCGGCCTGGCGCTCGCCCCGCCCCCCGTCGCCGCGGAGCCGATGAATCTCTCCGACACGCGCCCGCGCTGGGTCGCCGTACGCTTCGAAGCGTCACCGGCGGATGCGCCCGGGCGGCTCGATGCGAGCTACGACGAGCCGATCCCCGCGCGGCTCGAGCCGGACGGCGCGCCCGACCGCGTGCGCGTCACGATCCCCGCGCTCTCGGTGGAGAGCGGCATCCTCGAGAAGCAGGGCGTGCGGCCCGGGAGCCTCAGCGACTTCGTCTGGCACTTCGACGCGCGGACGGGGGACGTGCTCTCGGCCTCCTTCTCGGGCGTGGTGGTGCGGCACCTGGGCGTCGGCGTCTTCCGGTTCGACACGGACGTGGAGATCCGCACCGAGCTCAGCACGCGCACCGCGGCCGGCTTCCGGAGCCCGGAGCAGCTCTTCGGCGAAGAGATGGTCGCGTACTGCGATCCGTCCGAGGGAAAGGGCTGCACGCCCGTCCCGGCGATCCCCTACGACTCGCGCACGGGCTACGTGAACGCCGTCGGATTCGTGGACGCGCGCGCGATGCACCTCACGACGCGCAGCTTCTCGGATCTCGGCGAGGCGCGCTTCGAAGAGCTCGAGGGCGAGGCGCTCCGGAGCGCGGAGCTGGACGGCGCCGCTCCAGGCACGCCGGCGGTGAGCGCGCCCGGCCCGGGCGTAGCCACCTCGACCCCGACTGCCCCGCCCTTGCCCTGAGCCGTCCGGCGAGGCCCGCGAGAACGAGCTGCCGCCCTCCCCCATCCCTCCTGGTCCTTCCCGGATTCCAGTCCTGGAGGCCGACCTCCCGGCGCGTGCGTCCTCCGCCGCGGAGGCCGGCGACAGCGGCCGCCGGCCTCCGCCGGCCACGCCGTGGCACCAGATGACAGAAGCGGCGGTGTGGCGGTGATGCGTCCCTGCTACCGGTCCTCGGCGAGTCGAATCGAGGAGGTCATCCCATGCAATCGAGGCACCGCGCGAGGTCTTTGGGTTTCTTCGCAGTGTTCTTCGTTCTCGGGGCCGTTCCGGCGGGCGCACAGACTGCGAGCCCGGATCGGCATGCCTTCTTCGGCGAGACGCACGTGCACACGAGCTGGTCGCTCGATGCGTTCGCGATCGGGAACACTCTCACCAATCCCGGCGACGCGTACAAGTACTTCAAGGGCGAGCCGATCAAGCACCCCCTCGGCTACGACGTGAAGATCGATACCCCGCTCGACTGGGCCGGCGTCACCGACCACTCCGAGTACGCGGGCGTCGTGAACCTGGCGAACGAGCCGGGCTCCGAAGTGAGCAAGATGCCCGCGGCGCAGCCCCTGATCCTGAAGGCCCGCACCAAGGAGGAGATGGAGCGCGTCGCGCTGTACGCCATCAACACCCTGGCGTCCGGACCGCCCGTCCAGGCGCTCATGGCACCCGCGATCGCGGGCGAGGTCTGGAAGCGGAACGTCGCGCTCGCCGACCAGGCAAACGCGCCCGGGAAGTTCACGGCGTTCTGCTCCTACGAGTGGACCTCGATGCCGAACAACATGAACCTGCACCGCAACGTCTTCTTCAAGGACTGCGCCAAGGTGCCGGTGATGCCGTTCAGCGCCCTGGACTCGAAGCACCCCGTGGACCTCTGGAGCTGGATGGACGGCCAGCGCAAGGCCGGCAACGACCTCCTCGCGATCTCGCACAACGCGAACCTCTCCGACGGCCGCATGTTCCCGATCGAGGTGGACACCAAGGGGCGTCCGATCGATGCGGCCTACGCGGCGTCGCGCGTCCGCAACGAGCCGCTGATCGAGATCAAGCAGCTGAAGGGCACCTCCGAGACGCACCCCCTGCTCTCGCCCAACGACGAGTTCGCGAGCTTCGAGATCATGTCGGTGCTGCTCGGCAACCCGCCGGGCCGCATCCCGCACATCGTCGGCAGCTACGCCCGGCAGGCGCTGAAGGACGGCCTCACCCTGGAGGACAGCCAGGGCTTCAACCCGTTCAAGTTCGGCTTCGGGGCGGCGTCCGACTCGCACAACACCGCCGTTCCCTATCGCCAGGACAACTTCTTCGGCGGTCATTCCTTCACGGACGGGACGATCGAGGCGCGCATGTCCGGCACGGTCGTCGGCGGCATGTTCGACGCGCGCACCGAAAGCACGTCGGGGCTCACCGGCGTGTGGGCCGAGGAGAACACGCGCGCCTCGATCTTCGAGGCGATGCGACGCAAGGAGACGTTCGCCGTCAGCGGCCCGCACATCCAGGTGCGCTTCTTCGGAGGCTGGGAGTACTCGGCCGCCATGTTGAATGGCGCCGACTGGGCCAAGACCGGCTACGCGAAGGGCGTGCCGATGGGCGGCGATCTGCCGCCGGCGCAGCCGGCGAAATCTCCAACCTTCCTGGTCTGGGCGGTGAAGGATCCGACGTCCGGCAATCTCGATCGCATCCAGGTCGTGAAGGGCTGGACGATGAGCGGCCAGAGCTTCGAGAAGGTCTTCGACGTGGTCTGGGCGGGCGACCGCAAGCCGGACAAGTGGACCGGCGTCGTGCCGCCGATCGGCAGCACGGTGGACCTCGAGAAGGCGACCTACACCAACACGATCGGCTCCGTGGAGCTGAAGACGGCGTGGACGGATCCCGAGTTCGATCCGAGCCTGCACGCCTTCTACTACGCCCGCGTGCTCGAGATCCCGACGCCGCGCTGGACCACGATCCAGGCGGCGAAGCTCGGCGTCGCGCCCCCCGACGTGGTGGCGGCCACGCTCCAGGAGCGCGCCTGGAGCTCGCCGATCTGGTACACGCCGAGCGCCGAGGCCGCCAAGGCGTCGAAGCGCGGCACGACGGTCGCCGACCTGAAGAAGCAGGGCGCCGTGGCCCTCGGCGACGCGAAGCTGACGGCGCTGATCGAGCAGAAGTCCATCTGGATCGAGAACACCGTGACGGGCGACAAGCAGATGATCATCTACGGCGCCCTGGGCAAGGGCCCCGGCGCCAAGCCGGTCACGCCCGCCGAGCCCGGCTACGTCACGCAGCGCTTCCCGGCCGGCCAGGGCCAGTTCCAGGTTCGCTACGTGGGACACGACCACGCGCTGCCGAGCCTCACCGCCGACGCGGCGGAGGGCGCCTACGTCGGCGAGTCCCGCACCTACGACGTCGCCAACGGGAAGATCGTCACCGACCTCGTCGGCACGCCGATCGAGATCGCCGTCTACAAGCTTGGCGAGAAGTACTTCGCCGCCCGCAGCAACGAATTCGGCTACGCCAACTACGAGATGGTTCCGGCCGAGCCTGCGCTGAGCCCGCTCGGCGCCGAATCGCATCCGGTCGCTCCGAAATGAGGCGACCCGAACCCGAGCGCGGGCCCGCCGAGCCTTCGGCGCGCAGGAGCGTGGCCGGTCGCCTGCTGCGCGAGCCGCTGCTGCACTTCCTGATCGCGGGAGCGGCCCTGTTCGCGGCCTACGCATGGCTGCATCCCGAGCTGATCGGGCGCGACGCATCGCATCGCATCGAGCTGACCCAGGACGACCTGCGCCAGATCGCCGTCGGGTGGCTCGCGCAGGGTCGCCCGGCCCCGACGCCCGACGAGATGCGCAGCCTCGTCGAGAGCAAGGTCCGCGAGGAGCTGCTCTATCGTGAGGCGCTGGCCCTCGGTCTCGACCAGGGCGACACCATCGTGAAGCGCCGCCTGGCGCAGAAGATGGAGTTCCTGTTCGAAGATCTCTCCGCGCTGCGGGAGCCCACGAGCGCGGAGCTCGAGACCTGGTTCGCGGAGCGCGCCGCGCGCTTCGCGTTGCCGGCGCGCGCGACGTTCCGCCAGCTCTACTTCTCGCCCGACCGCCGCGGCGCTCGGGCGCGGGACGACGCGGCGCATGCGCGAGCGCAGCTCGCGAGCGAGCCGGCCGACGCTCCGGCGGCAGCCGCGCTCGCCGACCCCTTCATGTTCCAGAGCGACTACGGCGATCGCGAGCTCGGGGAGGTGGCGAAGTCGTTCGGACCGGGGTTCGCCGAGTCGGTGTTCCAGCTCGCGCCCGGCCGCTGGCAGGGGCCGATCGAGTCCGGCTACGGCTGGCACCTCGTCTTCGTGGACTCGGTCACGCCGCCGCACACGCCCGCCTTCGAAGAGGTCGCGGCCGACGTCCGCTCGGCGTGGGTCGCGGAGCAGCGCGATGCGCTCCGGGAGCGCGCGCTCGACGACCTGAAGGCGCGCTACGAGATCGTCATCCCGAAGGACCTGGCGGTTTCGTGGCCGGTCGCGCCGGAAGGCGCACAGACGATGGCGGCGCCGTGAGCGGGAGAACGGAGATGCGAGCCGCGGCGCGCGTCCTCGCGCTCGCGTTGCTCTTCTTGCTGGCGCCCCTTTCGCGCGCCGAGGCGCACGACGCCCGGCCCGCATACCTCCAGATCGACGAGACCGCGCCGGGTCGCTACAGCGTGCTGTGGCGGGTTCCGGTCCTGTCCGGCATGCGGCTTCCGGTCGCGCTGAAGCTCCCGGCTGCTCTGCGCGACGTCCGCGAGCCCGCCGTGCAGCAGCTCTCCGACTCGCTCGTCGAGCGCCGCGTCGTGGAAGCCGGGAGCGCCGGGATCGCAGGCGCGCGCATCGAGTTCGCGGGCCTCGAGGCGACGATCACGGACGTGCTCGTGCGCGTGCGGCTCCAGGGCGGCGCGCAGTCGACGACCCTGGTGCGGCCGTCGCGCCCCTGGGTCGAGGTCGCTTCTTCGAGCGGAACGCTCGCCGTGCTGGGCGCGTATCTCGCCCACGGGGTCGGGCACATCCTGCTCGGCTTCGATCACCTGCTCTTCGTGTTCGCGCTGATCCTGATCGTCCCGAGCCGTCGCGCGCTGCTCGTCACCATCACCGCCTTCACGCTGGCGCACTCCATCACGCTCGCGCTCGCGACGCTCGGTGTGGTGCACGTGCCGGGGCCGCCCGTGGAGGCCGTGATCGCGCTCAGCATCCTGCTCCTCGCGGTCGAGATCGTGCACGCCCAGCGCGGGCGGCCGAGCCTCACGGCGCAGTGGCCGTGGGTGGTGGCCTTCAGCTTCGGCCTGCTCCACGGCTTCGGCTTCGCCGGTGCGCTCAGCGCCGTCGGGCTCCCGCAGAGCGACGTGCCGCTCGCGCTGTTCGCGTTCAACGTCGGCGTCGAGCTCGGGCAGCTCGCGTTCGTCGCAGTGGTGCTCGTCGCCCTCCGTCTGGCGCGGCGCATCGATCTCTCGCCCGGTGCGGAGCGCGTGGCGTTGCGGGCCGCGAGCTACGGGATCGGGACGCTCGCCGCGTTCTGGCTCTTCGAGCGGCTCGCGAGCTTCGCGTCGTGAGACGCGGCCTGGGCGTCGCCGCTTCGGCCCCGACTCTGCCGCCCTTGTCCTGAGCCGTCCTCCAACCCTCCGCTGCCGCCGTGCTGCCTGCGTGCTGCGCATGACGGACCCCTGTGTCGACAGGCCAGAGGGTAGACTCGGTGGTCCCCTTAGCGCTGGACCCTTGCGGCGGGGCCTACAACTCGGCGTGTGATCGACCGATGAGGAGATGGACGCGCAGCGCGTCCAAGGACCCGCCAGCACGGTCGATCGCAGCGCGGAGGTCGTATGAGGAATCGGGTTCTCCTTCTTGCATTGATCGCATGCATCCCGCCGAGTTGCGTCCCCTCGGAGCCTTTCGGCCGTCTCGCGTACACGGTGGTCGATGCGGAGTACAGCCGCGCCGCCCTGCGGGTCGTGCTGGTGTCGGCTGGCCCGCCGACCCTCCACCTCTACGACCCGCAGACCCGTACGGACGAGGAGGTCTCCCTACCCGCCGATCCCACATGCGTCGCCCTGAGCGCCGATGGCCGTCTTGCGGCAGTGGGACACGATCGGCTCCTCAGCTACGTCGACCTGACTTCGGGATCCCTCCTCCGTACCTATGCGGTGTCGGCGAAGGTTCTCGACGCCGTGGTTCCCGAGAACGGGCGCGTCTATGCATTCCTAGAGACCGGTGGGACGAATCCTCAGATATCGGTGCTGAATGTCGCCACCGGCGCGGAGCAGATCGTCACGGGTGGCGGGGCACGGGCGATGCAGCGACCGGACACAGACACCATCTATGTCATCAACAACGCGGTCAATCCGGAGTCGCTCGGAAGCCTCGACATCGGTGGTGGCGGCGCGGTACGCCTCCACGGTTCCCCCTACCGAGGGAGCCACCCGCCCTGCGGCGAGCTCTGGTTTTCAGAAGACGGACACCGGATCTTTACGGCGTGTGGCGAGACATTCCGCGCCTCGTCGAGTCGCGATCAGGACATGCGGTTCGTGGGCGCCCTGCAGAGCGCTGCGCGGGTGCAGAGCCTCGACCACTCCGCCGTCGCGCAGCACGTCGTCGCGATTCCGGCGCCCGGCATGTTCGGCGATCCGCTCACGGATACGCGGCTCCAGATCTATCACGACCTTGCGCTCGAGTATCGAGGCTTCATGCCTCTTCCTTCGTTCGTGCAGGACGGACAGGCCTTCCCCGCGCACGGCCGCTTCGTCTTCTTCGACGAGGGTGCGCATAACCTCATCGTGGTACAGCAGGCGGATCCCGAAGCGGGCCTGCAGCAGGACTTCGCGATCTACACCTTCGCGTTCAATCCGAGCGTGTTCGTCAGCGCGCCGGCCTCTCCTCCGCCGCCCATGGTTGTGCAGCCCTTCCGCTCTTTCGATCGCCCGATCGAAGACGCCGAGTGGAACTTCGCTCTCGATCGGATCGTCTTCGTATCGAGCGATCCCCACCTCCTTCACGTGTACGATCCCGAGACCGGCGAGGATCGCACGGTGCCGGTCCCCTTCGCTCCGAACTCCGTGTCGGTTGCACCCGCAGGCGACCGCGCCGCCGTGGGACATGACGGCGGGCGGATCAGCCTGGTCGATCTCACGTCGGCCACGCTGCTCACGACCTATTCGGCATATGGAGACGTCCTCGACGTCGTACTGACGCCCGATCGGATCTACGAGTTTCCGAGGTCTACCTCGGGGAATGGCGATCTTCGCGCGGTCGAGGTCGCGACGGGCGCGCAGGAGCGGACGGTTGCCGTGGGTGTCGGCGGCGACTCGAAGGCGACGACGGACGTGACAGGCGCGTTCCTCCACATCGTACCCAGCTATCTGAGCGGCGATAAGCTGGAAAAGGTCGACATCTCACAGCGCCCGCCGGTCTACGTGCGCGGCCTGATCCCGCATCCCGAAGAGCAGGGGTTCTGCGGCGCCTTGTGGCGGAGCGCGGCGGGTCAGCGCCTCTTCACGCGTTGCGGTGCGGTATACCGATCCTCCACGATCCCCGCGGTCGATCTCACCGTTGAGGGAAGGCTCATCCCGGTCAGCCCCGCGAGGCACATCAGCGACTCCATCACGGCCGGAGCGATCGCCGCGATCCCCGGCATCCCAGACTACGACGGCTTCGGCTTCGCCGTGCTCCCCAGTACCGGCTGGAACGGCGATCGAAGTGCCGACACACGAGTGAAGCTATTCGACGCCAACACCCTGGCGTTCGTGGGTGACGTTGCGCTGACGCCTTTTACGTTGGTGTCGGGAACGGCGGCCGCGAGGGGACGCTTCGTGTTCTTCGATCGCGCCGGCGCGCGGATCCACGTGATCGTCGAGGCCGATCCGGCGTCGGGCGTTGTGAACGGCTTCGGCATCCAGTCGTTCGACGCGTTCTAGGGGATGGCGCGGTCGCGGCTGCCCGCGGTGCAGTGGATACATTCACATCAGGCGCTTTCTCTGGTCCAACCCCTTCGCGCAAAGCTGTCTCGACGGCCACCTGCCCCTTCGTGCCCCGGTGCCGCCAGCCGAGCGATACGGCTAGCGAGCGCGGCGCTCTGCTGGTCGAGATCCCCGATGAGGCGGAAGATTCGGCCCGGAGCGCCTCCTGCGCGCGGCCCCGGCCAGCGCCGCAAGGCCGGGGCCGAAGAGAAGCAGCGTCCCCGGCTCCGGAACGACGACGAGATCGATCCGATAGCGGGAGTTCCAGGTGGTGGTCTCCGGGTTGTTCACCGTCAGGGCCCGCTGCTCGACCGAGTAGATGCCAGGGTCGCGCGGCAGTGCGTTCGCGAAGAGCGTCACCGTGACGGCGCTCGGGCTCGACGGCCCGCAGGGACCCGCGAACGGCGAGCACAGCCCCGGAACCATGTCGAGGTTCTGGACGGCGAGCAGCGATCCGGGCTGCGGCCCGGTGCCATCGCCCAAGACGAGCGACAACCCCGAGACCGCCTCCGTCAGCGACCCGCCGCCGCGGATGAACGCCGCCGTGGTGAAGGTGTACGCGATCGACGCCAGCTCGAGCCCCGCCGGCACGGACACCGCGAAGCTGTCGACGGCATCGGCGGAGAACGACGTGCCGCCGAGCACCGAGTTGGTGCCGGGGGCGAGCGTCAGCACCGGGTACGGCGCATCGATCGGCAGGTCGGTCAGGTTCGACGTCTCTTCGTAGATGACGGCTGCACGACCCGGCGACGGGCCCGCGAGGAGGAAGGCCAGTGACGCAGCGATCACGAACGGCTTCATTCGGCACCTCCGGCTCGAAACCGTCGGCGCAAACAGGAGCACCGGGACGCTGGCGGCGGCTGCGATCCCGAGCTCGGCTCGTCGGGTCTCGAGCGGCATCTTCCTACATAGGAGGTGGCCGCCCGACGCGGCGCGTGGCGCGGTGCCGCGTGCCACCCGGAATCCCGCAGTATGCTGGACCTGCGCCGTTCCCGGCGGGAGGGAGACAGCAATGAGAGTCGTCTTGCGGATCCTCGGCGTCGTGCTCGCCGTCCTGCTGATCGCGATCGCCGGCCTGGCGGTCGCCGCGCGCTTCCACGACGGGCCCATCGCCATCTTCGCCGGCGGGCCCTTCGAGAGCGGCGAGGTCGTCAGGGGACCCGAGCCCGACTGGTCCTTCGTCCGCGGGGTCCGGGAGGTCGAGTTCCAGCTCCTCGATCCCCCTCGCTCGCGCACCACCTGGATCCTCGACCACGAGGGCAAGGCCTACATCCCCAGCGGCTACATGACCACGTGGTGGGGCCAGCTCTGGAAGCGCTGGCCGCACGAAGTCGCCAAGGATCCGCGTGTCCTCCTGCGCATCGACGGCAAGCTCTACGAGCGCCGGCTGGTGCGGATCGAGGGCGGCCCGGTGGTGGAGCCGCTGCTGCAGGAGCTGAGCCGCAAGTACACCGATGGGAGGGAGATCCCGATGGAGGCGCTGACGTCCGGCTATCTCTGGCTCTTCGAGCTGGCTCCGCAGGGCTGAGGACCCTGCGCTCGGACGTTCATTGACCCGTCGCGCGTCCCTCCGCGAACTGACGCAGCGGGCTGGTGCGTTCCTCGCCCGGCCCTGGCCTTGGGCGCTCGCCCTCGCCGCGTGGATGGTCTCGGTCTGGTGCTACTTCCAGCGCGACCTGCCGCCGTACCCCCAGGTCTTCCCCGATTCCTTCAGCTACCTCGAGATGAATGCGATCCGGCCGCTCGCCTACCCGCTCTATCTGCGCGCCGTGCACGCGCTCGGTGGATCCTGGGCGGCGCTGCCCGACGTCCAGCTCGCGAGCTTGATGCTCGGCGTGGCCGCCGTCTTCTACGGGCTGCTCCGACTCACCCGGCGGCCGTGGATCGCCGGCGGCGGCGCGCTCGCCCTCGCGAGCTACGGGCCGCTCCTCGCGACGGCGCTCACGCTGCTGAGCGAGCCGCTCTACATCGCGCTGCTGCTCGTCTTCGTCGCGAGCGCCTGCGTCGTGCTTGCGAGCGGATCCCGCGCGGCGTGCGCCGTCGCAGGCGCGAGCGCCGCCCTCGCGATGGCGACGCGGCCCGTCGGCTACTTCCTGCTGCTCGGCCTCGCCCTCCTGCCACTCCTCGGCGGCGCCGGCTGGTGGAGACGCCTGCTCTGGATTGCGGCGGCGGCGGGGCTCACGTTCGGAGCGCTGGGTCTCACAGGATGGGCGCTGCGCGGCACGGCGACGCAGTCGATCGCAGGTCTGGCGCTCTTCCCGCACATCGCGCACCTGCACGTCGCAACGCCGGGGCTGCCCCACGAGGCTGCGGCGCGCGAGCTCGAGGCGCGCCTGGCCGAGTACCGCGCTCGGCTCGACGGGGCGCGTGGCGTCGATCGTCGCTGCAAGGTGTCGCGCGAATCCTTCCCAGTGCTCCAGCCGCTGGCGTCGCGAACCGTCGCGTCGGCGCGCCCGGATGACATCGGCGGCGAGGCTTCGAAAGCTCGGCCTCCGAGCATCTCGAACGCCAATGATAGGCTCCGCGCCTATGCCCTCGCGGCGATCCGGGCCGCCCCGCTCGGCTATCTCGAGCACGTGGCGCTCCACGTCGTCTGTGCGTGGAGGAACGAGCTCGTCACCCGCTACACCGTCACGGGGCGCTCCCTCGGGACGAGCTATCGCTACGCGGAGCAGTGGACGGACGATTTCGAGAGCCGTTACGGGCCCGACGTCGAGCGGCGCCCGGCGGCCGAGCTGATCCAGACCTATTCGGGCCTCCGCGAGAAGAGCCGACGCTTCGACGGCCTGAACCGGCTGCCCGGCGCCCGCGCCCTGCGGCCGATCGCGCTCCTCGCGAGCCTCGCGGGTGTCGCCTGCCTGCTCGTTCCGCGGCTGCGGCGCAGGCCGGTCTTCGCGGCCTGGGGGCTGGTCTCGCTGCTGGCGCATGCAGCGGTCTGGACCACCGCCGCGCTGATTCCCTTCGCCTGGCGCTACGCGCAGCCGATCGATCCGCTCCTCCTCCTCGGGGTCTGGCTCGCGATCGCGGCCGGGCTCGAGGTGTTTCCGGCGAGGTAGCGCCGCACGATCGCCGGCCCTCGTCGTGATGCGGCCGCGCGAGTCGGCTGCGAGAATCGCCACCGTGGACAAGCTGCTTCGAGGCGTCACCGCGCTTGCAGTCATCGCATGGCTCGGTGGCTGCGGAGCGGGCTCGTACGGCAACGACTATCCACGCGACTGGCCGGCGCCGCTGCCGGGCGCAGAGGGCAGCACGACCTGCGCCGACCTCTCCGGCCGCTATGCCGTCGGCGACGGTGTGCTCGCGGCGGTCTTCGACCGGCCCCGCGGCGCCGAGGATCACGGCATCTACTGGCACACGATGCAGGTCGTCGACGAAGGCGCGCAGGGCCTGACGCTCGTCTTCCTCGGGAGCCGGCTCGGCAGCGATCCCGGCGAGCCGCCGGAGCGCAGGAGCAGCTCGCTCGGGTCGGCGCGCTGCCAGGACGGCTGGGCGAAGTGGCGCCTCGCGCGCGACGCGGGCGAGCCGCTCGAGCGCGAGCCCGACGACCATCGTGCGGTCGACCGCTACCTGCTGATCGCCCGCGACGCGGACGGCAACCTGATCGCGCAGGAGGTGATCGAGCGTTACGAGACGGTCAGCCTGTGGGCGCCGGGCGGGGCCGACGTGCGCGTTCCCTTCACGGGCTCGCTCGAGCGCCGCTGGTCGCGCTGGCTCGCGACGACCGAGGACGCCGAGCGCTCGCGCGCGAACCCGCTGGCCGAGGACGCCTCGCCGAGGCTGCAGAAGCTGGGTCGGAGCTTGCCGCCCGACGTCGAGATCCTGTCGCGTCGTGCCGACGGCGACGGTCACGTCCTCGAGCTGCGCCTGTCCGATATCGGGAAGCTGACGGCTCTGCAGGAACGGCTGCTCGAGTCCTCGGACTTCGGCGATGCGAAGCTCACGCTCACGCGACGGCTGCCGGGCGGCGGCGTCGTCGCCACGCTGCGCATCGGGCAGGAGTAGCGCGCAACGATTCGCGCGCGGTTTGCAGCGTCACCCCACGTCGCACGCGGCGCGCGAAGGAACGAGGCGCTTTGGCACTCGCATGGAACGGGCTGGGACATTCTCGACGGATCCCGCAGATCTGTTTCGCTCGCTCTTGACATGGGATGATGCCTGCTCATTGATAGACGATGCAGCGCGATATGCGCTCGGAGGACGAAGCCATGGGTGGCAAGATGGATCAGGCGAAGGGCAAGGTGAAGGAAGCGACTGGCGTGCTGGTGGGCGACAAGAAGCTCGAGCGCGAAGGCAAGATCCAGCACGCGGCTGGCCATGTCAAAGAGAAGGCGGGGAAGCTCGCCGACGACGTCAAGAAGGCGACGGAGAAGGTCGTCGACAAAGTGAAGTCCGCGACCAAGCGCTGATCGTGCGGCGAGGCCTAGGAGCTACGCGAACCGCTTGTAGAACTGTTTCTTCGCGAGCTCCGAGGCCAGCACGTACCCGGCGGTGATCGCCACCACCATGGCCAGCATCCACGGCGGGAGCGGCACGAAGCCCAGGTAGCCGCTGAACGGCAGGTACGGCAGCGCGAAGGTGATGAGCGTCACCGCAATGGTCGAGATCAGCAGCCAGCGGCCGGGTCGGCTGCGGAAGAATGGCCGGCGCGTGCGCACGACGAGCGCGATGACCAACTCGGTCAGCAGCGACTCGATGAACCACGCCGTGCGAAACACCTCGGGCGTCGCGTGGATCACCAGGATCAGCACGCCGAAGGTGAGGAAGTCGAAGACCGAGCTCACGAGCCCGAAGAGGATCATGAAGTTGCGGATGAAGCGGATGTCCCAGCGCCGCGGCTTCTCGACCAGCTCGCGGTCCACGCTGTCGCCGGCGATGGTCATGCCGGGAATGTCGGACAGAAAGTTGTTGAGCAGGATCTGCTTCGCCAGAAGCGGCAGGAACGGCAGGAAGAGCGATGCCCCCGCCATGCTGAACATGTTGCCGAAGTTGGCGCTGGTGGTGGTGAAGACGTACTTGAGCGTGTTGGCGAAGGTCACGCGCCCTTCCTCGATGCCCTCGCGCAGCACGTCGAGCCCCGATTTCAGGAGCACGAAGTCGGCCGCCTCTTTGGCCACGTCCACCGCGGAGTCGACCGAGATGCCCACGTCGGCGGCGTGCAAGGCGGGCGCGTCGTTGATGCCGTCACCCAGGTAGCCAACGACGTGCCCCATCTTGCGCAGCGCCAGGATGATGCGCTCCTTCTGGTTGGGGTCGACTTCCGCAAACAGCGTGGTGCGCTCGGCGGCATGCCAGAGGGCTTCGTCGCGAAGCTCGTTGATCTGGGCTCCCGTGAGCAGCCCGTGCACCGGCAACGCCACCAGCTCAGCGATGTGGCTGGCGACCAGGTGGTTGTCGCCGGTGATGATCTTCAGCTGCACGCCCAGCCGCGCGAGGTCGGCGATGGCCTC
>Ga0105106_10002464_pt1 | contig 13323 bp, 25 predicted proteins | sample PPLLaktember2015_5_FD_79109 | JGI IMG/M metagenome (GOLD analysis project Ga0105106, IMG submission 79109) | Freshwater sediment microbial communities from Prairie Pothole Lake near Jamestown, North Dakota, USA - PPLs Lake P8 Core (1) Depth... | ecosystem: Environmental > Aquatic > Freshwater >...
CCACTTGGCGTCGCGAAGCGAAAGTCGAGTCTGACCCTACTTTTCTGCGAAAGTCGAGTCTGACCCTACTTTTCGTAGCGGCCGCCGGCCTGCTGCCAGCGCCAGGCGTCGGTGCAGATCTCATCGAGGTCGCGCTCGGCGCGCCAACCGAGCAGTTCGTTCGCGCGCCCGGGATCCGCGTAGACGCACGCGACGTCGCCCGCCCGGCGCGGCGCGAAGCGCCGCGTGACGCGCCGTCCGCACGCGCGCTCGAAGGCCTCGATCACCTCGAGCACCGAGTAGCCGCGTCCAAGCCCCAGGTTGATCGTCGCGGCGCCCGGGTTCCGCGCGAGCCACGCCAACGCCGCCACGTGGCCCTCGGCGAGGTCCTCCACGTGGATGTAGTCGCGCACCCCGGTGCCGTCGGGCGTGGGCCAGTCGGTGCCGTAGATCGAGAGCTCGGCGTAATCCCCGGCCACGGTCCTGCACAGCAGCGGGACCAGGTTGTTGGGCCGCCCGCGCGGTGCCTCGCCGATCAGCGCCGACGGATGGGCGCCGGCCGGGTTGAAGTAGCGCAGGATGGCGATGCGCCAGTTCGCGTTGCCGTGCGCGAGGTCGCGCAGGAAATCCTCGACGTTGCGCTTGGTGCGCCCGTAGACGCTCTGCGGCCGGACCGGCGCGTCCTCGGCGACCGGAAGCACGTCCGGCTGGCCGTAGACGGTCGCCGACGAGCTGAACACGAGCGTGGCCACGCCCGCCTCACCCATCACCTGCGCCAGCGCCAACGTCCCGCCGACGTTGACGTCCCAGTAGGCCAATGGCCGCTCCGCGGACTCCCCGACCGCCTTCAGCCCGGCACAGTGCACGACCGCGGTGATCGGATGGGCGGCGAACGTGGCGCGCAGCGCGCGCGCGTCACGGACGTCGGCCTCGACGAACGGCACGTCGGCGCCCGTGACCTCGGCGAGCCGGTCGATGACGCCGTGCGAGCTGTTGGACAGATCGTCGAGGACGATCGCCTTCGTCCTCGCACGCGCGAGCGCGGCGACGACGTGCGAACCGATGTAGCCTGCGCCGCCCGTGACGAGTATCGAGCCGTTCATGTCGGACCATGCTACACGAACGACTCCGCGGCGTCGGCAGCGGTGACGAACGCGCGACGGGGTCCCGAAACGACGAAGGCCGGGCAAGCACCCGGCCTTCTCCGAACTGTGGGGACAGCGGTGTCAGGCCTTCGCGGCTTCCGGCTCGGCAGCGGCCGGCTCGGGCCGGTCGACCAGCTCCACCAGGGCCATCGGCGCGGCATCGCCCTGCCGGAAGCCGAACTTGAGGATCCGGATGTAGCCGCCCGGGCGGGCCTGGAAGCGCGGGCCGAGCTCGTTGAAGAGCTTGGTCACGACGTCGCGATCGCGCAGGCGGTTGAACGCGAGCCGCCGGTTCGCGAGCGTGGCCTCCTTCCCGAGCGTGATCAGCGGCTCGGCGACGCGGCGCAGCTCCTTCGCCTTCGGAAGTGTCGTGCGGATCGCCTCGTGGGTGAAGAGCGAGTTGGTCATGTTGCGCAGCATCGCGAGGCGGTGCGCGCTCGTGCGGTTCAACTTCCGCAATCCGTGGCGGTGACGCATGTCTTCAGTCCTTCACTTTCGTGGCGCAGCTTTCCACCGCGCTCGTTTCTTGGTCTCTGGCAGGCTGTTGAAAAGCTGCTGCGGGTCGTTGCTACGGCCGGTCGAGCCCCGCGGGAGGCCAGTTCTCGAGCTTCATGCCGAGCGACAGGCCGCGCGACGCCAGCACTTCCTTGATCTCGTTCAGCGACTTGCGCCCGAGATTGGGCGTCTTCAGGAGCTCGGTCTCGGTGCGCTGGATCAAATCGCCGATGTAGTAGATGTTCTCGGCCTTGAGGCAGTTCGCCGAGCGCACGGTGAGCTCCAGGTCGTCGACTGGGCGCAGCAGCACCGGGTCGACCTGCGGCGACGGGATGTGCGCGGTGTCCGACTGCGTCCCCTTGAGGTCGGCGAACACCGACAGCTGCTCGACCAGCACCGACGCTGCGTAGCGCACCGCCTGCTCGGGTTCGACGACGCCGTTGGTCTCGATGTCGAGGACGAGCTTGTCGAGGTCGGTGCGCTGCTCGACGCGGGCGCTCTCGACCGCGTAGCTCACGCGGCGCACCGGCGAGAACGAGGCGTCGAGGAGGATCGAGCCGATCGCGCGGCCGCCCTCGGGCTTCGCGCGCGTGGTCGCCGGCTGGTAGCCGCGACCCTTCTCGACGCGGATCTCCATCTCGACCTTGCCGCCCGCGGTCAGGTGGGCGATCACGTGGTCGGGATTGATGATCTCGACGTCGTGGTTGGGCTCGATGTCGGCGGCGGTGACCGGGCCCTCGCCGCTCTTCGCGAGCCGCAGCATCACGTGGTCGCGGTTGTGCAGCTTGAGCACGACGCCCTTGAGGTTCAGCAGCACGTCGACCACGTCCTCCTGGACGCCGTCGAGCGCCGAGTATTCGTGCAGCACTCCTGTGATCTTGACTTCGGTTGGCGCGTAGCCGGGCATCGACGAGAGCAGCACGCGGCGAAGCGCGTTGCCCAGCGTGTGACCGTAGCCGCGCTCGAACGGCTCCATCACCACCTTTGCGTGGAATGGGGACATGCTCTGCACGTCGATGATGCGCGGTTTCAACAGTGCGTTGCTTTGCATGCGGGACCCTTTTCCGGAAGACATCCAATGGAAACGTCGGCCGCAACGCCGCTTCGCGGCGCGGCCGACCTATCCGGGCTTTACTTGCTGTACAGCTCGACGACGAGGCTCTCGTTGATGTCCTGGCCGAAGTCGGTGCGCTCGGGTGCACCCTTGAATGTGCCGATCATCTTCTTGGCGTCGACCTCGACCCACGCCGGAAAGCCGACCTTCTCGGCGAGCTGCAGCGCGTCGACGATGCGCAGCTGCGCCTTCGCGCGGTCGGCGATCGAGACCACGTCGCCGGTTCCGAGCAGCGCCGAGGGCACGTTGAGACGCTTGCCGTTCACCATGATCGAGCCGTGCGTCACGAGCTGCCGCGCCTCGGCGCGCGTCGAGCCGAAGCCCATCCGGTAGACGACGTTGTCGAGCCGCGACTCGAGGAGCTTCAGCAGGTTCTCGCCGGTCGAGCCCTTGCGGCGGGACGCCTCCGCGAAGTAGCGGCGGAACTGGCGCTCGAGCAGTCCGTAGATGCGGCGCATCTTCTGCTTCTCGCGCAGCTGCTTGCCGTAGTCCGAGGTGCGCAGGCCGGACTTCTGGCCGTGCTGCCCCGGTTTGGCATCCAGCTTGCACTTGGAGTCGAGCGATCGACGCGCGCTTTTCAGGAAGAGGTCGGTCCCCTCCCGTCGCGCCAGCTTGCATTTGGGTCCGGTGTATCGAGCCACGTTGCTGTCCTAAGGTATTGACGTTCGTGGCCGAGCGCCGTTTGCTCGGCCACGTCTAATCGGTTGGTTCAGATCCGACGGCGCTTCGGCGGCCGGCACCCGTTGTGGGGGATCGGCGTCACGTCGGCAATCTGCGCGATCTTGATGCCGAGCGCGTTCAGCGCGCGCACCGCGGACTCGCGGCCGGGGCCGGGGCCCTTGATGCGGACCTCGAGGTTCTTGATGCCGCACTCGATCGCGGCGCGGCCCGCCGCCTCGGAGGCGACCTGCGCGGCGAACGGCGTCGACTTGCGCGAGCCCTTGAAGCCCGCGCCGCCCGAGGTCGCCCACGACAGCACGTTGCCCTGCCGGTCGGTGATCGTGATGATCGTGTTGTTGAACGACGCGTGGATGTGCGCGATGCCGTCGGAGACGTGCTTCTTGACCTTCTTGCGCGCACGCGCCGCGGCGGCCTGCTTCTGCGAGGATTGCTGTGCCATTCTCGGTTCCTGAGGTTACTTCGCGGCGCCCTTGCCGAGCGCAACGGTACGGCCCTTCTTCGGGCCCTTGCGAGTGCGGGCGTTCGTGCGCGTGCGCTGGCCGCGGACCGGCAGGCCCTTGCGGTGCCGCACGCCGCGGTAGCAGCCGAGGTCCATCAGCCGCTTGATGCTCATCGTCATCTCGCGGCGCAGGTCGCCCTCGACGGTGAACTTCGCCACGTGCTCGCGCAGCTTGTCCATCTCGGTGTCGGAGAGGTCCTTGATCTTGGTCGACGGCTTGACGCCGGTGGCGACGCAGATCGCCTGCGCCCGCGTCGGGCCGATGCCATAGATCGCCTGCAGCGCGATGACCGCGTGCTGGTGATTCGGGATGTTGACGCCTGCGATACGTGCCATTTCGCTCGTTCCTCGTTCTCAGGTATCCGGGATCAGGAATCAGGGATCGACGTCGTGCGATCCACTGCCCTGGCGTTACCTGATGCCTGTTGCCTGATACCTGCTAGCCCTGCCGCTGCTTGTGGCGCGGGTCGGCGCAGATGACGCGCACGACGCCGTTGCGGCGGATGATCTTGCACTTGCGGCAGATCTTCTTGACGGATGCCAGTACTTTCATTGTCTTTCCTCTCGTCGCCCGCCGCGCCTCCATGGCGCGCCGCGGGAGACGCTGCGGTTCCGAATCCCGATACCTGTTGCCTGATCCCTGATTCCCGCGTCACTTCGCCCGGAACACGATCCTGGCGCGCGAGAGGTCGTACGGGGTCAGTTCGACCGTGACCTTGTCGCCGGGCAGGATCTTGATGTAGTGCATCCGCATCTTTCCCGAGATGTGGCTGAGGACGACGTGGTCGTTCTCGAGCTTCACCCGGAAGGTCGCGTTGGGTAGCATCTCGACCACCTCGCCCTGCATCTGGATCGTGTCTTCTTTCGCCATGCATCGACCGGATGCGAAGCAGCCCCGAGCCCTTCCCCCGCGCGCGCAGGGGCTGCAGCGTGGCCTCTAGCGCGTCGGCAACCCCCCCTTGAAGTTCGCCTTCTTGAGGAGACTCTCGTACTGCTGCGACATCATGTAGGCCTGCACCTGGGTCATGAAGTCCATCGTCACGACCACGATGATCAGGAGCGACGTTCCGCCGAAGTAGAACGGAACGTTCTTCCAGGCGATCAGGAAGTTCGGGATGAAGCACACGGTGACCAGGTACATCGAGCCCAGCAGCGTCAGCCGCAGCGTGATCTTCTCGATGTACTTCGCCGTCTGGTCGCCCGGCCGGTAGCCCGGGATGAACGCGCCCGACTTCTTCAGGTTTTCCGCCGTCTCCTTCGGGTTGTACTGCAGCGCCGTGTAGAAGAAGCAGAAGAAGACGATCGCCGCCGCGTAGAGGAGCTCGTGCACCGGCTGCCCCGGGGCAAGCGACGCCGCGAGGTCGCGCAGCCAGACCGTGCCCTCGCCCGAGCCGAACCACTGCGCGAGCGTCGCCGGGAACAGGATGATCGACGAGGCGAAGATCGGCGGGATCACGCCGGCCATGTTCAACTTGAGCGGCAGGTGCGAGCTCTGCCCCTGGTAGACCTTGTTGCCGACCTGGCGCTTCGCGTAGTTGACCAGGATCTTGCGCAACGCACGCTCGACGAACACGACGAACGCGGTGACCGCGACGACCAGCGCGCCGATGCCGAGCACCAGCGGAATCGAGTACGCACCGGTGCGCGCCTGCTCGAGGGTGAGGCCGATCGCGGACGGCAGGCCCGCGGCGATGCCGGCGAAGATCAAGAGCGAGATGCCGTTGCCGAGGCCGCGCTCGGTGATCTGCTCGCCGAGCCACATCAGGAACATCGTGCCGGTGACGAGGGTGATCGCGGTCACGGTGCGGAACCACGGGCCGGGCTCGACCACGAGGCCCGCCTGCGACTCGAGCGCGATCGCGATGCCGAGCGCCTGGAACAACGCGAGGCCGACGGTCGCGTAGCGCGTGTACTGCGTGATCTTGCGGCGCCCGGCCTCGCCTTCCTTCTTCAGCGCCTCGAGCGAGGGGATGACCACCGTGCAGAGCTGCATGATGATCGACGCCGAGATGTAGGGCATGATGCCCAGCGCCAGGATCGAGAAGCGCGACAGCGCGCCGCCCGAGAACACGTTGAACAGGCCGAGGATGCCGCCCTGCTGCGAGCGGAACAGCTCGTCCAGCACGGACGCGTTGATGCCCGGCACCGGGATGTGCGTCCCGATCCGGTAGACGATGAGGGCGCCGAGCAGGAACCACAGCCGCCGCTTGAGGTCGGCGTACTTCGTTCCCGTCTTCAGTGCCGGATTGACCGTCGCCACGCGCTTACCTGACTTTCTTCCCCGTCGCCGCCGTCTTGTGCCGCCGTCAGGCGACGCTGCCGCCGGCGGCTTCGATGGCCGCCTTGGCACCCTTGGTCGCGAGCACGCCCGAGAGCTTGACCGCACGCTCGAGCTTGCCCGTCTTGATCACCTTCGCGGTCTTCGCCGTCGGCGGGACCAGGCCCGCCGCCTTGAGCGCGAGGAGGTCGACGTCGGCGACCGGCAGCTTCGCCAGGTCGGACATGCGCACCTCGGCCGTGTCGTCGCGCGAGCGCGAGACGAAGCCGCGCTTCGGCAGCCGGCGCTGCAGCGGCATCTGGCCGCCCTCGAAGCCGACCTTGTGGAAACCGCCCGAGCGCGACTTCTGGCCCTTGTGCCCGCGGCCCGCGGTCTTGCCGAGGCCCGAGCCGATGCCGCGCCCGACGCGACGCTTCGCCTTCTTGCTGCCCGCGGCGGGCTTGATCGTGTTGAGACGCATTGCCTCGGCTCCTTCAGTCAGCGACCTTGAGCAGGTAGCTCACCTTGTTGATCATCCCGCGCACCGAGGGGGTGTCGATGACTTCGACCGTGTGGTTGGTCCACTTGAGGCCGAGGCCGCGCACCGTCTCGCGGTGTCCCTTGGTCGTGCGCGACACGCCCTTGACCAGCGTGACCTTGATTTTCTTGGCGTCCGCCATCTCGCTACCCCAGGATTTCCTCGACCGACTTGCCGCGCTTCGCGGCGATGTCGGCCGGCGCGTTCTGCGCGAGCAGCCCGTTGAGGGTTGCGCGCACCACGTTGTACGGGTTGGTCGGGCCGTGCGTCTTGGCGAGCACGTTGGTCACGCCGACCACGTCGAACACCGCGCGCGCGGCACCGCCGGCGATGATGCCCGTGCCGTCGGCCGCCGGCTGCATGAATACCGTCGTCGAGCCGTGCTTGCCGATCGACGAATGGTGCAGCGTGCCCTTCTTCAGGCGCACCTTGACCAGGCGGCGGCGGGCTTCCTCCATCGCCTTCTGGACCGCCACCGGGACTTCCTTGGCCTTGCCCTTGCCCATGCCGACGCCGCCGTCGCCGTCGCCGACGACCGTCAGCGCCGCGAAGCCGAGGATGCGACCGCCCTTCACCACCTTGGTGACGCGGTTGATGCTGATCATCTTCTCGCGCAGGCCGTCGCCGCGGTCTTCCTGCTGCTGCGGCTGGCGTGAACTACGACGTTGCTCTGCCATGGAATCCCTCAGAACTTGAGGCCGCCCTCGCGGGCCGCTTCAGCCAGCGCCTTGACGCGGCCGTGGAAACGGAAACCCGAGCGGTCGAACGCGACCGTCTCGACGCCGATCGCCTTCGCCCTCTCGGCGATGCGCTTGCCGATCACCGCCGCCGCGGCCTTGTTGCCGCCGTTGGCGATGTCCTTGCGGACCTCGGCCTCGAGCGTCGACGCGCTCGCGAGCACCTGGTCGCCGCCGACGCCGACGATCTGCGCGTAGATGTGCAGGTTGGACCGGTTCACCACCAGCCGCGCCGCACGCTGCTCGGCAATGCGCACCCGGGTCTTGCGGGCGCGGCGAACGCGAGCTTGCTTCTTGTTCATTGCCATATCCTGCCTCTTGTGCCTCTTCTGCCTGGTGCCGCGGGGGGTCTTGTCCTCGCTGCCAGGTGCCCGGCCCCGCCCGGGGCGTCGCCCCGGGCCGCGCGATTACTTCTTCTTCGTCTCCTTGAGCGCCACGTGCTCGCCGTGGTAGCGCACGCCCTTGCCCTTGTAGGGCTCCGGCGGGCGATAGCCGCGGATCTGCGCCGCGACCTGGCCGACGGCCTGCTTGTCGATGCCCTTGACCACGATCTCGGTCTGTACCGGCGTCGCCACCGAGACACCCTTGGGCATCTGGTGCACGACCGGATGCGAGAAGCCGAGCGAGAGGTTCAGCTTGTCGCCCGCGGCCGCCGCGCGGTAGCCGACGCCCACCAGCGTGAGCTTCTTCTCGTACCCCACGGTGACGCCCTTGACCATGTTCGCGACGAGCGCGCGCAGCGTGCCGTGCATCGGGCCCGCCTCGGGCGACGCGGCCTTGAACACGAGCTCGTCGCCGTTCTTCTCGATCGAGACGTCGGAGCCGAACGTGCGCGACAGCGCGCCGAGCGGGCCCTTGACGGTGATCTCGCCACCGGCGAGCGCCACCTCGACCTTCGGCGGCAGCTTGACCGGGTTGTTGCCGATGCGGGACATGTCGTCGTTCTCCCCGTCAGGCCACGATGCAGAGGACCTCGCCGCCCACGCCGGAGGCGCGGGCCTTGCGGTCGGTCATCACGCCGCGCGAGGTCGACACGATGGCGATCCCGAGCCCGTTCATCACGCGCGGGATGTCGTCCTTACCGCGGTAGATGCGCAGTCCGGGCTTGGACACGCGCTCGATCTTCTCGATCACTGGCCGTCCGCCGTGGTAGCGCAGCGCGATCTCCAGCACGGGCTTCGCCTCTTCCGTGACCCGGAAGCCGTCGATGTAGCCCTCGTCCTTGAGGACGCCGGCGATCGCCACCTTGACCCGGGAGCTCGGCATCTCGACCGTCGCCTTCTCCACCATCTGCGCGTTGCGGATGCGGGTCAGCATGTCGGCGATGGGATCAGTCATGCTCATCTGTCACCTCTTACCAGCTCGCCTTGACCACGCCCGGAACTTCGCCGCGCATCGCGTACTCCCGCAGCTTGTTGCGGCCGAGGCCGAACTTGCGGAAGACGCCACGCGGGCGGCCGGTGATCGCACACCGGTTGCGCAGGCGGGTGGGGTTGGCATTGCGGGGCAGCGCCTGCAGCGCGAGCCGGGCTGCGTACTTGTCGTCGTCCGAGGCCTTCGGATTGTCGATGACGGACTGCAGCGACGCGCGCCGCTTCGCGAACTTCGCGACCAGCTTCTCGCGCTTGTGCTGCCGGTTGATCAGGGACAGTTTCGCCATGACGGCCTCAGTTCTTGAACGGGAACTTGAACGCAGCGAGCAACGCCTTGCATTCGGCGTCGGTCTTCGCGCTCGTGGTGATCGTGATGTTCATTCCCCGCAGCGTGTCGATCTTGTCGTACTCGATCTCGGGGAAGATGATCTGCTCCTTGACGCCCATGTTGTAGTTGCCCCGGCCGTCGAAGCCCTTGCCCGACACGCCGCGGAAGTCGCGAACGCGCGGCAGGGCCACCGAGATCAGGCGGTCGAGGAACTCGAACATGCGGTCGTGCCGCAGCGTCACCATGCAGCCGATCGGGTAGCCCTCGCGGATCTTGAAGCCGGCGATCGCCTTGCGGGCCTTGGTGATCACCGGCTTCTGGCCGGAGACCTTCTGCATGTCGCCGATCGCGTTGTCGAGCAGCTTCTTGTCGGAAGTGGCCTCGCCGACGCCCATGTTGAGGACGATCTTCTCGATGCGCGGCACTTCCATCACCGACTTGTACCCGAACTGCTTGACCAGCGCGGGCGCGACGTCGTTGCGGTAGGTTTCCTTCAGGCGAGCCATGTCGCGTATCTCCTCTTCGCGCCGGTCAGATGCCGACCTGCTCGCCGTTGGACTTGAAGAAGCGGACCCTGCGGCCGTCTTCGAGCACGCGCACGCCGACGCGGTCCGGCTTGCCCGTCACCGGGTTCCAGATCGCGACGTTCGAGATGTGGATCGGCATGTCCTTGCTGACGATGCCGCCCGGCTGGTTCTTCAGCGGGTTCGGCCGCGAGTGGCGCTTCACCGAGTTGATGCCGCCGACGATCACGTGCTCGGCGTCGACGACGCGCGCGACGTCGCCGCGCTTGCCCTTGTCCCGCCCCGCGATGACGACGACGTTGTCGCCCTTCCTGATCTTGCGCATCGCCGGTCTCCCTAGAGGACCTCGGGCGCCAGCGACACGATCTTCATGAACCGCTCGGTGCGGAGCTCCCGCGTGACCGGTCCGAAGATGCGCGTGCCGATCGGCTCGAGCTTGGGGTTCAGAAGCACCGCGGCATTCGTGTCGAAACGGATCAGCGCGCCGTCCGGACGGCGCACGCCCTGGCGGGTGCGCACGACGACGGCGTTGTAGATCTCGCCCTTCTTCACGCGTCCGCGGGGCGCGGCGTCCTTGATCGACACCTTGATCACGTCGCCGATGTGCGCGTAGCGGCGCTTGCTGCCGCCCAGCACCTTTATGCACATGACCGAACGCGCGCCCGTGTTGTCGGCGACGTCCAGCACCGTCTGCATCTGGATCATGACTTCCTGCTCTCCAACTTGATTCCGCCGCCGCTGCGGAGGTCACCCTCGGCACCGGCCGCTGGCGGTCCCGTCGCGCTACCACGTTCGCGCGGGAACGGCGGTCAGTTTTGGATCCCGTTGGCGCTGGCCCGGTCGACCCTCCGACCGCGCTCGCGCGGGTTTGCTCCTCGCGGCCCCCGGCGCACCCCGGCGACGGCGCACCGTCTGCGGAAAGTGCCGCCCGGAAGTTTGCGGGAAGCGAATTTGAAATTATGGCAGGCTTCTTGCCCTCACGCAACCCCTGCCGCCGTTGCCCCGGCGGGCGCCGTCAAACCACGGCCGCCTTCTGCAGCAGCTTGGACACCCTCCACGCCTTGGACCGCGAGAGCTTGCGGGTGGCCGCGATCTCGACCAGGTCGCCCGCCTTGCACTCGTTGTTCTCGTCGTGCGCGTGGTACTTCGCCGACCGCGTCACCACCTTGCCGTACAGCGCATGCTTGACGCGGCGCTCGACCAGCACGGTGACCGTCTTGTTCATCTTGTCGCTGACCACGCGCCCGACCAGCGTGGCGATCAGCGGCTTGCGCTCGGGCACGCCCTGCGCCTCGACCTTTTCCGTCATGCCTCACCCGCCTTCCGGTGCATCAGCGTGCGCACGCGCGCGATGCTGCGCCGCACCGACTTCATTTTCGACGTGTCCTGGAGCTGCTGCGTGGCCTTCTGCATGCGCAGGCCGAACTGCTCCCTGAGCAGCGCGTCGAGCTCCGTCTTGAGCTCGACCGGCGACTTGCCGACGAGCGCCTTCTTCGCTTCCGATCGCTTCATCACTCGTGCTCCCGTCAGCCGACCATGCGATGCACGAACGTCGTGCGGATCGGCAGCTTCGCCGCGGCAAGCGCGAACGCCTCGCGGGCGATCGTCTCCTCGACGCCGTCCATCTCGTAGAGCACCTTGCCCGGCTGGATCTCCGCGACGTAGTACTCGGGGTTGCCCTTGCCGTTGCCCATGCGGACCTCGGCCGGCTTCTGCGAAATCGGCTTGTCCGGGAAGATGCGGATCCAGATCCGCCCGCCGCGCTTGATGTGGCGCGTCATCGCCCGCCGCGCCGACTCGATTTGGCGGGCGGTGAGCCGACCGCGCCCGACCGCCTTCAGGCCGAAGTCACCGAACGACACCTTGTTGCCGACGCTGGCGACGCCCTTGTTGCGGCCCTTCTGCTCCTTGCGGTACTTCCTTCTAGCTGGCTGCAGCATTCTTCGCTCCTGCGCGGCGCGGCCGCTTCGGCGCATCGGCCGCCGGCGCCGGCGCGGTCGCCGGCTCGGCGTTGTGCGCAAGCACCTCGCCCTTGAAGATCCAGACCTTGACGCCGATGACGCCGTAGGTGGTGCGGGCCTCGGAGAACCCGTAGTCGATGTCGGCGCGCAGCGTGTGCAGCGGCACGCGTCCCTCGCGATACCACTCGGAGCGCGCGATCTCGGCGCCGTTGAGGCGCCCGGCGCTCATCACCTTGATGCCCTGCGCGCCGAGCCGCATCGCGTTCTGCATCGCGCGCTTCATCGCGCGGCGGAACATGATCCGCTTCTCGAGCTGCTGGGCGATCGAGTCCGCGACGAGCTGGGCGTCGACCTCGGGCTTGCGGATCTCCTCGATGTTGAGGCCCACCTCGCCGCCCATCATCCGGCGCAGGTCGGCGCGCAGCGTCTCGATGTCCTCGCCCTTCTTGCCGATGACCACGCCCGGGCGGGCGCTGTGGATCGTGATCCGGGCGTTGCGCGCCGGGCGCTCGATCGAGATCTTCGCCACGGACGCGTGCGAGAGCTTCCTGCGCAGGTACTCGCGCACCCGGATGTCCTCGTTCAGCACGTCCGCGTAGTGCTTGCTGTTCGCGAACCACTTCGAGGTCCAGTTGCGGTTGACGGCCAGGCGGAACCCGGTCGGATGGATCTTCTGTCCCATGCTCGTTCCTATCTGCTTCCCGCTTTTGCGGGAACGGGGCTCTTGCCGTCGCCGACCACGATGCGGATGTGGCAGCTCTGCTTGCCGATCGTGTTGCCTCGGCCCTTGGCGCGCGCGCTCATGCGCTTCAGCGTCGTGCCCTTGTCGACGAAGATCGTCGTCACCTTGAGTTCGTCGATGTCGGCGCCGTCGTTGTGCTCGGCGTTGGCGATCGCGCTCTCCAGGACCTTGCGGATGATGCGCGCGCCCTTCTTCGGGCTGAAGGCCAGCACGTCAAGCGCGCGGCCGACGGGCATGCCGCGCACCATGTCGGCGACCAGCCGGCCCTTCTGGGCCGACAGGCGCACGCCACGCAGCGTTGCGGTGGTTTCCATCGCTTTCTCCTTACTTCCTCTTCGCCGCCGGCGCCGCAACCTTCTTGTCGCCCGGGTGGCCCTTGAAGGTACGGGTCAGCGCGAACTCGCCGAGCTTGTGGCCGACCATGTTCTCGGTCACGTACACGGGGATGTGCTGCTTGCCGTTGTGGACGGCGATCGTCAGCCCCACGAAATCCGGGGTGATCGTCGAGCGCCGCGACCAGGTCTTGATCGGCTTCTTGTCCGAGATCGCGCGCGCCGCGTCCACCTTCGCTACCCGGTGGCCATCGACGAACGGGCCCTTCTTGATAGAGCGTGCCATGCGTTATCCCTTCTGAGCGTGCCGGCGCCGGACGATCATCACGTCCGTCCGCTTGTTCTTGCGCGTCTTGTAGCCCTTGGCCGGCGTGCCCCACGGCGAGCACGGGTGGCTGCCGCCGTTGGTGCGCCCGCCCATCGGGTGGTCGACCGGGTTCATCGCCCAGGCGCGGACCGTCGGACGCCAGCCGCGCCAGCGGTTGGCGCCCGCCTTGCCGATCTGGCGAAGGTTGTGCTCCTCGTTGCCCACCTCGCCGATCGTGGCGCGGCAGTCGACGTGCACCTTGCGCATCTCCGTGGAGCGCAGGCGGATCGTCGCGTAGAGGCCTTCGCGGG
>Ga0105106_10002465_pt1 | contig 13322 bp, 8 predicted proteins | sample PPLLaktember2015_5_FD_79109 | JGI IMG/M metagenome (GOLD analysis project Ga0105106, IMG submission 79109) | Freshwater sediment microbial communities from Prairie Pothole Lake near Jamestown, North Dakota, USA - PPLs Lake P8 Core (1) Depth... | ecosystem: Environmental > Aquatic > Freshwater >...
GCTGCGGTGCTGCGCGACCAGATCCAGGCCATCGAAAAGGTGGTCGAGAAACAGAAAGTGGTCTCCTCTGACTACATTGACTCGGATGTGATCGCCATGGCGCGCACCAATGGCGAAGCCTGCCTGCAGGTGTTCTTCATCCGCAACGGCAAGCTCATCGGGCGCGAGTATTTCCTCATGGAAGGTGCGGAAGAGATCCCCGACGCCGATGTGATGGCCGACTTCCTCAAGCAATTCTACAACCAGTCACCCAGCGTGCCTTCGCAGGTGTTGTTGCCGCAGGAGATCGCCGAGATGCAGATCATTCGCGAGTGGCTTAACACGAAGCGTGGTGGGAAGAAAGTAGAGTTACACATCCCTCGTGAAGGCCCCCAGCAAGAGTTGATCCAGATGGCGGCTGAAAATGCTGCCGCCACCCTCGAAGCACTCGAGGCCCAGTGGCATGCCGATACTCATCGTCAGGAACAGGCGCTTTCCGAGCTCAAGGAGGCGCTCGACCTGCCTGAAATCCCCAACCGCATTGAATGTTACGACATCTCCAACACCCAGGGCACGGTCGCCGTTGGCAGCATGGTCGTTTTTGGTCAGGGCGTGCCCAAGAAGAACCTCTACCGGCGCTTCAACATCCGCAGCGTCTCCGGTCCTGATGATTTTGCCAGCATGGAGGAAGTGCTCACCCGCCGCTTCAACCGCTGGAAGGCTGCCCAGGAACTCGCCGAGGCACCCGGCGAAAAACCCGATCCGGCTTTTGCCATCCTGCCTGAGCTGCTGATCGTGGATGGTGGCAAGGGCCAGCTCAGCCGGGCGGTGAAGGTTCTGGATGAGTTCGGACTGGCTGGCAGATTCTTCGTCGCTGGTCTTGCCAAGCAAAACGAGGAGCTGTTTGTCCCTGGCAGACTGGTGCCGGTGATGCTGCCGCGTCACTCGCAAGCTTTATACCTCATCCAACGGGTGCGCGATGAAGCCCACCGTTTTGCCATCACTGCCCACCGCAACCGCCGCGATAAAGCTGGAATTGCCTCCGTGCTGGATTCCATCCCCAGGATTGGACCCACCCGCCGGAGAGCGCTGCTGGCGCATTTTGGGGGCATCGATGCCATCCGGGAGGCTTCGATCGAGGAGATCAAGTCGGTGAGGGGAATGAACGAGAAATTAGCCCAGGTGATCAAAGAGAATTTATAAACCGTCGGACCTTGATCGCCTGCAACATCATCAAAAATAGTTTTGTGGTTTAAATTTGCCATAAGCCAGGAAGGGGCTGGCGTTGGCGCAGAAAGACATTAAGCCACAACGAACTTCGGACAGTATCAAACCGTTGGCTGCCATTTTCCCTTGATAAATGTAGCTTCTGATTCTCCCGGCCAGGGCGGCATGGCGATGCAAATGAACTTTAAATCTACATCTGATATGTTCCGGTATTGAAAGGCTGTTCCGACCGGAATATCGATTGAGGTGCCGGGGATGAGAGCAGTGATGCAGCCCTCTACGCCATCATCTCTCCAGATCTCACCATGCCCCTCCAATACATACCAGAATTCACTGACCGTTGCGTGAACCGTTGCTTTATTTACTTGATATGGGGGGACCGTGCTGTGGATCATGTTGCCTGTTTTACCATCCATGAGGAAACGGATATCCGCACCCGCTGGCGATTTTGCATCGGGGTACTCTGGTAATATTGTTGTTTTCATATTCTCTCCTTACGTACATCGCACCCAGGGAAACACAACCCCGGCTTTACCCCATCTCAACGCTGACCCGGTTGAAAGAACCTGCCGGCTGCTGCGGAATAGGGTTAACCACTGGCTCGCCATTCAATCGGATTTCCCTGACCCCTTTTTGCACCCCCATAGGGTTCCTCACCTCGATCTGGTATTCAGCGCATCGCCACTGGCGCGTGACCGCAAATTCCTTCCACCCCGAAGGAATGCACGGGTCCACCGTGAGCCCCTCATAGCCGACGCGCACCCCCAGGATCCAGTACGTCACCGCGTGGTACATCCAGCCCGCACTTCCGGTGAGCCAGGGATGGCGCGCCCGTCCATGCGCAGTGTGATCACGACCCATGATGAATTGGCAATAAGAATAAGGCTCAGCCTCCCGGATCTCGATCATGTCATTCTGGTTATAGGGCAGCAGGGCATCGTAGTATTTCATCGCTCGGTCGCCGCGTCCCAGTTTACATTCAGCCACCACCGCCCACGGGTTGGGATGGCTGAATATGGCTGCATTCTCCTTGACACCCTTGTAGACACGCGTCACAAAACCGATATCGTCATCTCGCCTGGAGAATGCCGGCCAGAGTAAGTGAATGCCGTACCTGGAATACAGGTGCTTGTCCACCGAGTCCATGCACTTCCGGCAGCGCTCCAGTGAGGCAGCCTCGGAAAGTACTGCCAGCGAGTTGCTCTCCAGGAAGATTTTCCCTTCTTCACATTGTGCGGAGCCAATCTTGATGCCCTTACGCGTGAAGCCTCGCAGGTACCATTCGCCATCCCATAGATGGTCTTCACAAGCCTGCCGGACTGTGTTCGCCAGTCTTGTATATTTTTCGACATCCTCCCGCCGCTCCAGGAACCTGGCAGCTTCGATGAAATTGGTCAGCGCCCAATGGTGAAGGAATGACACCATGGCGCTCTCTCCTCCGCCGAGGTTCAGGCAATCGTTCCAGTCCGCGCGCAAGCCCTTGCAGATGCCGGTCGCACCGACCTGCTGCGCGGAGAAGTCCAGCGAGCGCTTAAGGTGCTCGTAGACAGTGGCCTCTCCATCATCAGCGAAGGGGACCACTTCATCAAAAAAAGATGTGTCTCCAGTCTCCTTGATGTACTCACATACAGAGGCAACGATCCACAGAGCGTCATCCGAACAGGTGTCTTCCAGCCCGTGGATGATATCTTTCAGGTTGCGAGCAGGGACCACCGTGGGCAGCCTGGCACCGGGCAGTGCTTTCTCTTTGGGATAAAACACCTGGGGGTCGAAGAGATGCAGACCATAGCCCTGGCTCACCTGGCCATGCAGCAGCTCGATGATGCGCTGCCTCACTTTCCCTGGGTTGGTGTGCGGGACGCTCATCACGTCTTGCGAGGTATCGCGATATCCCAACCCGGTACGACCGCCTACCTCGATGAATGAGGCAAAGCGCGACCAGACGACGCATGTCTCTGCCTGGTACAGGTTCCACGTGTTAACCATGGAGTTCAATCCGGGGTGTGGTGTTTTGCATTGGAACTTCGCCAGCTTATTTGCCCAATACGCTTTCAGCCTTGCAAATGCCTGGTCCACCTCGGCAAGGTTGGAATATTTTGCCCTGATCATCTGGCCGGTCGCATGGGGTCCAACCCCCAGCATGAAGAACAGCCGCCTCTCCTCACCGGGCTCCAGGCTAAGCCGCGTATGTAGTGCACCGCAGTGGTTGCCGCCTAGCTCAACGCTGTTGGAACACTCACCCCGTATCACAGCCACGGGATTTGTCTCGGTATGGTAGCTCCCCAGGAATCTATCACGCACGCAATCAAAGCTGTCGGGCGTGAAGCTGGATGCCATGTAGTGAAATGTCCATGGCTCATAGAAGAAGTCGTACTCGATGATGCCATCTTTGTAGCTCGAGCCGGAGGCATACAGGCTCATCTGCAGATTCTGGTTGTCAATTTCGATGTGTTGGTAGGAGAACTCCACGTAGGAAAACAGGCTCAAATGGCGTTTATGCTCACCGGTGTTCCTCAAGCGCACATCCCACAACTCCACATCATCTTCGACCGGGATAAAGAGCAGCTGCTCACCCTGGATCCCCTGGTAATCGCAGGAGAACAGGCTGTACGACAGACCATGCCTGCACTGGTAGCGTGCCTGGGTTAAATCCTTGCCGGTGGGTTGCCATGAAAGCGACCAATACTCGCCCGTGTCATCGTCACGCACGTACACGTAATGACCCGGGCGGTCCAACGGCACGCCGTTCTGGCGGAAGCGAGTGATGCGTTGGTGTTCTGCGCTTTGGTAAAACGAATAACCCCCCGCGTTTTGCGAAATGACTGTGCACAGGTCCTTTACACCGAGGTAATTCGTCCAAGAAACCGGGATATCAGGTTTATCGATCACATATTCGCGCTTCTCATCATCGAAGTATCCGTAACGCATGGAAGCCTCCTGTGCCCGTTTATTTATGAACAATACCCTTTGAGCCAATCGATTAATTCTTGTGCTTTGTCCGGCGAATCAGCTTCCGCCATCAGACGTAGGATGGGCTCTGTGCCTGAAAAGCGCAGGAGTGCCCAGTTGTCGTTTTCCATCAAAAACTTTATGCCATCAAGTTGAGAAACGTTGATGACAGGATGGGCACCTATGAAACGCATCGGAGCTTCCTTTAAACGCCTGGGGATGATCACGCGCATTTCAGATGTCGCCGGGAGGCCTTCTTCCTGCGCGTAGAGCCTTCCTGTAATCCCCCAAACCTCCTCCAGGAGCTGGGAAAAACGCTTGCCGGTGCGCGCCAGCAGCTCTACCAGCAGTGCCGAAGCATAGATGCCATCCTTTCCCAATATATGGCCGCGCACCGTGAGCCCTCCACTCGACTCACCGCCCAATAGGGCATCATGCAGGACCATACCGGCGGCAATGTGCTTAAAGCCGACCGGCGTCTCGTAACACACCTCGCCAAAATGCCTTGCCAGGCGGTCCAACAGGTGTGTCGTAGCTATGTTGCGCACCACGCCACCTCGCTCGCCGCGCACTGCATGCAAGTACCAGTATACGAGCAACAGGATATCGTTGGTGGGGATGTAACGGCCTTTCTCATCGATAATGGCAATCCGGTCGGCGTCGCCATCCGTGGCAAGCCCAAGGTCGTATCCACCTTCCTGAATGTGGCTGATGAGCAGGCGCAGGGCTTCCAGGTTTGGAGCCGGCGACCTGCCTCCGAACAGCGGGTCGTGGCGTTCGTGGATAAAGGTCACCCTGCAGCGGGCTTCGGTCAAGATCATTCCCAGGGTAAGCTGCCCCACCCCATACATCGGGTCGACAATCACCTTCAGGTTCGCATTGCGGATGGTCTCGAGGTCGATTAATGCCTCTACAGCATCCACATACTCATTGGTCATATCGCGCCTGTGTACGATTCCAGCTGCTAATGCCAAATCCAGGTCAAGTTTGATTACTTCTTCTGCGCCAATTTGATTGATCTCGGCTTCGATTTGGAGCGTTTCCTCATCCAGCAGCAATGATCCATCCCCTTGAAAGACTTTCAAGCCATTCCATTCGGGTGGGTTATGGCTGGCTGTAAATACCAATCCGTAAGCCGATCTTAACAGGGCTGTCGCATAAGTGACCAGAGGTGTCGGTGCGTCTTCCGACAACAAAGTCACTGAGATGTTGTTTCCGGCGAATACCTCGGCTGAGACATCTGCCGCCCGGTCGGAGAGAAAACGGCGGTCGTAGCCAATAACAACCCCACTCTTTTCAAGCCCCTGGCGCGTAATCCGGTTAGCCAGGGCCTGTGACAGCCGCCGGACGTTGTGCATGGTAAAACCTTCCCCGATGATGGCGCGCCAGCCACCCGTGCCAAAAGTGACTTTGCCCTCTTCTTCCGGGCGGTGTGGGTGAAACAGGCGTTTCTGCAAGATGAATTCGGCATTTGCCAGGTCGTCTGGTGTATTGATCCCCTGCACTTCGTCAGGATCGTAAATCTGGTAGCTCTCAACGGCCATCCCGGAGCGTATCAGCTCGTGGACGCAATCGGTAAGCCGATAGGAGCCATCCACGGGTGATGGCGACAGTTTTTGCAAGGAGCTGAAAATCGCAGCGGAGCGAACCAGGTAAGCCCCAACATTCAGCTCGCGAATGTCAAGCACCGCGGGTGAGGCTTCGGCGACCTCGATGATATCAATGATGTGACCGGAAGCATCGCGGATAATACGCCCATATGGATAACGCCGGTTGACTATCGCAGTCATGAGGGTCAGGTCTGCCTGGCGCAAACGGTGGCGGTTGAGCATTCCGCGGATTGAATCGAAGCGAAACAGCGGTGTATCGCCGTAGAGGATAAGCAGATCGCCATGGAAATTCTTGAGCAACGGCTTGAGCTGCAAGACAGCGTGCCCCGTGCCAAGCTGTTTATCCTGCCGGATATACTGGTAGCCAGGGCCGAGGTGAGCACGCATCTCCTCTTCCTGGTTACCGACAATAATGTATAGGTCGGGCGTGGCGACTAAGCGTAAGGCATGATGGACGATATAATCCACCACTTTCAGGTCACCCAATTCTTGGAGCAAGATTGGCTTGATATCCCGCGCATCTGATTCATTTCCGGCTGCCAGGATGACGACTTTCAGCTCACGATTTATGGAGGCATCGATAACGGGCATGGGGTGTTTACCTCGGGCCATTTTACCTGCCAAAATACTTCATCCTATCCCTTTAAACCGGAGATAACTATTCCCTCCAGGATGTAGCGCTGAGCAAAGAAGAACACTACCATCAGCGGCACCGTGGTAAGAACGGCGGCTGTCATAATCGTCGGCCACGGCTGGACTGCACTGTTGATATTGTACAGGGTGGATACATATACGGGCAGCGTATACAGGCTGACGGTCTGCAGGTAGATCAAGGGAGCCAGCAGGCTGTTCCATAGGCCGACGAACAGGAAGGTGGCAACAATCGCCAATGGCGCTTTGACTAACGGTAAGATGATCTCCCAAAAGACCAGCAAATGGTTCGCCCCATCCATGAAGGCCGATTCGTCCAGCTCAATGGGAATTTGCGCCATGGCTTGCCGGAGCAGAAAGATCATGGCGGCACCACCCGCAAAAAAGCCGGGAATCACGATCGGGTTAAAGCTACCAATCCAGTGCAGCTTGTTGAAGAAGACGTACTGGGGCACGAGCAGGGCTTGCGATGGGATCATCATGGTGGATAGCATCAGGAAGAAAACCACATTCCGCCCCGGCCATTTAATGCGACTGAAGGCATATGCCACCACGGCTACCGAGAATAAGGTGCCGATCAAAGCCAGGGTTGTATAAAATACCGAGTTGAAGTAAGCTCGTAAGAAGTCGGTATTATGGAAGATCTCGATGTAAGCTGCCAGCGTGGGGTGTGCAGGCACCAAAACAATTCCTGGCGAATTCGTCTCTTGTAACGTCTTCAGCGATGACGATATCATCCAGAAAAGTGGAAAGCACATCATGATCGTTGCGCCGGTGAGAAAGATGTATAGCACGATGCGTTTGATGATCAGCCAGGCAGTATGCACACACTCCTCCTAATAAAGCTCATAGTTGACCCAGCGTTTCTGCAGCATGAACTGAATTGCAGTAACCATTAAGATTAACAGGAGGACCAGCCAGGAGATGGCTGAACCATAACCAATTTCGAAATTCCTGAATGAAGCCTGCCACAGGTAATACACCATTGAAATCGCCGACGGCACCAGGGGTTGGTTGTCGCGGTATAGCACATAGATAGGCTCGAATATTTGCAGGCAAGCGATCAAGCCCACCACCAGGTTGTAAAAAACGTACGGTGTCAGCAGGGGGAAGGATATTTTCCAGAAGTGCTGCCAGTCATTGGCACCATCCACATCAGCTGCATCGTGTAATTCTCGCGGGATGTTGTTCAAGCCGGTTAAAAATATCAGCATCATCGCTCCACAGCCCCACACCATTAACAACACAACCGACATCTTCGACCACAATGGGCTTTCCACCCACAAAGGCACCCGGTTGGCGGCAGGCAGCCCGGCTTCCAGGACGCGGTTGAACAGGGCATATTTCCCGCTGCTGATGCCCAGGAAAAAAGCGCTGATGAGCTCTTGAATGAAAATAATACCCCGGGTCAGGTAACTGAATGGCGGAAAAGCGGTGGAAAGTGCCCGGATCAACTGGTTGATGATGCCGGTACCCGTGTTCAGCATTAACCGCCACGATAAAAGGACGGCCGTATTGAAACCCAGGATGACGGGCAGGTAGAATGCCATGCGAAAGAGGCGTTCTCCACGCGTTTTTTGGTTTAACAAGACTGCCAGGAAAAGCGCCACTGCGATCATCACGGGTAAACCGACTGAAGTTAGGAACAGCGTGTTGACAATGGAAGAGCGAAAGCCCGTATCCTTCAAAATCAGCTGGGCATAGTTATCCAGCCCGATCCAGTTGGGTGGTGCGTTATCGGTAACCCGGTAGTCGGTGAAGCTCCAGAACAAAGAATATCCAAGGGGGATGATCACAAATATCAGGAAGCCGACGATCCACGGGGAGGCAAACAAATACCCCGCGAACGTGCTTTCCTGTTTCCTTTTCGACGCACCCGTCCATTTGGCAAGATAGCGCGCCAGGCTGCCCAGTCCAAAACTGGTGATGATGATAAATAAAACCGCCAGGAGCGCATTCAGAAGTACATCGATATACGGGTTTTGTGTCATCTGCATCGATCCAAATCATAAACCATAATGCGAATTGGATGGGGTTATGCCCCATCCAATTCGCCATCTATGAGAGAAGATGCTTACTCGCCGAGAGCAGCGATATATTGTTCCTGTATTTGGGTAACCACTTCTTCGGGAGTCAGCTCCTCGGTGATGAGTTTACCCAGGGCTTCCTGCATGATAACCGAAAGCTTGGCAGCTTCGGCGATGCCTGCAAACCCTACTCCGTACTGCGAAGCCAGCTCAGCTTCCCTCTTCAGTTGAGGTGAATCGGTCACATAGCCAAACTGGGCATCATTGCGTGACGGGATCAAGCTCATGGTCTCATTCCATTTGTGGTTGGCATCCTTGGAGAAAGCCATCTTGAGCCATTCAGCCGCCAGCTCCTTGTTTGGGCTGTAATCGGCCACTGCCAGCCAGTCGTTGAAAGCCAGCACGACGGGCTTGCTGTTCGGGAAGTTTGCCGGGTCACCATAGAACGGCTCAATGCTGATGTTCTCCCAAATGGGTCGGTCGAAAGCCGGCGCAGCCCAACCGGAATGCGCCAAGCATACAGCACCATTATTGGCGCCCGTTGCATCGTTTACATCGATTACAGAACCCTGGCCTGCAGGTAAAGCTCCCACCGCATCAGTTGCCGGCCCGTATGTCGCCTGGCGCATATCTAGCATGAACTGGGTGGTTGCCAGGGCCTCAAGCGAATCGAAGTTCGGGGTGCCATCCGCCTCGTACAGCTCGCCGCCAAGCGAGTAGAAAACCAACAGCCACCACTGCCAGTCGGCCATCGAGCCCGCATCCACCGGGACGAGCGCTTGCTGGGTTAATGAATTGGTGGCCGGATCGATGATGGTGTTCTCTTTTGCGAAGGTGATCCAGTCCGCGAAGTTCGCTGGAGGCAGGCTGCCTACCGCCAGGTCGGTACGGCAAAAGACGTAGCGCGGTGCGGTGAAGATGGGCAGTCCGCGTAGTTTGCCATCAAACTTGGCATTCTCGAGGGCTGGACCAAAATTAGCAATATCAGGCCAGGCTGCTTCTCCTAGGTATGCTTCCATATCAGCCAGGCTCGGTCCATACAAAGTGTTCATCTCTGAGCCAAGGTTGATGATGTCGGGTCCTTCACCCGCTGCAAAGAAGCCGGCAAAGGTCGTGTCCCAACCCGACCAGCTGCCTTCCGTTATTTCCACGGTCACACCTGGGTACATTGCCTCAAACTCCGTGTTGATCTCCTCCTTCAGCCAGGTGATGGTATCGGCAGTGTAATCCAGGAGGTAGATCTTTAATGTCACCGGTTCTGCGGCAGGCGGTTCGGTAACAGGCGCCTCGGTTGCGACGACAGGTTCTTCGGTGGGAGGTTCCTCGACCACCGGCGCTTCGGTAACGACTACGGGCGCCTCGGTGACGGGTGCCTGGGTGGCTGCTGGAGCGCACCCCGTGATCAGGATGGCGACCAGCAAAAACAGAGTCAATAATTTCGTACGCATGTCTTCTTTCTCCTTTAGGTGGTCTTTATATTTTTTAGCCGATAGGTTTAGCAGATGTAGATTTCGCCTTCGTTCGAGTTTTACCCGTTCCTCCTTTCAATTTATTGCTATACCGTTATCTTTAAGTGAGCCTACCTTGATGAGATCTCACGCGATGCATCTCTTTAGCCTAGGCGGGTCAGGCGGTCGGCAACATCATGCCCAAAGCGTTGGATGTGTTCCTGTAGGAAGGATATGATTTCTATCTCGGGAGAGATGATCAGGGGAGTTAAATCCATGGCGAAAGACAATCCAGTGGTCATATCCACTCCGTGGGATTCAAAATAAGTGGCATTGGCGCGCCGGCGTCCCATCGTCGCTAGGTCGTAGCGCTTACCACCTGAGATCTGAGAATCAAAAACTTCAAGCAAGGCCGTCTGCAAGTTCTGCTGTTCAGACAGGTCAAACGTGATTTTGTCTCCATCCACCATCCAGTCAAGATCGCGCCAGACCTCACATCCGAACAGCTTCTGCGGACGCTCCTCTTCTGGCAGGCTGCGGATGGCGCTGATGACTTTGAACGCCGTACCCACATGAGTATCGTGTTTATCTGCCAGGTTGTGAGTGTATACGAAGTTGGGATGCGCTGCTTTTATGATCTCGGCAATGTCCTCGCTGGGTTGGGGGTTGGATCCATCCTTGATGGCTTTACTGGGATAATCGAGCATCAGCAAAGCTGCGTATTCACCGATGCTGGCAGCTTTCCTTTGCTCCTTGAACCGCACCTGGCGCATGGCTTCATCTGTGTAGTCCTTATAAATACCGTCGCGCGGCGAGCCGCGTCCATCGGTCAGCACGACCCCGCCGAACCACAGGTCTTCCTGCTGGAAGCACTCTAGGATCGGTGCAGCTGCCATGATCTCTATATCGTCTTGGTGAGCACTGACCGCCAGGTGAGTGGTGCGCCTCAGCGCTGGTTCGATGGGCAACCCATCGGGAACAAATATCTCGGCAGTAGAAAGGTGGAGCTTCATCTCACTCTCCACAAGTCAAGACCAGGATGGTTTGGAGTTCTATGCTCAGGGTTCCCATGGCGATCACCCAACCATCTCCATGGCGGGATGGATTTCCGGCAAGCTGGCAGCGGCGATCGCTTGACCAACCAGCCTGCTACGCTCGTCTGGAAGCTGTAGCTGCAATCGAGCGGCGAGTTGTGGGAATTCAGCTGCCAAGACTTTGCGCGCTTCATCCAGGATCAGCGTGCCTCCCAGTCCGGAGGTGCAACGCCCCAAGATCAGCGCGTGCTTCATGTCGTAAAAATCTGCATAATGCGCCAGGGCGTAGCCGAGGTAAACCCCGATACTTTCCCAGATTTTCACCGCCCCCTCGTGCCCGGCCTCCAGTTTATCCTGGACGAATTTCAGCTTCTCTGTGTCGGGTATGTTGCCGGGGATGCGGATGCCTGCACGAGGCGCCAGGCGGAAGACGCACTGTTGCGAGAAATATTGCGACCCGCAACCTGAATCCCCCGACCACTCGTCGATGGGTGCATCCGGGTTATAGTCAACCGGGGCAAAACATAGCTCGTTCAGCCAGCCCAGGATGCGACCGTTCACATCGATATAACCCGCGGCTTGGCTGGAGCCCATGGAAATTCCCAGGACCCCATTGTCTTCCAGAGACATGGATCCCGCCAGGGCAGTCACATCCCCATCATTGATGACCTCCAGGGGCACATTTAACTCGTTCCGAATGCGCAGGAAGAGATTGCGGATCTCGTGGAAACGCTCTTGCGGGACGCCCCTGAATAGCGATGCCACCATGGGGCGGTTGTCGATGAAAATTCCAGCGGAGCTGCCACCGATCGCATCCACCCGGGGCATCTTTGAGGCGGCGGTCTTTATGGCCGTCATGATCTCGCCATAATGATATTCCGGGTCGTCGTTCTTGCGCGGCTCCCAGGTGACTACATCGCTGAACACCACCTGGCCATTCATGACCGCACTCACCTTGCGATCGGAGGCACCCAGGTCAAAGCCGATCCGGCAGCCCTCCAGGTGACGCCCTAATTCCTCTCCGGCGTCTTGAGCCGGTGGGACTTCTGCCGGCTCGCATAGCTCAACACAGAAAGGTCGCTCGTAAACTTGCTCGCCCATGAAGCGATGTTCAAAATCACGCATCCCGCCTGGTGAATAACATAGCCGAAGGTATTCGCCAATCCTGCGCGGCCCTCCAATATAGACTTTACTGCACCCACGCTGCCAAAGTAGAAATTTGAGCATGCGCTCAGCGTAATACAGGTTCGTGGCGGCGCGCGGATGGTTTTCAGGGAAGACCTTGGTTTCAAAGTGCGACAGCTTACCAATACCTCTTTGCAAGCCAAAGATCAGCCCCACGCCTGTGTCAGCGACTGCTTGTTGGTAGGCGCGGTTCGCCAAGACAGCTGGACGAAATCCTTCATCCAGAGGCGGGGTAAATCGTGGTTTGACCAGGTCGAAGCCGTCAATCATGAGATTTACGCCTCATGGATAAGCCACCTCATATTCTCAGCCACGCGAAGGTTGGGATTTGAATAGCAGCGAATAATTGCTTGCTAACATTGCCGAGGCTCCAAGGATGATGTCGTTCCCACCCAATTGCCCGATCTCAATTTTTGTTTCCTGCGCCATTCTGGAGAGGGTTGTTTGGGAAACCACAGCATGAATTGCTTCCAACCATGGGGCGCCAAACCGTGTCATGTCGCCTGTGAGTACGATTTGCCGGATATTCAACGTACCGACCAGGCTGGAGATAGCCATGCCCATAAAATGACCTGTTTCCATCACTGCCTGGTGAGCTAATGCATCACCACTCAAAAAAGCCTCCTCAACCGTATCCAGGGTGATATCTATTGGCTCCTTTGATAGAAGTGTTGAGTGTGATTGTGCAACCAGTGACTGGACGCGTTTAATCAGCGCCTGGGTGCTGGCAACGGTCTCCAGACAGCCCCGGTTGCCGCAGCGGCAAAGCTCGCCTCCTTCAGACACCACAACCACATGACCAATCTCGCCAGCGCACCCGCCATCGCCTTGAAACAGGCTCCCGTTGATGATGAGGCCTGCTCCAATGCCATGCCGGGCATTGATCACGATCAGGTTGCTGTCGGATGAATATCGCTTGCCATAGGTATATTCACCCATTGCTGCCGCCTGGCTGTCGTTGAGGATATACACCGGCAGGTGATAGCGTTCCTCCATCAGCCGCGCCAGGGGCAAATCTTTCCAATCCAGGTTCACCGAATTGATCACCGTCCCCTCGGCGATGCTCACCAGACCCGGGGCACCTATCCCGATACCCACCAGGGGCAAACAGGAAGTTTTCATCAGCTTGTCCAGGATTTCATAAACCAGAGCTAATGCTTCATCACCGTTTTTGCTGTTGACCGGTAATGTGACCGTTTCACGCGTTCTTCC
>Ga0105106_10002466_pt1 | contig 13318 bp, 11 predicted proteins | sample PPLLaktember2015_5_FD_79109 | JGI IMG/M metagenome (GOLD analysis project Ga0105106, IMG submission 79109) | Freshwater sediment microbial communities from Prairie Pothole Lake near Jamestown, North Dakota, USA - PPLs Lake P8 Core (1) Depth... | ecosystem: Environmental > Aquatic > Freshwater >...
GAGGATGTAGAACACAGTCGGCATGGTGACCCCCAGGAACAGCAGTAAAAACGGATTGTCGAGCACGCGCTGCATCACCGGGACTTTTTCGTCTTCTTGATTGTTCGCCATGGTCTGAGCCCTCGTTGTTGTCGAACGCCGGTGCCGCGACTGCGGCGTTTTGTCGCTACCAGGCAGATTAGAGAACAGCGCCGACCAAAAGCCTTTGACCCAGGTCAAGTACGTGCAACACGTCGTGGCACGTATGATTGCGGTTCAGGCTCAGGCACACTCACTGGCTGAAACCAGGTTACATCAGGGAATCATTATATGGCGTCGCGTAAGGCGTTGATCTCGGTAACACTTGTCGCCGCCCTTGGCATCATTCTGGTGCTCGGTTACCTGGCCGGGCGGACGTTCCGCGACCCGGCACGCGCCACCACGGTGGCCGGCATGACGGTTCTGGAACCGGCCTCGCCGCTGCCCGAATTCCGCTTGCACGATCAGAACAATCAGGTATTCGACCGCGCGCGTTTGCAGGGTAAGTGGAGCTACGTGTTCTTCGGTTACACCCACTGCCCGGACATCTGCCCGACCACGCTCGTGGTCCTGCGCGATGCGCAGAAAATCGCCGGCGGCAGGGAACAGGGCGTTCAATACATTTTTGTCTCGGTCGATCCGGATCGCGACAACGCCGCCACGCTCAAGAACTATCTGCCGTATTTCCACCCGGAGTTCATCGGCGCGACCGGCAGCCAAGGCGAGCTGATGCGCCTGACCCGGGCACTCGGTGCCTATTACGAAACCGGCAAGACGCGTGGCGGCAGTCCGGCAACTGCTCCCGGCGTTGCTCTACCTCCTCCATCCCTGGAGTCGTACGAAGTCCACCACAGCGCGGCGATTTTCCTGATCGATCCAGAGGCGCGCCTGCGCGCGCTGTTCGCCGGCCCGCACGACGCCGCGCGCCTGGTGCAGGGTCTGCAACGACTGAAGGGGGGCTGATGGCTCACCACATGCGATTCGCCGTTGCCGTCATGCTGATGATGACGAGCCTGCTTGCGCTCGCCGACAACGCGATCCTGGTGCGCGACGCCTGGGTGCGCGAGGCGCCGCCGGGCGCGCCGGTGCTGGCCGCCTACTTCACCCTCGAGAACCCAGGATCGAAAGCAGACAAACTCGTTGCCGTCCGCAGCGCGGATTTCGCCAAGATCGAGATTCACGCCACCGAGATACGCGCCGGCGTCGCGCGCATGATTGCGCTCGACGCGCTGCCGATCCCGCCGCACGCCGTGGTCAAGCTCGCGCCCGGCGGCCATCACCTCATGCTGCACCGACCGCGGCGCCCGCCCGCGGTCGGCATGACTATCAAGCTGGAGTTGCGCTTCAGCTCGGGTGCAAACCTGACCGTGGCCGCACCGGTACGCCGCGCGGAAACAGGAGCAGCACATCATCATTAGCAACCGCTGAGACACGAGTTCGTAGGGCGGCTCCCTGCCCCACCGGGGTTTTATCACGCACTCGTCTCACCGAACATTCTTTGTACGCGCCTGATCGTCCCTTGTCACAACACCGACGTGCGATGTGTGAATGCAAGACCTCGATATCTGCTCCGTACGTCTGGAGGAGGGCGACTTTCATGCTGTCACGCCGGGTGCCGCAGCAAGCGGCGCCAGGCGATAGCCGCGATCGCCACCCACACCAGCGTGCGCAGGCTCAAGGCGATCACCGTGCGCTGCTCGTAAGCCCCACCGGAATACAAATGTACGCCAAAGGCGGCGAACGTGAGCGCCGTGGCCGCGGCGATGGCAATAGCCAACCATGCTGCCCAACGCCGCTGCAGCCACAACCCGGCGCCGGCGATGACGTAGGCGAAGCCCGCCACGAAGTTGAACCACAACACGAACGGCACATAGTTCCCGGCCGCCGTGACCGCCGCCGGGTCGCCACTCAGGGTCATGCCGCCTTCCTTGATGGTCAGCAGGCCGAAACCGACCGCAACCAGAGAAACTGCCCAGATCGGGAATCCGCGTTGTTGCATATCATTCTCTGTACTGGTCAAACGTGAGACGTAACTTGGACAGCATTTGGCACGCATACCCTATCCGGACTGTTTGCTAAAACGGCCGGCGACGAACATCCACATCACGGCACCGATGACCGCAAGTATAAGATACCGCAGTCGGAGCGGCACGATCCCGTTACCCTTGCCAAGCATACTGCACGCAATATCCATGTCGTGGCGCATTGGATGGATTTGCTTGGCACAATCCCGGCTGCGGGTTCGATTCGCCCATGCGTTGTCATTCGTGCAAAGCAAACAGCGCCCGCGTCAATCGTGGGTGCGCGGCAAAGAGTGCGGCGAAGTCACTCTCGCGCCGGCCGCCCTTCGCGCGCACCACGCGCGCGACGGCGCGCCGGTCCGCGGCGCTCCAGCGCGGCAGACCGGGGAGCGCCAGCATGAACGGGCTCCAGCGCCGCCAGGCCAGCTGCTCGTTCGGGGTAAAACCACGCAGCGAATGCAGTCCAGTGAGGCGCATCAGCATTCGGCTCGCCACATCGAGTGCGCCGGCACGATCAAGCGCCGAGTGCCTGGCGAGCTGCGCCGCCACACGCTGACCGAGGGCTGCGACCGGCGGCAGACCGCGCGCGGGTTCGAGTTCGAAGAACAGGTGTCCATCGGCGAGCTTGCGCAACACGGTGGGCGACGAGCGGTGGCGCGGATCCGCCTTGATTCGCATGAGTTCTGCACGCGCAATGCGGCGCGGCGCGGCGGCATGCGGCCGGAAGCCCAGCTTGTAGTAGAACCACCAGGCCCCCGTTTCGATACCTTCGTCGTTGTCTTTGCCAAGCTGGTAAGGCTCGATGCTGAACGAGGTCGCATCAAACACGTAGCGGATGGCCGCCAGCAGTCGTGCAAAGGCGTGCGCCGTCTCGCCCCCGCGGAAGGTCGGGAAGACGTTGAACGAAAACGCCGCGCAGCCGGCGATCACATCGACCTGTGCATAGCCAATCGGCACGCCGTTTTGCAGGGAGAGAATGCCGTAGACCGCCGGCAGGAACGTGCGCCGCTCGGGCAGCACGCCCACCAGCACGAACGCGAGGCCGTTGCCGTCGTCCACGATGCGCACGTCGCGCGGATCGCCGTAGGCAAACGCATCGAGATCGCGCTGGCGCGTGATCATCGCGCCGCGCGCGAGCTCGACGAGTTGCGCGCCCGCGCGCGGCGGGAGCGCGCGCACCGCCTGCGGCGGCCGGTTCATTTCCGCACGCAGATCGGGCCGGTGGCGGCGCAGCGGCGCGCTGCGAAAAATCCTTGGCGCGGCGGCGCAGCGATCGCGCGTGCGGCTCGGCGTGTCCCGACCCGGGTGCAGCTCACAACTCGGGTCGAGGCGATCGAAAAGCGCCTCGCGTGTAAACGAATCGCCCGGCAGGGTCTCGATGGCACGCACCAGAAACGCCGCATCGGTCGTGCGCCCGCGCAACATGTCGAGCGCATCGTAGCCCGCCGGTTCCCGCTCGCGCAGCCACGACGCCTCGGCGGGCGTGACCAGCAGCGGCAGCGCGGCGGCGATGTTGTCCTGCGCCTCGCCGTCGTTACGATCGAGGCGAAACTGGCCGGGCCAGCGCTGTGCGAGCCAGCGCGCGGTCGGCCAGAAGAAGCCGTAGCGGATGGTCGTGCCGGCGATGCCCGAACTGGCCAGCGCGTGGCGCTGCGCCTGCAGGTCGGCGCGACGGGCGAAGCGCACGAGCATCCGTTCCACCTGCCCGGCCACGCGCACGTCGTCCGGATACGCGCGCAGGAAACACAACGCCTCGTGCAGGCGCTGCACCTGACCCGCCGTGCGCAGCCGCGCGCGATCGAGATCACGCAGCAGCACCCGTTTGCGTGCCGTGTCGGCGCCAGCGTAGTGGTCTTTGATCCGCTCGAGGAGCGCGAGCGCGCGCGGGTTCGGTATGGTCACGGCTTCACCCGTTCTCTGCAAAAGGGATTTACGAAGAATAGCTGCCCGGTACCGCGGAAACCACTGTACTGAAACCGCGGGTGTTCCAGGCCAGGGCGCGTGGGCACAAACAACGTGTCCACCGTACAGCCATCACCACAACGCTCTGGAAGCTACATGGATGATTGCGCTTGCGCCGCCGTCGCCGGGACGGCAAGATCGCGGAAAAACCGGATTGAATCCCCGCCATGGCCGAACACAAATCCAGTCCCGCCGTTTCGCCCGGCTTCACGCTGCTGGTGTCGCTGTCCACACTGCTGGTGTTCGTGGTGGTGTTGTTGAGCGCCTACATCCGGCTGGGCGATGCCGGCCTGGGCTGCGCCGACTGGCCGGCATGTTTCGGCCAGATTGGCGTGCACGACAATCGCTCGCTGGCCGAGGGCGGGCCGCTGTTACCAGCGGATGCGGCGCGCAGCTTTCATCGCGTGGCCGCCACCCTGTTCGGCTTCTTCGTGCTGGGCATCGCTTACCTCGCCATCCGCAACCGCAAGCGCGGCGGCCCGGGGTTCGTGCTGCCGCTCATCGTGCTCGGGCTCACTGTGTTTCTGTCGGTGCTCGGCGTGGTTACGCCCTCGCCGCTCATTCCGGCCGTCACCACCGGCAATGTACTCGGCGGCATGGCGATGCTGGCGCTGCTGTGGTGGATCGGGCTGCGTATCCAGCCGCAGGTCGCGGCAGCTGACACGACGGCACGACACCTCCAGCCGTGGGCGCGGCTCGCGCTCGTGGTCGTGGCCGCGCAGATCGCGCTCGGCGCCTGGACCAGCGGCAGTTTTGCCGGCCCGAGCTGCGCGCAGCTCAGCGGCTGCGCGGATGCCAGATTCTCGGTGCAAAATCTGGCCCGCGGCTTCGAACCGACCCGGCGTCTGGGGCGCGATCCCCAGGGCAAGGTGATCAGCGACGCCAGCACGCCGGTCGTGCACATGACGCACCGCACCGGTGCGCTGCTCACGTTCCTGTATCTCGCTTGGCTCGGCTTGCGCGCGCGCACTGCCGGTGGACAACTGCGCACCAGTGGCAACGTCTTGCTGACGATGCTCACGCTGCAAATTGTTCTCGGACTCACTGGTGTTGTGGCCGGTTTACCATTGCTGCTGGTCACGGTCCACAATGCCGGCGCGGCGCTGCTGCTGCTGGCGGTCGTCAATCTCAATCATCGCTTAACGCCGAATAAACCATGAATACCACTGTCTCCGGGAATTCCCGCCGCGCGATCGCCATCTGGCTGCTCGCGGTGTGTGCGCTGATATTTATTATGGTAGTGCTGGGCGGCGTAACGCGCCTGACGCGCTCCGGACTGTCGATCGTCGAGTGGCAGCCGTTGATGGGGGCTATTCCCCCGCTTACCGAAGCACAGTGGCTCACGCTGTTCGAGAAGTACAAACTCACGCCCGAATACCAGAAGGTCAACGTCGGCATGGACCTGGCCGGGTTTCAAGGCATCTTCTGGCTGGAATATTTTCATCGCCTGCTGGGACGCCTGATCGGGCTGGCGTTTGCACTGCCATTTGTTTATTTCCTGGTGCGCGGGAAAATCGAGCGGGCACTCGCGCCGAAGCTGTGGCTGCTGTTCGCGCTCGGCGCCGCGCAGGGGCTGCTCGGCTGGCTGATGGTGGCGAGCGGACTGGTGGACGAACCGCGCGTGAGTCCTTACCGGCTCACCGCGCATCTCGGCCTGGCGATCCTGATCTACGGCACCATGTTCTGGGTGGCGCTCGGCCTGCTATCACCGCAGCCGGCCGCGAATGCACCGCCGGCACTGCGCCGCCACGGCCTTGGCGTGACCGCGTTGATCGCGATGACGATCCTGGCGGGCGGATTTGTCGCCGGCACGCGCGCCGGCTTCGTGTTCAACGACTGGCCGCTGATGCATGGCCGCTGGATACCGGAAGGCCTGTATGCGATGCAGCCACTGTGGGCGGATTTCTTCGAGAATGTCGCGACCGTGCAATTTCACCACCGGCTGCTGGCCTACCTGCTGTGTCTTGCGCTCCCGGCGTGGTGGTGGCTGGCGCGCCGCCAGGCGCTGGCGACTCGCGCCCGCTGGTTGTTTCACTTGCTGCTTGCGGCGCTCGTTGTGCAGGTGGCGCTTGGCATTGCCACACTGTTATACGTCGTGCCGCTGCCGCTGGCGGCGGCACATCAGGCCGGTGCGCTGCTGCTGCTCAGCGTCGCATTGCTCATCAATCACCACTTGCGCGGCGGACTCAAAACCGGTTAATCGCGGATAAACACGGCCGCGCAAGATGGGATTCGCTGGCGCGATGCGCAGGCGACCGCCATGAATGGACGAGGTGGTCCGCGTCGCGAACAAGCAGTCGAGGGCGATGCAGGGAGCGGTTACCGGGACGCGCGCGAGCGGCCTCGACCTATCCTACGATTGATCCGGCAGTTTTCCGAGCAACGCGCCAAGCTCGTCCGCCGGCAGCGGCCGGCTGAACAGGTAACCCTGCATGATCCGGCAACCGCGCTCCTGCAGGAACTCGCGCTGTGCCTCGGTCTCCACGCCCTCTGCGATCACATTGAGCTTGAGGCTTTGCGCAAGGACGATAATCGCCGAGGCCAGCGCGCTGTCGTCGGCGTCGCCGGGCACATCGTGCACGAAACTGCGGTCGATTTTCAGGGTATCGATCGAGTAGCGGCGCAGATAGCTGAGCGATGAATAGCCGGTGCCAAAGTCGTCGATGGCCATGCGCACCCCAAGCGCGCCCAGCGCATCGAGGGCATCGAGCGTCGTGGCGGTATGCTGCAACAATACGTTTTCAGTAATCTCAAGTTCGATCAAAGCCGGATCACACCCGGTCGTGGCCAGCCCGCGTTCGACCATCCTGGCCAGGCCGGCGGTCTGAAACTGACGTGGTGAAAGATTCACCGCCAGGCGCAGCATTGGCCAGCCCGCTGCATGCCAGGCGCGCAACTGCTCGCAGGCCGTGTGGAACACCCATTCGCCGGCCGGGACTATGAGGCCGGTCTCTTCGAGCAACGGAATGATCTCGGCCGGTGCCACCAGGCCGAATTCCGGGTGTTGCCAGCGCAGCAGCGCCTCGACGCCGATGATGACGCCGCTCGCCGTGTCGATCTGCGGCTGGTAATACAGGCGGAATTCCTTGCGCTCGATGGCGTGCCGCAGGCTGCTTTCCAGCGTCAGCCGCTCGAAGGCGCGCGCGCTCATGTCGGACGAGTAGAACTGGTAGGTGTTCTTTCCCAGCTCCTTGGCGCGGTACATGGCGATGTCGGCGTTTTTGAGCAGCGTGGTCGAGTCCTCGCCGTCATTCGGGTACAGGCTGACGCCAATACTGGCGGTGATATACAGGCTCTGGCCGTCGATGTCGAACGGCGGGGCGAGCGTCTCCAGGACCTTTTGCGCGACCGCGCCGATGTCCTTGTCCGAACCGACATCATCCAACAGGATCACGAACTCATCGCCACCGAAGCGCGCCACCGTGTCGCCCTCGCGCACGCCGGAGGCAAGCCGCTCGGCCAGCCCCTGCAACAGCCGGTCACCAGCCTCGTGACCGAGGGTGTCGTTGATGGTCTTGAAACGATCCATGTCCACGAACAGCACCGCCACCAGGCGCTCGTGCCAGCGGGCGCGCGCCAGCGCCTGCTTGAGCCGGTCGATGAACAACGCCCGGTTTGGCAGCTCGGTGAGGGCATCGTGCTGCGCCATGTGTTGCAGGCGTTCCTGGGTTTGCGTGCGCTCGGTCACGTCCTTGCCGGTGGCCACGAAATGCGTGACCTGACCGGCAGGGCCTTTGAGTGGGGAGATGGTTTTTTCCTCGTAGTACAGGCTGCCGTCCTTGTGGCGGTTCACGAATACTTCGCTGAACACGTCGCCGGCGAGAATGGTTTCCCACAGCTTCTTGTAGAATCCCGCGCCCTGCTTGCCGGACTTCACCAGGCGCGGCGTCTGTCCCAAGGCTTCGGCACGCGAATAACCGGTGATCTTCTGAAAAGCCGGGTTGACGTACTCGATGACACCGGACCGGTCGGTGATGACCACCGAATCGGCAGTCTGCTCCAACGCGCTGGACAGCTTGCGCATCTGCTCCTCGGTGCGCAGACGTTCACGGATGTCTTGCAGCATCACCAGCCCGGCTGGCTCACCATGCCAGGTGGTTCTGGCCGCGGTCAGCTCCACCGGCACCGACTGACCGGTCTTGGTCATGAATACCGTTTCATACAGGTTGAGCGCGGGTTTGCCGTCCAGGCGGTCGCGAAAGCACGTCATCACCTTGTCGACTTCCTGGGGATGCACCAGCTCTTTCATACCGGTCTGGCGAATTTCATTGGCTGTGTAACCGAGCATCTCCAGCAAGCGGTTGTTGGCAAACACGTGCTTGCCGCCATGATTCACCAGGATGCCGACATGGGCGTTCTCGGTCAGCGCGCGGAAGTTGCTTTCGCTCTGGATGAGCGCCTGCTCGGCGAGCCGGCGTTCGGTGATGTCGGTGATAAAGCCCTCCAGGTATTGGAGCTGGCCGTCCGGTGCGTATATGCCCAGACCCTGCTCCCAGACCCATTTGAGCGTCCCGTCGGCCGACTGTACCCGGTAGACCAGCTGATACGAGCGCCTGGCCTCGAGCGCGGACTGCACCTGCCGCCACACCGGCTCGCGATCGTCCGGGTGAATCAGCGCGCTGTACGACACCCGGCCGGAGGTAAAATCCTCGGGCGCATGGCCGGTCAGTGCGCGCGCGCCGACGCTCATGAACTCCATGGTCCAGTCTCGATCGTTGCGGCAGCGGTACGCCATGCCGGGCAAATTGCCCATCAACGTCTCGAGGCGCCGCTGGCTTTCGAACAGCGCGTCCTCGGCGCGTTTGCGTTCAGTGACATCGCGGGTCGTGCCCTCGACGCCGATGACCTTGCCGTCCGCGTCGTGCACATACTGGGCATTGGTCGATACCCACACGACCGAACCGTCGCGGTGCCGCAGCGCCGTCACGTAGTTCTGCAGACGGCCACCAGCGGCCTTGAGAGCGTCCAGGAACTGCTTCGGACCATTGGCGTCGTCATAAAAATCCGCGATCCGCCTGCCCTGCATGTCCTGCGGCGCGTAGCCCAGCAGCTGGGTCGCCGACTCCGAAGCGCGCACGATCCGGCCTTCCCAATCGGTGCGGTAATAGGTGTCCTGCATGTTGTCGAGGATCGTGCGCAGCTCGCGCTCGCTGACCGCAAGCGCGGCACGCCGATCCTGCTCGCCGGAGACACGATGCTGGCGCGCGATTCCGAAAAAAATCGCCATGGTGGCAAGAAACACACTACCGATGATTGCCCGCGTGAGATCGCTGCCCTGCAGCCACGACATGCCCAGCACACCGGCGATGACCACGACGGGCAGGCTTACGAACAGAACAACGGGAAGAAACAAGCGCGCCAGAAACAACGGGATCGCGAGGTAGGCGTATGCCAGGATGTCTTGCGGATTAATCAACAGGATGCCGAAACAACCGGCCAGCATCACGGTCACCGCAATGATCCCGGCCGCGCGATGTCGACCGTAATGATTCAGTGCATACGCGAGCATCAGCAGTCCCAGCGCCGGGACCAGCACCAGCAGGTAGCGGCGGGCACCTGGCATCAGCGTGGTCTGGGTGACCACGAACATCCCGCCAAGCAGGAGCAGGAACAGCACCAGCAGCAACCGCGCGAGCAACAGGCTCTGGCGACGCGCCTCGGGATCCGTCAGCGACGCATGCACCTTCTCCAGACGCGGCCAAAGGTGCGACATGACATTCATACGATCACCCCATCCTGTGGTGCCCGCAATTATATGATGCCGGCGACGCATGGTCTGGCGGCGATGCTCGGCCAGGCATGCTCACTGCGCATCTTCCAATCAAAATAAGGAAATTCCGATACGATCGTTCGGTGTGCGCCGCTCGATTTTCCAAGGCGAACCAACTTGACGTCGCTCCCTACCTTAACAGGATAGCAAAGTCCGAGTACGCTGCGGGGACTTGACCCCCATCAAGGCGGGGCCGCCATTTCCGGTGTTTTATGCCAGTCCCGACGCGGAGGAATCCCCCTTGCACTCACCTGTAGGCACAAGAACATCGGTATGGCAGATATTTTCCGCCGAACCGCACCGCATGCTGTTCCTGGCCGGAGCAACGCAGATTCTGCTGACACTCGCCTGGTGGCTGGTCGAACTGGCCACGCGCGCCACCGGTTTTTTGTCACCGGCCACGGCGCTCCCGGCCGTCTGGGGACATGCCTTCCTGATGGTGTACGGCGTGTTCCCGTTTTTCATTTTCGGCTTTCTGTTTACCGTCTACCCGCGCTGGCTGCGCGGCACGGCGATCGGGCGCCGCGCGTATGTACCCGTGTTCGCATTGATGTTTGGCGGCATCCTGCTGTTCACCGCCGGCCTGGTGCTGGATCGCCGGATTGTGGTGCTGGCGCTGATCATGTTTCTGGTTGGCTGGGCCAGTGCGCTGATCAGCCTGCTGCGTGTGTACCTGAGCGCCCGGGAGCGCGGTCCACACGAACGTCTGCTCAACCTGGCGCTGGCCGCCGGGCTGCTGGGCATCGCGGTCTTTCTGGCGGCCGTGCTCACCGGCTCCGCACTGTTGTTCGTACTGGCGCGCGAACTGGGCCTGTGGCTGTTTCTGGTGCCGGTGGTGTTCCTGGTGAGTCACCGCATGATTCCATTTTTCAGTCAAAGCGCGCTCATGAACTACATCATGGTGCGCCCGGCCTGGGGGCCGTCGCTGATGGTGGTGTGTGTGACCGCGCATGCCGGGTTCGAACTGAGCGGGTTGCCACAGTGGCGCTTCCTCGCCGACCTGCCGCTCGCCGTGGCCGCCCTGCATCATTCTTATGTCTGGCAGTTCCGCCGCAGCTTCCACGCGCGCCTGCTCGCCATGCTGCACATCGCGTTCCTGTGGCTCGGTATTGCCATGGGCCTGTATGCCGCGCAGAGCATCGTGCTGCTCGCCACCGGCACGGACTATCTCGGACGCGCGCCGCTGCACGCGCTCGGCATCGGTTTTCTCGCCAGCATGATCGTGGCCATGGCCTCGCGCGTCACCCTCGGCCATTCCGGGCGCGCGCTCAGCGCCGACACGCTGACCTGGGCGGTGCTGCTCGGCGTGAACGCCAGCGCGCTGCTGCGCATCGCCGGTGAATTTCTGCCATCGGTGGCCAGCTGGCTCAACCTGCTGGCCGCGCTGGTGTGGCTGGCGGCGCTGCTGCCGTGGGTGCTGCGCTATCTGCCCATGTATCTAAAACCACGTGTCGAGCATCCACCGGGCTAGAATTGCCGGCATGGATATTCTGAAAGCCATTCACGTCGGCAGCGCCATACTCTCGATTACCGGTTTCGTATTGCGCGGTATATGGATGCTGCAAGGTTCGCCGCTGTTGAAAGCACGCGCCACGCGCATTCTGCCGCATGTCGTGGACACGGTATTACTGGTCTCGGCAATCGCACTCGCACTGCGCAGCGCGCAATACCCATTTGTACACGCGTGGCTCAGCGCCAAGGTGCTGGCGCTGCTGGCCTACATCGTGCTCGGCAGCTTCGCGTTGAAATACGGCAAGACCCGACGAATTCGAACGCTGTCATTCGGGCTGGCCCTGTTGTCCTTTCTCTATATTGTTTCCGTTGCCATCACCCGCAATCCAGGCTTCGATTTGGTTCTTCCTTGAAGGCCGGGAATTCTCAGCGCTGGCGCAAAGATCTGAACCCGGTTTACACATTCTGCATGGTTTGTATAGAATCCCGCGCAGTACACCACTTGGGTGTCATTGTTCGACACCGCTTCATCGCCGCACCTACAGGGAGAGATAATGCGCACACTTATTTCAATTCTGGCTGTTCTATTCATCGCCACCGTATCACCCTCAACCCAGGCCGCCGACAATGGCGAGGCAGCGACGAAGAATGACACCGGGCGCAATTACAATCTTGATTCCAAGCCGGTTGAGGACGAAACGGTTTCTGCCAAACCAATTATCCTGAAGTCAAAAAATTACAATCTGACACCAGAAGCCTTCCAGAAGATTGCGATCAAGGCGCTGCTCAGGTACCAGTGGAAGATTGAAGCGAATGAGGCGACCCGCGTGCAGGGCAGCTACATCAAGTCCGGCAAGACTTACAAGGCCGAGATTCGTTTTACCGGCGATACAATAGTCATTGGGTTCGTGCCCGGCTTTCACCATCAGAAGAATGGATGGCTGCGCACGCTGGCGAAGCAAGTGAAAGAAGAGGCCGTTGCACAGAGTCGCGAGGCCGAGGCGCAGCGTTACCTTAACAAGTAACCGGGCACGAGCTATGTCTGGTAGCATCGGCTTCCAGCGACGCGATTCGTGTTCTCAACCAAGCTCTGCTTAATAATCCCCCCACAATGCTTGCAGCGCGGCAAGCAGGGCTGGCGCCGCTGTCTCGGTGCGCAACACACGTGGACCCAGGCGCACGGGTTGATATCCGGCGCGGCGTGCGGCATCGGCCTCGGCGTCGGTAAGCCCGCCCTCGGGACCGACCAGCAATTCAATGGGTTTCTGCGGGCGCGACAGGTCGCGCAGCGCTGTATCCGCGCCCGGAAGCAACACCCAGCGCACCGCATCGTTTCTCTCCGCCGCCAGCCATGCATCCAGCGGCAAAATCATTCGAACCTCGGGAATGCGGTTGCGCCCGCACTGCTCGCAGGCGCTGACCACCACCTGCCGCCAGTGTGCCACGCGTTTCTCGGCGCGTTCGCCCTTCAGGCGCACGACGCTGCGCTCGCTCTCCACTGGCACGATGCGGCTTACGCCCAGCTCTACGGCCTTCTGGATGGTGAGATCCATGCGCTCGCCGGACGACAAGGCCTGCACCAGCGTGACCGGCAGCGGCGACTCGCGCTCGACCGGATCGTGGCGCTCGATCGCCACCGTCACAGCATGCTTGCCGATGGCGGTGATGCGCGCGGCGTATTCGCCGCCCTGGCCGTTGAACAACGTTACGGCGTCGCCGCAGCGCAGACGCAGCACGCGCGCTGCGTGGTGCGCCGCCGTTTCCGGCAGATCGAGCGTGGTCGCCAGCGTGAGCGGGACGGGTACATGGAAGCGTGGCGTGGACATGCGCGCCAAGGTTAAGCCGAAACCGGCGCGTGCGAAAGGGCGCGCTCAGCGTGCCGGCGGTTTCGTGGCGGGTGCCGGCTGCTTTCCGCTGTCTTGCGCTTCGTCGTGGAAATACACCGGCGGGGTCTTTTCCACGACGTGCGTGACGGCGGCATCCACCATTTCGCTGATGGCCTTTTCCACCGGCGTGTTGGCGAAGCCGCGCAGCAGGGTCGGAATGCGCACCATGCCGCCGTGGCGGGTGCGCGCAAACCCGCTCAGGCCGGCGC